>Ga0209066_10001296_pt1 | contig 33680 bp, 37 predicted proteins | sample All_14_2_FD_187198 | JGI IMG/M metagenome (GOLD analysis project Ga0209066, IMG submission 187198) | Freshwater microbial communities in response to fracking from Pennsylvania, USA - Allegheny Zone_MetaG_DW_15 (SPAdes) (version 2) ... | reverse complement strand
CCTCCGATTCACGTGCGCATGGTGAGGTGGCCGAGTGGTTGATGGCGCACGCTTGGAAAGCGTGTTTAGGTGAAAGCCTAACGAGGGTTCGAATCCCTCTCTCACCGCCATTTCAGTCCCAAGCTGGGCACGCCGATTGCCGCCGATTTCCCGCTGGAAACGGCCGCAAGCGTGCGGAGCAGCTCTCCCTTCGATCCCATGATGCGAACTTCGGTCTCTCCGACCTCCACCCGCTGGGCGAAGGCGCGCAGGTGATCCCGCCGATAACCGCCCCCGTCGAGGCGGATGCGCTGCCGCGCCACATCGGCGAACCGGCGCACGGTGGCAGGCGTGACCGCCTGATTGCCGGAGCTTTCGAGCATGACCTGCGCCCGCTCAGCATCGACCTGCGCCTGGTCGCGGAGCGCCTTCAGACCGACAATGCGGTCTTTCAAGGCCGGATCGCTAATATCGGCCACGCCTGATTCGATCGCGTCATAGAGCCGTTTGAGCCGTAAGTCGGTTTCGGCCGCGCGGCGGTTCAACTCGGCGATATGCTCCTGCCGGCGTTCGGCCCGTTCGTGCCGGCGGTCGAGGACCGAGGCCAGCACCTCCTCCAGCCGGTCGGGCTGGAGCAGCCGATCCTCGATATGGATGGCGACGATGGTGTCGAGCTTCTCCATCGGGATCGAGCGGCCCGAACAGCCGGTCTCGCCCTGCCGCGCCTTGATCGAGCAGGTGTAGTAGCGATAACGCCCGCCCTTGCCGGTGCGGATGGTCATCGCTCCCCCGCATTTCTCGCAGAAGCAGATCCCGGTCAGCAGCGTCGGGCCGCTGACGACGCGCGGCGGCGTGACCTTGGGATTGCGGGCCTTCAGATGCGCCTGAACGGCGTCGAAGGTCTCAAGGTCGATCAGCGGCGGCACGGGCACCGTGACGATCTCGCTGATGGGCTTCAGTTCCTTGGTCTTGGATCGCTTGTTGAACTCGTGCTCGCCGATATAGGTGCGCCGGGTCAGAATACGGTGAAGCTGGCCGATGCCCCAGCGCCCGCCGTCGCGGGTGAAGATGCGACGGGTGTTGAGATGGCTGACGATCGCCTTGACGCCCATCGGGCCGGACGTGCCGTTCCCTTCCAGCGCAAGCCGGTAGATCAGCCGCACGGTGTCGGCGTGCAGCGGATCGATCTCGAGCTTCTTCTTAGTCTTGGCCCCGCGTTGCTCGGCCGCGACGATGCGGTAGCCGATCGGCGGCAGCGCGCCGTTCCAGAAGCCCTGCCGGGCATTCTCCTTGAGGGCGCGCATGACGTGCTTGCCGTTCTCCTTCGACTGATACTCGTCGAACAGCGCCATGATCTGACGCATCATGTCGTGGATCGGATCGTCACCCAGCTCCTGCGTGATGGAAACGAGCCGGACGCCATTTTTCGCGAGCTTCCGGTAGTAATATTCCATGTCGAAGGCGTCGCGGAAGAAGCGCGAGAAGCTGTGGACCAGCACCACGTCGAAGGGTGGCGGTTTGGATGTGCCCGCCTCGATCATGCGCTGGAACTCGGGCCGACGATCGTTGGTGGCGGTGTTGCCTGGCTCCACGAAGGTTTCGACAAGCTGGTGGCCACGCGCCTGGCAATAGGCTTCGCCCTGCTTGCGCTGGTCGGGGATGGACACGTCATGCTCGGCCTGCCGCGCGGTCGAGACGCGAAGATAGAGGGCCGCGCGCGCTGCGACCAAGGGAGCTGCTTTATTCATGGTCGGACTCCTTGCGGCGGGATGGCTGGCGGCGCGGACTGGTCAACGGCAGTTCCATCACCACGCGATCGTGGATGAGTTTGGGTGCGAGCTTGCGGCCGTCGCGCTCCATGCGGATCAGGCCATAGCCGATCATGGCTTTGAGGGTGCGCGAGAGGTTGGATTTCCGCCGCCCGGTCAGCGCGGCTAGGGCATCGAGGGAATCCGGCTTCTCCAGTGCGATGACGCGCAGCATCTCGCGATTGGGGGCGGACAAGACCTTGGCGAAGGATTCCGTCGAGACGAACCATGCGGTCGGATCACCCGGCGTCGGTTTCTCCTCACCCCGCGCAATGCGCAGCGTGCGGGCCTTCATCTCTTCAGGATCGGCAATTCCGACCTTCAGCGTGGTCACGGGCGCGGCCTCCATTGGGGCGCTCGCCGACCGACGAAGGCGTCAAACGGCGAACCAAATGCTCGCCATATTGTTATCACACCCAAGCAACTAATTCAAGTGAAAAGGTGCCCGGATGAGGCGCCGCACGGGCCAATTGCGGTTCACTTGGACGGCCCGAACAGCTCGTCGAAGATGTCGCCGAACCACGCCTCGAACAGGTCGATTTCGGCCTCCGTCACCGGCACGCGCTCGGGCCAATCGTCGGTGACGATCCAGGTCTCGACATCGTGCTTCGGCGGTCGGCCGATGCGCGGGGCCTGCGTCTCGATGTCGTCCTGCGGGATATAGTCGTAGAGGTCGTCGGGCAAAGCGCCGGACACGATACGGAGCCGGCGTTGCGGGCGATCAGCGGCGCGCCGGGACATGGGAATCACGTTCTGTGAGATGACCAACCGTAACGACACCTGACCCTTCATCCTGATGCTGGCCTTCGCCCTGACGCCGCGCAATTCTTCCAGCATCGGCGGATTGCGCGAACTGTGAAGACGGTGCGTTGCTATACGTCGATCGTAGTCCGCGATCGGTCTCACGATGATGGGCGGGCGTCGGCATCATGATGACCTGCCCCCGCTCGCCGCCGTGCCGCGCTTCGCTCTGGCGAATGCCCGATCGGTGGCGATGAACCGCTCCAGCATCGGCACGATCAGACGGACGGGATCGGTCGGGGAATGGCCGTTCTCGCGGCCGAGCACTTCGGCATAGGCGGCAAGATCGCGATGCAAGTCGGCGGGCAATTCCACCGTCACCTTCACCGGCTTGTCGTCGGCGATGGGGCCGAGCTTCAGCTTGGTCATGGCGTGGCTCCATAGGGTTCGAGCACGAGATCGCGGGTGACGATGACCCGGACGGGGAAGCCCGGCCGGATGGTGAGCGTCGGGGCGATGTTGAGCTGGCGCTGGACGATCTGCCGGCCTGTCTGGCCGATGCTGTCGGAAGCACCGTCGCGGATGGCGCTGAGCAAATCGCTTTCGTCGCTGGACGATCCCGTGTTGGCGCCGATGCTGAGCAGCGTCGAGAGCGCCGCCGCCTTGAACAGTTCCCCCCAATGATAATCGACGCCATCCTCCAGCCCCGCATAGCCCTCGGCGTCGGCGCCCGGCTGGCGCTCCAGCACGATCGACCGTCCATTGGGCATGATGAGCCGGTTCCAGACCAGCAGCACCCGGCGCTGCCCGAAGCCGACGCCGTTGTCGTACTGGCCGATCAGCCGCGTTCCCTGCGGCAGGAGCAGGATGCGGCCGGTCGGGCTGTCATAGACATTCTCCGTCACCTGGGCGGTGATCTGGCCGGGCAGATCGGAGCGAATGCCGGTGATCAGCGCCGCCGGAATGACCGCACCGGCCTGAAGCACGTTCGGCGATGCGGGCGCTGCGACGCGATCGGGCGCGACGGTGCGCCGGTCGGCCGCCTGGTTGAGGAAGGCGAGCTGGCGGTCCTGCGCCGAGGGCGTCGACGGCTGTGGTGCCAAGCCAAGGCTGGTCAGGTCCGGCACGGACGGCGTGGCATTGGCGGCCGTGGTGGCGGACGGCGCGGTAGTCCGCGTCTCGGTCGAAGCGAACAGCTTGCCGGTTCGCGCCGCTTCGATTTCCTGAAGCCGGCGCTGCTCTTCGGCGCTGAGACCCGGCGGAGTCGCGGCGTGTGTGCCGATGCCCGGCGTGGGCACGGGCTGGCCGCGGTTCTGCGCGTCGAGGATCGGTCGCCCGAGGTCGCCCGGCAAAGCGGGTCCGAGGATCGGGCCGGTATAGTCGCGCGGCAGACCATTGAGCCCATCAGCAGTCGCGCGGTTCTCGGTCGAATAGAGTTCGGTATTTCCGCCGCCGCCATCACGGGTCTGGAGCGCATAGATCAGCGCGCCGCCGATACCGACGCTGGCGACCAGGCCGAGACCGGCCAGAACTTTCCGCGACAAGCGAGTGACGCGGGGTGGCTCGGCACGAAGCCGCATCGGGGCAGCCGGCTCGCCGGTCAGCGGCTTGGCGTCATCGTCAGGTGTCTCGGGCACCGAACCTTTCGCCTTCTCGGAATCGATGTCGCTCATGATGCGGGCCTGCCATCGGTGCGGGTGATGCGGACACGCTTCTGGTTGTCGCCGGTGCCGAGGCGCAGTTCGGCGGCGGCGAACAGCCGGTCGACGATCATGTGCCGGCCGCGAACGCGGTAGTTGACCAGCTCTGAGGTATTGCCTTCGGGGCCGACGATGAACAGCGGCGGCATCTCGCCTTGCGCGATGCCGCGCGGGAACTCGATGAACACCTGACGGCCGTCGTCGAAGGCGCGCAAGGGCCGCCACGGGGCACGGTCGCCCTCGATCGCATAGCGGAAGTTGACGTTGGCGAGATCGACGCCGCTGGCGACAGGCTGGGCTGCATCGGCCTGTTGGTTCTGGCGACGCAGGGCGATGAGCTGATCCTGCGGATATTGCCAGGACACCGAGGCCATATAGGTCCGCTCGGTCGAGCGCAGCTCTATGTGATAGGTGCGCAGGTTGGTGTTGATGACGAGGTTGGTCATCAGATCGGGCCGCGTCGGCTTCACCAGGATATGCACCTGTTGCGTCGCGCCGGAGCCGCTCAGCGTGTCGCCGATGATCCAGCGCACCGTGTCGCCGGCAGCCACGGGACCGGAGCCGACGAGGGTTTCGCCCGGCTGAAGCGCGATGTCGGTGATCTGGCCGACGGCTGTATAGACCTGATAGAGCGCGCCGCCGGTGTAGGGATAGACCTGCATGGCGTTTATGAAGCCGTCTCGCACCGGCTGGATGCGAGCGGCGGCGTTGGCCTGGTTGACGCGGGCGGCGGGATCGGTCGGCTCCGGCGCGCGGCGGGATGCCTCCACCGGCTTCATCTGGCCCGGCAGCGGCAAGGGTCGTGGCAGTTCGACGACGGTTACGGGCGCCGGCGGATCGACGGTCTGCACGGCGGGCGCGGCATCGTCGTAGGCGATCTCGGGCGGCTTGTGCGATGTGGCGCAGCCGGCGAGCGCCGTTGCGGAGAGCAACAAAACCGCCAGTGAGGTTTTACGCAAACCCGCCTTTCCGGCTTTACGCTTCTGCGGCATTGCGGGAATGGAATTCGCCGGAGATCCGGCGGTCAGTTGAGACGGCCGGATCATTGTCCAAGCTCCTTCGACCAGTTGATGGCGTTGACGTAGATTCCGAGCGGATTGGCCCGGAGCTTTTCGGCGTCGCGGGGTGGCGCGACGGCGATGGTGAGGATGGCGGTCCAGCGTGAGGTCTCGGCGAGTGAGCCGTCCTGATAGCGGCGCTCGACCCAGGCGACGCGGAAGCTGTCCGGTGAAGCGCGAATGACAGACGACACCTCGACAGCGATCTGTTGCTTGCCAACCTTGGTGAAAGGGTCGTTGACGCGGGCATAGTCGTTGAGCACCATCGCGCCGCGATCGGTGGTGAACTCGTAGGCGCGGAGCCAGTTCTGCCGCACGATGATGGCGTCGGCCGGAATGCTGCGGACCTGCTCGATGAACCGCGCGAGGTGCCAGGCGATCTGCGGATCGGTCGGGCGATAATCGGCGACGGCCGGTGCGATGGCTTGCGCCTGGCCGAGCCGGTCGACCTGCACCACCCACGGCACGATCGAGCCGTTGGCCGATTGCCAGACCAGCGCGCCCGACAGCCCCGCCGACAGGATCAGCGAGCCGAAGGCCATCAGCCGCCAATTCTTCGCCTGAACGCGGGCCGAGCCGATGCGGTCGTCCCAGACCTGGGCGGCGCGTTGGTATGGGGTCTCGGGTTGCGGCGTCTTGCCGTAATGGGTGGAAGGTCGTTTGAACATCAGCGGTCGCTTTCGGAGAGGTTGACGGAAGAGCCGCCGCCATGGCTGTCACCGGATTTGACGGCATGGGCGGCGGCCTGAATGCCGTGGGAAACCTGCTGGCCGCGCTTCATGCGCTTGGCCCAGGCGGGCGGGCCGCCAGCATTCGAGGCGGACGAAGAAGAGCCGGACGGCGTGTCGGCGGCCTCACCCGATGCAGCGGATGCGGTCTCGCCACTCACGGATCGCTCGCCGGCCTGGAAGCTGTCCTTCATGGACGCTGCGGCGCGCTTGAACGGGCTGGCGAAGGCGGCCCCCGCCTTGGATGCGCCGGTACTAGCGACGCCCGATGCGCCGCCCGCGCGATAGGCTGCGGTCGCGCCGCCTGCGAGGGTCGCCCCGCCTCGGGCGGCAGCGGCAGCGCCGCCGGCGAGAGCCACACCGCCGGACGCGACGGCGCCGATCGCAGCACCTCCGGCGGCGACCATGCCGCCTGCCGCCAGACCCGTGCCGATCGCCGCGCCCGCGCCGAGCTGCGGCCCGCCGGAGACGAGGCCGTTGGCGATGCCGGGACCGAAGATGCCGAGGCCCAGCAGCGACAGCGCGGCGAGCACGATCGCCATGGCGTCGTCGATCGTCGGCGCCGTGCCGCCGAATCCTGCGGTGAACTGGCTGAACAGGGTCGAGCCGATGCCGATGATGACGGCGAGCACCAGCACCTTGATGCCGGACGAGATGACGTTGCCCAGCACCCGTTCAGCCATGAAGGCCGATTTGCCGAACAGGCCGAAGGGGATCAGCACGAAGCCGGCGAGCGTCGTCAGCTTGAACTCGATCAGGGTGACGAAGAGCTGGATGGCGAGGATGAAGAAGGCCAGCAGCACCAGCGCCCAGGCGAACAGCAGGCAGGCGATCTGGATGAAGTTCTCGAAGAAGGAGACCCAGCCCATCAGGCCGGAGATCGATTCGAGCAGCGGTCGCCCGGCATCGAGGCCGACCTGCGCCACCTTGCCGGGACGAAGGAGATCGGCGGTCGTGAACCCCGTGCCGCTGGCCTTCAGGCCGAGACCGGCGAAGCTCTCGAAGACGATGCGGGCAAGATTGTTCCAGTTGCCGATGATGTAGGCGAAGACCCCGACGAACAGCGTCTTCTTGATGAGGCGGCCGATGATGTCGTCGTCGCCGCCCATCGACCAAAACAAGGCCGCCAGCGTCACATCGATGACGATCAGCGTCGTGGCGATGAAGGCGACCTCGCCCGACAACAGGCCGAAGCCTGAGTCGATATAGCGGGTGAAGACGGCCAGGAACTGGTCGATGACGCCGGTGCCGCCCATATTCAGCGCTCCCCGGCCGGCTCTGCCGGCGTGCTCTGTTTGGTGGCTGGATCGTCACTGGTTGCGACGGGCAACGCGGCTGGCGGAACCTCAGGCGACCGTTGCCGATCGAGGCCGAGGAAGCGGTCGCGGCTCTCGGCCCACACGTGCAGGCACTCGGCGTCACGCGCGCCGGCCTCTCCGAGGCGCTGGCACCGGCGCTGTCCCACGCGCAGCGGATCGGGAGCGGACGGCGCGACCATCGGCGTAGCCGAGTTGGCCGGCGGCTCGTCCTGGCGGGTCATCTCGATCGCCGTGGCGGTCACGGCGATCGCGACGAAGATGACCGCGCCGAGGCGCGCGAGGGTCTTGCCGTCCATGGCGCTATCCCCCGCTCAGTTGTTGCCGTTGTTGAACATTTGCGCGTTGCCGGGCCGGTAGCCCGTGCCCGGCGTCAGGAAGCGGCGGCGCTGCTCGCGGCCCTGCTCGGCGGCCGCCGCGCGTTCGGCCTCGGTCAGGGCCTGCGCGCGGCCGTTGGCGGCGACGACGGCGGTGAGATCGGCGAGCTGCTGGGCCTGGAGCGCGAGGAGCTGGTTGCCCGCCTGCGTCGCCTGGAGCGCGCCGGTGGCGGACTGGCTCGATCCGACCAGCGCCGACATCTGGGCGCGGTTGGTGTCGATATTGCCGACAACGCCGGCCTGCACCTTCATCGCGTCCTGCAAGCCACTGAGCGTGTTCTGCCAGCGCGAGCGGGCGTCCGTGACCAGTTGCTGGTCGGAGGCCGACATCGAGACATTGCCGTATTGCTGCTGGAAGGCGCGGTCGATCTGCTGGACGTCGAAGGCGATGTTCTGCGCCTGGCTGAGAAGCTGCTGGGTGCGCTGGACCGACTGCTGCAATTGCTGGAGCGACGAATATGGCAAGCTGGCGAGATTGCGGGCCTGATTGATCAGCATCGTCGCTTCGTTCTGAAGCTGGGTGATCTGCTGATTGACCGACTGGAGCGTGCGCGCCGCCGTCAGGATGTTCTGGGCATAGTTGGATGGATCGAACACGATGCGGCCGAACTGTGCGTGCGCGGGCGTCGTCACGAGGATCGGCGACAGGGCGATAGGCGCGGCGAGCAGGACGGCGGCGAGACGGCGGCCGAGGAAATGACGAGAGGTCATGACAGAATCTCCAGGTTGGTGAGGTCGGGGATGAGATCGGCGGCCCAGGCGAGACCGCGATGGCATAGCCAAGCGGCCAAGAAGCCGTCGCGGCCGTGGTCGGCGACGATCTTTGCGATGGCGGTCTGGTCGGTCTTCGACGAGGCGGCGCAGAGCGCCAGCGCGACGTCGGACAGGCCCAGCTCGAACAGCCGGTTGCCGCGCCGCGACTGGCAGTAATAGTCCCGCTTCGGGGTCGCCCGCGCGAGGATCTCGATCTGGCGGTCGTTGAGGCCGAAGCGGCGATAGATGGCCGTGATCTGCGGTTCGATCGCTCGTTCGTTGGGGAGCAGAAGCCGAGTCTGGCAGCTTTCGATGATGGCGGGCGCAATGGCGCTGCCGTCGATGTCGCTGAGGGATTGCGTGGCGAAGATGACGCTGGCGTTCTTCTTGCGCAGGGTCTTCAGCCATTCGCGGAGCTGGCCGGCAAACCCTTCATCATCGAGCGCGAGCCAGCCTTCGTCGATGATGATGAGGGTCGGCGAGCCGTCGAGCCGGTCGCCGATCCGGTGAAACAGATAGGCCAGCACGGCGGGCGCGGCCTCGGTGCCGATCAATCCTTCCGTCTCGAACGCCTGTACCGTAGCAGTGCCGAGATATTCGGCCTCGGCATCGAGCAAGCGTCCATGGGCACCGCCGACGCAGTAAGGGCGGAGCGCCTGCTTCAGGTCATTGGATTGAAGTAGGACCGCGAGGCCGGTGATGGTCCGTTCGCTGACCGGCGCGCTGGCGAGCGATGTTAGCGCCGTCCAGATGTATTCCTTCACCTCCGGGGTGATGGCGACGCCTTCGCGCGTCAGAATCCCCACGATCCAGTCGGCGGCCCAGGCACGCTCGGGGACATCATGGATGCGGGCCAGCGGCTGGAGCGACACGCTCTCGTCGCTGCCGTCGCTCAGTCCGCCACCGAGATCGTGCCAGTCGCCGCCCATCGCCAGCGCGGCGGCGCGGATACTGCCGCCAAAGTCGAAGGCGAAGACCTGCGCTTTCGGGTAGCGCCTGAACTGAAGCGCCATCAGCGCCAGCAGCACCGACTTGCCGGCGCCAGTCGGGCCGACGACGAGCGTATGGCCGACATCGCCGACGTGAAGGGATAACCGGAACGGGGTCGAGCCTTCGGTCTTGCCGAAGAGCAGTGGGGGCGCTGCAAAATGCTCGTCCCGTTCCGGACCCGCCCACACCGCCGAAAGCGGGATCATGTGGGCGAGGTTCAATGTGTTGATCGGGGGTTGGCGGACATTGGCGTAGACATGGCCGGGCAAGCTGCCGAGCCAGGCGTCCGCCGCGTTGATGGTCTCGGCCATCGCGGTGAAGTCGCGGCCCTGGATGACCTTCTCGACCAGCCTGAGCTTCTCGTCGGCAAGACGCGGATCGTCGTCCCACACCGTCACCGTCGCGGTGACGTAGGCCAGCCCGGCATAGTCCGCGCCCAGTTCCTGCAACGCCATGTCGGCGTCGGCCGCCTTGTTAGCGGCGTCGGTGTCCACGAGCGCGGACGCCTCGTTGGTCATGACCTCCTTGAGGATGGCGGCGATCGACTTGCGCTTGGCGAACCATTGCCGCCGGATCTTGGTCAGCAGCTTCGTCGCATCGGTCTTGTCGAGCAGGATGGCGCGGGTGGACCAGCGATAGGGGAACGCGAGCCGGTTCAACTCGTCGAGCAGGCCGGGCGTCGTCGCGGTCGGGAAACCGGTGATGGTGAGCACCCGCAGATGCGTCGAACCCAATCGCGGCTCCAGCCCGCCGGTCAGCGGCTGGTCGGCGACCAGAGCATCGAGATACATCGGTGTCTCGGGCACGCGAACGCGGTGCCGATTGGTGGAGACGGTCGAATGCAGGTAGGTCAGCGTCTCGGCGTCATCGAGCCAGACGCATTCCGGCATGAAGCCTTCGACCAGTTGCAGCACGCGGTCGGTGCGATCGACGAAGCCGGTCAGCATCTCGCGGCCATCGACGCCGGAGCGCTCGCGGCCCTCGTACAGCCAGGTCTCGGCGCGTGCCGCGTCCTCGGCCGGCGGGAGATAGGTGAAGGTCAGGAAATAGCTGGACTCGTAGTGCGAGGCGGCTTCCTCGAAGTCGGCCTTGCGCTCGGCCTCGACCAGGGCGGAGGCGGCATCGGGAAAGCGGCTGGTCGGATAGGACGCGGCCTCGTGGCGCTGGGCCTCGACGAAGATCGCCCATCCCGAGCCGAGGCGGCGAAAGGCGTTGTTCAATCGCCCGGCGACGGCGACCAGTTCGGCGGGCACGGCGCTGTCGAGATCGGGACCACGGAAGCGCGCGGTGCGCTGGAAGCTGGCGTCCTTGTTGAGGACGACGCCGGAGCCGACCAGCGCGACCCAGGGCAGGAAGTCGGCGAGACGGGTCGCGGTGCGGCGATATTCTGCGAGGTTCATCATGGTGCGCGCTCCCCTCAGACCGACAGGTGGCCGGGGATGCGCAGATGACGGCGCACCACATCGACGAACATCGGATCGCGCTTCGCCGCCCAGACCGCCGCGAGGTGGCCGATGGCCCAGATGGCGAGGCCGACCAGCCAGAGGCGCAGGCCGAGACCCAGCGCCGCCGCCAGCGTGCCGTTGAGGATGGCGAGGCCACGCGGCGCGCCGCCGAGCAGGATATGCTCGGTCAGCGCCCGGTGGACCGGCACGGCATAGCCCGGCACGTCTCCGGCATGGTCAGCCATATCCGCCATCAGACGAGCGCCCCGCCGCCGAACGAGAAGAACGACAGGAAGAAGCTCGACGCGGCAAAGGCGATCGACAGGCCGAAGACGATCTGGATCAGGCGGCGGAAGCCGCCCGACGTGTCGCCGAAGGCCAGCGCCAGGCCGGTCGAGATGATGACGATCACGGCGATGATCTTGGCGACCGGCCCTTCGATCGACTGAAGGATGGATTGCAGCGGCGCTTCCCACGGCATGGACGAGCCGGAGGCATGGGCGGCGGGCGCGGTCATCACCGTGATGACGGCGGCGGAGGCCATCAGCGCCAGGCGTTGGCGACCGAGACGGAGGGAATGGATCATCGGATATCTCCTGTGAGGTTAAGGACGGGCTGGATGTCGCCGCCGTCGGTGACGGCAGGCACGACGCGGTAATCGCCGTCTGCGCCGAGGCCTTCGACGCGGGCGAATTCGACAAGCCGGCGCTGCGCGCCGCGCCCGGCGAGCACGGCGACGAGATCGATGGTCTCGGCGATCAGCGCGCGCGGCACGGTGACGACGGCTTCCTGGATGAGCTGTTCGAGGCGGCGGATCGCGCCGATGGCGCTGCCCGCATGGATGGTGCCGACGCCGCCGGGATGGCCGGTGCCCCAGGCCTTCAAGAGATCGAGGGCTTCGGGGCCGCGTACCTCGCCGATCGGGATGCGGTCGGGCCGTAGGCGCAGCGATGAGCGGACAAGATCGGAGAGCGAGGCGACGCCATCCTTGGTCCGCATCGCGACGAGGTTCGGGGCTGCGCATTGCAGCTCGCGCGTATCCTCGATGATGACGACGCGATCGGTGGTGTTCGCCACCTCGGCCAGGAGCGCATTGGTCAGCGTGGTCTTGCCGGTGGACGTGCCGCCCGCGACGAGGATGTTGGCGCGCGAGGCGACGGCTGATCGAAGCGCTTCGGCCTGGCCGGCCGACATGATGCCGGCGGCGACATAATCGTCGAGCGTGAACACAGCGACGGCGGGTTTGCGGATGGCGAAGGCCGGTGCCGATACGACCGGCGGCAACAGCCCCTCGAACCGTTCGCCGGTCTCGGGCAATTCGGCGGAGACGCGCGGCGCACCGGCATGGACCTCCGCGCCGACATGATGCGCGACCAGGCGCACGATGCGTTCGCCATCGGCAGGGGCCAAAAACTCGCCAGTGTCGAACAGGCCTTCCGACAGCCGGTCGATCCACAACCGCCCGTCCGGGTTCAGCATCACTTCGACGACGGCGGGGTCTTCCAGAAATCGCGCGATGGCGGGGCCGAGCGCGGTGCGCAGCATCCGCGCGCCTCGCGTCAAACTCTCCGAATTCTGGTGTGATACCGCCATTCCATCCCCGATCTCGCGGGGGACGACACAGACGCTTCCCCGACGGGGATGATTAAAAGAGCCGGAAGTTTGGCTGATTCAACAAGTATCTAACAGCCGGCGGTCATAGCGAAGAAACGGCGGTGATCGGCGGGATTGAATATAGGGCGCCGAATATCCAGCGTGTCCGCTATTCTAACTCATCCGCTCCATTACGCCGTGAGTCGATGTCTCGTGACAGGTCTTTCAGGAACCGATCGCCGGTCGCGATTCGTCTTCCGAGCGATTGCAGGAAGCCGTCGAACCGCTCCGCGCCCTTTGCACGGGCTGACGCCTGGGCACTGTCGGGCAGCGGCGGGGTTACGGTCAGCCAGAAGCGGATGAACAGCGAAAGCGTCTCGCCGAGAATGGCGAGATCCTCATCCAGGCCATCGACCTGCCGGCCGAGCTTGTCCATGCGGCGGGCGAAGACGGCCTCCAGCCGTTCGGAGGCATCAGCCGACAGGAAGGACGCCACGGCGGCTTCGATCACCGCGGACTTGGAGACGTTTCGGCGCAGCGCCAGCGCCTCGACCTTCTTCAGCAGGTCCGGCTCGAAATAGACGTTCATGCGAGTCTTGGTCTGCATGGCGGCGGCCCCTTACAGTTCGATGCCGTCAGCCGGGTCCATGGTCGCCTGCCGCGCGACAGATGTGACCTGCTGGCGCATGGTGCGGGATTTGGCGGCGTCCACGTCCGGTTCGTCGTCGAGCACGTCGAACTCACCAGCCACCGGGCGCTCATCCGGCACGATCTCCTCATGCTCTGGCAATTCTGGCTCGCGGCGAATGCCGGCGTTGGCGGGATCGGTCGCGGCGGCTTCCGGAGGCAGCGATGCTGATGGAGCAACGAGCGTCGGTATCGTCAGCGCCGACCAGTCGTCGCCGGATGGCGTTTTCGGCGCCTTGGACTGAGCGGACAGGTCGGGCGGTGGCAGCAACCGCTCCTTGAAACGGGCATCCTCGTAGTAGCGCGCCTTCTTCGCCCGGATCGGCGGCACGCCCGCGACCAGCAAAAGTTCGTCGGTCGGCGGAAGCTGCATCACCTCGCCGGGGGTGAGCAGCGGCCGGGCCGTCTCCTGCCGCGACACCATGAGATGGCCGAGCCAGGGCGACAGCCGATGGCCGGCATAGTTGGTGGAATCGCGCATCTCGGTCGCGGTGCCGAGCGAGTCCGACACGCGCTTGGCGGTGCGCTCGTCATTGGTGGCGAAGGCGACGCGGACATGGCAATTGTCGAGCACCGAATTGTTCGCGCCATAGGCCTTCTCGATCTGGTTGAGGCTCTGCGCGATCAGGAAACTCTTGATGCCGTAGCCGGCCATGAAGGCCAGCGCGGACTCGAAGAAGTCGAGGCGGCCGAGCGCGGGAAACTCGTCGAGCATGAGCAGCAGCCGATGGCGCTTGGCAGAACCGTTCAGTTCCTCGGTCAGCCGCCGCCCGACCTGGTTGAGGATCAGGCGGATCAGCGGCTTGGTGCGGGCGATGTCCGACGGCGGCACGACGAGATAGAGGCTGACCGGCCGCTTGCTCGAGACGAGATCGGCGATGCGCCAGTCGCAGCGCGCTGTCACCTTCGCCACCACGGGATCGCGATACAGGCCGAGAAACGACATGGCGGTGGACAGCACGCCCGAGCGTTCGTTGTCGGATTTGTTGAGCAGCTCGCGGGCCGACGAGGCGATGACGGGATGAACGCCGGCTTCGCCTAGATGCGGTGTGGACATCATGGCGCGCAGCGTCGCCTCCACCGGCCGCTTCGGATCGGAGAGGAAGTTGGCGACGCCGGCCAGCGTCTTGTCCGGCTCCGCATAGAGGACGTGCAGGATCACGCCGACCAGCAGCGAATGGCTGGTCTTTTCCCAATGGTTCCGCTTGTCGAGCGCGCCTTCGGGATCGACCAGGATGTCGGCGATGTTCTGAACGTCGCGCACCTCCCAATCGCCACGCCGGACTTCCAGCAACGGATTGTAGGCGGAGGACTTCGCGTCGGTCGGATCGAACAGCAGCACGCGGCCATGCCCGGCGCGAAACCCCGCCGTAAGGCTCCAGTTCTCACCCTTGATGTCGTGGACGATGACGCTGCCCGGCCAGGTCAGCAGCGTCGGAACGACTAGGCCGACGCCCTTGCCGGAACGGGTCGGCGCGAAGCACAGCACATGCTCCGGGCCATCATGGCGCAGATAGTCGCGATTCAGCTTGCCCAGCACCACGCCATCCGGTCCGAGCAGCCCGGCTGCCGTCACCTCCTCGGGCGAAGCCCAGCGCGCCGAGCCGTAGGTGGCGACGTTCTTCGCCTCACGCGCCCGGATGATCGACAGGGTGATGGCGACGGCGATGGAGAGGAAACCGCCCGACACGGCGATGATCGCCCCTTCGACGAAGATCGCGGGCGCATAGGCGTCGTAGGAATACCACCACCAGAAGAACAAAGGCGGATAGTAGACCGGCCAGCCGCCCAGTTCGAACCATGGCGCGCCGAGTTGTGCTTGAAAGCCGAGCCGCCATGCCGTCCACTCGGTGGCGCCCCAGATCGCCGCCAGCACGATGACGACGACGATGGTGATTTGGCCCCAGAGGACACGGCTTCCCGACATACAGGCTCCAATCGGCAAAAGAGACGGAGCCGACCAGAGAATAGGCGGTTTCGCGAGAGGCAACAGCAAAGAACAGCCAGCGTGCTGCCGGATACTATGGCGTAGAAATCGGACGGGTCAGTGCCGCGTGTTGCGGGCTTTTACGACGGCCTGTTCCAAAATCCGACGATAGCCGATCTTCGTCATCCACTGCGCGCGGGCGAGATGGCTTTCCCAGCACGCCCGCGTTCGGCTTTCCTCTGAGGCCGGATCGCGATGAAGCACGATCCGCGCCACTTCCGTCCAGTCGGCACCGTCAGTCTCGGCGTCTAGCAGGCGCAGATAGGTGACGAAATGCGCCTCGTCATAAAGGGTTATGTCCGGCTCCATCGGAGCCAGGTCGTCGACATCGGGGTCGAGTTCCGGTTTGACGCGCATCTGCGGCCTCCTTCCGGCACCGCGGCTCGGGATGATGATTACTCACTTTTGCTTCTCATGTGAGACGGTGGACGTCTAACGATACAATTCCGTCAAGCATCGTGCCGCCTCCAATAGTCGAAGCGATCCGATGAATATCACATCGTGCGACGAATCGGAACCATCGTTCCTGGAACGATCATTCCTATTCAGGCTCCGCTCTCGTCATGGATCTCAAGGAGGTCATGGCGATCAATCTGCGTCGGATACGTCATGACAAGCAACTGACGCAAGAGGAGTTGGCGGATCGCTCGGGCCTGAGCGCGCGCTATATCGGGGCGATCGAGCGCGCCGATGTGTCGGCCAGCGTCACGGTGCTGGGCCAGATCGCCGTAGCACTTCAGATCGAACCCGGTGAACTGGTGAAACTGTCAGGCCGGGCGCGTTGATCGGCTCATCGCGAACGCGAGATCGAGCAGATTCAGCAAAGCCGGATTGCGATTGTGCGGCGACCAGACTGCGCTGAACCGCGCTGGATCGGTCTCATCGGCAATTGGCCGGAACACGACACCGGGAAATAACATTTGCGTCGTCGCCTCGCTGGTCAGCGTGATGCCGTCGCCGGCCGCAACCAAGCCCAAGAGTGTGTCGCGTGCGACGTCGCAGCGGTGGATGTGCGGTGAACGTTCGCGCTCGCTGACCCGGCGCACGACATGCTCGAACACCTGCGGGCCGGTGCCTCCATGCCGGACAAGGAAGGTCTCGGCGGAAAGATCGAGCCAGGTTATTGCTTCCAAATTGGTCAATGGATGACCCTGCGGCAGTGCCACGACGATCGCTTCGCTCCACAGAAGGCGGGAATGACAATCTGGCGCTCGCACCGCGCCAACGACGAAGGCGACATCAAGCTTGCCTTCGCGGACGAGCGCGATCGTCTCGGATGATCGCCCTTCCATGACCGATTGTCCGATCATCGGATAGCTGGCGCGATACTGGCGACGCAAATCGGCGAGGAATCCGGCGGCGATAGGGTTATGCAGCCCGATCGCGAGGCTTCCTTCCGCGCCATCGCAGGCCGCACCGGCCGTGCGCACGGCGTGATCGAGCTGCGCGATACCGGTCGAGACCTCTGCAACGAAACGGCGTCCGGCCTCGGTCAGCCGGACGCCCCGATGACGCCGCTCGAACAGCATGATGCCGAGCGCATCTTCCAGTCCCTTGATCCGGGTGCTGATGCTGGATTGCGTCACGCCGAGCACATTAGCCGCATGGCGGAAGTTCAGCACCTCGGCGACGACGACGGCATGACGCAATGAAACCAGCGGAATGCGACTGAGCAAGTCGAACTTTGCTTCGACATTGTTGTTTTGGCTTTTCCTCTTTGCCCATCGCATACGCGTTCACCAATTATAGGATGAATACGCCCATTCTTGCGTCGCGGGCCAAATGCATTTGTGAGGGTGCGACTCATCTCATACGCTGCTCGCAAGCGGGGCGATGTACTTGCTCGGAAGCGGTGCTATTTTCCTGTTTGGTCCAATCAGGATATCGACTGCCTGTAGAGTTGGACGACACCTGTGATGTTGTCCGCGCCGTGACCTGCACTGACGGCGCGCGCAAAGACATCCCGCGCTGCTGAAGCGAGGGGTGTGTTTTCGGCCGTATCGGCTACTGACAGAGCGTAACCCAGATCCTTCTCGACGATTTGGATAGGAAACAATGGCGGGAATGCATCGAGAAGCATCGACCCCGCGGCCGCTTTTGCGGCGGGGCTACATACGGGCGTGGCCGAGACGAGTTCGACTAGGCGTGCCGGATCGAAACCCCGGTGCCGCACTGCTTCGATCAGTTCTGCCAGCGCCGCCACCTGTATCCCGAACAGGGCGTTGACGGCGAGCTTGGCGGCTGCGCCCGCGCCGTTCGGTCCGGCACGATGGACCGACGCTCCCATGTGCAACAGGACCACCTCCACTCGCGACACAGCCTCGGCTGTTCCTCCGGCGAGGAAAATCAGCTGCCGGGCGTCGGCCTGCGGACGCGATCCGACAACTGGCGCGTCGAGGAAGACGGTGTTCCGTCCTGTGCAATGTTCGGCGAGTTCTTGGACCCAGTTCAAGCTCAGTGTCGAACATTCCACTGCGATGGCCCCATCGGGCACGCTGCTGAGCGCGCCGTCCCTTGCATCCAGCCAGACGTGACGCGAAGCCGTGTCATCACGCAGCATGGAAAAGACGAAATCGCTCCCCGCAACTGCCGCGCGCGGCGTGAGCGCCACATCCGCCCCTACATCGCGCAGCGCCTCCGCCTTCTGCGGGTTGCGGTTCCAGACCGTGAGCTCGTGCCCCGCCGCGATCAGATTGCGGGCCATACGGGAGCCCATGGCTCCAAGTCCGAGAAAGGCGATCTTCGGCATCACGCTGCCTCCAAGGCGGAATCGATTGCCAGTTTCGCGGCATCGGTGTTGGCCGCGAGCGTCGCGTCGCCTGCCGTAGTGGCTTCAACCGCGAAGAAGGTCACATCGGCGATACCGAGGAAGTTGAGAAGAAAATGCAGATAGGGTTCGACGAAATTCGCCGCGCTGAACGGCGCGCCAACTGCATAACCCGAAGCGCCGTAGACACAGATGGCATAGGCCCGCTTCCCCGTCATCAGCCCCGAGAAACTGGTGCCGTCATAGGAAAACGTGTGTCCGATCCGAACGACCTGATCGATCCACGCCTTCAGCGCCGAGGGAATGGAGAAGTTGTACATCGGCACGGTGAGGATCAGAACGTCGGCCGAGCGCAACTCATGAATGAGTTCGTCGGAAAGGGCCGTTGCGTTGTGCAATTCGGCGGTCATTTGGTCAGCAGGTGTATAATAGCCGGCGATCGTCAGGTTCGAGATGTGCGGTAGTGGTGCCGAGGCAAGATCGCGGCGGGCGATGCTGGCATCGGGCAGCGCTGCGACGAGCCTGGCTTCAAGGTGGTCACCGACGAGGCGGGATGTCGAGCCGCTGTCGCGGGCGCTGGAATCGATGCGGAGGATTGTGGTCATAGGGGCGCTTTCCTTCATGATGAGACAAAGAGCGCTCCGCCCGAGGAGCCGGTCCGGATCGCGGGCACTCTGTTGAACAACTCCAACTTAGACGCCGCTCGATCGACATTAAATAGCTTGATGAGAAGCATACTGATGCGTATTTTACATCAATGGATATGCGACACGCTTCCCTACTGATCGAAATTGCGCGATGCGGTTCCTTTGCAGAGGTCGCCCGTGATCGCGGGATCGACCCATCATGGGTCTCGCGGACCGTCGCAGCGGTCGAGGAAGAGCTGGGCTTCCGGATATTTCAGCGATCGACCAGACGTGTCGCCCTGACCGAAGCCGGCGACGTTTATTTGCGGCAGGTTCATTCCGCCATCGATGCGCTCGATCGCGCGCGCGACGACGCCTTGTCCCTCACTAGGGGGCCCCTCGGCACGCTGAGGTTGACCTCCACCGTGGCCTTCGGGCAAAAGGTCATCGTTCCATTGCTGCCGCGCTTCCGGCAGGATTTTCCGAACGTTGACGTCGAGCTGATCCTGAGCGACGTTAACCTCGACCTCGTAACCGAACGAATCGACTTGGCGATTCGTCTGGCACCGGCGGTCTTTGGTGATCTCGTGGCCGCGAAACTACAGGACACCCGCTATCGCGTTTGCGCGAGTCCTGAATACCTCAATAGGCATGGCCGACCCCAGCACCCGTCCGATCTCTCGCAACGCGACTGCTTGCGTTTTCCCCTGCCGGGATATCGGAGTCTCTGGTTGTTCCGCGATGCAGGTGGAGGGATCGAGAAGGTCGAGGTGAGCGGAAGCATGGTGGCATCGGGAGCGCTTGCGCTGCAAGCGCTCACGCTCGCCGGAATGGGGCCTGCCTTGTTGGCTAACTGGCTCGTGGACGATGATATCGCGAAGGGTGGTCTAGTCGATCTGTTCCCGGATCGGTGGGTGACTGCAACCAGCTTCGAAACCGCGATCTGGATGCTCTATCCGAGCCGTTCGTTCCTACCGAAGAAAGTCCGGGCAATGATCGATTTCTTGAAAGCCGAAGCAATGGCAAGCTGGCGGCAATGGGCCTGACTTTGGAGGCAGGCTCAACGCGCGAACAGCGGTCAAAGGACATGACTAGATCTCTAGGCCGCGCTGCCGCCCCATCTGCCACGACACCGATCCGCCCTGGACGATCCCCGTCACCTCGCGGCCGAGTTGACGGTCGATCACCGGCCGCCACGGGACCAACGTGAACTCGTGACTCTTCTCGACGATGGCGAACTTGCCGCTGGTGAGCTGGACGGTCCCGGTGAAGGTGCCGGTGACGGTCTCGCCATCGCCGGCCGCGTGGAACGGCATGGGCCTGGTGGCCGCCAGCTCCGCCCCGGCGCGGGCGACCTCGCGCGCTTCCAACGTCGATAGAAGATCGCGGCGATAAAGGACGCGGCCGTTCTGCTGACGGGTGGCGTCGCCTTGCTCGATCAACTGCTCGCGGCGACGGTCCATGGCCTGACTGACCTCCTGCCCGAACCCCGCCGGTGCGATGTCGGACGGGCCGCGCCCGACCAGCTTCCGGTCGAGCCAGGTCGCGCCATCCGTCGTGATCTGCTTTTCCAGATCGAAGGTCGAGAGGACGCGGATGTTAAGCTGCCGTCCCTGGCCCGCATCGTGTGCGGCGGCGCGGGCCTCGAAGTCCTGCGGGATGCGCCACTGGTCGGCGTCGATCCGCTCGGCGATGCCGGCACGGCGCAGCGCCTCCAGCCGGCGCACATGGGCATCGACGAACCCCTCATAGTCGCCGCCGGGCACACGGCCATCGAAGCGGGCCTGCTCCAGATGGCGGCTCGGCCGATAGATGCCGTCCTCAGCTATGCCGGCGATGGCGCGGTCGGCCGGGCGCGGTCCGCCGTCTGTCGCGCCGATCTCGATGACGCTGCCGATGCGGGCGTCCGCCACCTTCGCCTGATCGACACCGGAGACGTGATGGGTGCGGCCGTCGATGCCGTCGATCACCAGCGTGAGGTTCTCGCCCAGTTCGTCGGTGAGATGCTTGTCGACTACGCGGCCGACGATCGGCGTCGCGGGAGCGGCGTCGTGAATCTGGAAGCTCATCGGATCGCGGTCATGACCCTCTACGCGCATCGCCTTTTGCATGGTGCGGACGATGTCGCCGCGCTCACCCATCTCGCGCAGCGTCGGTTCCAACCGGTCGGTCAGTTCCCAGACGCCGGGTGACTGCTCTGTGGCCAGCCCCATCTTCTCCAACTTGCCAAGACGGCGGATGCGAAGGGTCCGGTCCTCTTGGCCCCGCCTATCATCTGGCGCGTGGCGCAGATCGAGCGCACCGCCCTCGGCCTCGTTCAGCATCGCCCGGTCGATGCGGGTGAAGCGGTCCTGATCGATCTCGGTCGTCAGCTTGCGGCGCTGTTCAATCTCGGTGACGGGGCCGAGTTCCAGCGTCGCCAGTTCGCTCGCCCGTTCGCGGATACCATTGGCGAGATAGCCGCCGTTGATGACCAGATCCTCGCCGAGATCGTCGCGGCCGTTGACGATGACATGGACATGCGGATGGCCGGTGTTGCAGTGGTTGACTGCCACCCAATCGAGCTTCGTGCCGAGATCGGCTTCGAGCTGGCGCATCAGGTCGCGGGTATGGCCGGTCAGGTCTTCGATCTCGGCGCCGTCTTCCGGCGAGACGATGAAACGGAACTGGTGACGGTCGTCCTTGCCGCGATCGAGGAAGGCGTCGCCGTCGGCGCGGTCCTCATTCGCCGAATAGAGCCGGCCGCGCTCGCCGTCGCGCGAGGTGCCGTCGCGCTGGATGTAGCGCAGATGGGCGGCGGCCTTGCCGCTCTTGCCGGCGGCACGGACGGAACGCGATTTGACGATGACACGGCGGCTACCGGGCTGGCGATGGCTCCAGCCGTTCGACAGGTTGCGCGAACGGACGAAGGCCGCGCCGCGCCCGCGCTTGACGCCCCGGCCGGAGGCGACCGCGCCGTTCCGGCCCGGCTTGCCGGAGGCTCCGGCGCTGCCGCGCGAGCCCCGACCGGAAGCCGCGCCCTGCTGGCGGGCGATCTTCCTGACCTTGGTGAGGAAGCTCTTCCCTTGGCCAGCCTTCGACGCATCGGAGCGGATGCGGCCGGGCTTCGGGCGGAAGCGGTTGTCGTCGTCGGCGCTCATGGCCGCCGATCCACCCAAAGCCGCCGATTTCCGGCAAGAGTGCCGCGAATAACGCGGCAGATACTGGCTTTACCGCGCCTCACGGCACCATGCAGGCCCGGCGACGGTGCCGCCCCAAACAGTGTGCAGACAAGGGCTTGGCCCCCGGATCGGACCCCTAGGGTGCCGTCCGCTTTAATCTTGCCCTCCCGCCTTCCTACCCCTTCTGCCCGTCCTGACCCTGATCCAGCCTGATCCGATCCATACACGCTGCACACTGGAAAGGACCGCCCGGCACACCCGACCGCCATGCTCATCGCGGCCCTCCCGTCTCCGCTCGGGCCACGAACAGGCCGCCCCGCTGCGGCGCGATCGCCGAGAGGTCGCGCACGGGCATTGCAGCCGGAGTGTCATTCGACTGCGCAGGATCGGCGGACGATGTGCGCTCGGCCTGCGCGACGAACAGCGGCGCGCGTGTCCACGACAGCGGATCGGCCACCGCGACGGCGACCGGCGCGGTGATCTCGCCGCCGCCGATCAGCGGTGCGAACGTGGCGACATAGGCGCGCGTTTCCGCTGGCAACGGACGGCCCGCGAGATGCTCTTCGTAGCGACCGGGACCGGCATTGTAGGCGGCCAGAAACCCCGGTGATCCGTAGCGGTCATGCAACTCGCGCAGATACGCTGCGCCCGCCAGAATGTTGTCGCGTGGGTCGTAAGGATCGTTGCCGAGCCGATGACGGGTGCGCAGATCGGCCCAGGTCGCCGGCATGATCTGCATCAGACCCATCGCGCCCTTGGGCGAGATCGCTCGCACGTCGTTGGCGCTTTCGACGCGCATGATGGCCCTGATCCAGGCCGCCGGAATGCCGAACCGCTGCGCCGCCTCGGCGATGTGCGCGGCATGAGGATCGGCTTGAGATTGGCGCTGGACCTGCTCGGGCTGCGCCTGACAGGGCAGCGGCATCGCGATGGCGAGCACGGAGGAAAGCAGAAGGACCGCCGGTCGGGCGGGCGTCCTGTCTCCGCAACGACGCCAGCCTGCCAGCGTGCTCGCTGCGGTCAAGGGTTCGCGCAAAGCGCCGATCTTCGATCGCCCTGGACCTTCGCTGCGCGCGCCGGCCGACAGATCGTCGAGCGGGACGAAGGGATGAGACGGTCTGTTCGCGAACAAAGGGATGGGACTTCGACGGGACAGCAGGCGCGCAATTCTGAGGGTGTAGCGCATGGCGTCACTCCCGCTCGCCGCGCTTGACCGGGCGCGTCCAGTGCAGGGACCAGGCGGCCCCGCCGTCGTCGTCGCGGAACAGGTTGGCGCGGATCGGTTGCGGCAAGGCCGGATCGTCGATCAGCAGCGAGATGTATTCGCCGGCGCGCTCGCCGGTGCGTTTCCAGCCCGCGCCGATTTCCGGCCCGTCATCGGCGCCGTGATGGATGCGATAGTCTGGCGCGTTCTCGGCATCGGACGGTTCGGCCGGCACGATGGTGAGTTCACGGTAGAGGGTGAGCGTATGAACGCGCCCGACGAAGCCCGTCGTCTCGCGCGTGAACTGGCCGATCTGCGGCATGGGAAGCTCCTCGATGCTGGGGGTTGGGTGAAAGCCGGCGCGCGCCATGCCCGCCGGGATCGTGGCGATCAGCGCGTCGCGGCGCGCCAGACGAAGCGGCCATCGCCGGCCTCGTCGGTGTAGATCGGCGTCGCGCGGCCGATGACGGCGCTGACCGGAATCGGGCCGAAATAGCGGCCGTCCAGACTGTCGCGGACATCGGCGTTCATCAGGAAGATCTCATCACCGGCGATGCGACGGCAGCCCGACCAGACAGGCAGTTCGCGGCCCGACCGGTCGCGGTCGAGCGCTGCACCGAGTTCGATTCCATCGACCGTGATGGTGCGGCGGATGCGGCAGACTTTCTGCCCCGGTAGTCCCATGACACGTTTCAAGAGCGGCACGCCGCGGCCGATGTAACCCCGCTCGATCATGAAGCTCGCGAGTGGCTCGGGGGGATCGACGGCGACCAGATCGGTGACGGTCAGATCGCCAGGCGGATCGATGGCGTAGAGACCGATCGGCGCACTGGCGGAGACGTTCCAGACCAGCCGGGTCGGCGTCGGAATGAAGGACGCGATGGCGACGCCCATGATCGAGAAATACGTCACCATCACATAGCCGAAGCGGGTCATGGCGCGACGCTCCGGCGCTTGAGGAACGCCCGGTGCTGGTCGGCGCTGTAGGCGCGCGGTTCATGGCCGGCGGTCAGACGGTTGTGGACGTGCCGCCAATGGTCGGGCGAAACATCCTCTGGATCGATGCCGATCGACTGGATGGCGTCGATGTGGCGGAGCACCTGTTCGACCTTCGGCCAGCCGTCGATCTTGAGCAGGGTGTCGCCGCCGGGCCGCACGAAGGGCAGCGTCTGATAGGGTTCGTGCGGCTCCACGGCGCGCACGATGTCGATGCGCGAGATGATCGTGCCGAAGTCGTTCGAGGCCCAACGGACGAAGGCGAAGATCGCGCCCGGCCGGAACGCGAAGATGCGGCGACGGCGGTCGATGACGGTTTCTTCCGCCAGCCGGCCGAAGCGGACCCAGTGCTCGATCTTCTTTTCGATATGGGTCAGTTCGACATGGGTCAGGTCGTCGGAGGGATGCGCCGACGGCACGGGGCCGCCGCGCACGCGGGGAGCCGCGTCGCCGGTCATGGAATATCTCCTTCGGTGGTGGGGAATTCGCGCGCCAGCAACTCGCGCAGCATGTCCGCGACCGTCAGGCCGCGCTGGAAGGCGACGATCTTGATCCGGCCGCGCAGATCCGGCGTGATGTCGATCGTCAGCCGGGCCGTGAACGCCGCGCCGTCGCCGGTGCGGTCCGGTGGCGGTTCGCTGGCCCTGATCCAGCTCTCGGGATCGGCGGGACGCGCCGCGAAGCCGCGTTTCGGAGATCGCTCGCTCATGGCGCGATCCTTCCGATGTTGAGGCGGCCGATCTCGGCGGCGAGCGCAGCGATCTCGCGCGCGGCTGAACTGTCCGCGTCGATCTCCGAGGCGAGCCGCCCGGACTGGGCGGCGTCGGCGAAGACGACGCGCTGGCCGATGGTAGCGGCGAGCAACGGTGGATCGTGGTCAGCCAAAGTCTCGGCCGTCTCGCGGGCGATGACGGTGCGCGCGCCGCAGCGATTGAGCACGAAGCGCGCGGCCAGCTCGGGCCGGTAGATGCGCGCCTCAGTGAGGAGCGCCAGCATCTCGGCCGAGGCCCAGCCGTCGAACGGCGACGGCTGCACCGGGATCAGCACCAGGTCGGTCGCGAGCAGCGCCGAGCGCATCAGGCCGGCGACGCGCGGCGGTCCGTCGATGACGACGTGATCGACGTCGCGCGCCAGTTCGGGCGCTTCCCGGTGCAGGGTGTCGCGGGCCAGGCCGACGACGCCGAACAGCCATGGGCAACCTTCCCGCGCCCGCTGCTGCGACCAATCGAGTGCAGAGCCTTGCGGGTCCGCATCGATCAGCGTGACGCGGCTGCCGGTCCTCGCCCATTCGCCTGCGAGATGCAGGGCCAGCGTCGTCTTGCCGACACCGCCCTTCTGATTGAGCAGCGCGACGATCATGGCACGCGCCTCGATCGCCCGGCGGCACTGGCACCATGGCTCGCGCCCGCCCGCGTCAAAGACAAAGAGTTAGATTCTTGGTTAGACTCTAAGTTAGCGGCCGGATTCCGTGTTTCGGGCCAAAGGTTTAACTGCGGTCCGTGCGCCTGATGTGCCGATAGGGTTGCGCCTGATGTACCGATACCGTTTGCGCCTGATGTACCGATGGCTTCCACAGCCTTATCCACAGGCACTGTGAATTGTTCGATGGGCCGGATTTGCAGCAGTTCGCGCCGTCCCTCGCGCAAGATGTCGAGGCGGTAGCCCGGCAGCGGCTGGCGGACGGCGATGCGCCGGAGATCCAGTGCGAAATCCGAAATCCGCGCCAGGCTGCCGGACTTCTCGTGAAGATGAGCGACCTCGAACAGCCAGCCATGGGCCTGACGGCCGGCGTGCTTGCGGGCGACGCGGTAGAGCCAGCGTTCGATCCCGCCCGTCAGCCGGAAGTAATCCGGGTCGATGGTCAGGACCAGCGAGCGATCGACGACGCCGTTGTAGAACCATTCGGGCAGGACGAACTCCATGCCCTCGACGCGACCGTCATGGGTGGTCATCTCCTCCCACTCGTTGATCCAGGAGAATTGCCGACGCCGCCAATGGACACCGTTGCGGATGGTGGTGGCGACGACGGTCGATTGCAGGCGCGCCAGGGAGGCCTTCAGCAACTGGTACTGGCGATTGCCGGTGTCGCGGCCGATGCCGCGCAGGAGTTGGTAAGGCGTGAAGCGGAAGAAACGCGACGTGCGCAGGCCGTGGTTCTCGGCCTCGACGATCTGGCTTGTCGCCCAGATCAGCACGTCGGCATCCCAGATGGTCGCCATGCCGTGTTCGGGCATGCCGAGCACCTGCACCTCGATGTCGGCGGACTTGTAGAGGATGGGTTTGGTGCGCGGTGTCTTCGACAGCGAGAAGAAGGGCCGCTCCATCAGGTCGCGCTGGTCGCGCGGACTGGCATCCCCGGTCGCGACGACGAAGGGGTCGAGCCGCGCCCGCTCGCTGCCGATAAGACGTTGCGCGCGGCGTCCGGCGTCGTGGGAGGGACCGCCGGACATTCAGCGTGCGCCCCGCTCGGCGGGCGTCAGGGGACGTGCCGGGAACACGCGGGTCGCGTCCTTGTCGGTGGTGGACTTGCGGGCGGCGACCGCCGTCCAGGCTTGCAGGTCGTCCAGCGCATAGACGACGCGCCCGCCGATCTTGCGATAGGTCGGGCCGGTGCCGTAGGTGCGGTGCTTCTCCAGCGTGCGCAGCGAGATGCCGAGAAAGCGGGCCGCATCGGGTGTGCGCAGGAATCGGGGCGGCAGCCCCGTCTTCGGGTCGATCATGACAATGCCTCCGGGTCGGGTTCGGCGGCTGTCGGCGGGTGACAGCGGCTATGGCGAACGGTGGCGGAGGATCGGCGGCTTGCAGCGTGCCGGAATCAGGGGGGTGCGATTCCGGCACCCGATGCCGGACTCAAAGGGGTGACGATCCGGCACCCCGGAGGTGTCGGATCAAGCCAATACCACGCCGCTCCTCAGCGGCGGCGTGGCACGCGGACTGGATAGTGGAGTAGCTCGCGATAGCCGCCGCGCATGTAGAACAGGCCATCGGCGACGAGACGGCGGACCTTGTTCTTCAAGGGGCTGACCTCCCAGTCATTCTTCGACCGGCCGTGAAAGCCAAGCAGTGCTTCGGCGATGACGCGATAGCTGGCGCCGGCCAGCTTCGCGTCGAGCGCGCGCAGGATCAGGATGTGCCGGTCACGGGTCTGCGGCGGAAGGTCGTGCCGCCGGTCACCGGGCGGGCGTCCGGCCAGCGCCAGCCAGAAGCGCAACGCCGCTTCGGCGCGCAACTCGAACAGGGTGTCGAGCGGCAGGATGACGACGAAGCCTGTCGGACCTTCGGGCGGCGCGTTCGCGAGCCAGAAGCGATGTTCCTCGCCCGATCCGCGCCGGAGGCCGTGCCAGGAGCCATCGACGGCCGATCGCGCCACGACGCCGGGAAGCTTCGGCAGCACGATGGGCATGGCGAAGTCGTTGGGGGGATCGCTCGATGGCTGGAGTCGGAAGGCGTCAGGCTGAAGCGCGGGCGTCCAGAAGAGCGATGCGCGATCGGCGGCCTGGTCCGGGTCCACCGCGAAATCGCAACCCCCAGCGGTTGGAGAACGCGGTCTGCGCCTCGGTGTCGTGGCTGGATTGCCGTTTCAGGCGATGGAAGTCTCGACGATACTCGTCGTCGCGGCGGAGATATTCCCAAGCGAAGCCGGCGGCAGGAATGCTTTGCGCATGTCCATAGGCGGCCGGCGCGCGCCAATTGGAACCTGGCATGGCGTCACCTCTTTCTTCCAGCATGGGATCAGCGCTGGAAAGACGAAGTGTCCACAACTTCCGATATACTTTGAAGTCGCTGTTGCCGGATATGTAGATCGCGCAATGCGATCAATATTGGTGAATCATTACTTAACATTGCAGAAATGTTTTGGCGAGCCGGGCGCAGCCCGGCGAGCGGCGGCCGTAGCATTGACACGGCCGCGCCGCCGATCCGGGTACACGGATCGGCGGAAAATCGGACAGCCGCCAAGACGTAGAGCCGTGCAACCGGAAACCCGGCTGCACGGCTCTACGATCATCCGCGTTTTAGGCGCTGCATCCCTTCGGCCAGCGTCCACAGCGCCCGGTTCAGCCCGACATTCTGATCGATGCCGTTGATGGCGCGGGTCTGGCTGCGACGGATACGGCCCTCGGCATTGGTGCGGCGACCGTCCAGCCCGCCGCGTATCATGTTCTCCTGAATGACGTTGAATGTGCTCCACAGGCTTTGCCCGACATCCTCGCGGCGGCGCGGGGCCATGATCTGATCGGGGCGGACAGGGCTTTCGTCCTCGCCATAGCGGGCGACAAGGCTCGCCTCGGCCAATACCTGCTGTTCGTCCGGCGACAGGCGGGTCTCCTTCATCGTCTCGGTCGCATCGATCAAGCGCGGGAAGTCCTCGGCGACCGTATAGACGCCTTCGATGATCTGATCCTGTATGCCACCTTTGTGAGGGACGCGGACTTCCTCGAAGCGCTCGCCCGCGATCATGCTGTTGGTGCAGACGAAGCGCAGCACGCCTGCGAACATCTGATAGGCCGACGTTCCATCATGGCTGTTGACGATGATGACTTCCGCTGCCTCCGGCTTGCCGATCCCGTCATCGCGGCGGAGGCGCAGCATATGCTTGGCGTGGCCGTGACGGCTTCCGTCGCGGGGCACGGACTGCACCGCGAAGAACGGAAACCATCCCTCCTTTCGCAGCCCCTCCACGATCTCGATGGTAGGGACGTAAACATACCGATCCGACCGGCTGTCATGCGCCTCGCGGGCGAAGACGGACGGGACGTGGCGGTAGAGGGCTTCGTTGTCGAGGGCTTCGCGCCCGCTGATCTGGTGGCTGTTCCGGCCGAACCGGGTGGCGAGTTGATGATACATTTTCTGTCTCCGTGGGCTTGGGTTCGAGCGCAGCGCTGCGCTGCAACCCTGGCCGTCGCCGAGACCGGGGTAGCAAGGTGCAAGGGCGGCCGGGCGGGAGGGGGATCACCCGGCCTGCACGGAACGGAGGAACGACGTGGAGGAAGGCCGGGGACACCGGCCCGGACGAGCGCCAGCGATCCCTTGCGCCGCGCGGGGGTGGAACCCCTAGCCAAACCCGCCCGGCATGAGAGCCAGCGGGTGCCGGGCACGGAATTCCGATCGGGATGTGCAAAACCGCAAACCCTGAAAACCGCGCATCCTGATTGCCGTGTTTCCTGACAGGCGGGCGACGGCCATGACCATGACGAAGCCCCGCTCGGGCGAGCGGGGCTCCTGGAGATGTCCGGTCTCAGTCGCCGTTTCGGCGCGACCAGATGAGATTGTGACCTTCGCCGTCTTCGCCTTCGATCAGGCTGGCGTAGATCGGGGCGGGGAAGCTCGGATCATCCAGCTTGACGGAGAGATATTCGCGCTGCGTCTCGCGGGCGGTCTTCTTCCAGGCCGCTCCGAATTCCGTGGCCCCTGCGAAGATACGGAAGTCGGGACCGCGCTCGCTGTCGCCCTCGGTCGGGACGAATTTCACGGTCTTGACGTTGAGGGTCAGGGTCTTGACCGCGCCGGTGAAGCCAGCCGAGCCGTTGTCGTTCTTGGTGAAGGTGCCGATGGTCGCCATTGCCGTGTTCCTTTTTCCTCCGGGCCGCGCCTACCGCGACCTCGATGGTGGTCGTGCGACCGGGGACGATCGGCCCAGCACCCGTAGGGCTGGAACGCAGTGGAAGGCGGCCGACGACCGCTTTTTTGTTTCGCGATGCAAAGCCGCAGGCGGCGGAAAAAAGCGGGCGACGGCCGTTGCGGGAAGACGAGCGAGGCGCAGCCGGTCTTCGGTCAGACCCAGTCCATTCGAGGACGCCGTGGCGTGGCTGACAGGGAAATCGGAAGGAACACGGCAATGGCGGTGGTCGGCCTCCGCGCCATATCTAAGATCGGTGGCAAACCTGCAATCGCACCAACCTTACCCCTGACTTTCGATCGCAAGGCCCGTCCATCCTCGATGGGCGGACACGGTTTCCCGATTTTCACCTTCTTCTCAGCACCAACATTTGCAGGCTGGAGACGATCACCCGGTGGAGCAGCGTGACCGTTCTCACCAACCGGCGATCCAAATTTGCGCGCGTACTCCCCGGCCGAAAATGTCGATCTCGAGAACGGAGATAACGACTCATGGTCCCCACTGTCACTGTGATCGGGTATCTCCATGCGCTCGATCGCCCGAGCGGAGGCTTCATCAGCGGAAGGGCATCACCGCCGCTCTTCGCGTTAGCGATTGAAGCCGAATGGCGGAAACGCGCCGTTGGCGCGGTTCCGGCGCAGCCGAAAGCGCGGCCCGCAGGGCAACGCCATCGCCTCTATCCTATTGGACCTCGATCCGATTCCAGGCTTTCCCATCCACCTTCAAGCTGGACGAGAGCGAAGCGGCTGCCTTCTGAACCATCTTTGGGCAGAAGAGTCATCAAACCCACCGTGAAGACAAGGGTTGGTCGGTCCTTTTGGCGAAGCTGCTACTTGTGGGTTCCCATATGGCAAATGAACCCGTGTTTATCCATGTCTTCGCACAGCTCTACTAAGCTCCGCGCATATTCAAGACGCTGTGACATGGAGCAGTCGTCCCACACGTCATTCAAATCCGTGATCCAGTCCGTCATGGCGGCTGCCGTTTCCAACGCGGCATCGTCCGTGACGGCGGAGGTATCGATGCGAAAAGCGTGTTGCTGTCCGAACGCCGAGAGGAAGTCGCTTGCCTTGCGGATAGGGTTGGTCGTCACCAGCACCATCTTACGGAGCGCCCGTTCCATTTCCGCTTTCTGTCGGGCTTCTTGTTCGGGTGTAGGCTTCTGGAAGTAACGAACATCGATCTGCATGGCGCGGGCAATGCTGCGCAGCGTCTGTTCATCAGGCCGGTGACGACCGCTTTCGATTTTTTCAATGGTGCGTGTGGTCAAGCCCGCAGCCTCCGCGAGGTTTTCCTGCGTGAGCTTGTGCATCTTGCGAATGAACTTCACTTGCTCAGCAATATAGACGGGGTCGCGTTCTATGGTTTCCATTGTTGCTCTCCTTCGTTGAGATGCAACCATTTTGCCTTCTGAGCGGCTGTATGTCCCCGAACGCAACCCGAACGGAATCCGAACCGGTTCACGTCTGTTGCGGCATTGGCGCCGCCAATCGCATCAGCGCCGAGACACCGACGAAACCGCCGCCGATAATGCAGAAGATCTGCCGCCAGACTTCGGACGGCACGGCCTCGCGCGTGACGCCGTGGACAAGGGCGTAGCCCGCGATAGTGGCGGGTGCGGCGAAGACGAGCGCTACGATCAGGCGCGGGATCGGCGAGCGTAGCGAAGCGAAGACAAATACCAACAAGCCATAGGCTGCGGCTCCGGCGACGAGGCCGACAAGGCCCGCGCCGATCAGGCCGGAGCCGGTGCCGTAGGCGAAGCGCGCCGCTTCGACGCCGAGCATGAAGGGCAGCGCATAAACGCCGAGCATATAGGCCAGGACGCAAAGTCCCGCGATCAAGGCAACGCTCATCAACATCACGGCGATCATGACGGTTCTCCATAGCGCCGATGACGGTTTCGGTCATCGGACAGTCGAGGTCAGCCGGTCGCGTGGTGAACACCGCGCGACCGGAATTCTGGGGGTGTGAGGAAAGGAAGGCCGGGACCGCTGATGCGATCCCGGCCCGATCCTCACTCGGCGGCAATCTGGAAAGCGTCACCATCGTGCGCCTCGTCCAGCCACGCGGGCCGCGCGGTTCGCATGATGGCGGGAAGCCATCCGGTCCCGGCCAGAAGCTGTTCGGCAGCATCCGCCATTTCCGTCTTCTTCAAGGCCCCGATCCGTTCCGCCGCCTCGTCGCTGACGGCTTCGCGCACGGCGGCGAGGATATGCGCCTTGGTGACGCGGCCCAGATAGGCCCGCACGGTCGGCGTCCAGTGCGCCGTCATGTCGAGGGCCACTGCCGTCGCCAGCTTGTCGGCCGTGGCATGGGCGTGGGGCTTGCGCTCCCAAGGCTGCTTGACCGCATTGACGGTGAGCGAAGCGCAGTGGGCGAACAGCGCCATGACGCTGGCTTGGTCCAGACCGGCGACGAAGCCCCACAGGTCCGCCACATCACGCGGCATATCTGCCGCCCATCCGGCATGACGATCCGACAGCGCCTTCCCCGCCGCCGTGTCCTCGATCCCGTCCGCGTGAGACGCGAGATTGCTGTTGGTCGGGCGGATTTCGAGGCAAGCGGCGTCCACACCGCGATAGAAGGTCTGCGCCGCCAGCGCATGGGTCACGGCGATCAGCGCCATGTCCGGCTGCTCGCCCAGCGCAAGGCGAAGGCCAAGCGTCCGGTGCGAGGTCAGGTCGCGGATGAGCAGGTCCGACAGCGGCTTGCCTGCATCGCCAGTGTCCTCATCCTCGGTCTCGAGCGCGGAAACCGAGCTACCGTCCTCGTCATGGTCGCCATCCTCGATGATCTCGCCATCACCGTTGACGCGAACGCCATCGATCACGCTATTGCCTTCACCGTCCTCGGTCTCAGGCTCTTCATCCTCGGCCCGGATGAAACCCCGCTCGATGCGGGCTTCCCCGTCGTGGGAGAGGATGACGAACACACCGCCGCGCGCGATCTCGTCGGCATCATAGGCGTGACGCAAAGCGTCGATGCGCTCGATCTCTGCTTCCAACTCCCCGAACCGGTGATCCACGTCGTCGGGCAGTTCCTCGGCGCTGTCATACTGCTCAGTCAGCGCATCATATTCTCCTTGCGCGGCGGCATAGGCTGCCTCGTCTTCCTGCGACAATTCCACCGGATGCGGATAGGTGCGGCGCAAGCCGTTGCCGTGCGGATAATCGATATGAACACCCGCCCACTTCCAGCCTTCCCCGGCCTTCACGGCTTCCGCGATCCCGTTCAGCTTCTCGATGACAAGCCGGTCCAGCAACGCGGCATCCTCATAGAAGCCGCCGCGATCCTCGGTGAACAGGTCGCGCAAGATGACGCCGCCCGCTTCGGTATAGGCTTCCGCGCCGACGAAGATCGCCCGCCGATCCGTCGCCGCGATGTGCATCCGGGTCAGGTCGCGGCGAATGGTCGAAGGGTCTTTGTTCCACGACAGGTTCTCGAACACCTGCTCCTGCCGGGCCGGATCGTCCACGATGGCGAAGGCCATCAACTGCTCCAAGGTCAGTCCGCCGTCGCGATAGACCTGCATCAGCTTGGAGCTGACAGCACCCAGTCGCATCCGCTGGCGCACGACATGGGCCGTGACGCCGAACCGGGCCGCGATTTCCTCCGCACCCCATCCGCGCGTTTCGGCAAGCTCGCGAAAGCGCTCGAACTGGTCGGCGGGCGAGAGGTCTTCCCGTGTGACGTTCTCGTCCAGACTGATTTCGCCGGCGTCGTTCACGGTGTCGATGACGCAACGGGTCGGCTCGGTCTTCTTGATCTGCTTGCGCTTCACGCGCAGCAACTGCGCCAGCCTTCGGCCTTCACCGATGCTGACGAGATAGAAGCCGGTCGCGGCTCCCTCGGCGTCAAGCTCCGGCTCCACCACGAGGTTCTGCAGGATGCCCTTGGCGTGGATGCTCGCCGCCTTCGCTTCGATAGACGCTTCGCTGTGCGGCGTCTTCCGAGCGTTGTTCGGATGCTTCTTGAGCTTGTTGAGCGGGATGAACACCTCCGCGCCGGTCACGGCGGCGGGCGCGGCGGTGGTTTCGATTGCAATAGTCGTCATGATCTTTGCTCCTAGTGGGCTTGGGTTGAAGCGCAGCGCTGCGCTGCAACCCTGCCCGTCGGCGAGACCGGGGGGTGCAAGGGCCAGGGC
>Ga0209066_10001295_pt1 | contig 33692 bp, 28 predicted proteins | sample All_14_2_FD_187198 | JGI IMG/M metagenome (GOLD analysis project Ga0209066, IMG submission 187198) | Freshwater microbial communities in response to fracking from Pennsylvania, USA - Allegheny Zone_MetaG_DW_15 (SPAdes) (version 2) ... | reverse complement strand
GGGATTGGGGGGCGGCAGACGCTGCGCGCGCTCCTGCGTGTCGCTCATGACAAGGTCTTCCTCTCGCCCGCCAGGGCCATCAGCAGTTTCGCCAGGGCCTGGGCATCCAGGGGTTCCAACCCATGCGCCAGGGTCGGCCTGGGGCTATAATCCGCCAGCGCAAGCTCGCAGGCATCCGCCGCTGCAAGGATCGCGCCCAGACGTCGGGCGATATCCAGCCCCGTGGCAATCAGCCGCTTCGGCTTGGCGGGGCGGAAGGCGCGCGCGATATCGGCCGCCTCCTCCGCATCGCGGGCTGCCCCCAGCACCAGCACCCCATCCATCGGCCCGACATGGCCAAGCGCGATGACCGGCGCCAACTCCGCCAGGGCATAGGGGTTCACGCCCGGCGTATCGATCACCACAAGGCGGTCCGGTGAAATTCGGGCCAGGGCGGCGGCCAGCCCGACCTCGTCGCGCACGGCAAAGAATTCCGCCCCGATCGTTTCGGCATACCGCCGCATCTGGTCATTCGCCCCAAGGCGGACCGGATCGGCGGAGATCAGTGTGGTCGTGGTCCCGGCCAGGGTCGCCCGTACGGCCAGCTTGGCCGCGACCGTGGTCTTGCCGGTCCCGGGCGGACCCATTACCAGGATCGGCCGGCGATGGGGTCCCTTTGGCAATGGTTCGAAGCGCAGGCTGGCCTGCAGCCCGGCGGCAAGGGCCGCATCCTCGCTTCCATCGGTTTGATCTTCAACCGCGCGCAGGATACGGTCGATCAGCCCATTGGGCAGACCGTGGCGCTCCAGCAGGCTGGCAAGGCTTTCCAGGATATCTTCCGAGGGGCCGACCATCGGCGGGATGAAATCCTCTCCCGCCGGGCTTTCCACCGCGGCAGTAACCCGCACGCCCTTCGAGCCTTCATCCTCATGGGTGGCAACGATGATCGCATCGGCCCCCATCTGGCGACGGATCTGGTCCAGCGCGGCCTGCAGCGTCGGGGCCTGTATCGTCTTCAAGCGCAAGACCGGTTAGCCCCCATGAATCAGATCGCATCGACGGTGCGGATGCGCACTTTGGGATGGATTTCAGCCTGTGACATGACCACCGTCACCGGGCGGAAGCGTTCCACAACCGAACGCACATAGGGACGGATATGCGGGCCGGTCAGCAGGACCGGGGTTTCGCCTGCCATGGCCTGGCGTTCGAAGGCGCCACGGACCTTGGTGATGAACTCCTGCAACTGGCTGGGCGCCATGGCAAGCTGGCGGTCCTCGCCCTGGCCTACAAGGCTTTCCAGGAAGGCCTGTTCCCAGTCGGGCGACAGCGCGATCATCGGCAACACGCCCTCGGCATTCAGATTGGTGTTGCAGAGCTGGCGGGCGAGGCGGGAGCGCACATGTTCCGTCATCTGGGTGATGGAACGCGTCGTAGCGGCCGCTTCGGCGATGCCTTCCAGGATGGTCGGCAGATCGCGGATCGACACCCGCTCCGACAGCAGGTTCTGCAGGATGCGCTGTATGTTGGTGACGCTGATGGTGCCGGGCACCATGTCGTCCACCAGCTTGTGCTGGGCCTGCGGAATCTGTTCCAGAAGTTTCTGGGTCTCGGCATAGGACAACAGATCGGCCATGTTGTCCTTTATGATTTCGGTCATATGGGTGGTGACCACGGTCGAAGGATCGACCACGGTCAGGCCCCGGAACATCGCCTCTTCGCGCTGGCGCTCCTGAATCCAGACGGCGGGCAGGCCGAATGTGGGTTCGACGGTCGCCTCGCCGGGCAGGGTGATGCGGTCGCCGCGCGGGTCCATCACCAACAGCATGTTGGGGCGGATATCGCCGCGCCCGCATTCGATTTCCTTGACGCGGATGACATAGGTGTTGGCGGCAAGCTGAAGATTGTCCTGAATGCGTACGGCAGGCATCACGAAGCCCATTTCGCCCGCCAATTGGCGGCGTAGCGCCTTGATCTGATCGGTCAGACGCTGGTCGGCACGGGCATTGATCAGCGGCAGAAGGCCATAGCCCAGTTCCAGCCGGATCAGGTCGATCTGCAGCGCGGTAGAGATCGGCTCTTCCGGTGCGGGACCGGGGGCTGCTGCGGCGGCGGCATCGGCCGCCTGGCGCATTTCCTTGCGGTCCTTTGTCCGGCCCAGGAAGAAGGCCGCCAGCCCGCAGGCCACCGCCATCGTCATGAAGGGAAAGAAAGGCAGGCCCGGAATCAGGGCCAGCATCAGCAAAAGGGCGGAGGCAAGGCCGAGTGCTACCGGGTAGTTCGACATCTGGCCGAACACCGCCTCGTCCATCTGGCCCGATACGCCCGCCTTGGTAACGAGCATGCCGGCCCCGATGGAGACGATCAGCGCGGGGACCTGGCTGACCAGACCGTCGCCGACGGTCAGTACCGTATAGGTCTGGCCGGCCTCCGCCAGCGTCAGACCCATCTGGGCGGTGCCGATGATGATGCCGCCGATGATGTTGATGAAGGTGATCAGAAGCCCCGCCACGGCATCGCCGCGCACGAATTTCGAGGCACCGTCCATCGCGCCGAAGAAGGAGCTTTCCTGCTCCAGATCCCGGCGGCGCTGGCGGGCCTGATCCTCGTTGATCAGGCCGGAGGACAGATCGGCGTCGATCGCCATCTGCTTGCCGGGCATGGCATCCAGGGTGAAGCGCGCGGCAACTTCCGCGATACGGCCGGCACCCTTGGTGATGACGACGAAATTGATCAGCACCAGGATGGCGAAGACGATGATACCGATGACGTAATTGCCACCGGTGACGAAGACGCCGAAGGCCTGGATCACCTGGCCTGCCGCATCGGTGCCATTATGCCCTTCCGACAGGATCAACCGGGTGGATGCGACATTCAGCCCCAGCCGGAGCATGGTGACCAGCAGCAGGATCGTCGGGAAGGAGGTCATCTCAAGCGGGCCGCGGATGAAGATGACCACCATCAGCACGATCACTGAAAGCGTGATCGACACGGCAAGCGTCAGGTCCAGAAGCCAGGTTGGCAGCGGAACCAGCAGCAGGGCCAGGATCAGCACGATGCCGACCGGCAGCCAGAGGTCCGAACGGGTCAGAAAACGCCCGGCGCTGCCCAGCGCGCCGCCACCGCTGGCGGCGTTCGGGCCGGCAGCGCCGGCTCTGGCTTCGTTGGTCGTTTCAGCCATGCTCTCGGTCGGGTCCTATTCGCCCTGTACTCCGCCTCTCAAGGCAGCCTGCCTCAGGACGGCAAAGGAAATACCCGCATCCTGGATCACTCGACACTCTGTTCCGATTCGCCCGGTGCCGGGACGGGAAAGCCTTCCTCGCCATACTGCTTCAGTTTGTTGCGCAGGGTGCGGATGGATATGCCCAGGATATTGGCTGCATGGGTTCGGTTGCCCAGGCAATGGCTCAGCGTATCCAGGATCAGTTCGCGTTCCACATCGGCCACGGTACGTGGCGCAAAGCCGCCAGACGGGTCATTCTGGGACGACGGCTGCGACGGCCGGCCGACCAGCGCACCGGCGGCAACCTGTCCGGCACTTGCCACCGGCTCACGCTGGATGGCGGCGGAGCGATAGCTGGTCAGCAGAATCGCTTCCGGACCGATTTCCGGGCCATGGGCCAGCAATATGGCGCGATGCATCGCGTTTTCCAATTCGCGCACATTCCCGGGCCAGGGATGGCTTTCCAGCAGGGCCGCCGCGTCTCGCGACAGCGGACGTTCCGGAACCCCGTTCAGCTCTGCATATTTCCTGGCGAAATGCTGCGCCAGAAGCGCAATGTCCTGTGGGCGTTCACGCAGGGCAGGCAGGTCGATGCCCACCACATTCAGCCGGAAATACAGATCCTCGCGAAAATTGCCTTTGCGAATATGCTCTTCCATGTCGCGGTTGGAGGTGGCGATGATGCGCACATCCACCTTCACCGGCGAACTGCCGCCCAGCCGATCGATCTCGCGCTCCTGGATCGCGCGCAGAAGCTTCGCCTGCAGGCGTACATCCATTTCCGAGATTTCGTCGAGCAGCAGCGTCCCGCCGCTGGCTTCCTCGAACTTGCCGATGCGCCGGGCTATGGCGCCGGAGAAAGCGCCCTTCTCATGACCGAACAATTCACTTTCCAGCAGGTTTTCCGGGATGGCGGCACAGTTCAGCGCCACGAAACGTCCCTTGGCCCGGCGGGACTGGGCATGGATATAGCGCGCTATCACCTCCTTGCCGGTGCCGGACTCCCCGGTAACCAGAACGGAGGCTTCCGACGGTGCGATCTGGTTCGCCAGCTTGATGGTGCGCGCCATGACCGGGTCGCGGTGGATGATGGCATGGTCTTCCTGCGCCACAGCCTCCAGCACGGCCGCGATCAGATCGGCATCCGGCGGCAGGGGTACATATTCCTTCGCCCCGGCCTTGATGGCGGCCACCGCCGCATCGGCCGACGTGCCCTGCAGGCCGCAGGCGACCACCGGGGTGGAGAAGCGCTCGCGCTTCAGGCTGTCGACCAGCATGCCCACCTTCAGGCGCACATCCATCATGATGAGATCGGCGCCACCCGAGCGCATCACCGCCATCGCCTCGTCAATGGAGGAGGCCGCAACCACCTGCACGCCCTTCTTCATGGCGATCTGGCTGGCCGTGGTCATATGGCCTTCAAGGGTTCCGACAATCAGTAGACGCATGGCAAGGGCCTATCCGAAATAATCTACCCGCTTGGACGCGGGCAGAATGGTGTTCAGCAGCATTTCAAGACGACGCGGGTTTTCCTGGCGCGCGATGGACGCCGATGCCAGGACATGCAGATGCCGGATCAACATGTCTTCCGCCGCATTACGCTCCAGCTTGGAGGCGAGCGGAATGAACAGCATGTTGGACAGGATCGCGCCGTAGAAGGTGGTAAGCAACGCGACCGCCATGGCTGGCCCGATGGTGGAGGGGTCTTCCAGATTCCCGAGCATCTGGATCAGGCCCACCAGCGTGCCGATCAGTCCCATGGCCGGGGCGATCTCCGAGGCGCGGCGCAGGGCCGAGACGGAGCGGGACTGTCGCTGCGCGAAACTGTGTACTTCGCGCTGCATGATGCGTTCCACTTCGTCGCCGGGCGTGCCGTCGACAACCATGTTGATGCCCTGTTCCAGCAGGGGCTGTCCTTCCAGGGCAGGGGCATATTCCTGCAGGGACAGCACGCCGCGATAGCGCGCGATCTGGGCCAGTTGCAGCAATTGCAGGGCGGCCTGTTGCGGATCGCGGGAGGTGTGGAAGATCGTGGTGCCGATCCCCTTCAGGGTCTGCACCATATCGCCCAGCGAATAGCAGGCCGTGGTGACGCCAAAAGTGCCGCCAAGCACGATCAACAGTGAACGGGCATCCAGGAAGGCAGCCGGGCTTCCATCCAGCAAGATCGCCAGGATGAACAGGCCGAAGGCAATGCCGATGCCCAGAATGGTGGCCAGATCGACTGTGCGGCGCACGGCGATCTGCGTCAGGGGCCGGCGCTGTGCGTTGGCGGCTTCCTGTGCTTGGCTTTCGGTTTCGGTCGCCATGAAATGCGGCCCAGCCCCTCTGTCTCTGTCCAAATATCGGACCCAGGACCCCTCAGCCCTGGCTGCGGTCCGACTTGATGATTTCCGTCATGGTTACGCCCAGCTTGTCTTCCACGACGACGACTTCGCCGCGTGCGACCAACCGGTTGTTGACATAGATGTCGATGGCCTCGCCGACCTTGCGGTCCAGTTCGATCACGGCTCCACGCCCCAGTTTCAGAAGCTGGCTGACCTGCATGCTGGCTTTGCCCAGCACGGCGGCCACCTGCACTGGAATGTCGTAGACCGCCTCCAGGTCGCGAGCCCCGGTCGGGACGGCCAGATCGGCCGCGCGCGGGTCAAGCGCCTCGCCCAATTCGCCGTCTTCCAGCTCCTGAAGCTGCAAATGGTCGTCCTTGTCGCCCGCCATGGTCAGGCCTCCTCCTCGTCATCGGACCCGGGGGCGAGAAGCGCCCGCGGCCCAGCCAGGGCTTCGGCCCGCGCACGGGCGCCCGCAATGGCGGAATTCAGGGTGTCCAGCGCCTGGCCCAGGCGGCGATCGGCGCGCCCGTCGCCCCAATCGACCGCAATGTCGGATGGGCCACAGCTGGGGTCGGGCAGGATGCGCAGGCGCCCTTCATAGCCGGCCATCCGCGCGGTTTCTTCCAGCCGCTCCGCCAGATCCTCCGCACGCTGCGGCGACAGGCGCAGCGTGATGGCGGCGGCGGACAGCATCATCTCCAGCGCATTGGCTAGCACGGCGCGTATTTCTTCCGCACCATGCTGCTGCGCCAGCACGGGCATGAGCTTTGCGAAGCTGCGTTCCACCAGATCCAGGCAGGCGGCCTCCAGCGCTGCGTTGTCGGCATCACGGAAGTGGAAAACCTGCCCCAATTCGCCCGCCAGCATCGCCATCATGCGGACGGTTTCCTCTTCCCGCTCGGCATGGGCCTCGGCAAGGCCCGCCTGACGACCTTCCTCGAAGGCGGCAGCCCTGGCCGCCGCCAGATCCTCCTCGCTGAAGGTGGGGGCGGGTGGCGGTTCCGGCTCGGGCGCAGAGATTTCGACGGCCGCCTGCTTCGCCTTGGCCTCGGCTGCCTGGGCCTCGGCCACCTTCCGGCTCGAACTGCGGTCGAAGTTGCGGTCGAACAGGAAGGGTTTCGCCCCTGCGGGCGCTTTCGGCTTGGTCAGGGTTTCGATCGCCATTCGCTCCACTTTCCGATCAATAGATCAACTCGTCATCGCCACCACCTTCGGAGATGACGATCTCGCCTTTGGCCGCCAGATCCTTGGCCAGATTGACCATTTCCATCTGCGCCTCGTCGACGTCGCGCAGGCGGATGGGACCCAGGGCCTGCATGTCCTCGCGCAGGATCTTGGCCGCGCGTTCGGACATGTTGGTGAAGAACAGCTCCTTGAGCTGGTCGGAAGAACCTTTGAGCGCGATACCGAGCTTGTCCTTGTCCACGGAGCGCAGCAGGGTTTGCACCCCGCCGGGATCAAGCTTCAGCAAATCCTCGAAGGTGAACATCAGGGCCTTGATCCGCTCCGCGGAGTCGCGGTTGCGCTCTTCCAGCAGCGTCATGAAGCGGTTTTCGGTATTGCGATCCAACGAGTTGAAGATTTCCGCCATCATCTCGTGGCTGTCGCGCCGGGCCGTGCGCGCCAGATTGGTCATGAACTCGTTACGCAGCGTTCGCTCGACGTCGTCGAGAACCTCTTTCTGGACCGACTCCATGCGCAGCATGCGCATGATGACTTCCATGGCGAAGCTCTCCGGTAGGGAGGCCAGAACGCGCGACGCGTGTTCCGGCTTGATCTTGGACAACACCACCGCGACGGTCTGCGGATATTCATTCTTCAGATAGTTCGCCAGAACGACTTCGTTCACATTGGCGAGCTTATCCCACATGGTGCGACCGGCCGGGCCGCGGATTTCCTCCATGATGGAGGCGACGCGATCGGCGGGCAGGGCCTTCTGCAGCAGCCGTTCGGTGGATTCATAGGAGCCGACCAGCGAGCCGGTGGATGATATCTGCTCGGCAAATTCTACGAAGAGCCGTTCGACCAGATTGGACGAGACCGTACCCAGATTGGCCATGGTCTGGGAGAGTTCCTTGATCTCCTCGTCATCCATATAGGTGAACAGCTTGACGGCGTTCTCTTCCCCGATGGCGAGCACCAGGATCGCAGCCTTTTCAGGCCCTGACAGCGATCTGAAATCCTCGCGAACGCGCATCGTCCGATGGTCCCCTGACGTCTTTCCGGTGCCGGCTCTGCGCCCGCCGCCTTAGCTTTCCTGATACATCCAGCTGCGCAGGATCGAAACCGCCTCTTCCGGGTGTTTCTCGATGATCTCGCCGATCTTCTTCATTGAGGAGGCTTTCACCCGCCCTTCGATATGGGCGATGTCGATCATCGAATCGAAATCGGTCTCTCCTTCCATGCCCTCCATGCCCGGCAGGGCGGGGACGGGCAGGCCGGTGGTCTGATCGGTGATCATCGCCATTTCGCCGGCGCTGGTATGGGCCTCGCGGGCGGCGGCGATCGATTCTAGCACCCGCGACAGCAGCGGGCGCACCACGACCAGCAGGATCAGGATCACGACAATGCCGATCAGCAGCGGCTGCAGCAATTGCTGGATCTGGTTGAAGGTCAGGCCGAACAGCAGTGTCTGTTCCAGATCGCCCAGATTGGGCAGATCGGCGAAGCGCTGATTGGTCAGGGTCACCACATCGCCGCGGCTTTCATCATAGCCGACAGCGGCGCGGACCATGGCGGTGAGCTGTTCCATCTCCTCCGCCGTGCGGGCGCGATAAGCCTCCCCCTCCTCGCCGGGGGTGCGCACGCCATCCACCAGTACCGCCACCGACAGGCGCTTGACGCGGCCGGGCGGAACAATGGTGTTGGTGCGGGTGTTGGAATTCTGGAAATTGGTGACTTCCCGCAGCCCGGTCGTCGTTTCCTCCGTGCCGGTGCCGCCGGTGCCGCCCAGCTCATTCGGGGCGGGCAGGTTGTTGCCGACCGAAACCGGGTCCTGCATGCCATCGCGCGAGGAAGAATCGTTCTGGTCCGAGGAGGTGGAAACCACCACCTGGCCGTTGGGGTCAAAGACGTTCTGTTCGATCACCTGCTGGCTGAAATCCATGTCGGCGGTGACTTCGGCGCGCACCCCGCTATAACCGACCGTGGAACCCAGGATCTCCTCGATCCGCTGCGCCAGACGCGTCTCGAAGGTCTGCTGCAGCTCCATTCCGGATTCTACCGTCTTGTCCTGCGTGCCATTGCCGCCGCGCGACAACAGCGTGCCGCGGTTGTCGAGGATGGAGATGTTGTTGGGGTCGAGCCCCGCCACGGCAGATGCCACCAGATGCGACACGGCCTGCACCTGTTCCCGGTCGAGGCGGGTGGAGCCGCGCATGTTCAAGAGGATGGAGGCGGTCGGCGGGCGCTCGCTCCGTTGAAACAATTCGCGCTGCGGCAGTACGATGTGAACACGCGCGGAGTGGACGTCGCGCAGCGTGGCGATGGAGCGCGCCAACTCCCCCTCCAGCGCGCGGACACGGCTGACCTGCTGCTGGAAGTTGGATGCGCCCAGCGTCTGGTCGCGATCGAAGATTTCGTTGCCGATCACACCGGAGGACGGTAGTCCCTGCTGTGCCATTTCCAGGCGCAGGGCATTTACCTTGTCCGCCGCGACGAAGATTTCCTCGCCATTGGCGCGCACTTCGAAGGGTTCGTTACGATTTGCCAGTTCGCGCTGGATCGACCGGCTATCGATGGCGTCCAGTCCGCTGTACAATGGTGCCAGATTGGTCGTGCCCATCTGGGTTGCGACAAACAGAAGGGAAGCAAGCAAGGCGATTGCCACCACAGCAATGGCACCGAGCCGCGCCGGACCCAGATTCCGAATCGTATCGATCACGCTGTTCACGAATCGCTCCCTCGAGCCCCTGTTCCTGCCGCCCGGGCTCTTGCACTGACCGATCCGCCCGGATCACCAAAAGCCCGGCTTAAAACCCGGTCCCTGTGCGAATCAGCCCGTGCATGCGTAGAGTCCGACTGATTCGGACCATATCGTGATGTGCAAAAAAAACAAAGTCAAAACTCGGCAAATTTTGCCGGGTTGCTTAAAAAACGATTAAAATCCGGGCAGGTTCGCCAAAAGGAAGCAAGGAGAACCCATGCAGGCTCTCCTTGGCTTTGCTTGCGAAGTCTATAGGTCGCGATGAAAGCGACGACGGGTCCAGCGGTTACGGACAGGTACGGTTATTCCGCCGCTACCGTTTCGCGGTATTGCTGAACGCGGGTTGCACGCAGCCCATTCACGCCATAGCGGGTCGCGAGCTTTTCCCAGCTGCGGTATTCCTCAGCAGAGAGGCCATAGCGGGCGCAGGCTTCCTGCATGTCCAATATACCAAAGCGCACGGCGGCTACGACCTGCGCCTTGCGGCGGGGGACCCAGCGTTTCGTGCCGACATCGGGAAGGTCGATGCCTTCCGCCTGAGCGAACGCTTTGACGTAGTCGATAGAACCCATCTTCCCCTCCTCCGCAAGCCCGTCTCTTGGGAGCCGACCTCGGTAAGGATAATAGGCACAGTTTCCGTAAAATTTTAGATAAATTTCTTCACAAATTTCGCGATTATCCCTAACCAAATATTAACGCGCGGTAAGTTTCGTTAATATGACGGGTATGAAACGGCTGCGTCCCGAGGCCGAACTGACCCTGGGACGCCTGTAGAACCGTATGATCAGGCCCCGGCGGGGGCCATAAGGACCCTTACCGCTTGATCCGGATCAACTCGTCGAGCAATTCGTCGGCGGTGGTAATGATACGGGTATTCGCGGAATAGGCACGCTGGGTGATGATCAAATTCGTGAACTCATCCGCGATGTCGGTGGTTGAGGCTTCCAGGGCAGAGGGCGCAACCAGCCCGGCGCCACCGGTGCCGGAAATTTTCGCAACCGGATTGCCCGACTGGTCTGTCTGCAGATAGACATTGCCGGTCCGCGGCTGCAATCCGTTCGGATTGTTGAAGGTGATCACCGGCACCTGATACAGCTCGCGCTGTTCGCCATTGTCGAACAGGGCCGTAATCACGCCTTCCTCGTTGGAGGTGACGGCCGAGAGCGAACCCGACTGCTTGCCGTTCTGCGATACCGTGTTCACCACGCTGGGCGAGTCGAACTGCGTCAGCCCATCGGAATTGGCGACGGTGCCGAACGTCAGATCGAGCGTGACCTGATCGGCCGTGGTGCCGACGGTCGCGTCGTGATCCAGGGTGAAGCGCAGCACCTGCGAGCCCGTGGCGCCATTGGGGTCGGCACCGACGGTTGAGGCCACGGCTGCGGAATTGCTCGCCGAATAATTGCCCAGCGTGCCGTCTGCGTTGAACGTGACCGAACCCATGTTGGCAACCGTAGTGCCGGCCAGCGCCGCACCGTCCCAGAACTGGCCGCCGCCGGTCAGGGTGGCGGAAATATCCCAGGTGTTCGGTGAAACCGCCGGGTCGACCTTGGTGAAGGTCAGGCCGACCGTTTTGGTTGTGCCCTGGCGATCAAATATCTGCAGCGAAATCGTGTACGTGTCGCCGGTCGCGGCCGTGGTGTTCAGATTTGCGCTGACGGAGCCTTCCGTCGTGGCGATCGGCGGGGAGGAGGAGGCCGCCACATTGACCGCGTTCAGGTTGGTCAGCACATTCGTTACCTGGAAGGCGGTACCCGTCGCATTTGGCGGATAACCCAGCAGGAAATAGCCTGCCGAATTGACCAGGTTACCCTGTTCGTCCGGACGGAACTGACCGGCACGGGTGAAATAGATATTTCCCGAGGGTTCGTAGCGGCCGGTCGTGGTGTTGAAACTTACCTGATCGGTCACCGCGAAGAAGCCGGAGCCGCTGATGCCAAGATCGGTGGAGGCGGAGCTTGCCTGCAGCAGGCCCTGCCGGTCAATGTCGCGGCCCACGGTGGAGGATACGCCGCCCGGGGAGTAGAAATTGCGCGAGGATGCGTTGGTAACCAGGGTCGCAAAACGGGCGTTGGCGGTCTTGTAACCCACCGTGTTCACATTGGCGATGTTGTCGGAGATCATGCCCAGAGCCTGGCTCTGAACGAACAGGCCGGACACACCGGAACGCAGGGCACCGTAAATACTCATCCTACCATCCTCCAAGGAGCGGCGCGGCTTCGCGCCCGGCTAAATTCCTCAATGCATCATTCGCGCCAGCCGGCGCGGCAAACCGGTCGGGTCTCAACTCTGCTTCACGGACAGAACATCGCCCAGTTCGACCAGCAGGTCTTCCATGCGCAGATAGGTTTCGCCGTCGATATACTCGATGCCGGTGACCTTGGACGTGGTCGACTGGCTGACATTGATCTGTTCCTTATCTGCGTTCACGGCCGTGATCTTGGTCGTGTAAACGCCGTCATCCAACTGCTCGCCATCCTTGCTGACACCATCCCAGGTCAGGTCGTGCACGCCGGCCTTCTTTTCCAGCGCCTGCTCGTAGACCAGCTTGCCCTCGGCATCGTAGATCTGCAGCAGCGTGCCAGTGCTGGTTTCAGGCAGATAGTATTTCAAGGATGCTTCACCGTCGGCCAGCACGACTTTCTCGCTGGCGATTTCGACGTCCTTGCCCAAATAGGCGACAGCCTGGGTGCCGATCGTGTTCTTGTTGGTTTCCAACAGCTTTTCCAGGTTGGAGTTCTGGGCGATCTGCTGTTCGACGCCGGAGAACAGCACCAACTGATTGGTGAATTCCGCCGTTTCCATTGGCGACAGCGGGTCCTGGTTCTTCAACTGCGTGGTCAGCAAGGTCAGAAAGGTCGAGAAATCGTCCGCCAACCCGGTCGCGGAGGAGGTGGAGTCGGTCGCTCCGTTCGCTGCATTGCTCAGTCCGGTAAGACCGCTGATATCAGCCATGGCTTTGGTCCTTTCCCACTCGGCGCTCAGACACGCACGTCAAGCCGCCCGTTGGAACCGGCGCGGGCCAGATCCTGGGGGGGCGTGAATTGCGGCATGGGCGGGCGTTCGTCCACGCCATCGGGCGTGCGCTGTCCCTGCTGCCAGCCGGGATGGCCGGATTGGCCGCCCTGGTTCTGCGCCTGGGCGTCGCCACCGCGCAGATTGAAGGAAAGGCTGCCGGAATCTGTCTGAAGCCCGGCATTCTGCAGCGACTGCAGCAGGCCGCGTGCGTCCTGCTTCAGCATCTCCAGCGTCTCAGGCCGTTCGGCGGAGATGATGGCGGTCATCTTGCCTTCCTTCATCTCCAGCTTCACGTCGATGCGGCCCAATTCCTCCGGGCTAAGCTGAATGGAAATCTTGTCGTTACCCTGGCCCACGGCACGGTTGATCTGCACGGCTACCTGGTCGGCGGGCGTGGCCGGCTGATGCGTCCGGCCTGGCTGCTGGGCGGCTGTACCAGCCCGGGCTGCACTGTTTGACGCCTGGCCGGTAACGGCGGCGGTGGAGGTCAGGCTCTCGCCGCCGATGGTGGAGACGGGCTGCTGGCCATTCTGCGTAGCGGGGCCGGTGCCGGTCCCGCCGGCACTTGCATTGGACAAGGCGGTCTGGAAGCCGGCTGCTGGAACCGACGGGGTCGGTTGCGCCTGACCGGCGGCATCCTGCGGCTGGGCACCGGGATTGGCCTGTGTCTGCTGCTGCGCCTGGGCGTTATGTCCGCCACCCTGACCGGTCTGGGTCTGTGGCTGGCCACTGCGGCTGGCAAAGGCTGCGAGCTGGGCTGCGGGGTTGCCGGCGCCATCGAGACCTTCCGCGCCCAACGATGGGTCGGCACTGCCATCGACCGGCGTCGCGACGGTCTTCTGGGATTGCGCGGCCATGGCAGTCGCGGCGCTCAGTGCGGCGCCCGTTACCGGAACGGATTTTTCCTGCGTGATTTCGGTCTTAACCTTTACGCCATCCGGAATGGAGGATGCGGCGGCCTGCCGGGTGGCATCGGCGGCCACGCCGTTGCCAGCGGCGGTGTCCTGTACGGTCGTCGTTGCATCCCCGGCGGTCTTGGCGGTGGGCAGGCCCGCGCGGTTCTGTTCGGCGGTCTGGCCGGAGTTCTGGGTCTGCTGAGTTGCTGTGGTCTGCGCTTGCGGGGTAGGACCCGGGGCGGGTGTCGTATCGCCGGCCGTCGCCGCGCTATCGGTGATCAGGCCCGGCTGGCGCGCGGCGCTGTCCGTGCTGCGACGGGCGCCGTCTTCACTGCTGGCGGTGCTGTCGTCGCGCCGGTTGGAGGCGCCGTCGGCATCGCGCGATCTGTCGTCCCCGTCCAGAGCCTGGCGGTCACGCCCCCGATCACGTTCCAGCGGCTCGGCGGCCGGGGTGCTCTGGCCCGAGGGATCGGCTTGCTGCGGGATGGCCAGACTGATGTCCGCACGCTGGAAACCCATGGCCCCCGGCTGCATCTGCGCCAGGATCGCGGCAAAATCCGCGAGGGCACCGGTTTCCTCGCCGAGGCTGCGCTTTTTCGAACCCGACGACCGGGTGTTGGTCTGGGCGGTGTCCAGGAGAGCAAGAGAGTCGGTGCTCATGAACGCAGGCTTCCTTGGTGTGGGTCGGAACTGCCTGCTTCCTCGCAAGTGACGGGCCAGAATGCCGAAAAGCTGCAAGGTCATGAAATCAAGAAGATTTATTTTCGCACTTCGGTACTGCTCGGGGGCGGCTGCGGAGAGGCTGGCAGACTCTGCCCAGCCGGTGCGGCAGATTCTATCAGGCCCGTCGGTCAAGGATTCCGGGCGTGGCACGTCGTCGGGGTGCGGATATGGAAAGGCCCGCCATTGCCTGAAGCAGCAGGGCGGACCTGACCACAGAAGCTGGAACGGCAGACCGGATCAGACCGAACGGTCGATCCCCTCGGAACTGCTGCCGGTCAGATTGGGCGCTTGCGCCGCCAGGAAGTCGAGCAGGTTTTCCGAAGGAATGCGCTGCAATATTTCTTCGGTCTGCGGCGCGAGGATTTCCAGGAAGACGCGCTCGCGCTCAACATCATAATCGATGCGCGTCGTCAGCCCCTTGATTTCGAGATCCTGGATGGTGGCGACCGAAGGTTCACGCGAACCGCGCTCCTGCCGGCGCATCGCGTCTTCTTCGCGCGCATTGGCGGCGGTCGGATCGGCGGTGGCCGTCACGACCTGATCGGGCACGGACTGAATGGTCTGGGTGGCGCCCACCTGATTGGTTACAGTGGTCTGCTGCGAGGTGGGCTGCTGCTGTGCCGACTGCGTTGACAGCAATTGGGCGGGAAGGGTGACTTCCATGGCTTTCACTCCGGTCTAGCTTCTGCGGTCCAGATACGTGCATCATCGCGTGGGCCGGACCTGATCGGGACCGGCCCTGCATCACGACAACCGGATATTCTACCCGGTGACGCCGCCATCAACGCTTAAAATACACACAAAACACCCGGAAATGCAAGGGTGGGCCATTATGGGGTTGCGCATCTGTAAAAAAAATGCACGCGCTTTGGCTTTGTAAGTTCGCCCGAGATTCCGGGGAAAATGGGTCGGGGCTTCCGGAGCCGAGGGAGGGGCGAAGCGATGTTGCCCTTTGCCATCGGGGGCATGTCCGTCTTGTGAGCGAGGGAATGCCCCAGGAATTGACGCCAGAAACAGATGGTTACCGGGGATATCCGGCTTTCCGGCATTTTCCGTCACGGCGTATTCGTGCCCGCTGTGGCGCTAATTTGAAATTGTTGGTGTCGGGTCTTTCACTCAGGGGATGAAAGGCACTATTGTTCCCGAACCGGGGTTCGGGGGGGCAACTGACGGTGCCAACCGAAAATCGGATTCGAGAAGGACATCAGCAACCATATGATTTCAGTATGGGTTTCGGATTTTGGTTTCGTGTGGAGCGTTGCTGCAACAAACGCGCGAACGGCAAATCGAGCATGCTGGCCTGTAATGTGACCTTTCAGCCTATCCGGAGCGGATGATGCCCCTGCGAATTAAATTGCCGGCCAAGGAAAAGATCATCATCAACGGCGCGGTGATCGAAAATGCCGGCGAGGCGACCACCATCGTCCTGCACAATCGCGCCGATATTCTGCGGCGCAAGGAAGTCCTGACGGAACAGGATGCGATCACCCCGGCGCGGCGGGTGTATTACGCTTTGCAATGCGCCTATCTGTTCGATGGCGAACGGGATGGTTATCTGCAGATGTTTCAGCGCTTTCTGCAGGATTATATGGAAGCCGCGCCCAGTGCCGCCGAGATCGTCCATACCATATCGGAGGCGGTCAAGGCGGAGCGCTATTATGACGCCCTGCGTCAGACGCAGGATCTGATCCAGCATGAAAATGACAGGCTGGAGGCAGTGGGCGCCATACCGCCCCGCGATGCATCCGCGCCCGGGGCTGGAAAATCCAAGGTCAGGGGGTAGGGGGCGGTTCGCCCCTGGGATCGACCGATCAGACGGAGGTGTCTGTTCCGGTCGGCAACGCAGACGACGATCCCTGGGGATAATGCGAATTGGGTTCCTGGCCGGGCTGCGTCACCCCTTCTCCAGGATTGCCGAGCAGCCCGGCGCCGATCTGACGATTGATGTTGATCAGCGTCGTCAGGGCGGCCGCGTCGGGCTTGGACAGCAATTCAGCCGATCGGCGATCCACGAAATTCGACAGGCTCAGCAGATTCTCCCGGATCGCGGTCGGGACGGTGCAGTCGGGGTCGACTAAAGAGGCCTGAATAATGGTCCACAGCTTCCAATTGGTGCGTACGACATGCAGCACGGCTTCCCGATCCGAGGGCTCGGTCTGTGCGACTGCCATGCGACGAGCGAGTTCGATCAGCGCATAGGCTTCCACATTCTGCGGTGCCCCCGTGTTCAGGGCCGTTTGTTGGCTTGCGGCGTAAGGATTGCTCATTGCACTCGGTTCATCATCTGAACTTGCTGTTTGGCGAAATATTTTCTCTGCTTCAACGGTCATCCACCATTTCGGCAACCAAGAGCTTACGAGAGATTCCTAAAGACAGAGTTAACCCAACTGCACGCGCCATGCCACCCTCAACTCAGAAAATTGATCAGCGACAGATTTTCACGCCGGGCAATGGCAGCATAGGATGCCTGGATCTGCGTCGACAGGGCGGAAAGCACGACAGCGGCTTCCTCCGTGTCGATCTGGGTCAGTCCTGCCAGTGAATTTGCCGAAATGTTTATGAAGGAATCGTGCCGCGCCTGGGTATCCTGGAACTCGCTGATATTCACGCCGTTCGTCGATTGCATCTGGCGCAGGCCGGTCAGTGCATTTTCGGCCAGCAATGCTGCTTCGTTCACGAAATCCACGCGCTGCTGTTCCGTCAATCCGGTCTGTGTGGCTGATTTCAGACGCATCAGCCCGTCGACCAATTGCTGGAAGGCGCCTTCGGTCGCGGTGATGCCATAGTCCAGGGTCTGGCCATCGTCGATGGTAGAGCGGTATTTCTCCCACAGGAAGGGATCGGGGGCCACGGCGGCAACGGCGGATCCGGGAGCCGGGCCGGCATTCATATAGGATTGCTGGTTTGCCGGGGCGGCAGCAGCAGGCAGGGGGGCTGCGTCATTGTATTGAATGATCGGAATGCCATTGGCCGTTTCCAGCGTGTCGCCGCGGCCCAGATCGTTGACGCCATAGAGTTCCATATTGCGGATATCGCGAACCGGCTCCGTCGAATAGTTCGCTCCGGCAAAAATATATCGGTCACCGATCTTGGTATTCAGACCGTTCTGCAATTCCAGCATCATGTTTTCGACCACGACCAGCGTGTCTTCGCTCCAGGTCACGTCTTCCGTGCGCGTCGGGTCCGTGGCCTTGATCAGATCCTTCGTCAGGTCCGCGAAGCGTTCCAACAGCACGTCATAGGACTCGGTGGTCAGTGCAACGATATCGATCGCGCGGTTGTAAGCCTCCCGTGCCGAGATCGACTGCGTGAGGTCGACCACGCGTTTGGCGTCATCGCCATAATCCTTCAACTCCCGATACCGGAAGCCGGTGCTGACCTGATATTGCACGTCCTGGAAGGAAGACTGTCCGACGCGAACCTGCATCAGCGTCTGCGCTAGGGTGCCGGATGTCGATACGCGCGATAGGGCCATGACGGGTTCTCCAGTCTCCTGTGCGGGTCGGACTTCTGTCGACCGCGGTTGCGTCTGTTCTGCTTCTGACAATTCAAAAATCATGCCATGGGCTTCGCGCACGGCCCTTCCCTGCGGCGGCGATGATGCTGCGGCGGTTGACTCCCGATCACGAATCTTCGTTTGGTTTTCAGCAGTTCCAGCGGTTGGCACGATATGTGCGTGTTGGGCAGCGACGAAGAACACTCGCCGGTCGACGTTCGCGACCAGGCTCTGGTTTGAGGAGTGATGCGACATGGCAGATATTGCCCTTACCTCCGCCCAGCGCTCGGCGCTGCTGACATTGCAGAACGTATCGGATCTGTCGGACCGGACGCAGACCCGCCTTTCCACCGGGCGGAAGGTCAACAGCGTCGTCGACGATGCCGTTGCCTATTTCCAAGGGAAGTCGTTGACCGACCGGGCATCCGACTTCACCCAGCGCAAGGATGGTATCGACCAGGGTATTTCCTCGCTGACTTCGGCGCTGAATGCGCTGGAGGGCGTGGATAAGCTGTTGAAGCAGCTCAAGGGCGTGGTCGAGGGGTCGAAATCGCAGACTACGGCCGAGCGGATCACCGCCAATGACAGCTTCCGGGAGATCGGAACCCAGGTCGCCCAGTTGCTGGAAGACGCCAGCTATCAGGGCCTGAACCTGGTCTCCACGACCGGTTCGACGCTCGATATCGCCTTCTCCGTTCGAACCGCCTCGCGCATTCAGATCAATGGCTTTGATCTGAATGCCTCGGTGCAGGGCTCGGCGAATTCCCTGTTCACCGGTTCGGGCGCCTCGGTGGTGTTCGGTTCCTCGCTGTCCTTCGTTGGTTTGACCGGCATCGGTGTGACGGTATCGAGCCTGACGGGCATCGGCATCGACAATTCGGCCATTTCGAATGCCGACAGCGCGATTGCCGCCATCGATTCGGCCATCACCCGGATCCGTTCGGTGTCCTCGCAGCTCGGTTCCAACGTCGCCATCCTGCAGACAAGGCTGAATTTCACCGATCAGTATGTCAACACGCTGGAAGGCGGGTCCGACAAGCTGACGCTTGCCGATCTGAACGAGGAAGGTGCCAATCTGGTGGCCCTGCAGACCCGCCAGCAGTTGGGCATCCAGTCGCTCTCCATCGCCGGACAGCAGCAGCAGGCCATTCTGACCCTGCTGCAGTAAGCGACCGGTCAGATTTTGCCGGGGCCGGGGAGGTGACTTCCCGGCCCTTTGCATTTCCGTAAAATGCCCGTTGACACGGAGGGAGAGACTACGCTAAAAAGGCACTACGTCGGTAATCTGGCGTGCCGCAGAATGCGGCTGACATAGATGGCAATCCAGAAAGGAACTAGCCATGGCTGAAATCGCCCTTACCTCTGCCCAGCGCTCGGCGCTCCTCACCCTCCAAAATGTTTCTGATCTGTCTGACCGCACGCAGACCCGTCTGTCGACGGGGCGTAAGGTCAACAGCGTGGTTGACGATGCGGTGGCCTATTTCCAGGGCAAGTCCCTGACGGATCGGGCTTCCGACTTCAATCTGCGCAAGGACGGCATCGATCAGGGCATTTCCTCGCTCACCTCGGGCTTGAATGCGCTGGAAGCGGTCGATTCGCTGCTGAAGCAGCTCAAGGGTGTTGTCGAATCCGCCAAGTCGCAGACCACGGCAGAGCGTACGACCTCGAACGACACCTTCAAGGAGATCGGCACCCAGATCGCCCAGCTGATCGAAGACGCGAGCTATCAGGGTCTGAACCTGATCTCCACGACCGGTTCGACGCTGGACATTGCCTTCTCGGTTCGTACCGCCTCGCGCATCCAGATCACCGGTTTCGATCTGAACGAAACCGTGCAGGGTGCTGCGGACTCGCTGTTCACCGGCTCCGGCGCCTCGGTGGTGTTCGGTTCGGCCCTGTCCTTCGTCGGCATGACCGGCATTGCCGTGACGGTGTCGTCCTTCACCGGTTTCGGCCTGGACAACTCGGCCATTTCGAATGCCGATAACGCCATCGCTGCCATCGACAACGCCATCACCCGTGTTCGTTCGGTGTCGTCGCAGCTTGGTTCCAACGTCGCCATCCTGCAGACCCGCCTGGACTTCACCGATCAGTATGTCAACACGCTGGAAGGCGGTTCCGACAAGCTGACCCTGGCCGATCTGAACGAAGAAGGCGCCAATCTGGTCGCCTTGCAGACCCGCCAGCAGTTGGGCATCCAGTCCTTGTCCATCGCCGGTCAGCAGCAGCAGTCGATCCTGGCCCTGTTGCAGTAATAACGGGCAGTCGGTTTCCAACCGATTGGAGGGGGGAGCTTTTGCGGGCTCCCCCTTTCGCTTTTCGGCTTCTGCCAGCCTGTACCGCGAGGCGAATCTCGGCCTATTCTCGCGCTTCGCCAAAGCGCAGGGGGCGGGCAGCAGCGGAGGGTGCGACATTGAGGGAACATGCAGGATGACCGGCCAGCAGGCTGCGGGAAGCAGGGGCGAGGCTGCGGATCATGTGGCAGCGGCGTTGCGCGCCATGGCCGACCGCGATATCGACGCTGCCGAAGAAGCACTTGGCGATCTGCGCCGGACGCGGAGTGATCCGGTTCTGTCCCTGACCCTGAGCGCCTTACTGCTGGTACGGATGGGTGAGGTGTTTTCCGCCGTCGAGGTGTTGCGCACGGCCGAAAAGGCGCGCCCCGATGCGCAGGAAATTCAGGATATGCTCTCCATCCTGTTGGCGCGTCTGGGGCAGCAGACGGCATCGCTGTTTCACTCCAAAATGGCGGTGGCGACGAACAGGGCCTTTCCGGATTTCGATCTTCCGCCGGACTGGCTGGGCAATTTTTCCGATGCGTTTCTAGGCATCACCGAACGGGTCCTGTGGAAGGAAGGCCAGCAGGCCCTGAAGGCCGGTCAACCGGCGCTCGCACGGCAGCGCTTCATCGAAGCCTCCTCGCTGGATCGCAATGATCCGGAAATCTGGTCCGATCTTGCCCGTACCTCCCTTGCGCAGGGCATGGTCGTCGAAGCCGTACGTGCGGCGGAAGTGGTGGTGTCCCTGCAGGGTGGAGGGGCCGCCAGCCATGCCCTGCACGCGCTCTGCCTGAGAGCGATGGGCCGGTTGGAGGAGGCGCGTGCGGCCGCCGGCGAAGCGCTTTCGCTCGATCCCGGCAATCCGGACATCGCCGGCTGCTTCATTTACCTGAACGGTTTCGGGGCGGACGCCACGCCTGCATCCGCCCGGGCCTTTGCGGAGGCCTGGCGCGACGCGCATGGCCATCCTGATATCCGCACCAGTCAACATCCGGCCCCCATGCGCGGGCGCGGACGGGTCGGCATCCTGTCATCCGGCCTGAATGCTGGCGGCAGCCATGCCATGTTCCTGTCCACGATCGAACAGGCGCTCTACCGCCCGGCCGATCTGGTCTATTACGCACTGGACCCGCTGGAGGATAACGTGTCCCGTCGGTTGCAGCGTACCGCCTCGCGCTGGCTGAATCTGGCAGCGGTGGATGACGAGACGGCGGCCTTCATCCTGTCCAACGAGAATCTGGATTGCCTGATCGATCTGGACGGCTTTCTGCCGGGCGGGCGTCCCGGAATCGTCGCGCGGGCCGATATCGCGCGGATCTGGTCGCCCTTCACCACGCCGGGCGGCGGTCCCCGTCTGGATGGAACCAGCCTGCTTGATCCATTCTGCCCGGCCACGGAGGGCGAGGGGGCGCGGGTGTTGGCGATGCCGTCCGGCCTTTCGACCTGGGCTCCCTATCGCGGCGTGTTGCCGGAAGGTCGCGCCCGACGGTTTTCCAGTGCGCGCCACGGCCGGACCTTGGCGATAGACGCCGATCTGGCCCGTCATGGGCCGGAAGCGCTTGCCCTGCTTGCCGCCCTGGCGGAGGCGGATGGCGGCCTGCATTTCCTGATCGGGCGGCGTTTCCTTGGCGAGGAGGAGGCGCTGGGCCTGTTCCTGCAGCGCGCGACCGCCGCGGGCATTGATCCGAAGCGGATGGAAGCCCTGCCAACGGGAACCGGGCTGGAGGAGTTGCTGCGTCCGGCCGATGGCGTTGTGGCTGCATGGCCGTCGCCCGACCCGACCTTCCTGACGGAAGCGGTGCGATACGGCCTGCCGGTCGTCCTGGCCAGGCCGGCGTTGGATGAGCATGCCGGTGGGGCGTCTCTGCTTGGTTCGAATGGTTTGGGCCAGTCCATCTGTCCGGGCGGATCGGATTTTGCCGCTGCCGCGTTGGACTGGCTGGATCGCTGGTCCAAGGAGGAAGCCTTGCGCAAGCAGGTTCTGGATGCGGTGGATGCGGCCGCAGGTGGCGAAGGCTCCTATGAACGCGGGCGAAGCTTCCTGGCCTTCCTGACCGGTGCGACGGAGACGGCACGATGAGTTCCAAGGCCCTGTTCCGCCGCAATCTGAAAGCCATGCGTGAGGTGGCCCCGCAACTGGCGGAGTTGTTGGACAAGATCGAGACCCCGAAGTCCAAGCTGGTGCGCCAAGGGGATGGCTGGAATATCGATCTTGGCCATGCGATGTTCTATGAGAGCGAGGCTGAGGATTTTGCCGAGCGGCAACTGGCGGAGTTCTTCGGCAATCCCATCCGCATCGAGTTTTCCACGCCCGACCGGGTGGTCGATCCGCCCTGTGTGGTCACGCGCGAATGGATCAACACCCTGCTGGACAGGGTGGATGCGGCGGACCTTACGCCAAGCGATGCGCTGGCTTCGGAAGACGGGCGCTATCTCGTCGTGCTTGGGGTGGGCCTTGGCTACCATATCGGCCGGCTGATCGAGCGCTATGGCGTGGTCAATGTCGTGCTGATCGAGCAGTTTGCGGAATTCATCTGGCATTCCGCCCATCTTCAGCCCTGGTGGAAATGGATGCGCCTGCTGAAGAAGCGCAAGGGTGGCGTCACCCTGATCCTGGGCGAGGATCCCAATCTGGTGATGACGGCGCTGACCAATGCGTTGCGCCTGGAACAGGGCGGGCTGATGGATGGCACCTACATTTTCACCCATTACCGCTCTATGCTGGTGCGCGATCTGCATCGCAAGATCGACGAGAATATGGTCTTCCTGGGCTCCAGCCGCGGATTCTTTGAAGACGAATGCGTGATGCTGTACAATACCATCCGCAATCTGGCGCATTCCGATCATCTGCTTTGGCTGACGCGCTCCAGGCTGGAGAAATACACCCCGGTCTTCGTAATCGGGGCCGGACCGTCCTTTGACCGCTGCGTGGATCAGATCAGGGCCAACCGGAACGGCGCCGTGGTGATCGCCTGCGGCTCCGGCCTGGAAAACTGCCTGTCGAATGGTATCCGGCCGGATTTCCATCTGGAGTTGGAGAACACGTCCGGCCAGTCGGAAATCATTGCCCGTGCTGCTGCCCGCCATGATCTATCCGGGATAACACTGATCGGGGCGGCGTCGATCCACCCCGATATCCGGGTTCATTTCGACGATTGCATTCTGTTCCACCGCGATACGATCTCGTCCACGGCACTTCTCTGCAAGCCGCTGGAGGAGGTTTATATGAGCGGGCCGACCGTGACCAATGGCGGGCTGCGCTTCGCGCTGGGCATGGGCTTTACCGAAATCTATCTGTTCGGGACCGATCTGGGCACCCGGGTTGAAAGCGAGCATCATTCCAAGAAATCGGCCTACTACGTCGACCAGGAATTCATGGATTCCTTCCCGGAACATCTGGCAGTGCGCCGGTTCGACCGCCGGCAGGATGCCAATTTCGGCGGCGTGGTCTATACTAACACCGATTTTCTGTTCGCCCGGCTGTTCATGTATAACTGCATCAAGCTCTATCCCGGTGCGAAGGTCTATAACTGCTCCGATGGTGCGCATATTCCCGGGGCCATTCCGTTGCTGCCGAAGCTGTTGAACCTGCCCGCGCCCGCTCCGCGCCGGACAGAGGAACTGGCACGCCTGCGTCGTGACCTGGAACAAGTGAAGGCGGGCGAGACCATCGACGCGGCAGAAATTGCACGCCTGTCGGCCCATATGGATGCATGGGTGAAGCGCGTCCGGCGCACTATCGCCAGGATAACCCGCGCGCGGCCGCATCCCTTCAGGGCCTATGAAGACATGCTGGGGCATTTCTTTCCGCGCAAGGGCCTGACCGGAGATGAAGAGCGCTATGAGAATGTGACGATCCAGTTGTTCGTCGGATCGCTGCTGACCCTGTTCCAGGCCTATTTCCGCTTCTATCGCCGGGTGCCGGTGGAGCAGCGCGACCGGCTGTTCGATGTCTTCATGCCGCTCTATGGCGAGGTGCTGGACGAGTTGGTGGATTATCAAAAGGGGCTGGTCACGATGCTGACGGCGGCCTGCGCCGATCAGGATATGTTCAAGGCCCTGGCGCTGGACGACAGCATGCGGAAAAGGGCGTGAGAACCAATCCATGTGCGGGATAGCAGGGGTATTCGCGGTCAAGCCGGTTGAGCGGGAACGGATTGCCCGTGCGCAGGGGCTGATGCGTCGGCGCGGACCGGATGGGGAGGCGGTGGACACGGTCGCTCTGCCTGGCGGGGTCGTGACCTTCCTGCATTCCAGGCTGGCCATCGTCGATCTGGATGCACGCTCCAATCAGCCCTTCGTCAAGGACGGGTTGGTGCTGATTTTTAATGGAGAGATCTACAATCATATCGAGCTGCGGGCGGAGTTGCAGGCGCTCGGCCATCACTTCACCACCACCAGCGACACCGAGGTGATCCTGGAGGCCTGGCGCGCCTGGGGCGACAAGGCCATGGACCGGTTCGAAGGCATGTGGGCTTTCGCGCTTGCTGATCAGCGCAGCGGCCGGCTGGTGCTGTCGCGCGACCGTTTCGGCGAGAAGCCGCTGTTCTGGTGGTGGCACAAGGGCGCGCTGTATTTCGCCTCCGAAGTTAAGGTTCTGGCAGCCTTGGCGGGGGAAAAGCCCGCCATCGACGAGGCCGCCCTCTGCCGCTATCTGGTCAATGGCTATAAGTCGATCCGCAAGACCGGCACCGGCTATTTTCGTGACGTGCTGGAATTGCCCCTGGCTTCCGCCGCCGTGCTGGAACGGCCGGGGCGGCCGGAAGCCAGGCCCTATTGGCGGCTGGAATACCGCCCGGATGAGCGCATCACCGCCGAACAGGCGGAGGAGGAGGCGCGGCGCCTGACCCACCGGGCCATCGCGCTACGCCTGCGCGCGGATGTGCCGGTATCCATGCGTCTGTCGGGCGGGATCGATTCCAATGTGGTGGCGGGGGTGGCAGCATCCATCCATTCCTATCCCGTGCATACCTTCTCCATCGTGGAGGAGGATGAGCGCTATAACGAAACCGCCAATATTCGGCTGGCGCTGCAGCGGCTGGGCTGTGCGCATACGCTGGTGCCGGTGCCGACATCCGGCAATTTCGAGCGATTGCGCGATCTGTGCTTCTATTTCGATGCGCCGGTGATCACCATCACCTATTTGTTGCAGGCGGTGCTGTCGCAGGAGATCCGCAAGGCGGGCTTCAAGGTGGCGCTGGGCGGGACGGGGGCGGACGAGGTCTTCACCGGCTATTACGATCATTACCTGTTCTGGCTGGCCGAACTGCACGGGGAACCCGGCGCGGCGGAGCGCGAGGCGCAGTGGCGCGGTACCTATGGCCGCTTCGTCACCAACCCGCTGTTGCAGGACCCCAGGCGTTTCGTGGACACCCCGCAGGAGCGCGGGCATATCTATCTGAAGGCGGAGGAGTTTTCGGGCTTCCTGAAGCGCCCCTTCGCCGAGGCGTTCCGGGAACAGGATTATACGCCGGCCCTGCTGCGCAACCGCATGCTGAACGAGTTGGCGGAAGAGACGGTGCCCGTCATGCTGCATGACGATGACCTGGCAGGCATGCGCCATTCGGTGGAAAACCGCGCCCCCTATCTGGACCGCGATTTGGCAGAATTCCTGTTCCGGGTTCCCTCGCGCCATCTGATCCAGAAGGGGCTGCCGAAATATCTGCTGCGCCAGGCCGGGCGCGGCGTGGTGGCCGATGCGATCCTGGACAATCCGCGCAAGACGGGGTTCAACGCGCCTGTCACCTCGCTGTTTGATCTGAAGGACAAGACGGTGCAGGCGGAAATCCTGGCCGATGGACCGCTGTTCGATCTGGTGCATCGTGACCGGCTTGCGTCCCTGCTGAATGAGGCGGTCGAGAGCAATGCGGATTCGAAATTCCTGTTCTCGCTGATCGCGGTCAAGATGTTCCTCGAGACCCAGGCGGAGTTCCAGCCATGAAATATTGCAGCCACTGCGTCCTGCCCGATACCAGGCCCGGCATCACCATCGGGGCGGATGGGATCTGTTCGGCCTGCAAGGGCCATGACGACAAGGAAGCGCATATCGATTGGCAGGCTCGCGCGGCGGCGTTTGCTGAATTGGTGGCTGATGCCAGGGCGCGCTCCACCGGCTATGACTGCATCGTTCCCGTCTCCGGGGGCAAGGACAGCTGGTATCAGGTGATCAAGGCGCAGGAATACGGGCTGAAAGTGCTGGCCGTGACCTGGCGCACCCCGGCGCGCACCGCCATCGGTCAACGCAATCTGGACAAGATGATCGCGAAGCTGGGCGTGGATCATATCGACTACACGATTGATCCGGAGGTCGAGCGCCGCTTCATGAAGGCGGCCTATGAAAAGCTGGGTGCGACCGGCCTGCCGATGCATATGGCGCTGTTCGCCATTCCGATCCGGCTGGCGGTGCAGCTGCGCATCCCGCTCATCCTGTGGGGGGAGAACCCGCAGCTGGAATATGGCGGGTCGGAGCTGGAAAGGCTGGCTACCCGGCTTGATACGGATTGGCTGGCCAAGCATGGCTGCCTGCAATCGACCAATTGGCGCGACTGGGTGGGGGCGGAAGGGCTGACCGAGCAGAATCTGGTTGCCTATCGCATTCCGGAGAATCCGGATTACGAGGTGCGCTCGGTCTTTCTGGGTGCCTTCTTCAAATGGTCGAGTTTCGAGAATACCCGTATAGCCACGGCCCATGGCTTCGAGGTGGATGGCCAGACCCGCACCGGAACCTGGGAATTCGCGGATATCGACTGCGATTTCATTGCCCTGCATCACTATCTGAAATGGCATAAATTCGGCATTACGCGGGCTTTCGACACGCTTTCGGTCCAGATCCGCACCGGCATGACTACGCGCGCGGAAGCGATCGAGACCATCCGGCGCCTTGGCACCCAGGTTCCGAAGGACGATATCGCACGGTTCTGTGCCTTCGTGGGCGAGCCGGAGAGCTGGTTTAACGATGTTGCTGAGCGTTTCCGTAACCAGGGTCTCTGGAAACGTGACGGAAACACTTGGAAAATTCCCGGTTTCCTGATTGAAGGATGGGATTGGGAGCACAACTGAGGGACCCGGGTTGGACGATGACAGAAGCGAAGGATCTTCGGATCATCATCCTGACCAGTGATGCGATCCATCACTGCCACTATGTGCATGCGATTTCCGAGCACGCCAATGTGGTGCGCGTGATGGAGGAGCGGCGTCCCTTCAAGGCCGGGTTCGAAACCCGCCATGCATTCGAGGATGATCGCGACGCATTGGAACTGTCACGCTGGTTCGGCGGCAGGGAACCGAAACTGGCCGAGATGGGCGAGGTGTCCACCTATTTCGATCTGAATGATCCCGACGCGGTGGCCGAGATGCGGGAACTGAAGCCCGATGCGCTGTTCGTCTTCGGGACCGGGCTTCTGGGACCGGAAGTATTATCGGTGCGGGCCGACCGGATCGTCAATATGCATGGCGCCGATCCGGAGCGTTATCGTGGCCTCGATACCCATCTCTGGGCCTGCTACCACAAGGATTTTTCCGCGCTGGTCACCACCATGCAGCGGGCCCATGTCGATCTGGACCGCGGCGGCGTGGTCCAGCGCCAGCCGCTGGCGGTGCATCAGGACATGGGCATTGCCGAATTGCGGGCGGCCAATACCGAAACCAGCATCGAATTGAGCTTGAACGGGCTGCACATGCTGGCCCACTACGATCAGTTCATCAGCCAGCCCCAGCGCTATGTCGGACGGCTCTATTCGCATATGCCCGCCGTACTGAAAGACCGTGCCAGGGATAATTTCGAACGTTGGACGGCGACGCTGTGACAACCGGCCTGCCCCGTCTGCCTGCTCCGCCGGTTTGTGTGCTGTCGGGCAGGGAGGATTGGGTATTCGTCGCGGGCTATGACGCTCCGCCGCATGGCGAGACGGATTTCGGCTTTTCCCCGTATCGTCGGGAGTTATGGCAAAGCGCGTCCAGCGGCCATGTCGTGAATGTCCATGGCATGGATCTGTCGGCGCTGTATCAGGGCGATTATTGGAATCGCACCTATCCCAACGGGCCCGAACCGATCTTCCGCAAGATCATGGCCCTGCCCCCCGATCGGTCGGACAACCGCCAGCGCGTCGCCCGGATCGAAGCCTATTGGCGGGAACGGGCGCCGGATGCGCCGCGCACGCTGCTCGATATCGGGGCGGGGCTGGCCGTGTTTCCTGCCGTGATGCGTGAGGCGGGATGGCGTGCGGCCGCGCTGGACCCCGACCCCCGTGCTGCCGATCACGCCCGCGATGTGGCCGGGGTCGTGGGGCTGGTCTGCGATTTCCTGAAGGACGAGGCGCCTGGTCGTTACGGGCTGGTCAGTCTGAACAAGGTGCTGGAACATCTGCCGCCGAGGCCGATGGTGGAGCTTCTGGCGCGCACGCGCGATGCGCTGCTGCCGGGCGGTCTGGTCTATGTCGAACTGCCGGATGGGGAACGTGCGCTGGCCGATGCCGGGCCGGATCGTGAAGAGTTCTTCGTCGAGCATTATTGCGCCTTCTCGATGACGTCCTTCGCGCTGCTGGCGCGCTGCGCCGGGCTACGGCTCGACCTGCTGGAACGGGTGCGGGAGCCGTCCGGAAAATACACGCTGCGCGGCTTTCTGAGCGACCCGACCGCGTCATGAGCGGCACGGCCGGCCTGCTGCCCCAGGCGTTCGAGACGGACATCTTGGGCTTTCCTGTCTGGCGATTGTCTGACCCGAAGGGCGCCGTGCAGGCGGTTTCGCAGGTGGAACGGCAGGGTGGTGGGCTGATCGCCTGCCGGATCGCGGAGGAAGATGCCCCGGGCGAGGCCGCCCTGCGCGATGCCGGCTTCCTGAAAGTGGAAACGTTGGTGACCCTGGCGCGGCCCCTGTCGCGGGCGGAAGCCGGGCCTAGCCCCGCAGGCGTCGATCTGGCGCGGGCGGAAGACGCGTTCGCCTGTGGCGCCGTCGCTGCCCAGGCTTTCAGCAAGGACCGCTACCATGCCGATCTGCGGATCGACAGGGCCGGGGCGGATGAAATCAAGCGGCGCTGGGCGGAAAACGCCGTGCGTGGCCGGGCGGATCGGGTCTTCGTTACGCGCTTTGCCGATGGCCGGGTCAGCGGCTTCAATGCCTGTATGGCACTGCCGGATCGGGCCGCGATCGATTTGATCGGGGTTCTGCCGGAGGCGACCGGGCGCGGCTGGGGGGCTGCCATGGTGCAGGCGGCCATCGCGCATTACGCGGCCAGCCGCAGCCGGATGGAGGTCGGCACACAGGTGGCCAATGACGGTTCCCTGCGTTTCTATCGCAGGCTTGGATTTGTGGATTTGCGGCGCCAGACAAGCTGGCATTGGATGGGGTGATGCGCATACCGGTACAAACTGCTTTTACTGGCGTGCTGGCGGCTTTGGTCGGCTTTGCCAGTTCCTTCGCCGTCGTGCTGCAGGGGCTGGGCGCGGTTGGTGCCACGCCCGGCCAGGCCGCTTCCGGTCTGATGGCCGTGTCCATCGGGATGGGGTTGTGCAGCCTGATCCTGAGCCTGGTCTATCGCATGCCGATCGCGGCGGCCTGGTCGACCCCCGGCGCGGCGCTGCTCGCCGCCTCCGCCATGCCGGAAGGGGGCTTTGCCGCAGCGGTGGGGGCGTTTCTGGTTTCCTCCGTCCTGTTGATCTGTGCCGGGCTCTGGAAGCCGCTGGGGCGGATGGTGTCGGCCATTCCCGCCGCCATCGCCAATGCGATGCTGGCCGGTGTGCTGCTTGGGCTGTGTCTGGCGCCCGTCAAGGCCATCGCCTTTGATCCCTGGCTGGGCCTGCCGATCCTGCTGGCGTGGATCATCGCGGGGCGCATCCACAAGCTGGCCGCCGTGCCCGCCGCGCTGATCGCCTTTGTGATCGTGACCGTTATCGGCGTCGACCATGCCGGCGGGGTTGCGATCAACTGGCAGACTTTGCTGCCGCAGTTGGAATTCGTGACACCGCGGTTTGAGGTGGCGAGCCTGCTGGGCCTTGCCCTGCCATTGTTCCTGGTCACCATGGCCTCGCAGAATATTCCCGGTATCGCGGTGTTGCAGGTGAACGGCTATCAGCCAAAGCCCGGCCCGCTTTTCGCCGCGACGGGGCTGGCCAGCCTGCTGACCGCACCATTCGGGGCGCATGCCACCAATCTGGCGGCCATCACGGCGGCGATGTGCGCCGGACCCGATGCCCATCCCGATCCGTCCAAACGCTGGATCGCCGCCGCCGTCAATGGCGGCTTCTATGTGCTGTTCGGATTGGTGGCCGGTGGGGTGACGGCGCTGGTGGCGCTGGCGCCGGTCGTGCTGATCCAGGCGGTGGCGGGGCTTGCCCTGGTCGGGTCTTTCGCCGGCTCCGCCATGGCGGCATTTCAGGATCTGGAACGGCGCGAAGCCGCGGCGCTGACCTTCCTGGTCACGGCGTCCGGGCTAAGTTTTCACGGCATTTCCGGGGCCTTCTGGGGGTTGCTGGCCGGGGTCGCGATGCTGGGCTTGAAGCGGATCGGATCGCGACCGAAGGCTTGACAGGCGCGCTATATCCAGTTGAATATAGCGGTGATCACCCCTGCGGGAGTTACCGTCATGTCGCGTTTGTCCTTTTCCGCCCTGGCCCTGGCGGCCTTCGCCTTCGTGCTGCCAGCCCAGGCGGTCGAGCCTGTGACGGTCTTCGCCGCCGCCAGCATGACCGATGCCCTGAACAAGGCGGGGGAGGCGTATAAGGCCGAGGCGGGACCGGAAATCCGCTTCTCCTTCGCGTCTTCCTCCACGCTGGCGAAGCAGATCGAACAGGGCGCGCCGGCCGATCTGTTCATCTCGGCAGCCGAAAACTGGATGGATTATCTGGCGGAACGCGATCTGATCGTGAAGGAAAGCCGCGCCGCGCTGGTGTCCAACGGGCTGGTTCTGGTGGCGCCGGAGGCGAGCGCACTGAAGGTCGACGCCATCTCCTCCGCCACCGATCTGCCGGGCATGCTGGGCGCCGAAGGGCGGCTGGCGGTTGGCGATCCCGATCATGTTCCGGCAGGGGCCTATGCCAAGGATGCGCTGACCAGCCTGGGGCTGTGGAGCGGGGTCGAACCCAGGTTGGCCCGGGCCGATAATGTCCGCGCCGCCCTGGCCCAGGTGGCGCGGGGGGAAGTGCCGCTCGGCATCGTCTATTCCACCGATGCGGCCGATCAGGCGGGGGTGAAGGTGCTGGCGACCTTCCCGCCATCGTCCCACAAGCCGATCAGCTATCCGGTCGCCATCGTGAAAGGCCGGGACAGTGCCGAAGCCAAGGCCTTCCTAGGCTGGTTGAAGGGCGCCAAGGGCATGGCTATCCTGCAGGAATTCGGCTTCATCGTCGCACCCTGAGCGCAGGATTCGTGCAAACCCCATGTTGTCCCTGACCCAGGTTGAGGTGGACGCGCTGCTCTTGTCGCTGCGCATTGCAGCCGTAGCCGTGCTCCTCTCGCTTCCGCTCGCCTTCGCTTGCGCCTATCTGCTGGCGCGCGGCCGGTTTCCCGGCCGCCTGTTGCTGGATGGGCTGGTGCATCTGCCGCTGGTGCTGCCGCCGGTGGTTATGGGCTATCTGCTGCTGGTGCTGTTCGGCACCAAAGGCCCGATCGGCGGCTGGCTGCTGGAAACCTTTAATTTCCGGCTCATCTTCAACTGGACCGGTGCGGCGCTGGCTGCCGGCATCGTGACCTTCCCCTTCCAGGTCCGCGCCATCCGGCTGGCGCTGGAAGCCATTGATCCGGGGCTGGAGGTGGCGGCCGAAACCCTGGGGGCGGGCTGGTTCGACCGGCTGCTGGGCATCACCCTGCCGCTATCGCTGCCCGGCGTGGTGGCGGGCGCCATCACCGCCTTTGCCGCCGCCCTGGGCGAGTTCGGGGCGATCATCACCTTCGTCTCCAACATTCCCGGCGAAACCCGCACCCTTCCGCTGGCGATCTATACCGCCCTGCAAAGCCCGGGCGGGGAACAGGCGGCGGCAAGGCTGGCCGCGCTGTCGATCATCCTTGCCCTGGCCGGGCTGCTCTTGTCGGAGATCGTCGCGCGCCGCCTGCGCCGGAGGATGGGACGATGAGCCTGGAGGTCGATTTCCGCCATGTCCTGGGCAGTTTTCCGCTGGATGTCCGCTTCCACGCCGACAAGGGCATCCAGGCGCTGTTCGGCCCGTCGGGGGCGGGCAAGACCAGCATCATCCTGGCGGTGGCCGGGCTGCTGAAGCCCCGGCAAGGCCGCATCGTGCTGAACGGGCAGGTGCTGTTCGACAGTGCGGCGGGCATTCATCTGGCGCCCCGGCTGCGGCGCATCGCCACCGTGTTTCAGGATGGCCGCCTGTTTCCGCATCTGAACGTGCGCGACAATCTGTTCTATGGCTGGAAGCGCAATGGCCGCATCGTGCCGATGCCGCAGGCCAACGGCCTGATCGATCTGCTTGGCCTTGCCGGATTGCTGGATCGGCGACCGGGTGATCTGTCCGGCGGGGAACGCCAGCGCGTGGCGCTGGGCCGCGCCCTGCTGATGGGGCCGCGCCTGATCCTTCTGGACGAGCCGCTATCGGCGCTGGATCAGGCGCGCAAGCAGGAAATCCTGCCCTATCTGGAATATCTGCGCGACGAGGCGCATATCCCGATGCTCTATGTCAGCCATGCGCTCGACGAGGTGATCCGCCTTGCCAACCGCATGATCCTGATCGATCAGGGTAAGGTGGCGGCCGAAGGCGCGGTGACGGAGCTGCTGTCGCGCCTCGACCTCGTCGGATTGACCGGGCGGCTGGAGGCCGGGGCGGTGATTGACGCCCGGCTGTCGGTGCAGCATGTCGATGATGGGCTGAGCGAACTGGCCTTCCCCGGCGGCACCCTGCTGGTGCCGATGCTGAAGGGGGCGCTGGGAAAGCGCGTGCGGCTGCGCATCCGCGCCCGCGATGTGATCCTGGCCCTGGACCGGCCCACCGGTATCAGCGCGCTGAACTGCCTGGATGGGGTGATCCGCGATATTCGCGATGATGCCGAAGACGGCCATCTGCAGGTGGCGCTGGACTGTGGCGGCATTACTATCCTGTCGCGCATCACAAGGCGGGCAGGCCGGCTGCTGGCGCTGGCGCCGGGCAAGCCGATCCATGCCGTGATCAAAAGCGTCAATCTGGAACGTGGCCGGGCGGAGTAGGGGCGAGCCCGCAGGGTGAGGGTATTTGGTGTGTTTCGGGCTCTGGCGGGGGCGAGAGAATAGAACAAGGCTACCCTCATGGTGAGGAGGCCCGAAGGGCCGTCTCGAACCATGGGGGCGGAGCGGACATTCTCCCCCTTCGAGACGCCCTGCGGGCTCCTCAGGGTGAGGGTGGCTTTTGCGTTTCGGGCTTTGATGGAGCGAACAAAATAGAGCAAGAAGCCCCTCATGGTGAGGAGGCCCGAAGGGCCGTCTCGAACCATGGGGGAGGGAACGACATCACTCCAAACCACCTTGGCGGGCGGATATCTTTGGTCGTATCCTGAACCCATGACACGCGCCCTGTTTACAATACCGGCTGATACCATCGCCCCGCCCGGCCGGGCCGTGACGCATGCCGTCAGGGCAGGGGCAGCATAGCGTGGCCCGGATTCGACATCGCGCCGATCTGGAGGCATGGCTGAAAGGCCAGCCGAAAGAGGTGTCCGTCGTGATCGCCGCGCGGGCTGCCTTGCGGGCGGTGCCGATTTTGGCGGATAGAACGATACTGTCGTGGTCGCCTTCGACTGCCATGATATTGACAGCTTGTCATGCTATCGCCACCGCTTGGCTGATGGCGAAATATCCAAGCCAAGCGGTGGCGCAGGCCGCCGCCTACGCCGCCGCCGCCCGTTC
>Ga0209066_10001294_pt1 | contig 33722 bp, 29 predicted proteins | sample All_14_2_FD_187198 | JGI IMG/M metagenome (GOLD analysis project Ga0209066, IMG submission 187198) | Freshwater microbial communities in response to fracking from Pennsylvania, USA - Allegheny Zone_MetaG_DW_15 (SPAdes) (version 2) ... | reverse complement strand
GCCGAGCCGGCGGTGTCGATGGCGCTGCGCAAGACGAAATCCTTCCCGATCAGCCTGATCGCCCCGGATCTGTACCGCAGCGTCGACCTGCAAAAGGAATGGGGCCGGCTGTACCAGCGCGAGGCGCGCGTCCCGCAAGCCGGCATCGCCGCCATCGGGCGTGCTGCGGTCGACCGCGAATTACAGGCAAAAATCATGGCCGCCTACGAACGTTCGCTGAACTGGTGCCAGAAGAACGCGCTGGCCTGCGGCGAAATGGTCGCCAAACGGATCGACCTGCTCAGCCCGGAAGCTGTCGCCGATTCGCTGGCGGTCAGCCAGATGCGCCACGTGCCGATCGCCGCCGCGCGCCCCGAGCTGCAATTCTTCCTCGAACGCCTGCACGGCGAGAACCCGGCGCTGGTCGGCGGCAAATTGCCCGACGACGCCTTCTACGGACCATGACGCGAAACCTGCGGCAACAGGCTGGCGACGCGCTGACGGCGAGCGGCCACTACCTGTGGAGCGGCTGGGGTTCGCTGGCCAGCCTGGGCATTTTTCTCGCTATTTGGGAGTTGACCGCACAACAGCTCGGTCCGCTGATCCTGCCGACGCCGATCGAAGCACTGACAACGCTGCGCGGCCTGTTCGAAAGTGGCGCCGCCTGGCCGGAAATCGCCGTCACCGCGCGCCGGGCGCTGGCCGGCTTCGGCCTCTCGGTGCTTATCGGCAGCCTGCTCGGGCTGGCCGCCGGCGTCTCGATGACCGCTTCGATGATGGCCCGGCCGATCATCACCGTGCTCGTCGGCATGCCGCCGATCGCCTGGCTGATCCTCGCCCTGCTGTGGTTCGGCGCTGGCGATGGAACGCCGGTGTTCACCGTCTTCATCGCCTGCTTCCCGATCATCTTCGTCGGCGCCATGCAGGGCACGCGCACGCTCGACGGGCAGTTGAAGGAAGTCGCCCGGATGTTCGGGCTGTCGACCTGGATGAAGCTGACCGACGTCTATCTCCCGCACGTCGTTTCCTATCTCTTCCCGGCGTGGATCTCGGCGCTCGGCATGTCGTGGAAGATCGTCGTCATGGCCGAGCTGCTATCCACCGAGGACGGCATCGGCGCCGCGCTGGCGGTCTCGCGCAGCCACCTCGACACGGCCGCGTCGATGGCCTGGATCGTCGCGCTGGTCGGCACGCTGCTGGCGATCGAGTACCTGCTGCTCGAACCGCTCAAGCGCCGCGTCGAATCCTGGCGGGAGTTCGCATCATCAAGCAACTGACCATTTCCGCGCTGAACCACCGCTTCGGCTACCAGCGCGTGCTCGAGGATATCGCGCTGAATGTCGGCGAAGGCGAGGCGGTAGCGCTGGTCGGCCCGTCCGGCTGCGGCAAGACGACCCTGCTCAACCTCGCCGCCGGCCTGCTGACGCCGTGGGAAGGCACGATCGCCAGCAGCTTCGCGCGGCCGGCGATGATGTTCCAGCAACCGCGCCTGCTGCCGTGGAAGCGTACGCTCGCCAACATCGGTCTCGGCCTCAAGGCACGTGGCGTCGGCCGTGCCGAGCGCGACCGCCAGGCGGCCGGGCTGGCCGCGCGCATGGGCCTGACCGCCGACGATCTGGCGAAATTTCCCGGCGCCCTCTCCGGCGGCATGCAGAGCCGCGCCGCCCTGGCCCGCGCCTTCGCCGTCGGCCCCGACCTGCTACTGCTCGATGAAGCCTTTTCGGCCCTCGACATCGGCCTCAAGAGCGAGCTCTACAGGCTGCTCGCCGGCGAGCGCGCGGCGCACGGCAGCGCCGTGCTGATGATCACCCACGATCTGATGGAGGCCGTCCGCCTGGCCGACCGCATCCTGGTGATGAGTGGCAGCCCCGGCCGGATCGTCGCCGAGCACCGGGTCGATACCCCGGTCGCCGCCCGCGACGAAGCCTGGGTCTTCGCCCGCACCGCCGAGTTCATCCGCTGGCCGGAGATCCGCGCCGCCTTCGCGCTGCCGCCGCTGGAGGGCGCATGAAAATCGACCGTTTCTGGCCGTCGACCGCAAACTTGTGGCTGTGCGCCTTCCGCCCCTTCTTTCTGCTCACCGCCGGCCACGCCGTCGTTGCCATGGCCTGGTGGTTGGGCGCGCTGGCCGGCCTGCTGCCGCTGCCCGAACTGCCCGGCGGCGCCGTCGTCTGGCACGCCCACGAGATGATCTTCGGCTTTGCCGGCGCCTCGATCGCCGGCTTCCTGCTGACCGCGATCATCGAATTTACCGGTTCGCCGGCGGTCGACCGCAAAACTGTGCAAATTTTGCTCGGCCTGTGGGTCGGCGGCCGTCTCTTCTACCTGCTCGCCGGCTGGCTCGGCGTGCTGCCGGCGGCTGTCTGCGACCTCGCCTTCCTGCTCCTGCTGACCGCCCGCATCGCCGGTCCGCTGTGGCGCCAGCCGAGCCGCCGCCACCTGGCGTTTTTTCATGCCCTGACGGCGTTGACCGCAATCCACGCCGGCTTCTACCTGGCGCTGTGGCGCGGCGGCGACGCGATGGCCTGGCTGCTGCTCGGCGTCGGCCTGATGATGATCCTCATCGTCATCGCCCTGTCGCGCATCTCGATGCGCCTGGTCAACGACGTGCTCGAGCGCCAGGGCGGCATCGCCGCGCCCTACCTCGCCCGGCCGCCACGGCGCAATCTGGCGATGTTCGCCATCGGCCTGTTCTCGGCCGCCGAATTCTTCCTGCCCGGCAACGCCGTCAGCGGCTGGCTGGCGCTCGCCGCTGCTGCGGCCATTCTCAACCTGCTCAACGACTGGCACGTCGGCCGGGCGCTGTGGCAGCGCTGGGTGCTCATTCCCTACCTGGTGTACTGGGCGATGGCGCTCGGTTACGCGCTGATCGGCCTCGGCCTGCTCGCCGGCGGCAACTGGAACAGCGCCGGCCACCACCTGCTGCTGGCCGGGGCGATGGCGCTATCGATCCTGATCGTGATGAGCGTCGCCGGCCGACTGCACAGCGGCCACGGCCTCGACCACCGCCGCTGGCTGCCCGGCGCCGCCGCGCTACTGCTCGGCGCCGGCCTGCTGCGCGCCGCCGCCAGCCTGCCCGCTTTCGCCGCCGCCCACCTGCCGCTGCTGCACAGCGCGGCAACGCTGTGGCTGGTCGGCTGGAGCCTCTACCTCGCCTGTTCCTGGCGCGGGCTTACCGGCCCGCGACCGGATGGCGGAAAGGGCTGCGACGAGGCCGGCGAGTAGGCGAAACGGCACGGCGTAGCGTGCTGGGTGCAACGCCTCCCATCGTCATGGCCGCCGAGCGTAGGTTCTGATCGACAAAGCGCTATCCCAGCATCCATGCACTGACCACCATGAGTCGCACACATGCCATACGGTCGTTGAGGAGTATTTGGGCCGCCATTGCATCCGCTGACAAAGGCTGCCAACATGCCGATGACACGCTTGGATTTACCCGGATCGATGCAGTTCCTTGTCGCCTTGTCAGGCCGGGATAGCGCTGTCGGCAACCTGGGGCGTCGAGCAATTCGTCCGCCATTTGTGTCATGACCTGCCTACTGGTCGTCACCGGCAACTAGCAGATCAACCGATGACCCTGAATAATCCTCAGCGCAACACATAGCGCAAATGTAAAAATCGTCGTTATCGTCAAATCTCTTGTCAGAGCCCAGCAACCATCATCCAGATCGCCGATACCGATGTCCGACCCACCCAAAATCAGCATCGATCAACTCCGCATTGGTCTATATGTCTTTCTGGACCTGAGCTGGTTCCAGCATCCGTTTGCCTTCAGCCATTTCAAGATCAAGTCGGAAGAGCAGATCAAGACCATCCGCGGCCTTGGCCTGAGCAGCGTCCGTTACGACCCAGCACTCAGCGACAGCGACTCGCCGCCAGTGCCCGTCAGCGGTGAAAGTGCCGGCCCGGCGAACAACGAACCGAACCCGTTCGTGCAGCAGGCGCTGGAAGCGAAGCGCGCGATGATGGAGCGCATCCGGCTACAGCGCGAGGCGGCGGCGCGCATCGAGAATGCCTTCGTCAATACCGCCAAGACGGTGCGCGAAGTCGAGAAGAACCTGTTCACCCAGCCGCAGGAAACCGTGCGCCAAGCGACGCAACTGGTCAGGCAGATTGCCGATTCGATCCTCTGCGCGCCGGAACTGGCGATCCACGTGATGGGCGACCGGATGGGCGGCGAGGAACTGTATTTTCACTCATTGAACGTCACCATGCTGTCGCTGATGGCCGCCCGCGACCTGCACCTGCCGCCGGAGGTGATCGGCCCGCTGGGCATGGGCGCGCTGTTCCACGACATCGGGCGCAAGGAAATTCCCAACCGTATCCTGATGAAGCTGGAGCCGCTGACCCAGGCCGAGCGCCACCTCTACGAGATGCACTGCCAGTACGGGGTCGAGATGGGCCAGCGGCTCGGTTTCGCGCCGCCGATCCTGGCCATCATCCGCGAGCATCACGAGATGTTCGACGGCAGTGGCTATCCGCAGAAACTGAAGGGCGAAGCGATCGGCCTGCTGTCACGTATCGTCGGCCTGGCCAATTACTACGACGAACTGTGCAACCCGCTGAGTCTGGCCAGTGCGCTGACGCCGCATGAGGCGCTGTCGCTGATGTTCGCCAAGCTGCGCAACAAGTTCGACCCGAAATTGCTGCAGGTCTTCATCCGTTGCCTCGGCGTCTATCCGCCGGGTACCATCGTCCAGTTGTCGAACGGAGTGATCGGCATGGTCGCCACCGTCAACACGCAGAAACCGATGAAGCCGATGCTCGTCATCTACGATCAGGACATTCCCAAGGACGAAGCGATCACCGTTGATCTGGAACGCGAAACCGACCTCAACATCGCCAAGGCCATCCGCCCGGCCCAGGTGCCGATCGAAATCTACAACTACCTCAGCCCGCGCAAGCGGGTCAGCTATTACTTCGACGCGAGCCAGCCCGGACAAGAAAAGACAAGCCCATGAGCAGCCTGGAAAAACTGATGCTCGACCACAGCCCGGACATCATGCTGCTGGTCGAACCGGCCGAATTGCACATCGTCATGGCCAACCGGGCGGCCGGGCAACTGCTCGGCTACAGCGAGGAACAGCTGCTGACGATGGCAATCACCGACATCGAAAGCTCGCTGCAGGACGTCTTCTACTGGGAGGACGTGCGCAACGGTCAATACCTCAACATCGAGGCCCAGGAGGGGCTGTACCAGTGCGCCGACGCCTCGTTGCTGACGGTCAACAAATCGGTCCGTGTCGTCGACCACGACGGCCGGCCGTTGCTGCTGATCCAGGCCAAGGACATGCGTAAGCAGCGCCAGGTCGAAGCGACGCTCGAACAAACACTGTCGCAGTTGCGGGCGACGCTGGAATCGACCGGCAATGGCATTCTGGTGATCGACTGGCAGGGCCGGATCGCCAGCATGAACCGCCTGTTCAGCGCGATGTGGCAGATCCCGGAAGAGCTGTTGCTCGACCGGCGCGATGCCGACATCCTCGCCCTGATCAGCACTCAGGTCATCGACGGCGAACTCTGCCGCAGCCGTCTGCAGGCCATCGTCGACCGCGTCGAGAGCGAGGATATCTTCCGCCTGCACGATGGCCGGGTGTTCGAATGCATATCGCGTCCGCAGTATCTCGGCGAACACATCGTCGGCCGGGTCTTCGGCTTCACCGACATCACCGAACGCACGCAGGTCGAGGAAGCGCTGCGCGACTCACGCGACCGGCTCGAGGAACGGGTACGCGAACGCACCGCCGACCTGCAAGCAGCCAATGCCAGCCTGCAGGCCGAGAAGCAACGCCAGGAAGAGCTGATCCACAAGCTCGAGGAAGCACAGAACCAGCTGCTGCAGTCGGAGAAGATGGCCTCGATCGGCCAGCTGGCCGCTGGCGTCGCCCATGAAATCAACAATCCGGTCGGCTTCGTCAGCTCCAACCTGGGCACACTGCAGCGCTACATTGACGGCATGCTGAGCCTGCTCAGCGCCTATGAGCAGCTCGAAACATCGCTGGCCGAGGGCGCGCTCGCTAACATCCAGCGACTGAAGAAGGAAATTGATGCCGCCTACCTGCGCGAAGATATCGTTATCCTGCTGACTGAATCACTCGACGGCCTGCAGCGCGTCAAACGCATTGTTCAGGACTTGAAGAATTTCTCGCACGTCGATCGCGCCGAGCGCGAGCTCGCCAACCTTGAAGCGGGCATGGAAAGCACGCTGAACGTGGTCTGGAACGAACTCAAGTACAAGGCCAAGGTGGTCAAGGAATACGGCGACATCCCACCAATCGAATGCCTGCCTTCGCAGTTGAATCAGGTGTTCATGAACCTGCTGGTCAATGCCGCGCATGCGATCGAGGATCAAGGCGTGATCTCGATCCGCAGCGGTCACGACGCGACCCATGTCTGGCTCGAGGTCGAGGACAGCGGCAAGGGCATTGCCCCGGAACACCTCGGTCGGATCTTCGAACCATTTTTCACCACCAAGCCGGTCGGCAAGGGGACCGGGCTCGGGCTCTCGCTGTCCTACGGCATCGTCAACAAGCACGGCGGACATATCGATGTGCGCAGCCAGCTCGGTCAAGGCACGACCTTCCGCATCGTATTGCCACGCACGCCGCCACCCGACGCGGCGGCGGCGAACTGAAGCTGATGGCTTGTCAGGAACCAAAGAGCGCCTCAACAATCCAATCGCTTTAGGCAGAAACTGCAGGAAACGAGATGGAATATCCAACGGTTGAACGCCGACGTCAACAGCGCCAGGAGCTTCAGCAACAGCCCCAGCAAAGTGCAATTTTTCCGGACGCAAGCGCTGCGATGCCCGCGAATTCGAAGCGTGAATCGCCAAGAAAGATCTGGCAGGAAAAGGCCAACGCCCAAGCCCACAGGCAATCCGGCAAGCTCTAGCCGGGTTTGGCGAACGACCGGCCAGAGACTCCCGGCGATTGCCATGCGGAAACGGAGCCAAACCCGACCCGCACCGAGGATGCGTGCTTTGCCCCGGCAAGCGCCGCCCGGATTCCCAAACGAAATACTTCCCCACTGACAACAACAGGCGGCGACGAGGCTGCTTGACAACCCATAACGCTTAAACAATAATAATTCTCGTTTAAGCAAGCCAGCCAGAAACCCGGCAAGCCAGCTCAGCCTTCTCCAAGGAGTCCCAGCATGCCCGGTTTCCCTTTTCATGTCGCTGGCGGCAGCTTCAACCCGACCCGCCAGCCGCTGCAGTTGTTTGAATCCATGCTGAACAACGCCCCGCGGGCGCTTGCACCAACGCCACAACCTTCCCGACGGCGCAAGCTGTGGGAGGTTTCGCACAAGTTCCACTGCCCGATCATCGGCACCTGTTTCGACGTTGCCGAGCTGCGGGCGCTGATGAAGAAAGTCATGCACTTCACGCATGACACCACCGATTTCGTACTGCACACCACGGCGGTGGGCGCCTGCGAATCTCGCGGTCAACTCTCCGAATTACTGCAAAAGCAGCTGGAAAAACGCTTCCACCAGACCATCCGCCGCTTTGCGGCCGCCAAGGACACGAGCGCCCTGCAGGCCCTGTGGCAGGAAGCCACCAGCAGCGGCAGCGAAATCCCGGCGGCACTCTGGGCCACCTGGAGTCACCCGGCCTGCGACAGCACGCTCGAGCACGCCGTGTATGGCGACATCCACATGATCCAGCACCAGATCGGCACCGGCACACGGGCTGACCTCCGGACCTTGAAGGCCTTGAAGGACGAAAACCGCGAACTGCGCCAGCAACTGGACAAGGCGCGCCAGGAAAACGAATCGCTGCGTGTCGAAAAGTCATCCGAAACGCAGGCGCTGGGTCAGCGCATCATCGACCTGCGCGCCGAACTGGCCGGTCGCGATGCCTGCATCGCTTCGCTCACCGGGCAAGTCGACCAGCTTCGTGCCAGCCTGCCCGACCTCAAGGACCGACAGAATCTGTCACGGCGCGCCAACGACGCCGAAGCACGGTGCACAGCCTTGAGTGCCCAGGCGGAAAACCAGGAAACGGAAATCTGGCATCTCCGGCAACGCCTGCGCCATGCCGAAGAAACCATCAACCAGATCATCGCCCAGGAGAATCCGGAGGAGGGCAACCCGCTCGCCACTACCTGCCCGGCCGAAACGCTATCCGGCAAATCGGTCCTCTGCGTTGGCGGCCGGGCCAGCGCCATCGAGGGCTATCGCCAGCTGGTCGAGCAGTCCGGCGGACGCTTCCTGCATCACGACGGCGGCCTGGAGGAAAGTCTGCACCGCATCGACGGCGTGCTGGCCAGCGCCGACCTGGTCATTTGCCAGGCTGGTTGCATCAGTCACAACGCCTATTGGCGGGTCAAGGAGCAGTGCAAACGTACCGGCAAACGCTGCCTGTTCGTACGCAACGCCGGCATATCGAGCTTCAGCCGCGTCGTCAGCGAAGCCTGTGCGCTTGATGAATAAACGCCAATGCGAATGTTGTTGACAATGGTTCTCGTTTAGATACAATCCAATCCGTCCTCGTCAGCAAGACATGAAAATGAACAGCCAGCCCAAACCCGTTCCGCCCGCCAGCCCTACGCCAGCAGCCGGCAACCTGCCCCGGATGGGGAGCGAACAGATACTGCGCGGCGCCAATACCGTCGAAATCGAGCACGCGGGCCAGCGTTATCTGCTGCGTGTCACCCGTGAAAACAAGCTGATCCTGACCAAGTAAGTTTCTCTCCGTTGTAAAACTTTTTCCCGTAGCCAGCGCGCCAGTCGCCAGCAAGCCAAGGGTTTTTTCGGCGAGCACGGGATTTACCTGAAAATCGCCATGAGCTACACACTTTCCCGCCCCTCAACCAGCCAGCGCAGCAGTCTGCTGGGTATCGTGGTCGGTCTGCATGTTGGCGTTTTCCTGCTGATCATGGCGGCCAAGACCATCGCACCGCAGATCATGGAAATGCCGCTGATCGTCGATCTGCTGCCAGCCCCGGAAATCGAGAGCGAGCCGGAAGCCAAGCCGCTGCCGGTGGCCAAACCAGAACCGATCAAGCAGAAGCCGGTCCCGGTGCCGAAGGCCCCGGCGCCCGTCCTCGAAACCACCAGCAGCGAAGCGCCAGCCGAAAATGCCCCGGTCGCCCCGCCGCAGGTCGCCGAACCGACCCCGCCGGCACCGGCAGCCCCGGCGATCAGCCAGGCCCGTTTCGACGCCGATTACCTGCGTAACCCGCCGCCCCCCTATCCGCCGCTGTCGCGCCGGATGGGCGAGGAAGGCAAGGTCGTCCTGCGCGTTTCCGTCAATCCGCAGGGCACGGCAGATGCCATCGAGGTCCGCACATCGTCCGGCAGCAACCGTCTCGACGAGTCGGCGCTGAAGACCGTGCGCAACTGGAAATTCATACCAGCCAAACGCGGCGACGTCGCCGTCCAGAGCTGGGTCCTGGTCCCCATCATTTTCAAATTGGAGCAATAGCATGCAGGAAACCACGCAAGAAAACGCCTTCGGTATCGCCCACCTGTGGGCCCAGGGAGACACTGTCTCGCACACCGTCGCCATCCTGATCGTCGTCATGTCGATCGCCAGCTGGTACCTGATCCTGGCCAAGGCCTGGGATTGGTGGCGTCTGCGCAAGGCGGCCAAGGCCGTTGGCGCCTTCTGGGCCGCCGGCAGCGTCGCCGAAGGCATCGACAAGCTGCGCGATGCCGGCGAAGACAGCCCCTACGCCCAGTTGGCCACTCAGGCCAACTGCTGCAACCATGACTGCGAAACGGTGACCGGCCGCCTGGCTTCCCATTTCGACCCGTCCGAGCAGATGGAACGGGCGCTGCGCCAGCAACTGTCGACGACTCAAGCCGGCATGGAAGACGGTCTGACCTTCCTCGCCACGACCGGCGCCACCGCGCCGTTCGTCGGCCTGTTCGGTACCGTCTGGGGCATCTACCACGCACTGGTCGCCATCGGCATGACCGGCCAGGCGGCGCTGGAGAAGATCGCCGGTCCGGTTGGCGAAGCCCTGATCATGACTGCCGCCGGCCTCGCCGTCGCGCTGCCGGCGGTCTTCGCCTACAACACATTCACCCGCGTCAATCGCGTCATCCTGGCCGACCTCGATGCCTTCGCCCACGACCTGCACGCCTTCTTCACAGTCGGCAAGCCGATGGTCGCCAACAGCGCCCAGATCCACCCGATGCGCGCCCGCGCTGCCGCGGAGGCTGTCTGACATGGCGATGGGCAGCTTCAACGGCACCGGCAGCCAGATGCCGACAGCCGAGATCAACATGACGCCGCTGGTCGACGTCATGCTGGTCCTGCTGATCATCTTCATGATCACCGCGCCGCTGATGACGCACTCGGTCAAGGTCGACCTGCCGCGCGCCGCCAGCACGCCAACACCAGAAAAGCCGATGACGTTGCAGGTTTCGATCACTGCCGACAACAAGGTCTTCGTCGGCAGTGATCCGGTCGATGCGGTGACGCTGGAAAGCCGTTTCCGCGACGCCGTCAGCCAGGATGCCAACGTCGAACTGCACCTCAAGGCCGACCGCGACAGCCGCTACGAGAGCGTCGCCGAGACCATGAGCACGGCACGCCGGGCGGGGATCGGCAAGATCGGCTTCGTCACCCAGCCAGGCGACAAACAGTAAGCAGGCAGCAAACAAAAAAACAAAATCAGGGAGTTCAGCATGCAGCATTTCGATCCAAAGCCGCTCAGCCTGGCGGTCCTGCTGGCCTTCGCCGGGCCGGCGCTGGCCGACAAGCAACTCGGCGAAATCACCGTCAGCTCGGGCAAGAGCGTTGGCGCCAGGCCGGTGTTGCGCGACGAAATCATCGCCACCGAATCGCTCGGCGCGCGCGAGCTGGAAAAGACCGGCGCAACGATGCTGACCGAAGCTCTCGACAAGCGCCCGGGCATCTCGGTGCAGACCGAGTGCTCGATCTGCAACGTGCGCAATGTCGTGCTGAACAACCTGCCTGGCCGCTACACGACTCTGCTGATCGACGGCATCCCGATCTTCTCGTCGGTATCCACCGCCTACGGCCTGGATAGCGTCAGCCTCGGCGGTGTCGAGCGCATCGATATCTCGCGCGGCGCCGGCACCAGCCTGATTGCCCCGGAAGCACTGGCCGGTTCGGTCAACATCGTGACCCGCCGCCCCATCAAGGATGAACTGCTGATCAATCAGCAGTTCGGCTCGTTCGGTCACATCAACACCGACCTGTTCGGCGCCAAAACCTTTGCCGGCGGCGCGTTGACCGCAAACTTCAACCACAACGCGCACGATTCGGTTGATGCCGACGGCAACAAGGTTTCCGAATACACCGGCTTCAAGCGCAATCTCGGCGGCATCGGCTACTTCATCGACGACGTCGGCGGTTTCAGCATCAAGGGCCGCCTCGATATCGTGGACGAAAAGCGCATGGGCGGCGCCATGGGCGACAACTACTCGAAGGTCAAGGGCGACGAAACCGGCAATCCCTTCAACTGGAGCAAGGGTAAAAACGGTTCGCCCAGCGCTGCCGGCTGGGTTGCCGTTGATGGCCCTGACGGCATCGCCGGCAACGGCGACGATGGCAGCATCGTGCCCTACAACGACGGCCTCGGCGGCATGTCGGAAATCATCTTCACCGACCGCCAGCAATTCGTTTCCAGCGCCACGCGCAAGCTCGGCGACGGCACCCTGCGCTTTGCCGTCGGTCTGGCCAGACACAAGCAGGATTCCTACTACGAACACGCGATCTACAAGGCCGAGCAGACCCAGTACTACCTGGAAACCAGCACCCAGCAACCGCTCGGCGCGACACTGGTGACTGCCGGCCTGACCTACCGCTACGAGGATCTGAAAAGCAAGGGGGCGATGGCCAACGGCACCTCGAACGATGGCATCGACAACTACAAGTACCGCACCCCGGGCGTCTTCCTGCAGGCCTATCACGCTTTTCTGGACGGCCTTGTTGAAGTCAACGGCTCGGTCCGCCACGATGATCACAACGTCTTCGGCGGCATCACCAGCCCGCGCCTGAACGTGCTGTGGAACCACAGCCACGAACTGAACAGCCGTTTCGCCGTCGGTCGCGGCTTCCGTGCGCCGACCTCGTTCTTCGAGCAGGACCACGGCATTCTCGACACCTCGCGCATCGTCCGCGAAATCAAGGAAGCCGAGATTTCCGACAACGCCTCGTACGCGCTGTCCTATGCCGGCGACCGGCTGGCCTGGGTCGGCTCGCTGAACTACAACCGCATCAGGAACATGGCGCTGCTCGATTCCGGCGCCACCGACCCGATCACCGGCGCGGCGATCACGCGCTTCACATCGGCCAGAAAGCCGGTCACCGTCATCGGCGCCGACATCACGCTGACCTACAAGCTGACACCGCAACTGGAAACCACGGTGGCGGCCGAACACTACAAATATCGCTTCTCCGAAGCGGGAACCCTGGCCTTCGCCCGGCCGGAAACCCGCGCCTATCTGCGCCTCGATTACGAAAGCGGACCTTGGACCGGCATGGCGCGCGGCACCTGGACCGGCCCGATGGATCTGAAGAAGTTCTACGACTACGCCAACACGCCGCGCTACAACTTCGACGGCACGCCGAAGATGGACAAGAGCCCGTCCTACTGGACCGTCGACATGCGCGGCGAATACCGCATCAACAAGCAGTGGGGCCTCTACCTGGGCGTGGACAACCTGTTCGATTTCAAGCAGTCGGACAAGGAAAGCATGCTCTGGGTTGATGGTGCCGGCAATTACGACGTCACGCAGATCTGGGGGCCGAACCGCGGCCGCTTCATCTACGGCGGCGTGAAGTTCGCGTTGTGATGACCGCCGGGGGGCTCAAGCTCTTTCTGCTCCTCGCCCTGGCGGCCGAGCCGGGTTTTGCGGTCGACCGCCCGTCGACCGCAAAAACGCCGCTCGACTTCGAGCTTTCGAACGGTCAGCAATTCGTCAAGCTGTCGTCGCTGCCGAGCATGCCCACCGTCGTCAATTTCTGGCGCGCCGACTGCCCGCCGTGCGTGCGCGAAATGCCCGAACTCGCCGCCCTCGCCCGCAATGGCAAGGCGCGCGTCATCACCGTAGCCTTGCAACGCCCGAGCGAAACCGCCGCCGCACCGGCGGAAATCCAGGCCGCCTTGCAGCCGCCGCTGCTGTCCTTGCACGGCCCGGGCGACCCGCGCGGGCTGCTGGCCCGTTTCGGCAACCGCGCCGGCGCCCTGCCCCACACCGTCATTCTCGATACCGGACGCCGCGCCTGCACGCAACGTACCGGTGAAATCAACCGTCACTGGCTGGCTGCCTCGCTGGCCAGTTGCGACCAGCCCTGAATCCCGGGAGCCTCATGAACGCCAACACCACCACCGCCAACGCCGTCCTGCTGGTCGGCCATCCGAACGTCGGCAAGTCCGTACTGTTCCACCGGCTGACCGGTGCCTACGTCAACGTCTCCAACTACCCCGGCACGACTGTCGAAGTCACCCGCGCCAGCGCCCGCTTCGATCCGCAGGCGGCGCTGCTCGACACCCCGGGCGTGCTCGCGCTGCCGTCGCGCAGCGACGACGAGCGGGCAACGATGCGCGCCCTGCTCAATGAATCCAGCCGTTGCCTGGTCCAGGTCGGCGACGCCAAGAATTTGCGCCGTACCTTGACGTTGACCGCACTGTTGGCCGAGCTCGGTGTGCCGATGGTGCTGGCGCTGAACATGCATGACGAAGCCACCGCCCGCGGCGTCACCGTCGATATCCCGGCGCTGGCGAAACAACTGGCGATCCCGGTGCTGGCCACCGTCGCCACCGGCGGCGAAGGCATTGGCGAACTGACCGGCAGCCTGACCAGGGCCGCCATCGCCGACCGCCTGCTGCGCTACGACCCGGCGATCGAAACTGCCATCGAAACCGTCGCCGGCGCCATCAATGAAACCGCACCGCATCCGGTGCTCGCCGCGCGCGGTCTGGCAATCCTCTATCTCGGCCAGGACAGCGAAGTCGAAGCCTGGTTGAAAGAGCATGCCGGCGAGCATTACGCCTGTCTCGACACCCTGCGCCGCGCTGCCAGCGAACGCGCCGAAGGCGATCTGCCGGCCATGCTCGCCCGCGAGCGTACCGAAGCCGCCGACGCGCTGGCGACCAGCGTCACCCGTCGCGCTGTCAAGAGCAGTCCGCTGCTGTCACAACGTATCGGCCAGGCCGTGGTGCACCCGCTGTGGGGCATTCCCATCCTGCTCGCCGTGCTCTATGCGGTGTACCAGTTCGTTGGCGTCTTCGGCGCGACGACACTGGTCGGCCTGCTTGAAGAAGACTTGTTCGAAGGCATCCTGAACCCGGGCTTCACGGCGCTGGTCGAAGGCTGGTTCGGGGCCTCCTGGATCAGCGAAATGCTGGTCGGCGACTACGGCCTGTGGACGATGGGCATGACCTACGCCCTGGCACTGATCCTGCCGATCGTCACCACCTTCTTCATCGCCTTCGGCATTCTCGAGGATTCCGGCTACCTGCCGCGCCTGTCGGTGATCGCCAACCGGATGTTCGCGATGATCGGCCTCAACGGCCGCGCCGTGCTGCCGATGGTGCTCGGTCTCGGCTGCGTGACGATGGCGACGCTGACCACGCGCATCCTGCACTCGCCACGCGAACGCGTCATCACCATCTTCCTGCTCGCCCTCGCCATTCCCTGCTCGGCCCAGCTCGGCGTCGTCCTCGGCATGCTCGGCGGCGTTTCCTTCACCGCCGTGCTGATCTGGGCCCTGGCCATGGTCGGCGTCCTGCTGCTGGCCGGCTTCCTCGCCGCCAAGCTGATTCCCGGCCGGCGCATCCCGCTGGTCACCGAACTGCCGCCGATGCGCCTGCCGATCGTCGGCAACGTCGTCAAGAAAACCACCGGGCGGCTCAAGTGGTACCTGATCGAAGTCATTCCGCTGTTCCTGATCGGCACCTTCCTGATGTTCGCGCTCGACAAGATCGGCGTCCTGCCGGCCATCATCGAAGCCGGCGAACCGCTGGTCAGCGGCTGGCTCGGCCTGCCCAAGGAAGCCTCGGCGGCCTTCGTCATGGGCTTTTTGCGCCGCGATTTCGGCGCCACCGGCCTGTTCGCCATGGCCGATGTCCTCGATCCGATCCAGGCCATCGTTGGCATGATCACCATCACCCTGTTCATCCCCTGCTTCGCCAGCTTGCTGATGATGGTCAAGGAACAGGGTGCAAAGATCGCCATCGCCATGGTTGCCGTCATCGTCCCCTTCGCCTTCTTCATCGGCGGCCTGTTCAACCTCGCCCTGCGCGCCATCTGGTAAGACGACCATGAGCCCCAATCACGACGCCCGCCTCCCCCTTGCCTTCATCGCCCCCGGCACGGAAGTCCGCCTGGCCGGACTGGGCGAGGAAATCGACGCCCTCCAGCGCGAACAACTGACCGCCTACGGCCTCGCCGAATCACGCCCGATCAAGGTGCTGCAGCAAAAACCGATGACCGTGATCCTCGCCGAGGAAGTCGAACTCGCGCTCGAACACGCGGTCGCCCGGCACATCTGGGTCGTCAGCTAGTCACGCCCGAGCCACGCATGCGTCTTGCTGCCCGCCCCGACCCATTGAGCGAGCTGTACGCCAGCCATCACGGCTGGCTGATCGGCTGGCTGCGGCGCAAGCTCGGCTGCCCGGAGCACGCGGCCGACGTGGCCCAGGACACATTCCTCCGCCTGATCGGCTCGCGCGACGTTCTGGCGGGGATCTGCGAGCCACGCGCCTACCTGAGCACCACCGCCAAGCGGCTGATCATCGACCGCGCCCGCCGGCAAGCCATCGAGCAGGCCTATCTGGCGGAACTGGCGGCGCTCGCCGACCCGCTCACCGGCTTTCCGTCACCGGAAGAAACGCTGATCGCCGTCGAGGCGCTGACCCACATCGCCGCTGCACTCGAGAACGTCCCGGCCAAGGCCGGCGAAGCCTTTCTGCTGCATTATCTGGACGGACTGACGCACGCCGAAATCGGTGAACGTCTCGGCGTCGGTCCGCGCATGGTGCGCAAATACCTGGTGCAATGCCTGCTGGCCTGCGCCCCGGCCGAACCGGCATGAACAGCCGTCTGCCGGCCACCCCGGAAACGCTGGCCGAACAGGCCGCCGACTGGATCGTCCGGCTGAGCGCCGACGATCCCGGCGAACGACAGCAGGCCGAAGCCGGCTACCGCGCATGGAAACAGGCCGACCCACGCCATGCCGCTGCCGCCGCCCATCTCGAAAGCCTGCTCGGCCGCCTTGACGACATCCGCAGTCGTGGCACCCAGGGCCCAGCCCGCCAGGCCATCCACAGCGCCCGGCCACGGCGGCCACCGCCACGCCTCGCCACCGCCCTCGCACTGGCCGCCGCCCTGCTGCTTCCCGGCTGGATCGCCCTGCAATCGGCGCCGGCCGACATCCTGTTCGCCGATCTGCAAACCGGCAGCGGCGAATGGATAGCCAGAACGCTGGCGGACGGCAGCCAGCTGTCGCTGAACAGCAATTCTGCGGTCGACCTCGAATTCGATGCAAAAACCAGAACCGTTGACTTGCTGCGCGGCGAAATCCTCGTCGATGTCGCCCGCGACAGCAGTCGCCCCTTCGTCGTCAGTACCGCACACGGCAACATCCGCGCGCTCGGCACCCGCTTCCTGGTCAGCCGGCAGGACGATGCGACCGTGCTCAGCATGATCGAATCCCGGGTCGAAGTCCGCATCGATGGCCAGGAGCAAGCCGTCGTAGTCGAAGCCGGCCAGAGCCTGCGCTTTGGTCCGGGCAGCGAAAACAGCCTGGCCGCGATTGACGGCGAGATGCTGGAAACCGCCTGGCAGCAACACCAGCTGGTCGTCCGCGACCGCCCGCTGGCCGCAGTCCTCGACGAACTCGCCCGCCACCGGCCCGGCCTGATCCGCTACGACCGCAGCGCAATCGCCAAGCTGCACGTCTCGGCAGTAGTGCCACTGAACGACACCGACCGTTCGCTGCAACTGCTCGCCAACAACTTCCCCGAGTTGCGCATCCGGACGCTGACGCCCTACCTCGTCATCGTCGATCACGAAAAAAATCACTGATTTTTTGTTCCGGCAGTTCCGCTTTCGCAAACTCATCCGTCAATACCCATGAAAGACGAGATTGGGTAGCCAAGCCAAATCCGCAGCACATGCGCCAGCCAGTTCCGGTACTCGTCCCTGCCCGCAAGGGCTCGCCAACCACCATGGAACCTGACGATGATCAACCTGCCGACCGCGACGACCCGACCCAGCCGCCTGCGCACCCGCCTCAAGCCGCTGGTTTTCCTGACCCACATGGCGTTGACCGCAAGCCTCGCCGGCGCACTGCCCACACTGGCCCACGCTCAGACCAGCCATCACTACGACATCCCGGCCGGCCCGCTCGACGCGGCACTCAACCGTTTCGCTGTTCAAGCGGGCGTATCGCTGGCGATTGACGCTGAAAAACTCAAGGGTTTGAGCAGCGAAGGCCTCAAGGGCAACTACGCGATCGACGCCGGCTTCTCTGCGCTGCTGCGCAACACCGGCTATGGCATCGCCCGCACCGCCTCTGGCTACATTTTAGTGGTGATGCCGAAGAATACCGATTCATCTGGCGGGGGTTCCCGCGAAGCACAGTTGGCACCGGTGCTGGTCGTCGACCGGCACGAGTCAGCGGGCACGACACACATCGACCGGCCAACGATCGATGCGCTCGGTCGCGGCAACGGTGATGTCACCAGCATTCTGCGGGTATTGCCCAATGTCCAGTTCAACGACGCCCAACTCGCCAACGGCAGCCAGGGAGAGATTTCACCTGCCGACATCAGCATCAACGGCGCCAAGTATTACCAGAATCTCTATCAACTCGACGGCATGTCGATCAACAACGACATCGACCCGGTTGCCAACAACCCGAACGCCAATTCCAACCCGCCTTCCGCTGCCCAGGGCTTCGCCATCGACGCCAGCCTGCTGTGCAAGCTGACCCTACGCGACGCCAACATCAGTGCCGAATATGGCGGCTTCAGCGGCGGCGTCATTTCCGCCGAAACCTGCGCACCGCAGCGCGATTTCGGCGGCAGCGTGTCGCTCGGGACAACCCGCTCGTCGTGGATGAAGGCAAAGATCGCCCCGGCCCAGGAAACCGACTACGCCAATTCAACCAGCCAGGACACCGCCAAGCGTTTCGAGAAATGGACCTACCGCCTGGCGCTGGAAGGCCGCCCGAGCGAAAATCTCGGCCTGATCGGCAGCTTCGTCCGCCGCACCTCGAGCATCCCGCTGCGTGGCTACGCGAATGGCGCGAGCAGCGCCACCGACAGCAACAACAAGGAAGAAACCCGGCAGACGGACAACTGGTTCGTCAAGGCATTCTGGACGCCAACCCGGGATACCAGCGCCGACCTGTCGTTCCAGTATGCGCCGACAGAAGACGAGCACTTCATCGCCAACGCCAGGAACAGCTTCTTCCGTCTTGAATCCGGCGGCATCGGCATCAACGCCAACCTGAGTACCCGCTTCGACAAATTCACGCTGAGCCACCGCCTGAGCAGCACCGACATGCAGAGTTCGCGTGAGTCCGACGAAAACGTCTGGAAATTCTGGCGCTACTCGGCGGCCGACAAGAACTGGGGAATCCAGACCTCAGCAACGACCTGGAACAGCGGCGAAGGCGGCTGGGGCAATGTCGAGCAGCGCCAGAAAACGCTGGATTACGCCGTCAAATCCGAATTCAACCCGTTCGCCCTCCTCGGCACCGAGCACCGGTTCACGATCGGTATGGAACTGGCCCACAAGGAATGGCAATACAACCGCAAGACCGCCTACGAGCAATACCAGGTCGCGGCCGAATACACCGGTGCCGACTGCGCCCGGGCCGACGGCAGCATCGATCCCTACTGCTCGACCGCGGATACCGTCGCCACCGGCGCAACGCCCGCGACCCGAGCCTGGGAGGGTCAATACCTACGCCAGCGCATGATCTACAAGGCGGGAAAGTTTACGGTCGACGACACCAGCCGCGCATTTTTCCTTGAAGACTCGATCAAGTTCGGCAACTTCACCGCCCGCCTCGGTGGGCGCTACGAGCACAGCAATCTGGCCCCGGAGTCGACGCTGGCCCCGCGCACGGCTTTCCTCTACGACGTTTTCGGCAACGACGCGACCCGCCTGGAGGCCGGTCTGAACCGCTACTACGGCCGCAACTTCGCGACTTTCCACATGCTGCGCAACCGTTTGTCCCTGCAATCCTCATCCCAGTTGCGTAACGGCCTAGAGGACTGGGCCGATCCGGTTTTCGGCAACACCGCCGGCATGTACAACATCCAGGATCTGAAAGTCCCCTACGACGACGAGAAGATGCTCGCAATCAAGCAAAAATGGGCGGGCTTCCTGTGGGGCGCCAAGTACGTCGAACGCAAGAGCCGTGACCAGGTCACGCTGCATCTGCGGGGTTCCGGCGACTACTGGTACGACAATATCGGGCGAAGCGACGCCGAGAACTGGAGCCTGACCGCCGAAACCCTGAAACCGCTGAAGCTGTGGGGCAGCCATACGTCGATCACCGTCGGTGTCGACAAGACCAAAGTGGATTCGACCCACACCGATTATTCGGACACCGTTTCCTACCAGTACGGCACCAACCCGCTTGACCAGATGATCGTCTACGAAGGCAAGCTGATGCGCGCGATTGACCGGCCAGCCGACAACTACGCGCGCCCCTGGAGCGCGCGCATCCTGTTTGCCACCGAGATTCCCGCCGCCAACCTGACGATTGCCAACTTCTTGCGCTATCGCGCCGGCTTCGAAAAAGTCGTCAACCTGAACCAGTCGATCCGCATCGACGGCAATCTCTACCCGCAATACGCCAAGCGCGAATTCGGCTCGGCGATCACCTGGGACCTGCAGGTCAACTACACCTTCCCGGCGATGGGCGCTTACAAGCCCTACCTGGCGTTGAGTGTCGACAACGTACTCAACCGGACCAACGTTTCGGAAAACACCGGCGATTACATGATCTACGAAAAAGGCCGGCAATACTGGCTGGAACTTGGGATGAAGTTCTGACATGAAACATGAGCAGATGATTCGTTCCGTATTGATGGCTGTTGCGCTGACCGTCTTGCTGCCAGTTGGCGGCATCGCCGGCGAATCTTGCCGGAATGGAGAGCACTGGGACAACACCTGCCTGCGCCAGGCCTACGCCCGGCCGCTGGCCCAATGGCCGGCGCCGCAGGTCGAAGGTCAGGTCGCCTGGCAGGAAATGGCTTCGGTCAAGACACCCGACCTGCCGGCAACGCTGCCCTACCCGCTGTTGAAGCTCGGCATCCGGCTGTTCTTCGATCCGGCACTGTCGGATTCGGGCAAGATCGCCTGCGCTTCCTGTCATCGTCCCGAACACGCCTACGCCGACACCCTGGCGGTCACGCCAGGTCACGACGGACGCAAGGGCAAGCGCAACGCGCCGGCGCTGGTGGGTGCCGCTCATTCGAGCAGCCTGTTCTGGGATGGTCGTTCGCCCAGCCTCGAACACCAGGCGCTCGGGCCGATCGCCGATCCGGCCGAGATGGCGATGGACCTCAAGCACTTGCCGGCCAAGCTGGCGGCGATTCCCGGTTATGCCGAGGACTTCGCCGCGGCCTGGGGCGATCCCGAGGTGACGCTGGAGCGCATTCAGGCGACGCTCGCCGCCTACCAGCGCACGCTGGTCGCCGAGCGCACCGCCTTCGATGCCTTCCTCGACGGCGACAGCAAGGCGCTGGTTGACAAGCAACTGCTCGGCCTGCACCTGTTCCGCACCAAGGCCCGCTGCATGACCTGCCACTCCGGGCCGGCCCTGAATGACAACGCGTTCCACAATCTCGGCCTGACCTACTTCGGGCGCAAGTACGAGGACCTCGGCCGCTACAACGTCACCGGCAGCAACGAGGATGTGGGCAAATTCAAGACGCCGACTCTGCGCAACGTCTCGCGCAGCGGCCCGTGGATGCACAACGGCCTGTTCCGCTCGCTGCGCGGCATCGTCAACATCTACAACGCCGGCATGTTCCATCCTAAGCCGGCCAACGACGCGCAGGCAAAGGATCCGCGCTTCCCGGTCACGTCGCCACTGATCAAGCCGCTCGAACTCGACGAGCGCGAGATGCAGGCGCTTGAAGCCTTCCTGAAGGTACTGTGATGCGCCGGCTCGCCCTCCTCACCATCGCCCTCGCCGCACTGCCGGTGCTGGCCGCCGCCACGCCCTGGCAGCCCGAAGCCAGTGCCGGCGGCTTCTCGTCGTACCGGCTGGACAACGGCTTTCGCCTGATCCTGGCACCCTTTCCCGACGCCGCAACGACGCGCATCGAACTGCTGGTCAAGACCGGCAGCAAGCACGAAGGCTACGGCGAAACCGGCATGGCGCATCTGCTCGAACACATGCTGTTCAAGGGCGCCGGCCGGCACCCGGACCTCAAGCAGGCGCTGACGGCGCTGGGCGCGACCTGGAACGGCACGACCAACAGCGACCGCACCAACTACTTCGAGACCGTGCGCGCCGACCCCGACAAGGTCGACGCGGCGATCCGCATCGAGGCCGACCGCTTCCTGCGCCCGACCTTCAGCGCCGCCGACCTGGCCAGCGAGATGACCGTCGTGCGCAACGAACTCGAACGCAACGACAACAATCCCGGCAGCCTGGTTGCCCGCGCGCTGCAACGCCAGAGCTTCTTCTGGCATGGCTACGGGCGGCCGACGATCGGCGCCCGCAGCGACATCGAAAATGCGCCGTTCACCGCGCTGCAGGCTTTTCACCGTCGCCACTACCGGCCCGACAACGCGGTCCTGATCGTCACCGGCAAGTTCGACGCACCGCGCGTCCTGGAACTTTCCGGTCAACTGTTCGCCGCGGCCAAAAACCCGCCCGGCCTACCTCCGGCCACATGGACCCGCGAAGACGGCGAACGCCTGCGCCAGCGCGCCGAGATTTACCGCGAAAGCGGCAGCACCGTCGCCGCCGCGGCCTGGCTGCTGCCCGGCACCACCAACCGCCAGACGCTGGCCGTCGACCTGGCGCTGCCGGCGCTATGCGCCGACAGCTGGGGCAGCCTGCGGCGGACGCTGGTCGACGAGAAGCGCCTGGCGCTCGGTGTCTCCTGCGCCGTCCAGGACCGCCCTGAGTACTCGCTGCTGGTGGCCACCGCCAGCCACGACAAGGATGCCGATGCGGCAACGCTGGCCAGCGCGCTGCGCGATGCCATCGATCGCTTCGCCAACGCTGGCATCGACGCCACCCAGCTTGAGCGGATACGGCAGAACCGACTGCGCCAGTTCGACCGCACCCGTCTTTCACCCGAGGCAAGCGCCAACCGCCTCTCGGCCGCCGAAGTTGCCGGCGACTGGCGGCTGTTCTTCGTCGAGCGCGACCTGATTGCCGAACTGACGCTGGCCGAGATCAACGCCGCGCTGCGCCAATGGATCGCCGGCGTCGTACCGGCCGAAGTCCTGCTCCACCACGGCCAGCCGCCGCGCATGCCGGAACCGCCGGCACCGGCAAATCCATCAGCGCTGGTCGGTGATCGTGACTGGCCGGTCCCGATGGCGAAAATCGACCCTTTACCGCAGTCGACCGCAGAACTCGCCGCCGCCACCATCGAGGTGACGCTCGCCGATCCGTCGGCCAAGGCCGCACTGATTTCGCGGCGCACTCAGGACGGCATGGCCTGGCTGGTCATCGGCAACGATTTCGGCGACGTCGATGCGCTGCGCGGCCGGCTGACGGCTTGCCGAATCGCCGGCAGTCTGTTCGCCGAAGGCGGCGGCGGCATCAACCGCACACAACTGACACGCCAGCTCGAAGCGCTGCAAGCCCGCGCCAGCCACAGCCTGGGTCGGATCAGCCTGCGCGCACCGGCAGAAAACCTGGGCGCCGCGCTCGAATTGCTGCTCACGGTGCGCCGCGCCCCGACCCTGTCGGCCGCGGAATTCGAGCGGATCAAAGCCAGCGCCATCGCCGGTATCGAAGCGGCCGAAGGCCACCCGAGCCAGCTGGCCGTCAGCCAGGCCGCGCTACGCTTTGACAACTACCCGCCCGAGCACCCGTCCCGACCGCGGCCGCTAGCTGAACAACTGGCCGAACTGCGCGCCGTCACACTCGACGACGTGCGCCGCTGCATCGCCGATTTCGGCGGCCGTTCGTCGCTGCGCATTGCCGCTGTCGGCGACCTCGGTGAGGACGATTTACGCGGCTTCTGGCAGGCGCTGCAGACCTTGCCGAAAACAGAGCTGCCCTACCGGCGGATCGCTCATCCGGATGCGCCGGCACAGGTCGACACCAGCGACATCGTCGTCGCGCTGCCGAAATTCCCGAATGCCGACGTTGTCGGCCAGGCGCTGTTGCCGATCCGCAACAATGCCGACGACTACCTGCCGCTGGCGCTCGCCGTACGCCTGCTCGGCGGCAACGCCAGCAGCCGCATCCGGCTGCGCCTGCGCGAGCAGGAAGGGCTGGCCTACAGCGCCGGCGCCTCGCTGTCTGCCAGCAGTCTCGATAGCCGCGCCCACCTCTCGATCAGTGCCAGCGTCGCCAGCGGACAAGCCGAGCGGGCGCGCGACATGCTGCGTGAGGAACTGGCGAAGGCGCTGGCCGGCGGCTTCAGCACGCAGGAAGTCAGCGCGGGTATCGCCAACTGGCTGGAAGAACGGCGCAAGACAACGCTGGCAGAATCCTTCTACGCCGAGCGCCTCACATTGATGCTGCTGACCGGCCAAAGCTACGCCTGGGAAGCCGAACGCGACCAGCACATCGCACGACTCGACGTGGACCAGGTCAATGCCGCACTGCGTCGCCACCTTGGCGACGCACAGATAGTCTGGGCCATCGGCAAAGGGGAGTGATATCCCCTGCTGGCTCAAGGTAATACCGCGCATCTACGTGTCACACACCGACAACACAAATGAGAACGGTTCGTAATTCATTGTTATCAAAGAACTTTTCTGGAACAACGCTGGAAATCAACGGTCTGACCCCCTACAATCGGGACCGAGGCAAGCCAGCCGAGGTTCGCCAGCCAGCCATTCCCAACTTTCCGGAGAAATGCCATGAAGGGCGACAAGAAAATCATCGACATCCTCAACGATCTGCTCACCGGCGAACTGACCGCTGTTGACCAGTATCTGATCCATGGCGAGATGTATGCCGACATGGGCCTCAACGAATTGGCCCAGAAATCGATCCACGAATCCGACCACGAACGCCAGCATGCGCGCGCACTGATCCAGCGCATCCTGTTCCTCGAAGGCAAGCCGGACCTGTCGAAGCGCGAAGCGCTGAAGATCGGCAAGACCGTGCCGGACATGCTGAAATCCGACCTGGCCGTTGAATACAAGGTCGATGGCGACCTGAAGAAGGCCATCGCCGCCTGCGAGAAGGCCCAGGATTACGTGACCCGCGACATGCTCTGCGTCCAGCTCGACGATACCGAAATGGACCACGCCTACTTCCTCGAAAAGCAGCTCCGCCTGATCGACCTGGTCGGCCTGCAAAACTACCTGCAGAGCCAGATGGGCTCTGGCAGCCCGGCCTGAGGAGCGCGACATGAAAGGCGACAAGAAAGTCATCGAAGTCCTGAACAAGGTCCTGAAGAACGAACTGACCTCGATCAACCAGTATTTCCTGCATGCCCGCATGTTCCGCAACTGGGGGCTGGAAAAGCTCAACGACTACCAGTACAAGCAATCGATCCGCGTCATGAAGGAAGCCGACAAGCTCATCGAGCGCGTCCTCTTCCTCGAAGGCCTGCCCAACCTGCAGAACCTGGGCAAGCTGATGATCGGCGAAAACGTCGTCGAATGTCTGCAAGGCGACCTGAAGTACGAGCAGACCATCCAGCGCCCACTGCTGATCGAAGCCATCGCCCTGTGCGAGGAACTGCAGGATTACGTCAGCCGTGAACTGCTGGAAGACCTGCTGGAACATTGCGAGGAAGCCATCGACTGGCTGGAAACGCAACAGAGCCTGATCGAAGACGTCAGCCTGCCGAATTACCTGCAGGCGCACATGGAGCCGGGCGAAGGCTGATTCGCCCCATCCCTGACCACAGAAGCCGCGGCCAGTCCGCGGCTTTTTCGTTGACGGACGGCAACGGGCATTTTCCTTGCATTACTACGGTCGACCGCAGAATTCCGGGAAAAACTGTCAGCTAACCGACAAGCGGTCATTCTGCGTATTGACATCCATTCTCAAATAGATAGAATGCAAATTGTTCGCATTACCTAACTATTAACGGAGACGAAGCATGTACGTTTGCGTGTGCCAGGCAGTCACGGATCGCCAGATTCGCGAAGCAGCGGAAAGCGGCGCGCGAACGCTCAAGGATCTCCGCCGCGATCTCGGCGTCACCCGCGACTGCGGTCGCTGCGCCTCCTGCGCCCATGAATGCCTGAAGGAAGCCCACAGTTGCGCGCCCAAGCCAGGCAAGGTCAACCGCATGGCGGCATGAAAACCGGAAGCTGAATGCAAAAACGGGAACCCGAGGGTTCCCGTTTTCGTTGACGCCGGCCAGAATGCTCAACGATAGCCTGTGCGATCCAGCAGTTTCTGCGCCGCCGGCAACTGGTTGGCGATCGTCACCAGGGATGTCGTGTCGGCCTTGAACTGACCCAATTCCGCCAATTCTTCATTGCTGACCTTGACTGTCGGCACCGCCGGCCACTCGTTGTTGCCATTGGCGAAATAGCGCTGCGCGTCGTCACTGGCGAGATATTCGAGAAAACGTATCGCCGCTTCACGATTCTTGCTGGTCTTGACCAAGCCGGCGCCGGAAACGTTGATATGTGTCCCGTAACTGCCCTGATTGGGCCAGACAACACCAAGCCGCTTGACCAGGTTACGGTCCTCGACTCGCTCGGAGGCCATCATCCGCACCAGGTAATAGCTGTTCGAGACGGCCACACCGCACTCACCGGTTGCCACCGACTTGATCTGATCGGTGTCCCCGCCCCTGGGATTGCGCGCCAGATTGGCGACCAACCCGCGGGCCCACTCCTCGGCCCGGGCCTCACCCTGATGGACAATCTGCGAAGCAACCCAGGTCAGGTTGTAGATATGCCCGCCCGGAATGCTGCAATACAGGCCTTTCAGTTTCGGATCGGCGAGCGACTCGTAAGTCGGTACATCCTCGGCCTTCAACTTGCGCTTGTTGTAGATGATCATCCGCGCCCGGGTCGAAAAGGCGAACCAGGTTTCCGAACGCAAATGTGCCGGAATCCGCGCTTCCAGCACCGCCGACTTGACCGGTGCGAAGATACCCCAGGCATTGGCCACGGCCAGACTGGCGGCATCGACGGTAATGAAGACATCGGCCGGGCTGTTCGCGCCTTCGTTGCGGATGCGCTCCAGCAACTCATGCGCCTTGCCTTCGATGCGGTTGATGCGGATGCCGGTTTGTTTGGTGAAGTCGTTGTACAGCGCCTCGTCGGCCTGATAGTGGCGCGCCGAGTAGAGGTTGAGCACCTTCTCCTGTGCCTGGGCCGCATTGAGCGAAAGCAAGGCGGCAAGAAAGGGAAACAGTTTTTTCATCATCATTTTGCTTCCTCTTACGGCTGAGCCCACTGGCGCAGCAGGTTGTGATAGACCGCTGTCAGCTTGAGCAGCCGCTCGTCGTCGGGCGGCACGACGCCGCTCATCCCCTGGATCGCCTGGTCGAGATCGAAGAGCAGCGTGCGCGAGCTGTCGTTCTGCACCATGCTCTGGATCCACATGAACGATGCAATGCGCGCACCGCGCGTCACCGGCATCACCCGGTGCAGGCTGCTCGACGGATAGAGCACCATGTCGCCAGCCTCCAGCTTCGCCGCCTGGATGCCGAACGGCCCCTCGATTTCCAGCTCGCCGCCGTCATATTCATCAGGTTCGGCCAGGAACAAGGTCGCCGACAGGTCGCTACGCACCGAAACCGAGCTTCCCGGTACCTGCATCACGGCGCTGTCGACATGCGCGCCGTAAGTCCCGCCATCGGCGTAACGATTGAATTTCGGCGGGTAGATACGGCTGGGCAGTGCCGCCGAGATGAACAACGGGTTGTTGCCAAGCTTCCTCAGGATGCGGTTGCCGAGTTCGACCGCCAGCGCCGAGCCATCCGCCAGTTGCTGGTTGCGCTTGACCGCGCGCGCCAGCGTCCCGGCCGTCTTCAGCCCGTCTTCCCAGGGCGCCGCAGCAAGCTGCTCGCGGAATTGCCTGACCTCGTCCTTGCTCAGGACGCCTTCAATTGGAATCAACATCTCGTTTCCTCTTCCGTTTCCTTGAAAATCATCGCCGGGCCGATATCGGCCAGCGTCGCGCAGCCCGCTTGCGCCATGCACACTTCCAGTTCTTCGCGCAGCAGGCGCAGCATGTGGGCAACGCCGAGCGCCCCGGCCACTGCCAGGGCATAGATCTGCAGACGTCCGACCAGCACCGCATCGGCGCCCAGCGCCAGGGCCTTGAAAACATCGCCGCCGGAGCGGATGCCGCTGTCGAGCAGCAGCGGATAGCCGGCACCGACTGCAGCACGGATCGCCGGCAGCGCCGCCAGGCTTGCCGGCACGCCGTCGAGCGAACGCCCGCCATGATTGGATACGATGATTCCGGCAACACCCCGCGCCTGCAACTGTCGTGCATCGTCCGGATGCAGCACGCCCTTGACCACCACCGGCAGGCGGGTCTGGCTCAACAACCAGTCGAGGTCGTCCCACCCCGGCGCCTGTGCCATAACCCCCTGGAAAACCCGGCTCTGGCCTCGCTCAATGACGCACGGCGCCGGCTCCGGATAATCTGTCAGGCTGGCGGCGACAACCTGTTCCGGCATGACAAAGCCTGCACGTTGCGCGCGCAGGCTGGGCAGCTTGATCGCGGTGTCGAGCGTCACCACCAGCACCCGGTAAGCAGCGGCTTCGGCACGCTTGACGAGGTCGAGCGTATGCCTGCGCTCAGCCTGGAAATACAACTGGAACCAGCGCTCCTCACCGGCGTGCGGAGCCACTTCTTCCAATGTCCGACCCGCCAGTGTGCTCAGCACGAAACCGCTGTCGGTGGCTGCCGCGCCGCGGGCGACATCTATCTCGCCTTGGACATGCGCCAGGGTCTGGTAGGCCAGCGGCGCCAGCAGGATCGGATGCACGAGCCGGCGCCCGAACAGGTCGACGGCGGTATGCCCCCGACCAAGCTCGCGCAGCAGGCGCGGCCAGAGCCGGGTGGCATCGAAGGCCGAACGGTTCGCCGCCAGAGTTATCTCGCGCCCGCAACCGCCAGCGATATAGGCGTGACGGTCCGGCGCCAGGAAATGCTCGGCGACGATTTCATAGTCCTGCGCGCAACGGATTTCGGCAGGAATGGCGGTCAGCGGTGGACGATTCTGTTTCATCAATGACAACGGGCGAATTCCTTGAATTCGCCCGTTTCCGGCAGGTTTGGCTTAGAACTCGTAATTGAGCGTCACCCGGGCATTGCGCGCATCCCCCTTGTAGAGGAAGGAACCCGAGCGGTAGCCGGCAAGGTAGTAATCCTTGTCGAACACGTTGGCCACGTTCAGGCGCAGCTTGGCCGCCTTGCTCAAACGGTACTCGGCAAACAGGTCCCAGACGGTGTAGGCCGGGATCGGCTGGGTGTAGGCACCGAGTTGCGAAGCCGCCTGGCGGCCAGCCGTGACATCAGCCGCAGTGACATAACCGGCAGCCGTATCCGGCTGACCCGCGTACTTCTTGCTCTCGTACTTGACCGCGGTACCGAAAGCAAACGTCGGCGTTGCCTGATAGCGCAATTGCGCCGAAGCCGTCTTGTCGGCAAAGTTGCTCAAGGTTTTGCCCTTGCTCTCGGCATTCACCGACTTGGTCACTTCCGCGTCCATGAAGGTGACGCCGGCAAAGGCACTCAATTTCTCGGTCAGGTTACCGGCAAGCCCGAATTCGATGCCGCGCACGCGGTTTTCACCAGTATTGAAGGTACCGACAGTGGCGTAATCAGCGCCTTCCATAACCTCGGACTTGCTGATCTGGAATACCGACGCGGTCGCCAGCAACTTGCCACCGAGCAGATTCCACTTGGTCCCCAGTTCGATGTTCTCGGTTTTTTCCGGGGAAGCACCGATGTAGCCATTGCTCGTCCCGTTTGGCAGGACAACAACACCGCCGTAGCCGCTACCGGTACCGACATCGGATTCGCCGCCATTGACATCGCTGGCCGTCGAATAGGTCAGGTAGACGTTGGCATCCGGGCGGAATTTGTAAGTCACTCCGACGTGGCCGTTCCACAGCGAATCCGAGTACCTGAAGTTACCCAGCACATTCGGCGTCAGATTGCTGCTGTCGTGGTTCCAGAAGGCCTTCATGTCGTACTTGAAATGATCGTAACGGACACCAGCAAACGCCGTCCAGTTCTCGGTCAGATCTACCGTATCCATCAGTGATGCGGAAACGGTTTTGACGTTCCAGTCGACATCCCAGTCACCCTTGCGGATGTTGGTCCTCGAAACGCCGCCGTCGATGGCGCTGAACGGTACGTTGCTAACACGGGTGACACCGTCCATCAGGTAGACGCCATTGAGCACCGAGTGATCGGTGTATTCCAGGCCAAGGTTCCACTCGTGCTTCATGCCGCCGATCACCGTATCGACGAAAAGGTTGGTCTGGTTGGCAAAGTAATCGACTTCCTGCCAGCCCTGGTGGGTCGACAGGTTAAGGCTGGTATCAGTGTTGTAGCTGGCGCCGGTCGCGACATAGCCGTTTTCCGATTTGCCCCAACGGGTCGCGTTGGTCAGGCGGACACTGTCGTTGAAACGGTACTTCAGTCGCGCCGTAATGGTATCGACGTCGGATTTCAGGAAATCCTTGTCCTGGGCATAAACCGGGGCATCCTTGAACGGCTTGCGGTTGGGCAACGTGCCATAGAGATAGGCGCCAAGGTCGGGGCGATCCTCACCGCGAAAACCGTAGTAATCGAGCAGGATGTCGAAACGCTCGTTCGGCTTGATCAGGGTGGACAGCGCGACGCCCTTGCGCTCGCGATCTGCCGGGCTGCGATCAGGAACATCCTCGTAGCCATAAAGCAGGTTGGCGCGCAGTGCGACGGTATCGGTCAGCGTGTAATTGGTATCGATGGTGACCCGACGGTGATCGTCAGTGCCCAAGCCGACCGATATCTTGGTGAAATCGTAGTCGGTCGTTGCCTGCTTGGTGATCGAGTTGATCGCGCCACCGGCAGTACCGCGACCGGCGAAGCTGGAGCTCGGCCCCTTGGAAATTTCCACCTGTTCGACGGCAAAGCTTTCGCGAATGGTCATCCCGGGATCGCGTAGACCATCGACGAAGACGTCGCTACGCGCTTCCTGGCCACGGATGATGTAGCGGTCGCCGAAGGCATTGCCATTCTCGCCGGTCCCCAGCGTAATCCCCGGTTGCGCATCGAGGATATCGCGCAGATCGGTGTAGCCTGAATCCTCGATCTGCGTCTTGGTGAGAACGCTGATATTCGCTGGCGTCTCCGCCAGCGGCCGTTTGCGCCGCTCGTCGCCGGAGACGCGAGCCTTGTAGGGGGCATCCGGTTCAGCATAGGGATTGTGATCGATCACACGCTCGACGACTGTAACCGTCGCCATTTCAGGCTCCTGCGCAAGCTGATCGGCAAACGCGCTCGCTGGCGCCAACATGGCGGTGGAAATACCCAGCGCGATGCTGGTTTTGGTCATCGGACTGACGGGCTGAGTCGTCCGGAAGCTGGCCGGAAAAATGACTGAGGGGGCTTTTCGTTTCACTGTCGTATCCAGGAAAACCGCTGAGGGGCAACCCGGGACAAACCGCATAACGTGAAACGGCCGTGACCAGACAGGTGCCCCAACAACGAGACGGTTGGGGGAAAAGCTGGCTGGCGTTTGGCTGGCTTGCTTAAATGCTGTTGATAATGTATCTCATTTGCTATTCTGTTACAAGCTGTAACGCTTCAGCAACAGGAAATCATGACAGCCCCGCTGCAACATGACAGACAGCACCACCGTCAGGACACTGCCGGGAAAAAGCACCCGCACCGCCGCTCCTTCGTCCGGCAATGCTGCAGCATATTGCGCGAGTGCTTCCCGGCTCACCGGATCACTGTCACGCAGCGTATCCAATAGTCTTTTTCCTGCCCCTGTTTCAACGGTGCTGACGCCCGGAATCGCCACTTCCAGTATCCGCAGCAAAGAACGCCGCTCGATCTCGTCATCAGGCAGCAGCGCCAGCAACAGGCAGAAAGCAGAGCCACTGCTCATGACGCAGCATCACTCGGCATCGAATCCGGCATCCTCGATCGCCCCGATCAGTTCGCCGCGACCGACCTGTTGCGCATCAAAGGCAACGACCGCCTCGGCCTTTTCCAGCGACACTTCGGCCGAAGCGACACCAGGCAGGCCGGTAAGCACGCCGGTGATGTTCCTGACGCATCCCTGGCAGCTCATGCCGCCGATCTTGATGATGGTGTTTTCCATGTTTCAGCTTTCGTGAAGAAAAGGTTGACTGCGCAGCAGTTCGGTCATCCGCGCCGCAGTAAGCGGTTTGCTGAAATGATAGCCCTGAACCATCGCGCATCCCATATTGCGCAGGAGGGCAAGTTGCTCTGCCGTCTCCACCCCCTCGGCAAGCACCGTCAGGCGCAGGTTGCGCCCCATGCTGACGATGGTCGAGGCAATCGCGCGATCGTCGGCATCGCGCTCCAGGTCCATGACGAACGACCGGTCGATCTTCAGCTTGCCGACCGGGAAACGCTTCAGATAGGCCAGCGACGAATAACCCGTGCCGAAATCGTCGAGCGACAGACAGACGCCCATGCGATTCAGTGCAGATAGCGTGCCCAGCGTGAATTCGGCATCGTGCATCACGGTGCGCTCGGTCAGTTCCAGTTCCAGCCGATCCGCTGCGAGCCCGGAAGTACTGAGGGCGCCGGCGACCATTTCGACGAAACCGGCCTGACGGAACTGCACCGGCGCCACATTCACGGCCATCGTCCGCAATGCCAGTCCCTCATCGATCCAGGCCTGGGCCTGACGGCAGGCCTCAAACAACACCCAGTCGCCAATCGGGTTGATCATTCCGGTTTCCTCGGCCACCGAAATGAAACGGTCGGGCATGATCATGCCAAGGTCGGGATGGCACCAGCGGATCAAGGCCTCGACGCCGACGATCTCACCGTTTTCCAGGCTGACCAGCGGCTGGTAGTGCAGTTCGAACTCTGCTGCGGTCAACGCATGGCGCAGGTTACTTTCCATCATCAGACGCTCGAGCGTCGCCATGTTCATCTCGGACGAATAGAACTGGAACGTGTTGCGACCGAGATCCTTGGCCTTGTACATCGCCGTGTCGGCGTTCTTCAGCAGCGTGTCGATGTCCTTGCCGTCCTGCGGATAGAGGCTGATGCCGATCGATGGCGTGATGGTCAGCGCATGACCACCGACGGAAAACGGTGCCGCGGCGATTTCCAGCACCCGGCGGGCAACATCGGCAGCGGCGGCAGCCGTGACCTCGGGCAACAGGATGATGAACTCATCCCCGCCCAGCCGGGCCAGCGTATCAACCTTGCGCACCACTGCGGCATAGCGCTGGGCCAGCGCACACAGCAATTCGTCGCCGACGCTGTGCCCGAGCGAATCGTTGACCCGCTTGAAGTGGTCGATATCGAGAAACATCAGGGCTGCGCTGCCGTTTTCCCGCTCGGCGCTGGCAATCATCTGTTCGACCCGGTCGTGCAGCAGGCGCCGGTTGGGCAGGCCGGTCAGCGCATCGAAATCGGCCAGCTCGCGGATACGCAGCTCGGCGGCCTTGCGGTCGGTGACATCGAGTACCGTACCCACCGATACCGGCAGATTGCCGAAACGCGCCGGCATGCCGAGAATCGACATGGTGAATACCGATCCATCCTTGCGCCGGCCGGACAACTCGTAGGCTTTTCCCGGCACGCCGGCAGCGCGCAGCGCCAATTGCTCGGCAACGATGTCGTGCTGTTCGGGAACGACCAGATCAAGCGGGCCGATGTGGCTCTGGAAATCGTCTTCGCTGTAGCCAAACAGCTTGCGCATGAACGGATTGACGTAGATGAAGCGCCCTTCCCCCATGACGAAAATACCAACCTGTGCCGCCTCCATGGTGGCCTGAAACAAGTTGGTACCTCCCTCGACCTTTCCGGTCATCGTTGCTCCATGGCCCCTGACTGCGCACCCCGCGGCCGCCAGCGCTTGAGCAGCAGCGAATTGGAGACCACGGAAACCGAACTCATGGCCATTGCCGCCCCGGCCACGACGGGATTCAACAAACCCGCTGCCGCCAGCGGAATGCCCAGCACATTGTAGATGAAGGCGAAAAACAGGTTTTGCCGAATCTTGCCCAAAGTCGCAGCGGACAGCGAAATGGCATCGACCACCCCGAGCAGGTCGTTGCGGATCAGCGTCAGATCGGCCGCCTCGATGGCTGCATCGGAACCGGCCCCAATGGCAAAACTGACATCGGCGGCCGCCAGCGCCGGCGCATCGTTGATGCCGTCGCCGACCATCGCCACCAGCATTTTTTCCGTTTTCAGTGCGTTGACCGCAGCAGCCTTGTCGCCGGGCAGAATACCTGCCCGGAACTCGGCGATACCGGCCTGTTCAGCTATCGCCGCTGCCGTCGCCGCGTTGTCGCCGGTCAGCATGACGACGCGGATACCGCGCTGGCGCAAGCGGGCAACCGCTTCGCGCGAGGTCGGACGCAGCGCATCGGCAATGGCGATCAGGGCCAGCGGCGTCACTGACTCACCCTGCACCTCGCCAAGCACGATCACCGTCTTGCCGGCGGCT
>Ga0209066_10001293_pt1 | contig 33750 bp, 23 predicted proteins | sample All_14_2_FD_187198 | JGI IMG/M metagenome (GOLD analysis project Ga0209066, IMG submission 187198) | Freshwater microbial communities in response to fracking from Pennsylvania, USA - Allegheny Zone_MetaG_DW_15 (SPAdes) (version 2) ... | reverse complement strand
ATTCAGATTATCCATTAATCTTCTATCTCCTTACGATTTACCGCTTTCATACGGGGGAACCAATTTCTAGGTTCTCCCGTGTTTTTTTAATACCTCTGGCATACACCATGAAGCCACTTTGGTACTTAGTTTCAAAACAATCATCTCTCCTCTTCGCTTCCTCTCCATATACTCTCCATACATGGCTCCTTTTTATGCGAAAAAAATTGGATTTTATTTGTACCTGATTACTGTTAAGTCTGGCCTTTAACAGCCGAGATAGGGAGAGTATATGGAGAGGAAGCGAAGAGGTGATGACAAATTGTAGATAATTTGTAGATTATACTTTGTTTTCCTAATGGAGTAACTCATCATAAATCAACTTTTTTATGAATTGAGGGTTCAGAGAGATGATCTCAGTTTTCAACTAAGGTTAAAAATTTCATACAAAATAGGGGAAAAGCTATAACAGAAACAGAAAGGGTCTGGGTTAGATTTGTAAAATCAAATTAACACAGAAATGAAAAAGGGATTATTAATTGTTGTAGTACTTCTACAGTTTGTGTTTGCCTCAAAGGTTAACAGTCAGATCACCCTCGAGCACACGTATAGTGGCGTTTCAGCTGGGCTTACTTACCTTGAAAGTAGTGAACCCATGTATTATACCATGGATGTTACTAACTCTAAATGCAACATCTATACGTTAAATCATACGTTATGGAAAAGTATCCCATTATCTTTACCATCGAATTATTACTTAGCCGACATTCAATTTGTTACACGACACTTGTTTGATAGTGATGATCAAATTGAATTGCTTTACGTGGGGTATAACTATAATACATCAGGGGCATATTATACTTATGAGACTCGGGTTGCAAATGAAGATGGAAGTTTGTTGTTGACGGTTCCCGGTGGAGGTTATAATGATATTTTGACGATAGCTAACCTAGGGACCAGGTTATTTGTTTATGTATATGATTACTCTGTCTCGCCCTATACAGTTACTACAAAGGTTTATACAGTAACCGGGACTTTACCGACCTCGGTGGAGAAGCCCATTGAGGAGCCGTCTGGAGCACGATTGGGGCTCTCTCCAACCGTTTTTTCCGATAGAGTCAATCTGAATTATTCTTTACCATCGGGTGTTGTGAATGGAGAGTTATTGATTACAGATGTATCAGGAGCCGTTATTCGAAGGGTAACTTTAAACCAGAAGGAGGGAGATCTGAGCCTTGATCTATCAGATGCTAATGTGGGAATGCTTCTGTTCTCGATCTCACAAAATAATGGTAATAGATTGGTAACAAAAGGAATAAAGGTAAAATAGTGAATCCTAAAAGTAGAAGGAATGGCTATTAGGTCAATAGCTATGAATTTAGGTTCAATCCATGGTGTTTCAAATTGTAAAAATGACTAACATGAACATAAAGACTAAACCAAGTATAGCATTAAGTGCCTCTGGTTTTGTATTTGATCCAATAACCGGAGAGTCTTATTCGGTTAATCCAATTGGTGCAGAGATACTCAAGATGATGGAGGAGGGAACAGATACGGTTTACGTAAAGGATCGTATTCTTGAGAAATATGATGTAGATGAGGCCACATTTGAGAAAGACCTCTATGATTTTATTGGGATGTTAGAGAACTTCAGAATAGTACAACGTCATGATGAAACCAACGTATAATATAGCGGTTACCGGTTTGAATGCGATTGACAGTCCGGGACCGGGCGTTGCGGTAATCAGGGGGTTATTAGACTCAAAGTTATTTGATTCAAGAATTATCGGGTTAGCTTATGAGTCGTTAGAGCCGGGTATCTACATGAATGATTTGGTAGATTCTGTATATCATGTCCCCTATCCGGGAGCAGGTTTAGAGGCTTTATATGACCGAATAAGTTATATTCATTCAAGAGAGAGAATAGATGTCATCATTCCCAATTTTGATGCCGAGCTTTATTCCTACATAAAACTAGAAGAGCGACTAAAGAGGCTGGGGATCTCGATCTGTTTGCCCACGATGCAGCAATTTGAGGAGAGGCAAAAGGTAAATCTAAATGATTTTGGGGATCGATATGGTATTAAAGTTCCAAAGAGTATGGTGGTTAATGACCTCAGTGATCTTGCTGAGGTGGGGAAGCGATTTGATTATCCGGTTGTTGTAAAAGGTAAATATTACGATGCAGGGATTGCATATAATAGTGAACAGGTAAGAAGTAACTTCTTGAAGTTGAGTGCAAGGTGGGGTGTTCCTGTAATTATTCAAGAGTTTATTCATGGGGCAGAGTATAATGTAACAGGATTGGGAGATGGTACAGGTGAAACGATCGCGGCGGTACCCATGCGTAAGCAGTATATCACCGATAAGGGAAAAGCATGGGGGGGTATATCGATAGCCGATGAACGGATGTTACAGATGACACGTGATTTTGTTGGAAAGACAAAGTGGCGAGGGGGTTTTGAACTAGAGTTAATGAAAGATAAGCAGAATGAGTTCTATCTCCTAGAGATCAATCCAAGGATGCCTGCATGGATCTATCTTGCGGTAGGGGTAGGCCAAAATATTCCGGAAGCGGTGGTTAGGTTGGCTCTAGGTGAAAAGGTTCCTGTTTATACAGATTATACGGTTGGAAAAATGTTTGTTAGGTATGCATGGGATATGATTGTCGATGTGAATGACTTTCATGAGATATCAGCAATGGGAGAATTAAGAACAGAAAAAAGATAACACAATGGACAGAATAAAATATGAGAGGCCTTTGATTAAGAAGTTAGAGAGTCAAATGCCAAATAAATATGGATTACGAACGGAGTATAAGCCAATGACAGAAATAGATGGGGTTTCGGTTAAAGACCTTATTAAGGAATTTGGCTCTCCTCTGTTTGTTATCTCAGAGAAAAGAATCAGGCAGAATTTTAAGAGGGCACAGAAAGCCTTTACTACCCGATATCCTAAAGTACAGTTTGCTTGGTCATATAAGACCAATTATATAGGGGCAGTGTGTAATATCTTTCATCAGGAGGGTAGTTGGGCTGAGGTGGTATCTGGTTTTGAGTTTCGAAAGGCACTTGACCTAGGTGTAAATGGAAGAAATATCATCTTCAATGGCCCTGATAAAACGGAAGCCGATCTATTGATGGCAGTTCAAAATGATGCCTTGATTCATATAGATCATCTTGATGAACTTTATACATTAACCGAATTAGCTACTCAAATAAATAGTCGTCCGAGGGTCGCAATCAGGGTCAATATGGATACCGGGATTTTTCCAATGTGGGATCGGTTTGGGTTTAATTATGAGAATGGCCAGGCATGGGATGCCTTAAATAAGATCATGCATTCAAATAAGCTTGACCTTGAAGGATTGCATTGCCACATTGGAACCTTTATTTTGCAGCCCAATGCTTATGGCGTTGCAACACAGAAGTTAGTTGATTTGGCTTTGGGTCTGAAAAGGAAGTTTGGCCATTCAATTAAATATCTCGATTTAGGCGGAGGTTTTGCCTCAGGAAATACCCTTAAAGGAGCCTTTCTTCCGGGGGTCGATACCAATCCGACTTTTGATGATTATGCCGAGGTGATCACTTCTGCTTTGCTTAATAGCGAATTACCTCCATCAGAAATGCCTGCTTTAATCCTGGAAAGTGGAAGAGCTCTTATTGATGACGCTGGCTACCTAATCTCATCAGTCATTGCCAATAAAAGATCGAGTAAAGGAAAGCGAGTAACTATTCTTGATGCAGGTGTAAACATCCTATTTACCTCCTTCTGGTATAATCATAAAGTCACCCCGGCACAGGAGTTTACAGGGTTTACTGAAGATACTACGTTATATGGCCCATTGTGTATGAACATTGATGTGATAAGGGAGGAGGTTACCCTTCCGCTGATGAATAAAGGCGATCAAATCGTCATACACCATGTAGGGGCTTATAATATGACCCAATGGATGCAATTTATAACCTTACGACCGGCTGTTGTTTTGGTGAATGCCAATGGTAATGCTGAATTAATCAGAGAAGGAGAAAAGAATGAAAACGTTACTTCAATGGAGCGGATACCCTCTCATCTAAGATCTCTTCGCCCTTGATTAATTACCAAGGTTTCATGATTCACAAAGAATCAGAAAGAATTATTACAAATAGTAGAGGTGTTGCCCATAACGCCTCTACTGGTTGTAAATTAAAATAAATTACTGCAAGGTTGTTTTTACAGCTACTATTTGTCAAATTTGTAGTGAATTAATACACCAGCAATAATGAAGATGCATTTACCGAATCGGGTTATATGGATCATTTTAGTTTCTCTATTTGTTTTTGCAGAGGTGGCAGCGGTATATCTGAGTTTACATAACTATACTCAAAATAAAACGGCTTACATTGAAAAAAAGAGTCGTGAGTTCGAGATTAGCTTGCAGGCATCACTAAACCATTTCGAAAGAAGATCGCTAAACTATTATAATGAATTGGTTAAAGACCCTGGTTTTGCACAATTACTACAGAGTGCAAATGGGGTGGATGCCATTCAAAAAGAGACGATAAGACAGCAGATCATTGAGAAGTCAGCGGTTCTTTATGAGCAACTCAAAGCAGATGGGATGCCTCTCTTCTCTTTCTTTTTCGCCGATAATATCAATATGGTGAGGTTACATGAACTCGATATATTTGATGATAACGTTACAGATGTTAGACCTTTGATACGTACTGTTAATAGTAAAAGGATCCCACAGAAGGGCTTTGAGACCGGTTGTGCGTCGGCAGGTTATTACTTTGTCTATCCGCTATACGCCGAAGGTCACTATGTGGGCTGTGTAGAGTTTGGCGTCGATTTTATGGCCATCCGTAATGATCTTATGCGAATCTTTCCATATGAGTTTGTCTTCCTGATCGATAAAGAATCTGTTTTACAGAGTACCCCCTATGTCAAGTTGGTACAGTATAATTTCAGTGACCTAAGCGAAGAATTCTTTTATGAAAAGCGAGCACAGGAAGGTTTACAAGAGGATACAACCGGTACCATTCCGGTGGCAGATATTATCGAGTTCAATAAGGTTGATAAAGATTTAATAGAGAAAAACCTGAATAAGAGAGATCTCTTTGCTCATGGTGAGCGACTCGATAATGGTAGGAAATATCTTGCTCTTTTCGTCCCTCTTAAATCCTTTAGTGGGTCTGTTACGGCTTTTTTAATTGCCTATGCCAATGATGGTACTTTAATGGACTATCAAAAAGACTTAGTCATTATTCTAATTATTGCCGTTACGGCTTTATTAGTCATCTTCCTGCTAGTATTGTTTGCATTACGAGCCTATACATTAATACGAACAAATCGAGATCAACTGCTTGAATCGGAAGAAAAGCTGAAAGAGCTTAACATAGCGAAGGATAAGTTCTTTAGCATCATCGCCCATGATCTAAGGAATCCTTTTCATGGATTGGTTGGGTTGTCGGAGGTTTTAATGGAGGATTATGATCAGATGGATACTGAACGAGTTCGTCGTTTTCATAAACTTATATATGAGAGCTCTCGTCAGGGTTATCAGTTGGTCTTAAATCTCTTAGAATGGACAAGGGTACAGACAGGAAGGTTTCAGATGAAACTTGAAAAGATAAGCATTGCCAGAGTAATCTCTGACTCTACAAATGTTTTGGTGAATCAGGCGAATATGAAGAGAATAACTCTTCGTGCCCAGGTAAATAGTGGGCTATTCGCTTATAGTGATTTTCAGATGACTGCAACTGTCTTGAGAAATCTTTTATCAAATGCAATAAAGTTCTCGCCTGAAGGCTCCGAGGTTCTAGTAAGAGCGACTATAGTCAAAGGGGAAGTATTGATAGAGGTGGAAGATCATGGTACGGGTATTGAACCTAATGTTTTGTCGCAACTCTTCAATATTGGTGTTAGCCATTCTTCTACAGGGACAGCTGGTGAAACGGGTACAGGTCTTGGATTGATCTTGGCAAAAGAGTTTGTTGAAAGAAATCATGGCAGAATTTGGGCTGAAAGTCAGGTAGGGAAAGGAAGCGTTTTTTCATTTACATTACCATTGTATAAACTATAAATAGCATAAAATTAATGGAGTCGGTCTCATGGATCAGCCGGATGAGTAATCTGGTTAAAAGCCGCGGAGGGATTAATTTGGCTCAAGGTATTCCTGGATTTGACCCTCCGGTTGAATTAATCCAATTTCTGGCCTCGCCTATGCCATCGTATAGGCATCAATATGCTCAAGGAGCTGGCCATCCGGTGCTTTTAGAGCGGATTGCCTCTTTGATAGATCTTCACTCTGTTAATGAACAGACCTCCCTTCTTGTTTTAAATGGAGCTACAGAAGCGATTTCTCTCGTTTACCAGCATGAAGCCTCACGGGTTGGTAAGGATTTTATTTCGATGTCTATCGAACCTTCCTATGAAAGCTACTCTCATTTACCTTTGGTCTTTGGCCATAAGTATATTGGTTTTGAACAAAACCCGGAACAATCCTTAGACCTTCTATCTCTTGAAAAGACGATCCGAAAGGAGAAGGTGAATCTATTTATGTTGGCCTCTCCAGGGAACCCGTTTGGACGCATTTATTCTGAAGATGAGATTAGAGGACTAGATAAAATTTGCAAAGACAATGGGGTCGTTCTTTTATTAGATATTGTTTATAGAGATATCTATTTCAATCAGGCTCCATGGAATCCTATCTGTTTATTGCGTGAGGGGTTATATATTGTCGGAAGTTTTTCAAAGACTCTTTCTGTAAGCGGGTGGCGTGTCGGTTGGTTGGCAGGGACTGATGAGGGAATGAGATCTATCTCGATCATGCATGACTATACAGGTCTTTCTGTTCCTCACCCATTACAACATGCCATTGCTGGTTATTTGAGTCAAGAGTCGCGAATGGAGCGATATTTAGTCAGTCTAAGAACCACACTTAAGGCTAATTATCAATATTTTTCAGATGAGTTGACGGCCATAGGTTTTTGTGTCTCACCTGCTCAGGGAGGGTATTTTATCTGGGCTAGCCTCCCTGAAACATGGCCTGACGGCCCCGAATTTGCCGTTGACCTCTTTGAGAAAACACAGGTCGCAGTGGTTCCTGGAGTTCATTTCTATTCAGGAGCTATTCGTTTTATAAGATTTAATATTGCCAGAAGTAGGTCTGAACTTGAGGCAGCAATCCGTGCGATAAAGAGGTATTCACCTGAGTAAAATAAGTTATCACTATGAAGAGATGGAAAGACAATGCAACCATTTTAGTAATGAAGGAGGCCATAAAAGGTACTTTTAACTCATATGGACAGATCTTTCTATCTGATAATAGAGCCTTTTCAATCGCTCTTCTTGTTGTTACATTTTTTGATCTGCATATAGGCTACGCCGGCTTTCTATCGGCCTTATTGACCAATTTGATTGCTCGTCTCACTGGGTTAAATAGAAATTCTATTCTTTCAGGCGCATATGGTTTTAATAGTCTTTTAGTAGGTTTAGGGATCGGTTCAATGTTTGCTCCATCGATCCCTTTTTGGCTCGTACTAGGCTCAACGGCATTACTTACTTTAATCATTACTACTGCGATTGAAGGTATAACGTTCAGATATGGTTTGCCATATTTGAGTATCTCTTTTCTCATCTCAATCTGGATTGTTTTATTAGCTGCACGGCAGTTTAGCGCTTTAGAACTTAGTTCCGATGGGGTTTATTCAACGAATGAGATGGTTCAAACAGGAGGAATGGCATTATTATCCATGCATGAGTTTCTTAACCATTTACCGCTGCCCTATTCTCTAGAGGTCTATTTTAGATCTTTGGGTGCAATTTTATTTCAATACCATCTAAGTGCCGGAATTGTTATTGCCATAGGGTTATTACTGGTCTCAAGAATCTCATTTTTGCTAAGTCTGGTTGGCTTTTACTCTGCTTGGCTTTTTCTAAATCTGGGAGGGTACGACCTGCAAAGTCTTAACTATACCTATATTGGATTTAATTTCATTCTTACGGCAATAGCAATAGGAGGGGTTTTTTTAGTGGCCTCCGGGTGGTCTTTTATTTGGATGGCTGTTTTAATGCCGTTGGTTGCCTTTATTACTTCAGCAGCGGAGGCTTTTTTCCTTGAATGGCAACTGCCGGTATACTCTTTACCCTTTAATTTGACCGTATTACTGTTTCTTTATTTTCTAAAATTCAGAGATCGGAATATATTTAGTCCGGCATTAGTCGTTTACCAACACTTTTCGGCCGAAAAAAACCTATACACCCGTCTTGGTTATGACGAACGGTTTGGCGAGCGTCCTTGGTTTAATCTCTCTCTCCCTTTTTGGGGAGAGTGGCAGGTTACCCAAGGGCATAGTGGTGAGTTTACGCATAAAGATGAATGGCAGCATGCTTGGGATTTTGAGATTATAGACGATGAAGGTGCATTCTTTCGTGCAGATGGTTCTCAAAAAGAGCATTATTACTGTTTTGGAAAACCAGTGGTAGCTGCAGCAGATGGTTGGATTGAGGAGGTAGCAGATGGGGTTGAGGATAATGCGATAGGTGGGATGAACCTGGGACATAACTGGGGCAATAGTGTCGTTATCAGACATGCTGAAAGACTTTTCTCTAAGGTTAGTCATTTGAAGAAGAATAGCATAACGGTGGTAAAGGGGCAATGGGTAAAGCGAGGGGATATAATTGGTTATGTAGGTAACTCTGGCCGTTCTCCTCGTCCACATCTCCATTTCCAAATACAAGAGACCCCTTATGTGGGAAGTAAAACCATCTATTTCCCGCTTTCTAATTATATTGTCTCGGGTGAGAAAAGTCTCTTTATGGGCGCAGGTATTCCAACTAACAACCAATTGGTTTTAAATGTCCAACCTGATGAGATGTTAGTGAATGGCCTCCATTTTATCCCAGGCCAAATTATCAAATGGCAAATCAGCGGGATGAAAGATCTCTCTTCTGAGGTTTGGGAGGTCGGGAATGATATGTATAATAACATGTATCTATTTTCCGAAAAGCAAAAATGTAAAGCATGGTTTACTAATGACGAACAGGTATTTCGATTTACTCATTTTGAAGGAAATCGAAAAACCCTCTTATATGCTTTCTATTTAGGTACATTTGAGGTCATCTTGGGGCAATATCGAAATATTGAGATATCGTCGAAGATTCCTTTGAGTGCCATTCGTCATGGTTTACTGATGGTAATACAAGATTTCGTTGCTCCTTTTTATCGTTTTATAAGTGTCAAGTATCGATTAATTTACTCTGAGAATAAAGATATTTTATCGAATCAGGTGAATTTGTATGCTACTATAACCACAGATGTACTTAAAAAGACTACTGCGGAGTTGTCAGTTCAAACATTCATTGGAAAACAGGGTATAGAATCAATTAAAATAGTGAACAAAAGGATTAGGATTGAAGCAAAAAGAAAATAACATGGTGATAAGGAAGAATATAATAGTTGTGTTGGCTCTGCTCTTCTCTATTGTTCCTAATCTGGTTGGACAGGAAGTTAGGGGCTATCCATGGTATGATGCAGCAACAGTGAGGTGTTATTATAGCCATCAATGGGATTCTTTGATAAATTATGGGAATAGGGCACTAAAGGAGGGGCATGACTACTATTATCTTAATGCTCGACTGGGGGTGGCTTGGTTTGAGAAGGGGAACTATAAAAGGGCTGCAAAATATTTTAAAAGAGCATTAGCATACAACGGACGAGATCCATTTGCTTCAGAATACCTTTTCTGGGCCTTGAAGATGACTGGGCAGGTTTATGACGCTAAAGCTGCCTTGAGACATCAATCGGATACTCTTCTAGAAAAGTTAGGGAGTAAACCAACTGTATCACTATCGTTCGTCTATGCAGAAATGGGAGCGCTATTATCAAATGCAACAAAAGGATTAGATGCTCGTGATATTGATGGGGATTTGAATGTTTATGGCGAGTACGATCTTCCTGAAGGAGGATACTATTTTCAGACAGGAGGTGGTTTTTCTTTAGGTCGCTTAGGAGGAGCCTACTTAGGGTACCAAAACTTAACGCAGGAGAGATATCACCGTATTAGGTTTGATGATATCGATACTTTAAGGCATAGTTACAATGTTGAACAAAACTCTTTTTACGGCTCAATTCCGATAGTCATAACACCTGGCTTACGTGTTGTCCCCTCTGGCCATTTAGTTCTACAGAAGTATTCGCCTATTGGGGTTAGTTATCTTCCTGAGGTGGATAGCTTCGTGTTTAAGAAAGCTAAGTTCGAAAGAAAGGAGTGGGCATTAGGCGTAGGGTTTCAGGCTGATCTGGGAATGTTTAGTACAAGTGCTCATCTAAATTGGAGCGAGTTGGCTTATAATCATCAACTAACAATAGGCGGTGGGGTTACTTGGTATCCTATGGGTAATATTAACTCTTGGCTTCGATTTCATTTAGCAAATGTCTCAGAAGAAGGGGAAGACCGGTTAATTTATGAACCCTCCTTTGGTCTTAAGGTGGCCCCCTGGATCTGGCTGGAAGGATCGTGTGCTTTTGGAAATTTGACACACTATTCTTCTGAGGATCTTTTTGTTTTATACAATAAATTCGAGGAGGCCAGGGATAAATACTCTTTCGCACTCTATTTTCCTGTGATGCCAAGTGCGTTGCTCTCAATTAGAGGTAGCATGATGAATTATAATTCTAGCATCCTGGAGTATAAGATGAATGAAAACACACAGTTTAGTGAACCATACTTCGAGAAAAGAGACTTTATCCAGTATTCAATATTAGGAGCAATAAGATGGAATTTTTAAATAGAAAACAGTTACTCGTCCTGATCATGTTATTTATTAGCTCTTCAGGATATACCCAAAAAAACAATCCAATTCAGGCGGCGTTTCAAGATAGTTATAGCTTTGAGACATCTGGAAAATATGTACAGGCTATTCAAGAGATTAAGTCGGTATATGATGATTCCTCGTATCCAATGAACTTACGTCTTGGTTGGTTAAATTATAAAGCAAACCAGTATACAGAATCGGTCAGGTATTATCAGGCGGCTTGTAAGTTAATGCCTCTTTCGGTTGAAGCTCGCCTTGGTCTTGTGAACTCAGCCGCTTTACTGGGAAACTGGGAGCAGGTAAAGACCGCCTATCAAGAGATATTAAAGGCTGATCCCGGCAATTATACAGCCAATTTTAGAATGGGACAGATATGGTATAACAGGCAGGATTATAAGAAAGCATTAGAGTATTTCTCGAAGGTGGCTAACTTATACCCTTTTGATTACGATGGAACAGTAATGTATGGTTGGGCTTGCTTAAAGTCGGGAAAGCTTAGGGAGGCTAAAATATTGTTTAGTAATGCGCTATTAATTAAACCGGGAGACCCTTCGGCTCTTGAAGGATTGTCTTTTATAAAATGAGATCATCCAAGGGGTGTTGATTAAATGTCACCTTGTTGGGCTGTTGAGCGGTGCTTTAATGACCTTACAAATCCACTACTTTTAGGTAAATTTGCTGAAAAATCGGGAGATGAAAGTGGAATTACCTGAGTTTGATTTTCTATTTAGAGAACGATTTGAGAGGCTAAAGACCCGCGAGGTTTTTGTTGGGGATGTTGGCATTGGAGGCAATAATCCAATAAGATTGCAATCTATGACTTCTGTTGACACCATGAATACCTCTCTCGTGGTTCAACAGATCCAAAGAATGGTAAATGCCGGAAGTGAATTGGTAAGGCTAACGGCGCAAGGGGTTAGAGAGGCCGAGCACTTGGCTGTAATCAAGGCTAGACTAAATGAGGTTGGATATAATGTTCCTTTAATCGCAGATATCCATTACTCTCCGGCTGCGGCTGAGGCGGCAGCAAGAGTTGTTGAGAAAGTCAGAATAAATCCGGGAAATTATACCGATAGAAACACTGGGAAAAGTATCTATTCTGACACAGAGTATGACGGAGCAGTGGATCGTATAAGAGAGAAGATGGCACCTCTTATAAGTATTTGTAAGGATCATGGAACAGCCATACGTATTGGCAGTAATCATGGAAGTCTTTCTGAACGAATTGTGAGTCGATACGGGGATACCCCAATGGGAATGGCCTATGCTGCATTGGAGTTTATCCAAGTTTGTGAATCGCTAGGGTATTATAATATGGTGGTTTCTATGAAGGCCAGCAATACTCGGATTATGGTTCAGGCCACCCGAATTATGGTTGCTCTAATGCATAAGTATGGGTCAGTCTATCCATTACATCTGGGCGTAACTGAGGCTGGCGAAGGAGAAGATGGAAGGATTCGTTCGGCTGTTGGTATCGGGACATTACTTGCCGATGGGATTGGTGATACAATAAGGGTATCATTGACAGAAGAGCCGGAAAATGAGCTTCCTGTGGCGCGTACATTACGTGATCTTTTTGCCTCTCCAGATATGGAAGAGTTGTTTTACAGACCCGCAAAGTTACCGATTAATCCTGCAGAATATAATCGTCGAGAAACTCATAGCGTTTGTGGCATTGGTGGCGTCAATCCGGGTGTGGTTCTAACTTTGTCTAATAGTGATTTCCCTATGAATCCTGAAGGGAAGTTGGTAGGAAAAGAAGGGACTATAGTAAGCGATTTTATGGGGTTACCTAAATCCGAGGGTGATACCATTGCTCTACTACGGGATGTAGATAGCATTAAGTTGCCAGTTAAGGGTAAGGGAGAATTGATTCTTCTTGCACAACCTTTTTCAATGGCTGTAAATAGTACACGGTCTGCTATTTTTCGTTTGATTGAGCGAGGAGATACTCAGCCAGTGATTCTATGTTATAATGATAATGAACCTGATGAAGAGATATACGCCGTTAAGGCGGCTGCTCATTTAGGTCCTCTCTTTATCGATGGATTGGCCGATGGATTAGATCTTCTTCATCCATCACTCTCTGATGAGGTCCTCTGTCGTATTGCATATGGAATATTGCAGGCTACGCGCTCAAGGATTACCGCTACAGAATATGTCTCTTGCCCCTCTTGTGGTAGGACTAAATACAATATCCAACAGGCAGTGAAGGAGATCAGGAGTAAGACGTCACATCTAGCAGGTCTAACGATTGGTATTATGGGTTGTATCGTAAATGGGCCAGGCGAAATGGCCGACGCTGACTATGGCTATGTTGGATCCGGTAATGGGGTCATTACTCTTTTTAGAGGGAAACATCCGGTAAGAAAAAATATACCGGAAGAAAATGCGGTACAAGAATTGATAACGCTAATTCAAGAAGATGGCCGATGGATTGAACCATGAACACCGATGGGTAAAATCTATTGAAGGAGATTATTCTTGTTCCATGATCGGGATTTAATTAAACATTATCGGCTCACTAAGGTTATATAATACTTCTCTCTTAGGGGCTTTTCTAAGTGAAAAGATTTATTTTAAATGACTTTCAGAAAAACCTTTGGTGGATTCAAAAAATGACTATGTACAATTATCATACACATACCTTTTTCTGTGATGGGTCTGCAGAACCCATTAAATATACTGAGGAAGCCTTAAGATTAGGGTTTAAGGCACTAGGTTATTCAGGGCATGCTCCTGTCCCCTTTGAGAATAGTTTTGCTATTCCAGAAGAACGTCTTACCGAGTATACGACTGCAATCAGGGCTTTGAAAAAGCAATTCTCTAATCAAATAGAGATCTATTTATCGTTAGAGATAGATTTTATTCCGGGTGTTACTAAAAGGTTCTCCACTTTTGTGGATGATTGTGAATTAGATTATACCATAGGATCAGTTCATTTAGTTAAATCGACGGATCCTGATGGGCTATGGTTTATAGATGGATCGGAACAGAAGACCTATGATAATGGAGTAAATGAGCTTTTTGGCGGCGATATTAAAAGAGCAGTAAAGGCTTATTTTCTGCAACTGAGTCAAATGATCGAGATTGAAAAACCGGATATTGTGGGTCACTTCGATAAAATCAAAATGCACAATGCCGGCAGATGGTTTGATGTATCAGATAAATGGTATACTGATCTCATAAAAGAGACAATAACCCTTATTGCCGAGAAAGATTTAATAGTGGAGGTAAATACAAGAGGGGTTTATAAAGGAAGATGTGATAGTTTTTTCCCAGGTTTGTCTGAATTAAAATTTCTCAAGGATAAGCGCGTAAAGCTTATTACCAGTAGCGATGCTCATAAGCCGGAAGAACTGATTCTGGGGCTTATCGCCGCAAATGAAATGGTGACTTCACTAGGATATAAAGAAACAAAGGTTAGTGCAATATTGAATGGTTTTGATTGCTGAGCGATTTTTATTTGTACGCATCTTCCTTATTTCATTATTGATAATAATAAAATAGATTTTTTTAAGTAATTACTTGCAAATTCGATTGTGATGGTATTATATTTGTATCGCTAATATAATATTTTATTTGCCTTTTACTAAAGGTGTTTTTATGTTATACTTAGCCTTAGTAAAGCTTAAAACAATTATGAGGTTAGGATAAATTTGGCTTTTTTCTATAGCCATAAAAATGGATGTCATATGCGCGTAAAGTTGAGGGTTTCGGTCTTTGTTTTGTGGTTGGTACTGTTTTTGTCAACAGTATTATTGCTTGCAGGGTATGCTAGTTATATGTATGGTTCTGGCTTAATGTGGGTTGGTTTTGGCATGAGCCTACTGAGTTATATTTGGGTCTGCATAAGATTAGCGTTAGATATTGTTGCGAAACGTACTGTATTTATGCTTTTCTACTTCCTTATGGTGCTTCTGGTTCCATATCTATCTATGATTTACTATTTGATTAGATATGAAACGGTATGGGAGTTAAGATCTTATAGAGAGGCTCATTAGAGGGAAAGATCTATTAACTAAGGGTCTCTTTAGTATTTTATTATATTGGTATATCGGTATTTACTCACTTTGTTTTTTGCAATTTCCAGTAGAATACAGAGTTACCAGTTTTAGAATCAGTCTAATTGGTAACTTTGTAGTATGAAGGAGTTACCAATTACCTCTATACGTGAAAGGTTTTTATCATATCTTTCAGATGGATTGTGTCAGTTTATTATAACTGCTCCGCCAGGATCTGGAAAATCTACGATGGTTCCTCAGTGGCTTCTGGATGTTCCTGAATTAGCAGGAAAACAGATTTATGTCTTGCAACCAAGACGAATTGCAACGGTTCTTCTTGCAAATTATATAAGTCAGTGTAGAGGAGAACAAACTGGAGAGATAGTGGGGTATCAAATTAGGCATATTAGAAAGATATCCTCTTCCACTCGTCTTTGCTTTATTACAGAAGGGATTTTGATGAGCAAGCTCTTGCAGGGAGACCGGCTTGAGGGTGTTGGAGCGATCTTATTTGATGAGTTTCATGAACGACATTTAGAGACCGACGTAAGCTTAGCGTTAGCCTTGCTTTTACAGAAAAGGAGTCGTAAGGATTTACTCCTGGGTGTCATGTCTGCTACGGTAGACGTGGATCTTATAGAACCTATTATGCCGTTAGCAGTCACTTTTAATGCCGATGGAGGCCTTTACTCGGTTAAAACGACTTATAATCCGGTTAGTCCAACTGAACGAATTTGGGAGGCTGCTTCAAATGCTGTACTGCGAAATCGAAATTTATTTGAGTCTGGTTCCTGCCTCGTTTTTATGCCGGGAGTCTATGAGATCAATAATACAATAAGTGAACTCTTAAAAAAGAGTTCCTTCACCAAAGATCAAGTGGTTCCCTTACATGGATCTCTCTCAATAGATGAACAAACAAATGCATTAAAAGGAGGGTATCCTAAGGTGGTTGTCTGTACCAACGTTGCAGAGACCTCTTTAACGATACCAGAAGTACAGCTAGTCGTGGATAGTGGTCTTGCGAAGGTGGTTAGATTTGATGCATTACGAGGGGTTGATATGATATTTACTGAATCTATCAGTAAGGCCTCGGCCAATCAAAGAAGGGGAAGAGCAGGTAGAACTCAAAACGGAGAATGTATTCGTTTATGGAGCGAGTTTTCTCATCTACAACGTTCTGAATATGAAACGCCCGAGATTCACAGGAAAGATTTAAGCGCAATAATCCTTCAACTTTTTAAGGCCGGATTAGATCTTTATAAAGATATCATTTGGGTGGATACTCCTTTAAAATCGACAGTTGATGCTTCATTAAAATTGCTTCAGTGGTTAGATGCTTTGAATTCAAGAGATGAGGTGACCCTTCTTGGTGAAAAGATGGCAAATTTAGGCTTTAACCCACGACTATCTAAGATTCTTGTTGAGGCTAATGATCTAGGCCTTGAGTCGTATGCGTTGCTTGCGGTGGCAATTGAACAGAATGATCCAATTTTAGAATATACTGATAAATTGGAAGTGATTCACAATCGTGAGACTCTTTTAAATCAAGGATATTCCGACTTAAGCTATGATGTTAATGCTTCTATTTATTTAGTACAACAACATTTTTCGATGGAGGCTTGCACGAATTTAGGGGTACGACTCTCCAATTTGAAGAGGTGTTGGGATACTTATAATCTTTTAATTCGTCAAAATTTTAAAAGTGACTTTAGTCTTTTAGCAAAGGAGCAAATGACTTTAGATGCTGAACTTCAGTTTAGACGATTAATCTTTAATGCATACTCTGATCGATTAGCGATACGACAGAATAGTAGAACATCCGTATGCCAGATGTTTAGTAGGAAAACGGGACATCTTTCTCAAAAGGAGTGGGCTAAAGAGGCCATGGCTGTTGTAGCAATTCAACTTGAGGAAGAAAAGAGGGCTTCAGAGAAAAAGATAACAATAAAGAGATATTCTCAGGTGAATAGGGAGTGGTTAAGAGATGTAAATGGCTCCCGGGAGGTTATAGAAAAGGTGGTATGGAACAGTCGTAAACAGAGAGTGGTTTTATTACGGGAGGAGTTAATAGATGGTCTTCTACTGGACAGGAGTGAGATTGAAGAGGTCGTAGATGATGAGAAGGCCGTTATAGCCATTAAAGAAGCAATTGAAAGAGGGGAAGTGAACTTCTCTGGATGGAGTGAGGAGTGCCTTTCATTTATTCGTAGGGTTAATTTCAGTGCCTATTATTGTCCAGAGTATGGTATCCCTATTATTGATGTTGAGGCTAAAGATTTTATTTTGGATCAAAGTTTAATAGGGATTAGAACAATACGTGAGTTAGTCGAAATAGATCTTTTTTCAGTAACCAAAGATTATTTAAGTCGCTTACAACTTTCAGCTGTCGATTCTCTTGCGCCTGAAAGTTATCAATTACCAGGACGAAGACGCCCATCTGTCTTACGATATACTGATGATCATGAGTGTATTCTTTCGGAAGTGATACAAGCACTCTATGATTGTCCACTTCCTATTACTGTTGCAGATGGGAAGTGCTCTGTTCTATTCGAATTATTGTCTCCAGCACGTAGGCCGGTACAGATTACACGTGATTTAGAACAATTTTGGAAAGGTTCTTATCAGGAAGTCAAAAAAGAATTAAAAGGGAGATATCCTAAGCATGAGTGGAGATAAAACTTCGTTCTGTTGATCCTTTCATTTGTACCTCTCCCCATTTGCCCATCTGTTCAATGATCGGTAGTAATGATTGACCAAGCTCGCTGATGGAGTATTCCACTCTTGGGGGAATCTCTGCGAATATCTTTCGTTCAATTATCCCGTCTTCTTCTAATTCCCGTAGTTGCGAAGTAAGCATCTGTTTGCTTATACCTTCTATGGTTCGTTGCATCATACCAAATCTATTAATATCATTGGAAATCAGATGTATGATGATTAGCTTCCATTTGCCACCAATTCTTTCCATAGTATAAGTTACCGGGCAATTATGTACTTTGATGGGCTTTTCTAAATTATTTTCAGGTTCAGCCATTTTATTAGAATTTGATTATCAGTATAAGTATGATTTATAAGACTAAGCTATTTATTTATGACTACTTGTCTTTATAGAACAAAGGTAGTTACATTTGCCAAAAAAAAAACATGAAGAATTTGATTTTATTTGCGCATCCAAATCCTGCCAGTTTTTCTGCAGGGGTTAAAGAGGCGGTTGAGAACCTTTTAAAGAGTCAAGGAGAAGAGGTCATTGTTCGTGATCTTTATGGAATGAATTTTGAGCCCAGGCTTAGTGGTCAAGATTTTGAAAGTTTCCAGAAGGGGACTATTCCGTCTGATATCGCCACAGAGCAGGCTTTTATAAGCCAAGCTGAACGCATAATTCTAATATTCCCAACATGGTGGTCGAGTATGCCGGCCATATTAAAAGGGTATATTGATCGTGTTTTCTCATATGGGTTTGCTTACGCGATTGGGCAAAACGGTGTTGAACGTTTATTAAGCGGAAAGAAGGCAGTGATTGTGACGCCTCAAGGGACACCTGCTGAGATATATGAGACCAATGGATTCTACAAGTCGTTTGAAATCACTCAAGACATTGGGATTTTTAACTACTGTGGGATAGAGGTGAGTAAACACTTTAATTTAGCGGCGGTCACTTCGGTAGATGAAGCTACTCGTAAGAACTATATTGACCAGGTGCTTACGTTCTTCAGGAAGTAAATTCATTTTAGCTCAAAGGAAAGGGATGAATAGATAAAAATAAGCTTTTTAGGACCCCTTGGCCTTTGTTTATTTAAGATTAAATATCAAGAGGATTGAATCTGTATGGATACGATCCTCTTGATATTTTGTGGTTATTTATTGTTTAGCCATTCTCTTCTTAAAAAAGAAAAGGGCGCCAGCTGAGATTGAAAAAGCAATACCTAAGATTACTGATAAAGTATAGGGCAGCTGAAGTCCTTCAGGAGCGACTAAAATATAGGTAGAGATAACGGCTGTCATAAATAGGGCTGGGATAAGAGTAAGGAGGTAGTACCATTTAGTGGTGGATGCTAGGTAGAGAGTGATTGTCCAGAGAACAACAGTAGCTAGAGTTTGGTTCGACCAAGCCATATACCTCCAGATGATGGCGAAATCGAATTGTGTAAGGAGGAACCCGATGATAAAAAGAGGGATAACGATCATCATCCTATTCTTTATGCTTTTTTGGTCAAGGTGGAGGAAGTCAGCAACGATAAGACGGGCGCTTCTAAAGGCGGTATCGCCAGAGGTAATAGGAGCGGCTACTACACCAAGAAGGGCTAAAACCCCTCCAAGTTTTCCTAATAACGAGTTTGATATTTCATTGACAACCCATGCTGCATTGCCCTTGTGCTCAGTCATGATGGTGTTGAGCTGATCTACTCCCCCAAAGTAAGCCATGCCGGCAGCAGCCCAAATTAAAGCCACAATGCCTTCGGTAACCATGGCTCCATAAAAGACTCTTCTTCCGAGCTTCTCGTTCTCAATACACCGAGCCATTAGAGGCGATTGTGTAGCATGAAACCCGGATATTGCTCCACAAGCAATGGTAATAAAAACTAAAGGCCAAATAGGATATTTCTCTGGTTCATGGTGCATATTTGTAAATCCATAAGGAAATACTTCCGGAATTACATAATTATTGGCTAACAATCCCCAAAAAATACCAACTGCCATAAATAATAGGGCAAAACCAAAGAGGGGGTAAATACGACCAATTAATTTATCTATTGGAAGCATCGTTGCCAGAATATAATAGATAAATACGAGAGCCCCCCATACGGGAATCCCAATATCAAGAATACCATTCAAGATTGCCGCAGGCCCAGTTACGAAGACCGCTCCTACCAGAAGCATTAAAACAAGAGTAAAACCCCGCATAAATTGTTTCACCCCATTTCCCATCCATTCACCAACGATCTCAGAGATACTCGCTCCATTTCTTCTTACGGACATCATTCCGCTTAGATAGTCATGAACGGCGCCGGCAAAGATGTTTCCTAAAACAATCCATAAAAAGGCCACAGGCCCCCACATCGCTCCCGCTACTGCTCCAAAAATTGGCCCAAGCCCTGCAATGTTTAAGAATTGAATCAGGAAGACTTTTCCCCATTTCATTGGAACATAATCCACTCCATCTGTCGAACGGTATGCGGGAGTCTGGTTGTTCTCGTTTGCACCAAATATTCTTTCAATAAGTCTGCTATAAAGAAAATAGCCGATAAGTAATAAAATAATAGAACTGATAAACGATATCATGATTGATTCTCTTTGGATCTTGTGGTTAAGCAAATTTACTAAAGTAGCCTCTTCGTTAACTTATCCTTAAAAACATTTTAGCTTTTTGTTTCTAATGCTTTTTGTACGTAGGATTTGATAATTTCGCAAAAGAATCTGTATCAATGGCAAAGCGAAAACGAAAAACTCAGCAAAAATCTAATGTTATAGACACTTGGTTTGATAACTTACTCAATACCATTACATCTAACAAAGATAAAAACCGCCGACAGAAACCTGATCATGTTAAGATCACTTATGATGAAGTAATCCATGGCGATGTAACCAACAAAGCTCAAAACAAGGAGGAGATGAAAGAAGATTCTCTTTTCCCTATGGATACCTCCTCAGAGCCTACCCTGGCGAAAGAGGCTCCCTCTAAGGATGAGCAAATGGATCACCAGATACCCCAAAAACCACATCGGGTTCGTAGAGCGAATCTTCAGAAACGTCGTCAAACTGTTAAAAGCCGCAAAAGGTCTGGTGAAAAAAACAGTGCATTCTCACAATCAATAAATGATCTGTTTGATAAAATGCTTGCCCCCATTTTTGGTGGACATGAGATACCCAATGCAACTAAACTACCCGACGAGGAGTTTACCCATGATGATGAGTCTGCTTTAAATGGTTTGACTGACAAGTCTTCACCTGCTTGGAATGATCCGAAAGATCAGCGAGTTGATTCGGTACCTGTAGTGAGAAATAGAAAGCGCAATATAGAAAAAAAGACCCTTCGAAGGAAGATTAGAAAAAGAGAGACTCAAACCAGAAGTTCGAATAGAGCAAAAAAGGCTAATCTGTGGAAATATCTTCCTTATGAGTGGAGGAGAGGTTGGGAGACCTTTCTCTTTAAAATTTACCTTAGGTCAATGCCACATGATCCTTGGTTAGAAAATAGAGAGCCAGAAAAGGAAGCTCGTTCGGTTTTTGTCCTGAAAGAACTGGAGTATGTTTTTAGCTCATTGATGACATTCGTTTTTGCCGGTCTGGTAGCGTGGTTGATTTATCAATTATCGGTAATATTAACGGCTTCATTTTTTGGAATCTCTTCGGTTCTTTACTATTATGAAGTGATGTTTCCGGTTGGCAATAGCTCTCCTCTTTGGACACAACACAGTATTATTATGATAACTCTCTCTGGGCCATTAACCTCTTTGATATTGGGTTTGGTGACTTTCTTTTATGTCATTAAGAAAAAGAAGACAAGAGGGTTAAATCGACTCTTTTTTATGTGGCTCTCGTTTCATCTCTTTAATCAGTTTTTTGGGAGTTTTGTTGCGGGAGTTATTACAGACCAAGGTTTTGGATATGTGGCGAACTGGCTTTACATGGGGACTGTCTTGAAATTTGCCTTCTCTGTGGTGGCTCTCTTTGTCATGGGTTTTGCCGGATATAAGGTTATGCCTTATTTGTTAACCACAGCGGGTAAACCCGAGAGATTAAAGATGGATAATCGAATAAGCTTTGTTGTAACTCAGGCACTATTACCGTGTTTATTAGGAAGTATCTTTCTGTTATTACTTCGTCTTCCAAATAAGACTCCGCAGCATCAAGGGATCTTCCTTTATGATTTTATCACCGCTGGGGCAATGATTATTCTTCTAATTGGGATGTTCTTTAACCTTAAGGCAAAAATTGCTAGCGTTAACCATAGAGTGAGCAATTATAAGGTCAGCCTTGTCTGGCTCATCGGATTACTTGTTCTTATTTTAGCCGTTCGTTTGGGCCTTTCGCAGGGCTTGCTTATTGTTTTTCAAGTCATCCTTCATGTTTCATCTTTTAATTGATAGACGACGGCATTCATCCCTCTAAGTGGATTCAGTTTATTATAATAGGGTGCATGAACCATTTTGTTTAAATAGGTCACAATGGCTTGGTTCATTGCATCTGGGAGCATTCGGTGAAATCTAATGTAAAAATGGTAATTTTGCAGATCTAAGAAAATTAAGTATGGCTAATCAGGAAGATATCTTTAAGAACATTGTATCTCATGCTAAGGAGTATGGGTTTGTTTTTCAATCGAGCGAAATATATGACGGATTAAGTGCCGTGTATGATTATGCGCAGTATGGGGTTGAATTAAAAAAGAATATTCGTGAGTATTGGTGGAAATCGATGGTTCAATATCACGAAAATATAGTTGGAATTGATGCAGCCATATTTATGCATCCTACCACTTGGAAGGCATCAGGCCATGTGGATGCATTTAATGACCCTTTGATTGATAACCGAGATTCAAAGAAGAGATATCGGGCTGATGTTTTGGTTGAAGACCATCTGGCAAAGATTGAGGGGAAGATTAATAAGGAGGTCGAAAAGGCTGCAAAACGTTTCGGGGAGGCGTTTGATGAGGCTCAATTCAGAGCAACAAATGCCAGAGTGGTAGAGTATCAATCTAAATCAGATGAAATTAGAAAGCGATTCTTTAGTGCTCTAGATCGAGGCGATTTAGAGGAAGTTCGCCAGGTTATCATCGATTGTGAGATTGTTTGCCCTATTAGTGGAACACGTAACTGGACAGAGGTAAGGCAGTTTAATCTGATGTTCTCAACCGCAATGGGGTCTGTTAGCGAAGATGCTAGTACCATCTATCTTCGTCCTGAAACAGCTCAGGGGATCTTCGTTAATTATTTAAATGTTCAGAAGACAGGTCGCATGAAGATTCCTTTTGGTATCGCTCAAACAGGAAAGGCCTTTAGAAATGAGATCGTTGCTCGTCAGTTCATTTTCCGCATGCGAGAATTTGAACAGATGGAGATGCAGTTCTTTGTTCGTCCCGGCACTGAAATGGAATGGTATAAATACTGGAAAGAGACTCGTATGAAATGGCATCACTCTTTAGGTATGCCGGTTGAAAAGTACCGTTTTCATGATCATGATAAATTGGCTCACTATGCTAATGCTGCTGCAGATATTGAATTCGAGTTTCCTTTTGGGTTTAAAGAATTGGAAGGGATTCACTCTAGAACCGATTTCGATTTAAGTGCACATCAGAAATACTCGGGTAAAAAACTTCAATATTTCGATCCGGAATTGAATGAAAGCTATGTCCCCTATGTTGTCGAAACTTCCATAGGCTTGGATAGAATGTTTTTGGCGATCTTCAGCAATGCTTACACAGAAGAGAAACTTGAAGATGGTTCAGAGCGAGTGGTTCTTAAAATCCCGGCAATGCTAGCTCCTGTAAAGGCTGCTATTCTACCTTTAGTAGCTAAAGATGGTCTACCTGAAAAGGGAAGAGAGATCATGGAGATGCTTAAGTATGACTATATGTGCCAATACGAGGAGAAAGACTCAATAGGTCGTCGTTATCGTCGACAAGATGCCATCGGAACACCTTATTGTATCACTGTTGATCACCAGACAACCATAGATAATACGGTTACTATCAGAGATCGTGATACCATGGAGCAACATAGGGTTGCTATTACCGATCTTCCTCAGATTATCGGTAATAAGTTAAAACCTCGTAGTTAGTACTGATAGTTTTTCCTTTTAATAATGAGAGGCGTAAACGGTTGTTTACGCCTCTTGTCTTTTTACCTCTGTGCTTGCTCTGCGCTTGCTCTGCGCTCTTTCTCCATATGAGTGGAAAATTTTAACGATGAAATAGGATATTTCTGTCCTATGCTAACACTCTTCTTCTGCATAGACTCTTCAATTTTTACCGCTTTTGAATAGAGGAGAAGCGAAGAAGATAAGCAGAGGGAGCGAAGAGGTCGATTGGAGGGGTTGATTATTAGAGGTTTACGTAAAACATGGATAATAATTGCATCTACTTTAAAATGACCAGTTTACGTATTCCATATTGATTTTTGTTTTGTATTCTAACAGTGTAAATTCCGCTAGGAAGGTCAGGGATATGGAGACTATATTGAGAATCCATATCAGCTATATCGAATTGCTTTTCAAAGACCACATTGCCAGTTAATGAGATGATGTTGAGCGTAAAAGAGTTGGATGAAGTAGGACTAGTAGAATATTTAATAGTGATCTCATGGGAGGCTGGATTAGGGAAGATAGAAAAGGATAAGGAGGTTAGATTGAGGGGATCTATTCCAACGGTGTTGTTGGCCGAAGATGGGGTGGGTTTTAGAGAGCGCCAAGGGCCCGATCCATTGGGGATTCTTCCCCAGGAGATGTCGGCTATTTGATTTAAGAAGGAGACGGAGTCATAAATGGTTAGGCCGTCTGGAGCTACAAGTGCCAACGATTCACCAGCTGCACTAAGTTTAAAGCTCGTATGAATACCTTGTTGGTTTTCATCATCATCGGCCCAGATAAGAAGATATTCGCCCGGATTAATTGCCAATGATTGGGAGGTGAATTTCCACTTTGTGAGTTTTTGCAGATCATCGGTGAGGTAGCAGCCAGAGAGGAGAATCGGTTTATTGGTTGGATTATAAAGTTCCACCCAGTCATCGAATTGTCCCGAAGGATCTTGAATAGTGGAGGTGTTACTAGCCATTAGTTCATTAATCTGAATGCCAAATCCGATGGAAGCGCACTTAATGGTTTCCCAGCTATCTCTTGGGAAGTATGAAATAGTTCCAAGAGAATCGGTAAGCTTGACTCTCCAATTGATTTGTTCCCCGTCGGAGATCTCTGGAAGGTAAGCTTTCCATAAGTTTACAGAGTCAATATTATTAGGAGATTGAGGATCTATTTTAGACATACTGATTAATTGAATAGGATTCGATTCAATCTTATACTCTAAATCGACTGCGAGGAGACCTTTATGCGACCATGCTGAAGTGTTAATGTTAACCTTTTCACCAGCTACAGGGTATCTATTGGATGAATACCATTTCCAGGCTATGGGTCCAGATGCTACATAAGAACATTGGGTTGGAATAGCGTCATAACGGAGATGACTAAATTCTACAATACTTCTTGTTACATGTTTATTAAGATAGGATAATGAAAACGTTCCATTGGTAAAATCATCCATAGTAAAGCCATAATCAAGCTTTCTCCACTCATCAGCCTCTACAGAGGAATTGATCATTGTCTTTAATCTGGTTAATTCAGTAGTCCAGAGATCCGGATTAAATATATGTTCATTGTAGAAAAGAAGCATATAGGTATAGAGATTACGATATTCAGGAACTTGTAAGAGTCGGTAAGAAAGAGGAAGAGGTTGGGCAATTAACGAGGGATAATTGTAGGGGTTGGCTCTAGACCAATCAACATTAGCCCAGTCTATGCCAAAAGTATTATCGTAGTCGTAGGGAATGATATGGAATTTTTTGTCTGAGTAGGTGTAATAGAGGTAGTAGTTATTGTTATTGCCTCTGTAGTCATCCCATTGACCCAGTAATAAGTTCATGGCGAAATATTTCAGCGGCTCATCAACATGAAGAATCTCTTCTGTTTTGGATGCTAATTGTGCTAAAGGATAAGTATTAATAGTTTTGGTTAGTATAACTAAGGGGGTGAAATCAGATGATCCTTCATTTGTTTTTAGTTCGTAAACAGGACTATTGTTATTGTTAAGATTTTTGTAGGTATCAGGATTGTCACCTAAGTAGAAGAGGTTAGCTGGATAGAGGCATTTCCATAGGTTCCCATTGGCATCAGAGTAATTTCTTTTAAGAAACTCCTCGTCTATTTGTTCTACTGACATATAAACTCCGTAATATTCACCATTTATATATAGTTCAGTATGGTTTGAGCGTGCGGCTATTATAGATGCATCTTCGAAAAGGTTGAATGAGATCTTACTCCGTAACAATGTAGGGTCATTGTGTTCTCCATTGAGATTAATCTTCTCGACACCAAAGAGGTTTGTGCCCTTCTTGAAACTATTGAGAGATATTTTAAATGATTTCTTCGCACTTAACCTAGAGGTTCCACCCCTTAGTCTGAACCCTATAGAATCAATAACTTGAGAGAAGTAGCGGTTTTGAATCTTAACTTTTGCCACATGTTCAAGATCACTTTCTACATGCTCAAAAATCCATGAAAGGGTGTCTGGGTTAATGGTTATTTCAACTCGGGTTAGAGTATCATCGGCGAATAGTTTCCAGCTTTGATCGGTTTGAGAGGTAGCTACTAAAGAGATTAGAAGGAGGAGGAGTGTAATGGTATTTTTCATACGGTATTCTTTGCGCTAAAATGAAAGTTAATCTGAACTTGAACCTATCTGAAATAATTAAAATTCTTCAGGAAACAGCATCTTGGTGTTTAAAGTACACAAATATGAGGATTATTTTTTTTCAGCTTGAGATAAAGGGATAAAAGTTTATCAAAAAATTTATGTTTAGAGAGGGGATTCGGTATTGAATTTGTTGTAATAAAGTGGAACTAAATGAGAAGATCTGACATGCGACTGAAGATAGGAGTAGGTGTAATATTTACGGTTTTAATGTTGGTCAGTGGTCTAAAGAGATCAACAGCACAAATAAATCGAGAAATAGGTGTTGACATTAGCCAATGCATCGCAAAGGCTCAACTAGAGTTGAAGTTGGTTTATAGGTGTGATAATGTTGAGGGGATATGGAATTTAAGCGTTCCCTTAGTGTTTTCATATAACAGTGGTTTACTTCGAATTGTAAGAGATAATCCTGTTAAATTAAAGGAATTAACACAAGAGGGGCATTTGATTAAGTTAGTTGGGATTAGTGGAGAGAGAGAAAGGCAGCAAGACACATTAAGATGGTTTCCTATTGAGTATCGCTCTTTTATTATGAAAGATACTGGGGTAGGTGGTAGTCGTGGTCAAAAGGAGATTAGTGTTTCAGATACTAGTTGGCAGCATATGGAAGTTACATTAACGCTTCAAGATGACATTGAGCAGGATGAGAATAATCTTCGGTTTAACGTAGAATTTAAAGATTTAGAGAGAGATTCGTTAGATACAGATGGGAGTAATTGTAAGACGGGTTTAGTGAGTGAAGAGCAGATTCCTTTTGATAGTTCAAAAGAGCGAGAGAGAGTAAAGCTCTCTGTTTTGTCTGGGAGCAATCCTAGTTGGAAGGCGATACCTATTCAGGTTGATGACAGGGTATTGGTTGATTATTTGCTCAAGCCGCGGGGTAAAATCAACGTAAAATTAGCCGGGGAGATAAATTTAACGGATGGAAGTCACAAGTATCGAAAAAGTTGGAGCGGAACTTTTACCTTTACAGCGGCTTACTGGCATCCAGACACAGGGAAGTCAGGGCCTATACAGTAAAGTAAATTAGATGATTTTAACTACGCATTGGGGCGAGATAGCAGCTTTGCTGACCGCTCTGTTCTGGACCGTGACCGCTTTATCATTTGAAGTAGCTTCCAGGAAAGTGGGTTCATTATCGGTGAATATTATTAGGTTGTTTTTTGCTTTTTGGTGGTTATTATTTTACAATTGGATTACACGTGGAACCCCTCTACCGATAGATGCTAGTATACACAATTGGATATGGTTAGGTTTATCGGGGTTAGTGGGTTTTGTTTTTGGGGACTACTTTTTATTTAAAAGCTATCCTATTCTATCCAGTCGGGTGAGTATGTTGATTATGACCACAGTGCCACCAATTACTGCATTGACTGGATGGATATTTTTAGGGGAGACTTTATCAACAATGCATATTTTGGGAATGGTTTTAACGGTTGGGGGGATCTCCCTCTCAATTGTAGGGAGAACCACAGGAGAGAAGGGGGTTAAGCTAAATTATCCATTGAAGGGGGTTCTATATGCTTTAGGCGGAGCAGTAGGTCAAGCCATCGGTTTAATTATTAGCAAGTATGGAATGGAGGAGTATGATGCATTCGCATCGACCCATATTCGGATAATTTTTGGGTTAGTCGGATTTATCATTCTCATAGCCATTATGGGAAGGTATAAAGAGGTAGGGTTGGCACTTCAGAGCAAGAAAGGGATGTCACGAATAATGTTAGGATCAGTATTTGGTCCTTTCTTAGGTGTAAGTTTTTCATTGATTGCTGTAAAGTATGCCTCAGCCGGCGTTGCGAGCACCCTAATGGCCGTTGTTCCAATCATGATCATCGCACCATCAGTGTTTATACTACATCATAAAGTCACCTTACGAGAGATCATAGGAGCAATCATTAGCGTAAGCGGGGTTATTTTATTTTTTGTATAACGGAGAAAAGGCATGGGAAAGTAGAAGGAGAATTGCCCGTTGGCATATTACACAGAATGAATTATTTGGGAATGATGAAATGATAAAATATTTGTGTTTCTTTGGATTAATTCTTAACTTTGCCGGCCATTTTTAAACACCTGTAAGGTGAACATATTAAAAGAATATAACATTGCATTTAGTGGGCTAAGTCTTGGAAATCATAGCTTTGAATTTGATCTTGATGATCGGTTCTTTGCATGTTTCGAAGGCTCGGAGTTATCGCATGGCAAGTTTCATGTAGAAGTGGAGATGGAAAAGAAGGAGCGACTTCTGAATTTTAATTTTCATTTTGATGGATCCGTGCGAGTGGTTTGCGATCGTTGTGCCGAAGAGTTTGATATGCCACTGGAAGGGGAAGATCATTTGTTGGTTAAGTTTGGAGATGAGACGGTTGAGATAGATGATGATGTTCTTGTACTACATCATGAGGAGACAAGGATAGATTTATCGGGTTATATCTATGATATGATAACCGTGATGATTCCATATAGGAAGATACATCCTGATAAAGAAGATGGTACATCGGGATGTGATGCAGAGATGCTTGAACGATTGGAAAGTATGAAAATACCTGTTCAGACAGATCCCAGATGGGAAAAGCTGATGGGTTTACTAGATAATGAAAATTAATAAACAAACGAGTTATAAACCTTAAAAACGCACAAAGATGCCAAATCCGAAAAGAAGATGGTCAAAGACCAGAACCGCGAAAAGAAGGACACATTATAAGGCAGAGGCACCAACCGTAATGACATGCACCAACTGTGGCAGTCCCGTTAGATATCACAGAGTATGTCCTGAATGCGGTTTCTACCGTGGCCGTCAAGTAATGGAGGTATCAAAGGCCAATTAGCCTCTCCTTAAGCGATATAATAACCAAAAAGCAAATGCATCGCGCATGAAAATAGGACTGGATGTAATGGGCGGTGATTTTGCTCCGGAAGCTACCATTTCCGGTGCAATCATTGCCCAACGTTTAATGGGTGCAGACGATAGTATTGTGCTGATTGGTAATCCTGATATTATCAAAGCGGAGCTTTCTAAACAGGGAGCTTCCATTGATTTATTTGAGATTGTTGAAGCATACGATGTAATTGAAATGGATGAGAGCCCAACTAGGGCTTTCAGCTCAAAACCCAATTCAACAATGGGTGTTGGGTTCAAATTACTTCGTAAGAAAAAGATAGATGCTTTTGCAAGCGCCGGAAACTCCGGCGCTATGCTTGTTGGTGCTATCTATAGTGTGAATACTATCCAAGGGATTATCAGACCGGCCACTGCTTCTGTTTTACCGCGTGAGGACGGAGGCGTCAATTTGTTAATTGATGTTGGAACTAATCCGGATGTACGAGCCGATGTGATGTACCAGTTTGCAATATTGGGGGATGCATTGGCAAAATGTGTTTACAATATTCCTGAGCCTAGAGTCGGATTATTAAACATAGGACATGAGGATAAGAAAGGCAATCTGTTAGTCCAGTCTGTCTTTCAAACAATGAAAGAGAGTAGTGATTTCAATTTTATTGGTAATGTCGAAGGCCGTGATGTCTTGAAAAACAAAGCAGACGTTATTGTTACGGATGGCTTTACCGGTAATATCTTATTGAAATCGCTTGAGTCGGTCTATAGAATTATCATAAAGAGGGGAATAAACGACGATTATTTCAATCGATTCAACTATGAACAGTATGGTGGTACTCCTATTTTAGGAGTTAATGCACCTGTCATAATTGGACATGGTATTTCTAATGGAGAGGCAATAAAAAATATGATATTGTTAGCACATCAAGTCGCTAAAAGTGATCTGTCTGGTAAGATTACACAGGCAATTACAAACTATCTTGATGTTCCAAATGGCAATACAGATTCAAATTAACTAGCTTTTATAAAGGATGGCTAAATTACATGCTGCTATTACGGGAATTGCTGGCTATCTTCCCGAAGATATTCTGGATAATGAAGAACTGAGTCGTATGGTCGATACCACTGATGAGTGGATTATGACTCGGATAGGCATTAAAACAAGACATATCCTTCGCCCTGCAGGAAAGGGGACAAGTGATATGGGTGCTGAAGCGGTCAAACAACTCCTAACCAAAACAAATACTGCACCTGAAGAGGTTGAGGTGCTTATCTGTGCAACGGTTACTCCCGACCATCAGTTCCCTGCTACTGCAAATATCATCTCCGACAAGGCTGGCTTAAAAAATGCCTTTAGCTATGATTTGAATGCCGGTTGTTCTGGCTTTCTCTTTGCCCTTTCAACAGGCGCAAAGTTTATAGAATCTGGTAGATATAAGAAGGTCATCGTTGTTGGTGCTGATAAAATGTCTTCTATTGTTGACTATACTGACCGCGCAACTTGCCCTATCTTTGGCGATGGCGCCGGTGCTATCCTCCTCGAACCTACTGAAGATGCTGAAATTGGCGTAATTGACGAGATCATGGGGACTGATGGTGCTGGACGAATACACCTCCATCAAAAAGCCGGAGGCTCGGTTAAACCTGCCTCTCATGAAACAGTGGATGCCAGAGAACATTTTATCTATCAAGAAGGTCAAGCTGTCTTTAAAGTGGCGGTTTCTAAAATGGCCGATGTCTCTGTTGAAATGATGGAACGTCATAACATTACCCCTGAAGACCTCGCCTGGCTGGTTCCTCATCAAGCTAACATGAGAATTATAGAGGCCGTAGCTCGTAGAATGGAGTTACCCAAAGAAAAGGTGATGATCAATATTGAAAAATATGGTAATACCACCGCCGCTACTCTTCCTCTGTTACTCTGGGAGTGGGAATCCCAACTTAAAAAGGGCGATAAACTGATTTTAAGCACTTTTGGAGCTGGATTTACCTGGGGAGCGGTCTACTTAAGATGGGCTTATAATAGCTAATAAATCTAAACCGGTAGAAATACCGGTTTTTTTTTGCCTATTTATCTTGGTTTCACTTGAATCAATACCGCAGTTTTATTCGGTAATCTCTATTTTTGTATTCTTCTAATAAAACCCTATCCCTCATGGTGCAGTTTCTAAAGGTTATCATTATCTCTTCTTTACTCCTTGGCTCAACACTTGCCTTCAGTCAACCTCTTGAACGATTTTCGTTAACCCCAGAGCAAGCAGCTTCTTTCCTTCCTGAATACCATGATAACTCCGGCGAGTCTGCTTGGTCGCCCGTCTATCATCAGGTCTATTTCCCCCACTGTCAGCAGGCCTGTGGGGTATACCATATGTTTGGCTACGAAATGAATACTTTCCGTGCAAAGTCTGGCCTCCTTAGCGCAAATACCTATCCGGCTAATTTTACTTTTAATTTCTGGAACCAGGATACTCAAACCGGCGTGAGTTTCTTCGACAGTTTTAGAATCCTCTATGATCATGGACAGCCTAATATGACTGACTTTGGCGATGATAATAAAGTCTTCGCAATGTATTGGATGAATGGTGCCGATAAATGGGAACGTAGTATGTCGCAAAGAATTGAAAAAGTATACTCTTTCGATGTAACTACGTACTCGGGTATCGAAATCCTAAAACACTGGCTCTATAATCATGGTAACGGGAGTACAAAAGGTGGTGTCGCCGTATTTAGTACCGGCGGCCCATGGCAGCTTAACTGGATCCCTGAAAATAGCCCAATGAATTGGATCACTCTTTGCCCTACTCTTTATTATCCCGCTTCTCATGGCCTTACCATCGTTGGTTACCATGATGGCGTATTCTATGATCGTAATAATGACGGGAAGTATACCATAGATATAGATATCAATAACGACGGGAAAGTGGATGTAGCCGACTCGGAGTATGGAGCATGGATCGTTAGAAATAGCTATGGAACTGAGTATGGCTATCAGGGGAATCTACTCATTCCGTATGGAGTGATGGGAAATAACTTCTTTAAAGGCGGTGCGTCAAACGGCGAAGCTTATGGTGTGGTCGTTAAAGATTACACCCCGCTATTAACCGCCTCTTTTAAAATAAAACACAATCAACGATATCAACTTAAACTTACCGCAGGGTTAAGCCAGAATCAAACAGATAGCTACCCTAAACACACCATCGACCTTCCCGTCCTACAATACCAGGGGGGAGCGCATCAAATGGACGGAAATGACTCGATTGCTGTAGCAAATGAGCTCGAAATGGCTGTAGATTTGTCTCGTCTCTACTCCTACATGCCAAATGGAGGGGAGTGCAAGCTCTTTCTTATCCTCGATGAAAAAGACCCTTTTGCTTTCGGGGATGGTTATTGGGGTGACCTGAAAATTAAGGCAGAGGGACAACTTATTGGGTCGTCAATGGGTAAAGTATCTATCTTGAACAATAGTACAACTCTTCTATCTTGCAGCGTTACCCTACCTCCTATCTCAGTCCCGACCATCCTTAATGACTCAGTTATTTCAACGAATAGAACTGAGGTTACCACCATTCAACTTCAAGCCGATGGGGGTGATCCAAATTATACCTATAACCTTGTCCCAGAATTTCAATTGGTGCATAAAGAGGGTAGTCTGGAAAGTAGCAACCTTACTCCTGTTGTTAAGGACAATACTAAACTTAATTTTTCAGCTATTGCCTTGCCGTTTAAGTTTCCTTTTATGGGACAATTATATGACACCCTCTATGTTAGCGATAATGCATTGATCACTTTTGCGAAAAATGATTATATCTATCCATATCTTCATGATGGACGTACTTATCTTAGGAATCGTAGATGCATCTCTGCCGGATATAGTGCTTCAGGAGAAGCTTTTAGAGGGGATTATGATACTATTTTCATGGCTATAAATGACTCTTCAGCGCTTTTCCAATGGAGGTATAAAAATCCAACCAATTATTTCACCCAAATAAGTAACATTAGAGTTCACAAGAGTGGAAGAATAGAAATAGGTCGTCCTATTATCGATTATAACACTTCTGATCTCTATTGGCAAGGGATCTCTGCTGGAGATGGCTTGACTGACCTTATGGAGAGTTATCGTGAAGCAGGTCACTCTGTTCGCGGTATCTTGGAGTTAACACCAAAGTATAAAGCAGAATTGGCTTCTGTTTCTCCTGATGGATTACTGAGGCTAAACCCTGATACTACTTCGCTCATTTCATCCATTTTGGTTAGGGTTGCAGATAGAAATAATAGAATAAACCATAAAAGATTCTATATAACTAAAAATTTGATCGTTAATGCTACTTGGGTTAGCACTGAGAATCAGGCTAAGGATAAACTCAGTTTAAAGATTAATAACTCAAGCCTAGGAGGGGTCTATATTAAATCAATCACCTGTTCAACCCTTTATCCTGGCGTATCCATTGCCGAGGGTAGTAAGGTTATAAATAGCACAATTGGCTCTAATGAAACGGCTATTTATGATTCTATCTCTGTTGTGACCTTTCCCGCCAGCTATCCTGATAAAGAGCCGGTGATGTTTACACTCAAGATTATAACCTCTAATGATACCTTAATTTACAATATCTTGCATTCAAGAAATGGAGGTGATTTTAGAATGCTTCAAGCCGTAATTGATGATGGGGATGACCAGAATCTCG
>Ga0209066_10001292_pt1 | contig 33751 bp, 29 predicted proteins | sample All_14_2_FD_187198 | JGI IMG/M metagenome (GOLD analysis project Ga0209066, IMG submission 187198) | Freshwater microbial communities in response to fracking from Pennsylvania, USA - Allegheny Zone_MetaG_DW_15 (SPAdes) (version 2) ... | reverse complement strand
GCCCTCGTTCGCGCGCGAGCACTTCGCCGTCTCGCCGACCAACGCCCAGGCGATCGCGGCGATCGACGCCTGGCCGCGCTGGGCAGACGGGCGGCTGGCCCTGATCGGCGAGGCCGGGGCGGGCAAGACCCATCTGGCGCGCGACTGGGCCCTGAAGGCCGATGCGGTTGTGGTCGAGGCCGCCAATCCCCTTGCGGCGCCGCTGGACCTGCCCGCCCTGCGCGGCCGGGCGGTGCTGGTCGACGACGCCGACCGGCGGGCCGACGGCGGTCATCTGGACGACGAGACCCTGTTTCACCTGATCAACATGGCCGGGGTCGATGGCGGGACGCTGCTGCTGACCGGCCGCTCCGCGCCCGTGGCCTGGGACTGCGCGGTGGCTGATCTTCGCTCGCGCCTCAACGCCACCAGCGTCGCCCGCATCGACGAGCCCGACGACATCGTGCTGGAGGCCGTGCTGCGACGCGCCTTCGCCCAGCGCGCCATGACCCCGGCCGCCGAGGTCTATCCCTACCTGCTGCGCCGCATCCCCCGCTCGTCGCTGGAGGCCATCGCCGCGGTCGACCTGCTGGACGAGGCGGCCTCGGCCCAGGGCCGGGCGATCACCCGGGTGCTGGCGGGCCAGGTGCTGTGGGGCGAGGGGGATGAGGAAGCGTGATCCTTCTCCCCCTGCGGGAGAAGGTGGCGCGAAGCGCCGGATGAGGGGTCGCGCTGGCGTCTGACGCCGTTCGCGGCGGGTCCTGCCTTCAACCCCTCATCCGAGCCGCTGGCGCGGCCCACCTTCTCCCGCAAGGGGAGAAGGGAGCGTCCCTGTCTTGCCGCCGTCACCTCGCACGTTCACCATGAGACAACCCCGTTCGCCTATGGTTCCCCGCATGCCCAACGCCGCGCCCCTGCCCGCCCCGACCAACGAAGCCGACGCCACCTGCCGCCTGGACAAGGCGCTGCTGGCCTCGCCCGAGCGGTTCATCAACCGCGAACTGTCGTGGCTGGCCTTCAATGAGCGGGTGCTGGAGGAGAGCAGCAATCCGCGCCATCCGCTGCTGGAGCGCCTGCGGTTCCTGTCGATCTCGGCCAACAATCTCGACGAGTTCTACATGGTGCGCGTGGCCGGCCTGAAGGGTCAGGTGCGCGAGAGCGTGCGGGTGGTCAGTCAGGACGGGCTGACGCCGGGCGAGCAGCTGGCGCGGATCAACGCCTCGGCCTCCGACCTGATGGCCGAGCAGCAGAAGATCTGGCGCGAGGTGCGGGCCCAGCTGTGGGCCGAGGGCCTGAAGCTGCTGGACGCCAAGGACATTGTCGGCGACGACAAGGTCAAGGCCGAGGCGCTGTTCCTGACCCGGATGTTCCCGGTGCTGACGCCCCTGGCCATCGACCCGGCCCACCCGTTCCCGTTCATCCCGAACCTGGGCTTCTGCCTGGCCCTGAAGCTGCGCCGGATCGCCGACGACAAGCACCTGTACGCCCTGGTGCCGGTGCCCAGCCAGGTGCAGCGGTTCTGGGAGATCGGCTCGGTGACCACGCGCGGCAAGAAGCGCGAGCGCCGGATCGTGGCGCTGGAAAGCTTCATCATCCTGTTCCTGAACCACCTGTTCCCCGGCTACGAGGTGGAGGGGCGCGGCCTGTTCCGCCTGATCCGCGACAGTGACCTCGAGATCGAGGAAGAGGCCGAAGACCTGGTGCGCGAGTTCGAGGCGCGGCTGAAGAAGCGCCGCCTGGGCCAGGTGGTGCGGGTGAAGATCCAGACCAGCATGCCCCAGGACCTGCGCGACTTCATCATCGAGGGCCTGCGCGCCGGGCCCGAGGACATCATCCTGGTGGACGGCAAGCTGGGCCTGTCGCAGATGAACGAGCTGATCCCGCCCGACCGCCCGGACCTGAAGTTCAAGCCCTACAACGCCCGCTTCCCCGAGCGGGTGCGCGACCACGGCGGCGACTGCTTCGCGGCGATCCGCGAGAAGGACATCCTGGTCCACCACCCCTTCGAGAGCTTTGACGTGGTGGTGCAGTTCCTGCGCCAGGCGGCGCGCGATCCCAATGTGCTGGCGATCAAGCAGACCCTGTACCGCACCTCCAAGGACAGCCCGATCGTGGCGGCCCTGATCGAGGCGGCCGAGAACGGCAAGAACGTCACCGCCCTGGTCGAGATCAAGGCGCGCTTCGACGAGGAGAACAATCTGAAGTGGGCCCGCGACCTGGAGCGGGCGGGCGTGCACGTGGTGTTCGGCTTCGTGGACTGGAAGACCCACGCCAAGCTGTCGGTGGTGGTGCGTCGCGAGGGCGAGGCCCTGCGCACCTACTGCCACTTCGGCACCGGCAACTATCACCCGCAGACGGCGCGGGTTTACACCGACCTGTCGCTGTTCACCTGCGATCCGGCCCTGGGCCGCGACGGGGGCAAGCTGTTCAACTTCATCACCGGCTACGCCCGGCCGCACGGCCTGGAGAAGCTGAGCTTCTCGCCCGAGACGATGAAGCCCGAGCTGCTGCGGATGATCGACGTCGAGGCGCAGAACGCCAAGGCCGGCAAGCCCGCCGCGATCTGGGCCAAGATGAACGCCGTGGTCGATCCCCAGATCATCGACGCCCTCTATGCGGCCAGCCAGGCGGGCGTGTCGATTGATCTGGTCGTGCGCGGCATCTGCTGCCTGCGTCCGGGCGTGAAGGGCCTGTCGGAGAACATCCGGGTGAAAAGCATTGTCGGCCGCTTTCTGGAGCACGCCCGCGTGGTGGCCTTCGCCAATGGCGCGGCCCTGCCCAGCGCCCAGAGCCGGGTGTTCATCAGCTCGGCCGACTGGATGCCCCGCAACCTGGACCGCCGCGTCGAGAGCCTGGTCCCGGTCGAGAACCCCACCGTGCACCAGCAGGTGCTGAGCCAGATCATGGTCGCCAACCTCAATGACGAGGCCCAGAGCTGGAACCTCGACAGCGAGGGCGGCTATGCCCGCGATCCGGCCTGGGACAAGAAGGGCGCCTTCTCGGCCCACGACTATTTCATGACCAATCCCAGCCTGTCGGGCCGCGGCCACAAGGTGAAGGACCTGCCGGCGGCCTTCGACCATGTGGGGCCCAGACGCGCCTAGTGGGTCGCGGTTGAGCAGGCTCGCGCTCCTGGCGGTGCTGGTCCTGTCGGGCTGCGCGCCAGGGCCCGCCGACCAGGCCCAGATCTGCGCCGTCCTGGCCCAGCCCAGCGCCCCGGGTCTGGACCAGATCGGCGACGCCGCGGCGCTGACGGCGCTGGACAAGCGCCTGCAGGGCGCCGGCCGGCTCTATGGCCCCGAGTGGCTGGGCGGGCCGGTTCGCTACTGGGGGCGCTGTCCGCGCCGCCCCGACACCGTGCAGATCCTGCTGATGGACCCCGAACGCCGCTTCGCCGCCACCAAGGGCGGACCGCGCGATCACGGCGTCCAGCGGCGCTATGGCACCTGCTTTTATCAGCGTGGCGAAACGGGCTGGCGGTTGCTGGCCTGCCGGATTAATGACGCGTCGTGACCGACCCGCGCGATTTCCGCCTGCCCCTGCTTTCGCCCCCGCCCGAATAGGCTAAACCAGCCCCATGCCCTTTCCGGCGCCGCGCGACGCGGCCGTGATCGATATCGGATCCAACTCGGTGCGCCTGGTGGTGTACCGGCTGGAAGGCCGCGCCATCTGGACCGTGTTCAACGAAAAGGTGCTGGCGGGCCTGGGCCGTGACCTGGGGGACAACGGCCGGCTGTCGCCCGACGGCGTGCAGCAGACCCTGGCGGCCCTGAAGCGTTTTCGCGCCGTGCTGGAGGCCGTGGCCCCGGCCGAGATTTTCGTGGTCGCCACCGCCGCCGCGCGCGAGGCCAGCGACGGCCCGGCCTTCGTGGCTCGCGTCAGGGCCGAGACGGGCCTGACCATCCGCGTCCTGACCGGCGAGGAAGAAGCCCGCTACGCCGCGCTGGGCGTCCTGGCCGGCGCGCCGTCGGCCACCGGCGTAGTCGGCGACCTGGGCGGCGCCAGCCTGGAGCTGATCCGTCTGGAGACCACCGGAGCGGGCATAGGCGTGACCCTGCCGCTGGGTCCTTTCAGCCTGGGCCTGTCGGAGGGCTTCGACGGCGAGCGCGTGCGCCGCCTGTGCGCCCAGCGCCTGGCCCCCGTAGCCGCCGCCTTCCGGACCGACAGCTTCCACGCCGTGGGCGGCGCCTGGCGCAATCTGGCGCTGCTGCACATGCGGCTGTCGGGCTATCCGCTGCACGTGGTGCACCAGTACGAGATCAGCGCCAGCGAGGCGCTGGACGCCGCGCGCCTGGTCTCCCACCAGTCCAGGAACTCGCTGGAACGCATCGAGGGCATGAGCAAGAAGCGCTCGGAGACCCTGCCCTACGCCGCCGTGGTGCTGGAAAGCCTGATCGAAAGCCTGGCGCTCAAGCGCATCGAAATCTCGGCCTTTGGCGTGCGCGAGGGCCTGCTGTTCGAGGCCATGCCGCCCCGCGTGCGAGGCCTGGATCCACTGATCGAGGGCTGCGCCTCACTGGGCGCCCGGCAGGGTGTCGCTGACGAACTGGGCGAAGGCCTGAACGCGTGGATCACTCCGGCCTTCACCAGCCTGCCGCCGCTGTTCGATGACGGCCGCGACGCGGTGTTGACCTCGGCCGCCTGCCGCCTGGCCGATCTGGGCGCCCGCCTGCACCCCGACCATCGCGCCGACCTGGTGTTCGAGCAGGTGCTGCGCGCGCCCATCGCCGGGCAGCGCCACGCCGAACGCGCCTTCCTGGCCACAGCCGCCTATGCCCGCCACTCCACGGCCTTCAACCCGCCCGAGCTTCCGGTGCTGGAACGCCTGCTGACCCCAGCCCGCCTGAAACGCGCCAGGGCCCTGGGCGCGGCCATCCGGCTGGGCTGCGACCTGTCGGGCCGCAGTGCGCCGCTGCTGGCGCGCTCGCGTCTGTCGATCGACAAGACCCAGCTGACCCTGACCGCCGAGCCCGGCTATGCCGACCTGCTTCTGGGCGAACAGACCAGCAAGCGCGCGGGTACGGCGGCCCAACTTCTGGGCCTGAAACTCAAGATCTCAGCCAGCTGAATACGTCATCGATTTCGGATGAACGTACTTAATGAGGTATAAATTGCCTCATTTTGAGGTTGAATCGCGAGGCGGATAGAAAACATCCTGCTCGACAGCACGTTTTGTTAGCACAACACCCCCACTATGCCTGAAGACACACAGGGAGGTCAGTGATGCTTCAGCGTAAAGTGGACTATCTGGACGCCATCGCGCCGAGCCCGCGCCAGCGCCCCGCCCTACGTCTCGCCAACGAGACCGACACGCCGGTTCAGAGCGCGGCGCACGGCCTGCAACATGAGATCGCCCGGGTCTTCGCTCAGGAGTCCAAGTGGTCTGTCCGCCGCACCGTGGCGATCGGCGTCGTGTTCCACCTGGGCGTCCTCTGCGCCCTGGGCCTGGCCGCCAGCGGCGCCATCAGCCAGATCCGCTAACAGACCAGCCCCCAGCCTCTCTACAGAAGGTTGGGGGCGTCAGCCTCTGGAGCCTTCCGACCTGATCGTTTCATCAGGGTCAGGCGAAAAGGGCTATAAATCAGAAGTTTAGTGCGTTCTTCGATCCGATAGCCATTTCACGCTTATCGGAAAACACTCTAGCCTTCGGCCTGACTGAACAGGGCGGCATAGAGATCACCGGGCGTCACCGGCTTCTCGACAAGTCCCGTCATGCCGGCCGCGCGGCAGGCCTCGATATCCTGGACCGACGCAGCGCCGGTCACGGCGATCACCGGCGTATCCCGGTTCAGCCCCGACGCGCGAAGACGCCGGGTGGCCTCCAACCCGTCAACGCCCGGCATCCGCACATCCATCAGGATCGCGTCAAAGACGCGGGCATGGACCGCGTCGAGCGCGGTCTCGGCGTCCTCGGCCGTCTCGACCCGCGCGCCGAAGGCCTCGAGCATGCCGCGCAGGGTCCGACGATTGATCTCGTGATCATCCACCACCAGCACCAGCGGGGGCTGCCCCGTCGTCGCGAGCTGTGACGGGCTCGACAGATCAACGGACGGTGGCGCGACGCCCTCGGGCGCCGGCAGGGTCAGGGTGAAGCGCGCCCCGCCGCCCGCGTCGCTGGCCGCCGTGAGGGTTCCGCCCATCAGCCCGGCCAGATCGCGGCTGATCGCCAGACCCAGGCCCGTACCGCCAAAGGCCCGCGCCGTGCCCGCGCCCAACTGGTCATAGGCGATGAACAGACGGCTGATCTGCTCCTGCGTCAGACCCGGTCCGGTATCCGCAACCTCGATGACCATTTGGCGACCGTCTGGCCGCTCCTGCATGGCGATGCTCAGCACCACGCCACCCTCGGCGGTGAACTTGATGGCGTTGGACAGCAGGTTGTTGAGGATCTGCCGCAACCGCATCGGATCGCCCCGGACCCAGACCGGCAGGGCCTTGATCCCCTTCAACTCCAGCTTGACGCCCTTGGATCGCGCCTCACCACGCCAGAGCAACACGCTGTCGCGCACCAGGCCGGGCAAGTCATAGTCCACGACCTCCACGCCCATGCGGCCCGCCTCGATCTTCGAATAGTCGAGCAGGTCATTAAGCAGGGTCTTCATCATGGCCCCGGCGTCGGCGATCAGCCTGGCCGCACCGTGATCGGCGCCTTCCTGCCGTTCCAGCGTCGCGGCGCCGTTCAGCAGGGCGTTGATCGGCGTGCGCAGCTCATGACTGACCATCGCCACGAAGGCAGACTTGGCGGCTGCCTGAGCCTCGGCCGCCAGCCGCGCCGAACGCTCGGCCTCCATGGCCCGTCGGGACCAAATGAAGACCATCGCCAGCACCAGGCACAGCAGACCCACCCCCAAAAGGAAATACGGCGTAACGGGATCGCTGCCGGATCCACTGACGAGCGGCAGCAGGAAGAGGTAGACCAGATGCGGCGTTACCGCCGACAGGAAGGCCGTGAAGCAGCCTTCCGCGCCCATCAGCGCGGTAAAAATGGAACCGGAGATCAGCAGGGTGGCCGCTGCGGCTGCGGCGGGCGTACCCACCTGCCAGAGCGGGATAGCCATCCAGCCGAACACCGTCGCCATCAAGAGGTCGGTCGCGAGATTGAACCCCACGGTCGAGGCGGGGTCAGGATGGTTCAGAAACCTTCGAAGCGCCTGCAGTTCCGCCACTTGGGCGACGAGATAGGCTGCGGTCCAGGCCAGCAGGAAGCCAAAGTCCGGACGCCAGGCCATGGCCGCGCACAGGGCGAGAATGACGAAAAGTCGCAGCTTGACCTGGCTGCGCCGGGACACGGCTGCGGGGCGATAGGCCAGCGCCAGATCTTCCCAGTAGCCAGCCAATCAAAGCCCCCTAAGCAACGCCCTCTACCGTCGCGCTCTGCAGCGACCCCGGGACTTCAAAACCAGTAGCGAGTGATTCTCCCAGGCCGTGAGACCGATAGCAGAACGGCCATACTTTCGTATGGCCGTCTGATCGCGAAGGCTTCACTTATACTCACTATGGGTTGAGAAACCCTGTAAGCACGCGTATCAGGCCTCGGCGCCGACCCTGGGGGCGCGGCGCACCTCGACCACCCGAACCCGCGCGCCATCCAGAACCAGGGCCAGCTCTCCGCGCTTGATCTTCAGCGCGTCGGCGCCGAAAGCATCGCGGCGCCAGCCCGTCAGGGCGGGCGTGCTGGCGTTATCGTCGGCGGCGATCTTTTCCAGGTCTGAAACGGTGGCGATCAGCTTTGACGCCACGCCGGCTTCTTCGGCGCGCGCCTTGAGCAGCACCTTCAGCAGTTCGACGACCGCGCCGGCCGAGGCCGGCGGCGGCGGACCAGGCTTCTCCAGCACCGGCGCATAGGCTTCCGGATCGGCCAGCGCCGCCTTGATGGCCGCAAGCAGGTCGGGACCAAACTTGCTGCCGCCAAAGCCCTTGGGCACGCCCCGAAGGGTGTTCAGCCCATCGAGCGTGGTTGGAGCCTGGGTGGCCAGTTCGTCGATCGCCTCATCCTTCAGGATGCGCCCGCGCGGCTGATCGCGCTGCTGGGCGGTGCGCTCGCGCCAGGCCGCCACGGCCTGGAACACGGCGAGATATTTCTGCGCGGTCTTGCGCGGACGCAGGCGGCGCCAGGCCTTTTCCGGATCGACATCATAGGCCGCCGGATCGCACAGGGCCTGCATCTCTTCCTCGACCCAGGCCAGACGGCCGGCGTCGGCCAGGCGCTGGCGGAGCATCGGGAACAGCGAGGCCAGGTGGGTGACGTCGGCCAGGGCATAGGTCAGCTGCGCTTCGGACAGCGGACGGCGGGCCCAGTCGGTGAAGCGGCTGGACTTGTCGAGCTCGATCTTGAGCATCTGCCGGACCAGGGCGTCATAGGCGATCTGCTCGCCAAAGCCGGCGGCCATGCCGGCGACCTGGGTGTCGAACAACGGCCGGGGCATGGCGCCCAGATTGTTGAAGATTTCGACGTCCTGGCGGGCGGCGTGGAACACCTTCAGCACGCGCTCGTCGCGCATCAGGTCCAACAGCGGCGTCATGTCCAGACCGTCCGCGAGCGGATCGATGACGGCTTCGATATTGGGCGCGCCAACCTGGATCAGGCAGAGCTTGGGCCAATAGGTCGTCTCGCGCATGAACTCTGTGTCCACGGCGACGAAGGGCTGACCCTGCAACGCATTACAAAACGCCGCCAGCTCGGCGGTAGTGGTTATCGGCTTCATCGGCTGCTAATAGCCTCGCGCACCCCCGAGTCTGCAAGCGTCAAGCATAGTCGGGGTGCAGATTTCCGCGAGTTGATGGCGCCATTGCGTCCTCAAATAGACCAGAGCGAGCCAATGAGCGATCTGCCGAACGGCCTCACCTACGCCCAGGCGGGCGTCGACATCGATGCCGGCAACGCTTTGGTCGAGGCGATCAAACCCCTGGCCAAGGCTACCCGGCGCCCCGGCGCCGATGGCGGTTTGGGCGGTTTCGGCGCGCTCTTCGATCTGAAAGCCGCCGGCTATGACGATCCGCTCCTGGTCTCCACCACAGACGGCGTCGGCACCAAGCTGCGCATCGCCATCGACGCGAAGATGCACGCCACGGTCGGGATCGACCTGGTGGCCATGTGCGTCAACGACCTGCTGGCCCAGGGCGCCGAGCCTCTGTTGTTCCTCGACTATTTCGCCACCGGCAAGCTGGACCTGGAGACCGCCACCAGCGTGGTCGCCGGTATCGCTGAAGGCTGCAAAATGGCCGGCGCGGCCCTGGTGGGCGGCGAAACCGCCGAGATGCCGGGCATGTACAGCGACGGCGAATATGACCTGGCCGGCTTCTCGGTCGGCGCGGTCGAGCGCGACGGCGTGCTGCCCAGGCTGGACAAGCAGCGGGCCGGCGACATCATCATCGGCATCGGCTCATCCGGCCCGCACTCCAACGGCTATTCGCTGGTGCGCCGCGTGGTCGAGCGTTCGGGCCTGGCGTGGGACGCCCCCGCCCCCTTCGCGCCCGGCCTGACCCTGGCCGAGGCCCTGATGGCCCCGACCCGCATCTATGTGAAGTCGATCCTGCCCCTGCTGCAGTCCGGCCGGGTCAAGGGCGGCGCCCACATCACCGGCGGCGGCCTGATCGAGAATCCGCCGCGTTGCATCGCGGCGGGCCTGGTCCCCGAGTTCGACTGGAACGCCTGGCCCCTGCCGCCGGTCTTTGCCTGGCTGCAGGCGGTGGGCGGCATCTCCGACCACGAACTGCGCCGCACCTTCAACTGCGGGGTGGGCTTCATCCTGGTGGTCGCCGCCAGCGACGCCGAACCCGTGCTGGCCGCCCTGCTCAACGCCGGCGAGGACGCCTTTATCTGCGGCCAGCTGGTCGCGGGTTAAATGTCTGGCCGGACCAAGGTCGCCGTCCTGATCTCGGGCCGGGGCTCCAACATGGAGGCGCTGGTCCGGGCCGGCCAGGCGGCCGACTGCCCCTTCGCGATCAGCCTCGTCCTGGCCAACAGACCCGACGCCGGCGGCCTGGCCACCGCTGAGGCGGCCGGCGTCGAGGCCCTCTGTGTGGATCAGAAGCCGTTTGGCAAGGATCGCGAGGCCCACGAGCGGGCCATCGACGCGGCCCTGCGCGAGCGCGGCATCCAGGTGATCGCCCTGGCCGGCTATATGCGGATCCTCACGCCCTTCCTGGTCGACGCCTGGGCGGACCGGATGCTGAACATCCACCCGTCCCTGCTGCCCAACTATCCGGGTCTCGACACCCATGCCCGCGCCCTGGCCGCCGGTGAGACCGAGGCCGGCTGCACGGTGCATCTGGTCACCGCCGGCGTCGATGAAGGCCCGATCCTGGGTCAGGCCCGCGTCGCGATCCTGCCGGACGATGACGAGACCAGCCTGTCCCGGCGTGTGCTGGAGCAGGAGCACAGGCTCTATCCGGCCACCCTCGCCGCCTTCTGTCGCGCCCTGTAGCGATCGGACGGGACCGATTGTCGCGCCCAAAGAAATAACCATACCGGGTCAGGGTCTTGTCACTTTTCGCGAGCATGGTGCCCCACATGGAATCACTGCTGCCGCAAATCACCGAGATGATCGCCCAGAACAGCCTCTGGGCGGGGCTGGTGCTGTTCGCCCTGACCCTGCTGGAGGCCCTGCTTCTGGTGGGCCTGCTGATCCCCATCGTCGGGGTCATGCTGATGGCGGGCGCCCTGGTGGCGCAAGGCGCCCTGCATCCGGCCGAGGCCATCCTGTGGTGCAGCGCCGGCGCGGTGGCGGGCGACGCCCTTTCCTACCTGCTCGGCCGAGGCGTGGGCGCGCGACGCCTGTCGACCGGCATCTTTGCCGGACATCGCCGCCTGTTCGCCCGCGCCAGACTGCTGTCGCGCCGCCATGGCGTGATCGCCATCGCCGCGGCGCGGTTCATGGGTCCCGTGCGCCCGTTCATTCCGATCGTGGCCGGCATGTCGCGCTCGCGCCCCTGGGCGTTCCAGGCCGCCAGCGCCCTGACGGCGCCGCTGTGGGTGATCTCACTGCTGGCGCCCGGTTATCTGGCCGCTCGCAACCTGCACCTCCTGACCGCCGATCCCGTCGCCGGGGCGGCCTTCGCGGCCGGCGCGGCGGTTGTGGTATTCGGGGGCTACATGGCCTGGAAGCGGTTCGCCCCGGTATCGGCGCGCGCCGCCCGACTGGCCGTCTGACACGAAAAAGGCCGGAGCTTTCGCCCCGGCCCCTGCCGTCTTCAAAGGCTGGAAGCCTTTAGCCGACGATGTCTTCGTCCTTGAAGAACTGGGCGATCTCGATCGCGGCGTTCTCCAGGCTGTCCGAACCGTGGACCGAGTTTTCGCCGATCGACAGGGCGAACTGCTTGCGGATGGTGCCTTCGTCGGCATTGTCCGGGTTGGTGGCGCCCATGACTTCACGGTACTTGGCGACGGCGTTGTCGCCTTCCAGAACCTGCACGACGACCGGCTCGGCGGTCATCTGACCGACGAGTTCGCCGTAGAACGGGCGCTCGGCGTGAACTTCGTAGAACTTCTTGGCCTGAGCTTCGGTCAGGCGGACACGGCGCTGAGCGACGATCCGCAGGCCGGCGGCCTCGATCACCGCGTTGATGGCGCCGGTCAGATTGCGACGCGTGGCGTCCGGCTTGAGGATCGAGAAGGTGCGTTCGGTCACGAAGATATCTCACACATAAAGTTGTGAATTGGGAGGTTGCGGGCTTATAGCCGGGCGCTTCCTCCCCGCCAACCCGCCGCGTAGTCCTCCCAGCAAATGCTCCAGATCAAAGACCTGACTTTCAACGCCTGGGGACGCAAGTTCTTCGACCACGCCAGCGTCAGCCTGCCGCCCGGAGCCAAGGTCGGCCTGATCGGGCGCAACGGCGTGGGCAAGTCCACCCTGTTCAAGCTGATCCTGGGCCAGCTGGCCGCCAGCGAAGACGAGATCAGCCTGCCCAAGTCGGCGCGCATCGGCTCGGTGGACCAGGAACACCCCGCCACGCCCGTCAGCCTGCTGGACACTGTCCTTGAAGCCGACGAAGAGCGCCACAGCCTGCTAACGCGGCTTGAGGACGCCGATCCCGAGGACATGGGCGAGATCTGGGCCCGGCTTATCGAGATCGACGCCGACGCCGCGCCGGCCAAGGCCTCGGAAATCCTGTCCGGCCTGGGCTTTTCCCAGGAAGACCTGCAACGGCCGATGGCCGAGTTCTCCGGCGGCTGGCGCATGCGCGTGGCGCTGGCGGCCGCCCTGTTCGCCGAACCCGACATGCTGCTGCTGGACGAACCGACCAACTATCTCGACCTGGAAGGCGCGCTGTGGCTTGAAGCGCGCCTGCAGAAGTATCCGCACACCGCCCTGATCGTCAGCCACGACCGCGAACTGCTCAACAACAGCTGTACGCACATGCTGCACCTGGCCGGCGGCAAGCTGGAGCTTTACACCGGCGGCTACGACGACTTTGAAAAGCGCCGCGCCGAGAAGGCCCGCCTGCAACTGTCGGCCAAGGCCAAGCAGGACGCCGAGCGCGCTCACCTGCAGTCCTTCGTCGACCGCTTCAAGGCCAAGGCCTCCAAGGCGGCGCAAGCGCAGTCCCGCATGAAGCGCCTGGCCAAGATGGAGCCGGTGGCCACGACGATCGAGGAGCGCGTCGCGCCCTTCACCCTGCCCTCTCCGCCGCGTCCGCTGCCGCCGCCGTTGATCCGGTTGGAGCGCGCCAATGTGGGCTATGAGGAAGGCCGCTCGATCCTCAAGAACCTGAACCTGCGCATGGACCTGGACGACCGCATCGGTCTGCTGGGCGTCAACGGCGCCGGCAAGTCGACCTTCGCCAAGATGATCGCCGGCGCCCTGGGCGTGCAGTCGGGCGAATTCCATCGCGACCGAAAGATGAAGGTCGGCTGGTTCCACCAGCACCAGATCGAGGCGATGGACCCCGTCGACACCCCGCTGGAGATCATCCGCCGGGCGATGCCGGACGCGTCGGAATCCTCGCGCCGCTCAAAACTGGCTCAGTTTGGCCTCGGCTTCGAGAAGCAGGAAACCACGGTGGCCAACCTGTCCGGCGGCGAGCGCGCCCGCCTGCTGCTCAACATGGTGGCGATGGACGCGCCACACATGCTGATCCTCGATGAGCCGACCAACCACCTGGACATCGACAGCCGTCGCGCCCTGCTGGACGCGCTGAACGACTATGAAGGGGCGGTGATCCTGATCACGCACGACCGGTCCTTGATGGAACTGGTCGCCGACCGGCTGTGGCTGGCCGCCGACGGCACGGTCAAGCCGTTCGACGGCGACATGGACGACTATGCCAAGTTCGTGCTGGACCGCGCCAAGCAGGCGGTGAAGCCCACCCAGGTAGCCCGCGAACCGGCCAAGGCCGAAACGCCTGCCGCCACGCCGCGCAAGACGGTCGCCATCGAGCCCCTGAAGCGCAAGATCGACGCCGCAGAGCAGGTCGTCACGCGCACGACGCGGCAGGTGGCCGAGCTGGAGGCCCAGCTGGCCGATCCGCAACTGTACAAGAACCCGACCAAGGTCGCCGAACTGACCAAGCGTCGCGACGCGGCCCAGGCCAAGCTGGACGAGGCCGAGGCGACGTGGATGGGCCTGGCCGAAGAGCTGGCGGCGGCGGAGGCTTAAGCCGGTAGAAGGGCCGAGATCGCGCCGATCAGCGACTCGACCGTCATCGGCTTTGACACTGAGCCGTTGAAGACGGCGCCGGGCGTTCCGGAACTGACATCCGCCGAGAAGGCGATGATCGGCGCGCCGGCGCTGGGACCACGCCCAACCCGGATGCGCTCGGCCGCCTGGGCGCCATCCAGGCCCGGCATGCGCAGGTCCATCAGGATGGCGTCGAACTGCTCGGCCTCGGCGGCGATCACGCCCTCTTCACCATCGACCGCCTCGGAGACCTGGGCGTCGAAGGCTTCCAGCACCGCACGCACCAGTTCACGGTTGGCGGCGTTATCATCCACCACCAGAACCCGACAGCCGGCCGGCAGGCTCGGCGGCGGGGTCTGGTCTTCGGCCTCGTCCAGAAGCCGGATGGGCGCGTGCAGGTCAAAGAAGAAGCGTGCGCCTTCCCCCAACCGGCTCTCGACGCCGATCTGACCGCCCATCGCCTCGACCAGCCCCTTGGAGATGGCCAGGCCAAGGCCTGTGCCGCCATGCTGACGCCGGATCGAGGCGTCGACCTGTGAGAAGCGCATGAACAGCAGTTCAAGGTCTTGCTCAGCAATGCCCTGACCGGTGTCAACCACACTCACTGCCAGGCGCTCGCTCGCCAGGTCATGGGTCAGGGTGAGGGTCACGCCGCCGGTTTCGGTAAATTTGACGGCGTTGCCGACAAGGTTCAGCAGCACCTGCCGCAAGCGCTCGGGATCGAGCCAGAGATTGGGCGGCAGATCATCCAGTCCCTGGCTTGTCAGGGTCAGCCCCTTGGCTGCGGCTTGCAGCGTGAAGATGTCAAGAATCTCGCGGGCGAGATGGCTGACATCGACCTGCCGCGGCCGAATTTCCATGTGGCCGGCGTCGAGCTTGGAGAAATCCAGAATGTCGTTGATGGTGGCCAGCAGCGAGCGACCACCATCAACGATCCGGGCGACGTGGCGGCGGGTGTCGGCGGCGAGCTCAGGCTGATCGTCGACGAGATTGGCAAAGCCTATCACCGCCGTCAGCGGCGTGCGCAGCTCATGGCTCATATTGGCCAGAAACTCGCCCTTGGCCGCAGCGGCGGCCTCCGCAGTGGCCCGGGCTTCGCGCAGCTCCTGCTCCAGCACCTTTCGCGCGGTGATGTCGCGCACCACGTCGGTCAGGCCGATCTTCTCGCCGCTGACGGGATCCACCGCCAGGGTCGGTCGCGACTCCAGCCAGATCAGTTCGCCGTCCTTGCGATAGGCCAGATATTCGATGCGATCGGGAAAATCCTCGCTCTGACCGTTCACCTGAGCCCGGCTGATGGCCATCACGGCCGCCACATAGTCAGGATGGACGAACTCTACCGGGCGCTCGCCTGTCAGTTCCTCCGGCGCATAGCCCAGCACGGCGCGGACCGACGGGGAGATATAGTTCACCCGCCCCTGCAGGTCGCTGTGCACGATAACGTCGAGCGCGTTTTCGGTCAGCAGACGGTAGCGGGCTTCGCTGCGCGCGGCCGCTTCGCTGGCCTGGGTCATGCGATCAAGAATATAGCGCCTCTGCCTCTGGAAGGCGGCGACGGGCAGGCTGACAAAGATCGATACGGCCAGGAAAGCCTGGAGAACGATCGACTGTTCGGTACTAGAGCCCTCGATCAGGTGAATGGGTCCGCGGCCGAACATCGTGAATAGCACGACCATGGCCGCGACCAGGGCCGCGCCGATAACGCCCCCCAGAACCTCCAGCCGCGAAGCGACCAGCAGCATCATGGGCGGCACCAGGAACATCAACGGATAGCGGTTCTGGGCAAATACCGCCGCTGTCACCAGGAGCAGTCCCAGCAAGACCAGCAGCCCCTCGCGTGTCAGTCCGCTCTCGGCCAGATAGGTCCTGGCCTTTGCCAGCACCAGCAGGCAGGGGGTCAAGGTCAGGACGCCCAGAATGTCGCCCAGCACCCAGACGGCGGCGTTGGCCCAAACGTCCCCGCCCCGGGTCGCCGTATGATAGAGCGACGCAAGCGTTCCAACGACGACAGGGACGGCGAAGCCCGCAAGCCCCACAAAGACGATCATGTGCTTGGGTCGACCCAGATCGATGTCGGGCCCCAGGACCCGACGCGTCGACCAGGCGCACAGCCAAGTCTGAAGGATATTGCTGGGCGTCAGGACCAAGTTGATCAAGACCGAGTCGCCCGCATGGGCGCCGGCCACCAATCCGCCGACCAGCGAGGCGCCCAGAATCCAGATCCAGCGCCGGTTGTCGACGGCCAGCAGGCAGGCCACCACAAAGCCGTTCGACAGCCAGATCGGGGTGGCCTGATTGTAGGCGCGGGGAAGCTCGACGCACACATAGGCCAGAACAGCAAAGCCCAGTCCCGCAATCAGCGCGACGAGGGTCGTCTTTGCGATATCCTGGCTGTCTAGCCGCACTTGACCTCTTTCACGGCGCCCGTATCGGCGTCGAACAGTATGTTCAGACGATCCGGCCGGAAGTCCATAGTCACGGGACAGGTCGTGCAGGCCACGCGCCAGCGGGTAGGGTCGACGGCGGCGGGCAGTTCGGTGCGGTTCTTGCCGACATAGGCCCTGGCTTCGGCCATGCCGCACTGATCTTTCGGCTGCGGCGGGGCGATTGCAGCGGGCGGCGGCGCCACCGGCGTTTCCGGCGCCGGCATGGGCGCCGGCGGGGGCGTGCTGGAACAGGATACCGCCAGAACAGCGGCGGCCAGCGCCGCCCCCACAACGATCGGCGTCTTCATGCCTGCTTCTCCCATCCGCGCTCGGCGCCTTGACGCCAGTATGACACCGGATGCCCGGCCTTCTTGAAACTCGACCAGCGCCCGCGGGCCTGGGCCAGCGCCGCTTCATCGCGCCCGTCGAACAGCAGGATGCAGCGCGAGAAACCCGCCAGATCGCCGGGGTCGGCGCCATCCAGCAGGAACAGCGCGTCCCGGCCGGCGCCAGGGTCCAGCGTGGCGGTCAGCAGCACCGGTTGCCGCTCGGCCATGGGCTCACTGGCCAGCCCGTGCGGCAGAAACGCATCGTCGCGATAGGTCCAGAGATGACTATCCAGCCCCTCGAGCCGGGCCGGGTCACCGCCGCGCACCAGGGCTTTCCATCCGCGCCCCAGGGTCTTCTCCAGCAGCTCGGGCAGCACCTGTTCGGCGCGGCTTCGCTCCAGATGATAGAACCAGACCTCGCAGGGCGCGGCGGACATCGGGCGGATCAGCCTTCGTAGGCGTCGGCGACCAGGCGGTTCAGCAGGCGCACGCCAAAGCCCACCGCGCCGTCGGGCACGGTCGGATCGGTCGACGGCTTGCGCCAGGCGACCGCAGCGATGTCGAGGTGCGCCCACGGCACGCCGTTGACGAATTTCTGCAGGAACAGGCCCGCCGTGATCGAGCCGGCGGGTCGGCCGCCGATATTCTTCATGTCAGCGATCGGGCTTTCGATCTGTTTTTCGTAGGCGGCTGGCAGTGGCAGGCGCCACAGATTCTCGCGCTCAGCCTTGCCGGCAGCGAGAAGTTTCTCGGACAAGCCATCGTTATTGCTGAACAAACCAGCGTAGTCATGACCCAGGGAAATGATGATCGCCCCGGTCAGGGTGGCCAGGTCGATCATGAACTGCGGCTTGAAACGCGCCTGCGTGTACCAGAGGGCGTCAGCCAGGACGAGGCGGCCCTCGGCGTCGGTATTGATGACCTCGATCGTCTGGCCCGACATCGAGGTGACCACGTCGCCGGGACGCTGGGCGTTGCCGTCAGGCATGTTCTCGACCAGGCCCAGCACGCCGATGGCGTTGACGCGGGCCTTGCGGCCGGCCAGGGCGTGCATGACGCCGGTCACGGCGGCCGCGCCGCCCATGTCCCACTTCATGTCCTCCATGCCGTCGGCCGGCTTGATGCTGATGCCGCCGGTGTCAAAGGTGACGCCCTTGCCGACGAAGGCGATGGGCTGGGCGGACTTATCGGCCGCGCCGTTCCATTTCATGATGACCAGCTGACTCTTGCGGACGCTGCCCTGGCCTACGCCCAGCAGGCTGCCCATGCCCAGTTTCGCCATCTCGGCCTCGCCCAGGATCTCGACCTCCAGGCCCAGGCTCTCGAGGCTCTTGGCGCGGGCGGCGAACTCTTCGGGATGCAGGATATTGGCCGGCTCGGACACCAGATCGCGACTGAACAGGATGGCGTCGGCCAGGGCGTTGAGCCCCTCATAGACCTTGGCGGCCTTGACGGGATCGGCAGCAGCGACCTTGACCACGGTGACCGACGGCTTCTTCTCGGCCTTTTCCGTGGTGCGATACTTGTCAAAGCGATAGGCGGCCAGCTTGACGCCGAACGCGGCGCGGGCCGCCGTTTCGGCGTCGGCGCCCAGCTTCAGAACCAGTTCGGTGACGCCCGAGGCCTTCACGGCGTGGAAGGCATGAGCGGCGGCGGCCTCGACGGCTTCCGGCTCCACCGCGCCGACGCCGTCGACACCCACCAGCACCACGCGCGCGGCTTCCAGGCCGTGCGGCGCGACCAGATCCAGGATCTGGCCCTTGGCGCCGGTGAAGCGCCCGCCGGCAATGGCGCGCGCCAGGGCGCCGCCGGTGGCCTCGTCGATCACCCGGGCTTCGGGCGACAGAGCCGCAGCCTCGTGGGCCAGCACCGCCACGGCGGCTGTAGCGCCGGCATGAAGGTCGGCCGGGACGAATTCGATACGCATCGCACGCTCCTGAAGTGGCTTGGCGCCCTAACCATCCCGAATCGCATCACGACTCGCAACGTGGCCCTGTGATCGGCCGTCTCGCCTTGATCAGGCGGCATAGTCCAAGCCTCGTCGAGAGAAAAGGCTTCCGGCGTCGCAGGTGTCACTGTCTTCGGTTGTGCGGTGGGGAAGCCCCCGTGTAGAACAGCCCTCTTCCTTGGGGTTCGCTGCTTAACCGAATCCGTCCGCCCGAACCCCCATCATATGCGCCTGATCGAACGCTATCTCTTCCGCCAGCTTCTGGGCCCGACGCTTTTCGCGGCGGCCGCCCTGGCGGCGCTTGCGCTATTGGCCCGCAGCCTTTCGGAATTCGACATCCTGGTAACCCAGCGCCAGAGCGCGTTGGTTTTCCTCAAGATCATCATACTGGCCCTGCCCCAGCTGCTCAACATCGTGCTGCCCATCGCCCTGTTCGTCGCCGCCCTGGTGGCCTTGAACCGGCTGCACACCGAGCAGGAGATCGTGGTCTGTTTTGCGGGCGGCATGAGTCGCTGGCGCGTCATCTCGCCGGCCATGCGCCTGGCGGTGTTCGCCGCCTTGTTTTCGCTGTTCATCGGGCTTTGGGTCCAGCCCTGGGCCGCTCGTCAGATCCGCGAGACCGCCTTCGCGGTGAAGACCGACGTGGCCTCGACCCTGGTCCAGCCCGGACAGTTCACGGAACCGGGGCCAGGCCTGACCGTCTACGCCCAGTCGATCGACCGCGATAACCTGATCCACAACCTGTTCATTCACCAGGAACGCCCGAATGGCGGCGCCTCGACCTATTCGTCGCGCCAAGCGGTGATCGCGACGCGCAATGGCGCGCCGGTGCTGATCATGCTCAAGGGCTCCAACCAGCAGTTTTCCAGCTCGGGCGTGCTCCAGTACACCTCCTTCGAGGAATACACCTTTGACCTGTCGTCGCTGTTCCAGAGCGACGAACTGCTGCACTACAAGATTGCCGACCGCTATCTGCACGAGCTGTTCTTTCCCGACCTGACCCAGGAATGGGAGCAGAAGAACCGCGTCGGCCTGCTGGCCGAGGCCCATTCGCGTTTCGCCGGCCCCCTCTACAACCTGGCCCTGATGGCGATGGCCCTGGCCGCTGTGATCGGCGGTCAGTTCAGCCGCATGGGCTATGGCAAACGCATCGCCGCCGTCGGCGCCGCCGCCGCCGTGGTCCGCATCGTGGGCTTTGGCGTACAGGCGGCGTGCGAGGACAACGCCTGGCTCAACATCCTGCAATATGCCGTCCCGCTGGCGGCTTTGTGGTGGGGCATGGCGCAGATTTTCCGTCAGAGGGTTTCTCGTCACGTCGCCCTCGGGCGCCGCAAGGCCGCCTATGCCGTCCAGACGGGTGCCGCATGAGCCTGGGCGTCGGGATGCTGGAGCGCTACGTCCTGAAGCGGACGATGGCCTCGCTGGGCGCGGCCCTGGCCGTGCTCGGCTCGATGGTGATGCTGATCGCCTTCGTTGACATCGCCCGCAACGTCGGCACCCGCGCCGATGTCGGCTTTCTGGAACTGTTGTACCTGACCATCCTGCAGGCCCCGGCGACCATACTGGTTCTGACGCCCTTCATCTTCCTGTTCGGCACCCTGGGCGCCTTTGTCGGCCTGAACCGGCGCAGCGAGCTGATCGCCATGCGGGCGGCGGGCGTCTCGGCCTGGCGGTTCATTTTGCCAGCAGCGGTGGCGGCCTTCGTGATCGGGGGCCTGACCATCACGCTGCTCAATCCCTTGAGCACGGCCATGACGGCGCAGTACGAAACCACGCGCGACGCGATGATGGAGAACTATCTGAAGGCCGCGCCCAAGGGCACATGGCTGCGCCAGGGCGACGACAAGACCCAGATCGTCATCAGGGCCCGGGCGCGCGACCAGGTCGACGGCTCGGTGCGCCTGCGCGGCGTTTCGCTGTTCGTCTACACCCTGAACAACAAGGGCGTGATGGACTTCTCGCGCCGGATCGAGGCCAACGAGGCCCGGCTGGAGCCCGGCTTCTGGCGGCTGATCGGCGTGCGCGAGGCCACGCCTGGTGCGGGCGCGATTCGTTCCGAAAGCCTGTCGATCCCGTCCAACCTCGACGATCGCACCGCCTCCGAGCGCTTCAACTCGCCTCAGGCTGTTGCCCTGTGGCGCCTGCCCACAACGATCGAGCGAACCGAGGCCGCCGGCTTCTCGGCCACGCCGTTCCGGCTGCGCTATCACCAGATCCTGGCGACCCCGCTGCTCTTCGCCGCCATGTCGGTGCTGGCGGCGGCCTTTTCGCTGCGGTTGATGCGTTTGGGCGGCCTGGCGGCCCTGGCCGGATCAGGCGTCGCCCTGGGGTTCGGATTTTTCTTTTTCAACGAGCTATGCAGCGCGCTTGCGAAAGCCGAGGTTCTCCACCCGGCGATCGCCGCCTGGACACCCCCGTTCGTCGCGCTTTTGGCGGGCTTCACTCTGCTTTGTTATACCGAGGATGGTTGAGTCCGTGTCTCCGAGGTCGTTCATGAAGGATCAGCGTCAAGGCGCGTCGTCCCTGCCGGGTCGCTTGCGCCTGCTCGCCGGTGTCACCTCGCTGGTGCTGGCCGCCTCCGCAGCGCAGGCCCAGCAGCCGCTGAGCGGTGCGCCGCCCGCGCCGGTCGTCAAGGCTCCGCCGTCCGACGGCCTGGGCGAAGAGGGCTACTATCTCGAATCTGATCTCCTGATCCGCGACGACAAGAGCGAAGTCCTGACCGCGCGCGGCGATGTCGAGGCGCGCTACCAGGGCCGCACCCTGCGCGCCGAGGAAGTGATCTACGACACCAAGGCCGGCGTCATCACCGCCAAGGGCAAGGTGGCGCTGATCAATGTCGACGGGACAGCGCAGTTCGCCGACGAGATGACGCTGGACAAGGACCTGAAGGCCGGCTTCGCGATGGGCTTCTCGGCCCGTATGGACAACAACGTCAAGATCGCTGCGGTCTCGGCCATCCGCCGCAACGAAGACATCCAGGAGCTCAACCGGGCGATCTATACGCCCTGCGAAATCTGCGCCGAAAAGCCGACCCCGACCTGGTCGGTTTCCGCCGACAAGGTGGTCCAGGATCAGAACCGCCAGCTCGTCTATTACAAGAACGCGGTCATTCGCCTGTGGGGCGCGCCGCTGATGTATCTGCCGGTGTTCTGGCACCCCGATCCGCAAGCTACGCGCAGTTCTGGCTTCCTGACGCCCAAGCTTGGCGCGTCCAAGCGGCGAGGCTTGTCCTACCAGCAGCCCTATCTGCACGTCATATCGCCGTCTCAGGATATCGTCATAAGTCCTCAGATCAATTCGAGTGTTAACCCGTTCCTCAACACCCACTGGCGCAAGCGGTTCTATTCCGGCAGCGCCGAAATCCGGGGCGGCCTGACCTACGAAAAGGACATCGACAACCGCGGAGAGCGGTTCGGCGAAGCCACCCCGCGCAGCTACATCCTCGCCCGCGGCATGTTCGACATCAACGACAAGTGGAAGTGGGGCTTCAGCGCCGAGCGCACGTCCGACAAGCTGCTTTTCGACAACTATTCGATTGACGACGTCTACCAGCAGCGCGGTTTGTTCACGAGCGATTACAGGCGGCTCAACTCGCAGGTCTACGCTACGCGCCAGGACAAGCGCTCATATCTGTCTTTGGCGGCTATTTCAGTGCAGGGCCTGCGCGTCTCGGCCGTCGATGCTGTGACCGGCCTGGCCAGCTTCGAAAACAGCGACGTCTTCCCGCTGATCGGCCCCCAGATCGAGGGCCGCTGGCAACCGGAGTCCCCGGTGCTGGGCGGACGCCTGCGCCTTCAGGGCGCCGGCGTGATCCTGACCCGCGCGGAGTCGCCCTATGGTGCAACGCTGGACGGCGTCGACAGCCAGCGGGGCAGCCTGAGCGCCGACTGGCGCTCGACCCTGACCCTGCGATCAGGCGTGCGGGTCTCGCCCTTCGTTCAGGCCAGGGGCGACGCCTATCGCGTGTCCGATCTGCCCGGAACCGACGACAGCCAGACCTATTCGCGCGCGCTGGGCGTAACCGGCGTTGATTTCACCTATCCGTTCTTCAAGGCGCTCAAGGGCGGCACGATCGTGCTCGAACCCCTGGCCCAGGTCGCCGCAGGCTCCGACAGCCGCCGCGTGCCGATCGTGGTGGGAACCTCAGGGGCGACGACCTATCTCTACAACGAAGACAGCACCTCGTTCGAGTTCGACGAGACCAACCTGTTCCGCGCCAACAAGTCTCCGGGCTTTGATCTCTACGAGGGCGGCCAGCGCCTGAACGTCGGCGCGCGCGCCACCGTCAAGTACAAGGACAGCCGAGGCGCCAGCATCCTGGTCGGCCGCAGCTTCCGCTCAGAGTTCGACCCCTTGCTGCCCACTCGCTCGGGTCTGCAGAACAAGTCTTCTGACTGGATCGTCGCGGCCACGATCACTCCCATCCGTGGCGTCAACGCCTCGGTTCGCACCCGCTATGCGCCGGACCTGGATAGCAAGAAATTCCGCCGCATCGAAGCGGGCGTCGATGCTTCCCGCAGCTTCGCCAATGGTTCGGTACGCTATATCAGGGACCAGCAGGACGCTGGCGGCTACCCGCTGGAAACCTTTGAACTTCGTGGACAGTTGAACCTGACCAAGAAGTGGGGCGTCACAGCCTATGGCCAAAAGGACCTGGTGGCCGGCGTCTGGCGTCGCCGCGATCTGGGCATCGTCTATACTGACGATTGCATTCGGATCGACGTCATCTACCAGAACGAAGACCAGTTCAGCCAGGCTTCGACCGGCGGCCTGAAGCTGCAGGCTGACGAGTCGATCGTGTTTCGCCTAACGCTCGCCACATTGGGCGATACAGGGTACAGCCAGTAAATTGATCCCGCGTCGCCGCCGGTGCGCGTGATTTTCGCGCGCGTGATCGGCACGTCGCGCCCAGAGGAACGACACTACCCATGCGGCCTGCGCGTAGCGTGAAGACCCTTGCCGCGGCTGGCGCCGCGTCCCTAATCGCCCTGGCCATGACGGGCCTCGGCGCGCCCGCCTATGCTCAAGACGCCGAGACCGCGCAGCCTCCGGTCGCAGCGGCGCCGCCGGCGCCGCCGCGCGGGTTATCGGAAAGCGTCGCTGCCGTTGTGAACGACGACATCGTTTCCAGCTACGACCTGATGCAGCGCATGCGCCTGCTGATGATCAGCTCGGGCGTCCAGCCCACCCAGGAGAACCTGCCCCAGCTGGAACAGGAAGCCCTGCGCTCGCTGATCGATGAGCACGTCCAGCTGCAGGAGCTGCGACGGGTCGAGAAGGCGCAGAAGATCACGATCATCTCGACCGACAAGGAAGTCGACGACCAGATCGACGAGATCGCCAAGAGCAACAACGCCAACATGACCGGCGCCCAGCTGCTGGCCCAGTTGGCCGCTCAGGGCGTCGGCGCCGAGACCTTCCGCTCACAAATCCGTATCGACAGCAGCTGGCAGAGCTGGATAAGCGGTCGCTATGGTTCGCGCCTGCGGGTCGGCGAAGACCAGATCAAGGCCTATCAGCGCCGCCTGGCTGAGTCCGCCAGCAAACCGCAGTATCAGGTCAGCGAAGTGTTCATCGACGCTGTTCGCGTCGGCGGCATGGAGACGGCCGTCAATGGCGCGACCCAGCTGGTCGCCCAGATGCAGCAGGGCGCGCCCTTCCCGGCCGTCGCCCGCCAGTTTTCATCGGCGGCTACGGCGGCCAACGGCGGAGACGCCGGCTGGATCAGCCCTGGGGAGATGCCTCCCGAGGTCGACGCCGCGCTTGAAGAGCTGCGCCCAGGCCAGCTGTCGCGCCCGATTCCGGTTCGCGACGGCGTCTATATCATCTATCTGCGTGACAAGCGCGCTGGCGCCAAGACGGCCCTGGTCGACCTGAAGCAGGTCGCCTATCCGCTGGCTGCGGACGCGACAGCTCAGCAGGTCGAAGCCGCCAACACCGCCCTGCTGGCGCTGAAGCCGCAGATCACCAGCTGCTCGACCCTTGAGCCCGTCGCCAGCAAGGTGGACGGTCTGGTCGCGGGCGACCTGGGCGAAGCCGAGATCACAGACCTGGCTCCGGCCTTCCAGGCGGCGGCCACCGCCCTGGAGATCGGTCAGGTTTCGGATCCTATCCGCACCGACGCGGGCCTTCACCTGATCGCCGTGTGCGGCAAGCGTCAGTCGGGCGGTGGCGCCCCGACGCACGACCAGATCGAAAATCGTCTGCGCGGCCAGCAGCTGGCCCTGATCTCCAAGCGCTACCTGCGCGACCTTCGCAACTCGGCGACCATAGAAACCCGTTGAAGACAAAGCCCCTGGCCCTGAGCGCCGGCGATCCCGCCGGTATCGGGGCCGAGATCATCGCCAAGGCCTGGACGGCTCTCCGATGGGAGGGGCCGCCTTTTATGGTTCTGGGTGATGCGCGTTTGCTGGCTTCGGCCGGCTCGGGGGTCAAGGTCAAGACCGTGACCGGTCCAGGGGAGGCCCTGGACGTGTTCCCGACCGCCATGCCGGTGCTGGACACGCCATTGCTCAGCCCGGTGATCTCCGGTCAGCCGTCCAGCGCCCATGCAGCCCAGATCATCCGCTGCATCGAGACCGGAGCCGGTCTGGCGCTGTCCGGCGCAGTCTCTGGGCTGGTGACCGCCCCCATCGCCAAGGCGCCGCTCTACGATGCGGGCTTCAGCTTTCCGGGCCATACCGAGTTTCTGGCCGAACTGACCGGCGGAGCGCCTCACGAGGGCGTTCGCGGCCCGGTGATGATGCTGACCGCCGGCGGGCTGCGCGCCACCCTGGTGACGATCCACAAGGCGCTGAACGACGTCTCGGCCGCTCTTTCGGTGGAGGCCATCGTCACGGCCGGCATGGTGACAAGCCAGGCGCTGAAGCGTGACTTTGGCATCGCCAGACCTCGCGTGGCCTTGGCCGCCCTCAATCCCCATGCCGGCGAGCGGGGGGCGCTGGGCCGCGAAGAGATCGAGATCATCGAGCCTGCCGCCCGCGTGCTGCGCGACCTGGGCGTCGAGATCATGGGTCCCGCGCCCGCCGACACCCTGTTCCACGCCGAGGCGCGCGCCCGCTATGACGCCGTGCTCTGCATGTATCACGACCAGGCCCTGATCCCGGTCAAGATGCTCGACTTCTGGGGCGGGGTGAACGTCACCCTGGGCCTGCCCATCGTCCGAACCTCGCCCGACCACGGCACCGGCTTCGACATCGCTGGACGCGGCCTTGCCCGAGCCGATAGCCTGATCGCCGCCATCCGGCTGGCGGCCCAGATCGCCGCCCGCCGCGCGGCCTGACCTTTTCGTTCGAGATCCAAGATCATGAGCCTGGCCGACATGCCGCCGCTGCGCGACGCCCTGGAGCGTCACGACCTTCTGGCCCGCAAGAGCTTTGGCCAGCACTTCCTGCTGGACCTCAACATTACCCGCAAGATCGCGCGGCTGGCCGGCATCGGCCCCGAGGATGTGGTCGTTGAGGTCGGCCCCGGTCCCGGCGGCCTTACGCGCGCCCTGCTGGAAACCGGCGCCCGTGTCGTGGCCATCGAGATGGACAGCCGCTTCATGCCCATCCTGGCCGAGCTGTCCGAAGCCGCCGACCAGCGGCTGGAGGTGGTGCAGGGCGACGCCCTGAAGGTGGATGCGGCAAAGGCCGTGGGCGGCGTTCCAGCCCACGTCGTCGCCAACCTGCCCTACAATGTCGGCACCCAGCTGCTCATCAACTGGCTGACGGGCCCGTTCCTGCCCGTCTCGATGACCCTGATGTTCCAGAAGGAGGTGGCCGAGCGCATCGCCGCCCAGGTCAATGACGACGCCTATGGTCGCCTGGCTGTGATCGCCCAGACGGTGTGCGAGGCCAAGATCGTCATGGACCTGCCTCCCAGGGCGTTCACGCCGCCACCCAAGGTCAGTTCGGCGGTGATCAAGCTGGTCCCCCGCGCTGTGATCCCGCCCGCCAACGAACTGGCCGCCCTGGAACGCGTCACCGCCGCCGCGTTCGGCCAGCGCCGCAAGATGCTGCGCTCCAGCCTGAAGGCGCTGGGCGGCGGCGAGCTTTGCGAGAAGGCCGGCATCAGCCCCGACATCCGCGCCGAGAACGTGCCGATCGAGGGCTTCCTGGCGCTGGCGCGGGCGACGCTGGTTTAGATTTCTTCGGCCAGCAGGTTCTTGACCAAGTCGCCGATCCACGGGTTGCGGGCCCGCTTCTGGCGCTCGGCGTGATAGATGTGGGCCAGGTCCGCATAGGCCTTGTCGAAGTCGTCATTGAGGATGACGTAGTCGAACTGCTCCCAGGCGGCGACCTCGTCCTTGGCGCGGGCCAGGCGGCGGTGGATGACCTCTTCGCTGTCCTGGCTGCGGGCGTGCAGGCGGCGACTCATCTCGGCCAGGGACGGCGGTAGGATATAGACCAGCACGCTATCGTCGCCGGCCTGCTTGTGCACCTTCATGGCGCCCTGGAAGTCGATGTCGAACAGCGCGCTCTCGCCGCGATCCAGCGCCTCCATGATCGGCGGCTTGGGACTGCCGTAGAAATTGCCATAGACCTCGGCCCACTCAAGGAACGCGTCTGCCGCGATCATTTCCTGGAACTTTTCGTGGCTGACGAAGTGATAGTCGCGGCCATCGTGCTCGCCCGGGCGCGGCTGGCGCGTGGTGGCGCTGATCGACAGGTGCAGGTCGCCATGGTCGGCGACCAGACGGCGGGTCAGCGAGGTCTTGCCCACGCCCGAGGGCGCGACAACCATCAGCAGCAAGCCCCTGTGAGGAGAATGGGGCGTATTGTGGTGGGGCTTATTCAACGTTCTGAACCTGTTCGCGGAACTGCTCGATGGTGGCCTTCAGCTCCAGACCGATCGTGGTCAGGCTGCTGAGCGCCGATTTCGAGCAGAGGGTATTGGCTTCGCGCATGAATTCCTGGGACAGGAAATCCAGGCGACGGCCGGCGGCGGCGTCGCCGGTCAGCAGGGTGCGGGCGGCGGCGACGTGGCCGGCCAGGCGGTCGAGTTCTTCGCGCACATCGGCCTTCACGGCCATGGCGGCGGCTTCCTGGACGATGCGCTCTTCCGAGGCCGCCTCGCCCAGCAGTTCAGCCATGCGGCGCGCGAAGCGGTCCTTCAGCACGGCGGGCTGACCGGCGGCCTCGACGCCCGCCTCGCTCGTGAGGCGCTCAATGGTGTCGATCTGGCCGTTGAGCACCGGCGTCAGGGAAGTCCCCTCCTCCACCCGCGCGATTTTCAGGGCGTCCAAAGCCTGGGCAATGGAGCCGGCCATGGCGGCCTCGACGGCGGCGCGGGTGTCGGCGTCGTCCTCTTCCTCGCGAACTTCGATGACGCCGCGCAGGGCCAGCAGGCCGTCCAGGGTGGGCTTGGCGACCATGCCCGTGGCGACATAGGCGCTGCCCGCCTTCAGATAGCGCTCCAGGGTCTCGACGCTGACCTGGGTCTGGCCCACGGCCTCAGCGCGCTTGCCCTGGATGTTGACGGTCAGCTGGCCGCGCTGAAAGCGGGCCTGGGCGCCGTCCCGGGCTGCGCGGTCAAGGCTGTCAAAACCGGGCGGACCGCGAAAGCGGGTCTCAAGATTGCGACCATTGACGCTGCGGGCTTCCACGGCCCACGACCACGCCCCATGCGCGCCCTCCACGCGCGCAAAGCCGGTCATGCCCGAAAGCGCCACCTCAGCCCCCGCTCAGGGGCGTGGACGGTTTCGTGGCGGCGCGACTGCGCTCGATCTGCCGCCATTTGACGACATTGGCGTTATGCTCTTGCAGGGTGCGGGCGAACACATGGCCGCCCGTGCCGTCGGCGACGAAATAGAGCTCGTCGGTCTTGGGCGGATCCAGCACGGCGGCGATGGCGGCGCGGCCGGGGTTGGCGATGGGCGTCGGCGGCAGGCCATCGATCAGATAGGTGTTGTAGGCCGTCTGACGCTGCAGTTCTGACAGCAGGATGCCGCGCCCCAGCGGCCGTCCCCGAGTCAGGCCATAGATGATCGTCGGGTCGCTACCCAGGCGCATGCCGGTGCGCAGGCGATTGACGAACACGGCGGCGACACGCGGACGCTCGGAGGCGACGCCGGTCTCCTTTTCGACGATGGAGGCCAGGGTCACAGCCTCGTCCTTCGTCGAGAACGGCAGGTCCGCCTGACGTTTCGGCCACAGCTCGTCCAGCAGCTGGTCGCGATCGTCCATCATCCGCTGCAGCACGGCGGCCCGGTCCTCACCGCGCTCCACCTGGTAGGTCTCGGGCAGGATCGCGCCTTCCGGCGGGGTGGGCGCCACGCCGGTCAGGATGGGCGAGCGCATCAGGATGTCGACGGCCATGTCCGAAGTCACGCCCTCGGGAATGGTCACAAAGTGGCGGACCACCTTGCCCTTGCGGATCGCATCGAGCACCTCGCCCATCGAGGCCCGGCTCTTGAACTCGTATTCGCCCGCCTTCAGCGACCGCGCCGCGCCGGTGATCTGGGCGGCCGTCATGAAGATCGAGGAGGACCGGATCACGCCGCCGCTCTCGAGGCTGGCGGCGATCTCCGGCACGCTGGCGCCCCGGCGCAAGACCACCGAGGTGACATCCCCGCCCTTGGCTGCAGGTCCAGGCCCCTGATAGAGCCAGATCGCGCCGAACGCGAACACCATGCCGATGACGACCAGGGTGGCGCCGGCGGCGAAGATCATGGCGATCAGCCGACGTCCGATGGACGCCGACTCGGGCTTGCGGGCCCTGCGGGGCGAGGCGGCTTTTCGGCTCACGAGATTTTACGGAACACGACGGAGGCGTTGGTGCCGCCGAAGCCGAAGCTGTTGGAAACGGCGACATCGATCTTCATCGGCACAGCCTTGTTGGGCGCCAGGTTCATGGCGACCTCCACATTCGGGTTATCCAGGTTGATGGTCGGCGGCGCGATCTGGTCGCGGATCGCCAGGATCGAGAAGATGGCCTCGATGGCGCCCGCCGCACCCAGCAGATGGCCGGTCATCGACTTGGTCGACGACATCACCACATTGGCGGCGTGGTTGCCCAGGAACCGCTCCACGGCCTTGGCCTCAATGCCGTCGGCCATGGTCGAGGTGCCGTGGGCGTTGACGTAGTCGATGTCCGAAGGCTGCAGGCCCGCGTCCTTCACGGCCGCCGACAGGGCGCGGAAGCCGCCGTCGCCGTCCTCGGAGGGGGCCGTGATGTGATAGGCGTCACCCGACAGGCCGTAACCCACGACCTCGGCATAGATCTTGGCGCCGCGCGCCTTGGCGTGTTCGTACTCTTCCAGCACCAGGGCGCCGGCGCCCTCGCCCATCACAAAGCCGTCGCGGTCCTGGTCGTAGGGACGCGACGCCTTTTCGGGGGTGTCATTGAAATCGGTCGAGACGGCGCGGCAGGCGATGAAACCGGCAATGCCGACCTTGCAGACAGCCGCTTCCGCGCCGCCGGCCACCATCACGTCGGCGTCGCCGTACTTGATCAGGCGGGCGGCGTCGCCGATGGCGTGGGCGCCCGTGGCGCAGGCCGTCACCACCGCGTGATTGGGGCCCTTGAAGCCATAGCGGATCGAGACCTGACCCGAGATCAGATTGATCAGGGCCGAGGAGATGAAGAACGGGCTGACCTTGCGCGGGCCCTTTGCCTCAAGCTCAAGGGCCGTGTCGGCGATGGTCGACAGGCCGCCGATACCCGATCCGAGGATCACGCCGGTGCGGTACCGGTCTTCCTCGGTCTCGGGAACCCAGCCGGAGTCCTTCACCGCTTCGTCGGCGGCCGCGATGCCGTACAGGATGAAGTCGTCCACGCGCTTCTGGTCGCGCGGGCTCATGGTCAGGTCAGGGTTGAACGCGCCCTCGACGTCGGGGCCGCCGCCGCCGCGTCCGTCGACGCGCGGGACCTCGCAGGCCACCTTGCAGGCGTAGTCGGTGGGATCAAAGGCCGAGATGCGGTTCGCGCCCGATTTTCCGGCGAGGATGTTCTTCCAGGACACGTCTACGCCCTGACCCAGAGGGGTCAGCAGGCCCAGTCCGGTGACGACAACTCTACGCATGGATCACTCCTAACCTTCGTCATCGCGGCTATATGGGGATGAAGGGGCGAATCCGACGCCTCCCCAGGCCGCGACTCTCGGCCACATACGAAAACCGCCGCGCGCACGATGGCAAGAGCCCGTGCTGCGCGGCGGTGATAGTCCGTTCGCCTCAGAGGCGAAACTGGCGCCCTTAGGCGCCGGTCTTTTCCGTGATGAACTTCACGGCGTCGCCAACCGTCTGGATGTGCTCGGCGGCGTCGTCCGGGATTTCGATGTCGAACTCTTCTTCAAACGCCATCACCAGCTCGACGTTGTCGAGGCTGTCAGCGCCCAGGTCATCGATGAAGCTGGCCTTCTCGGTGACCTTCTCGGGATCGGCATCCAGGTGCTCGATGACGATCTTACGCACGCGCTCGAGAATGTCGGACATTCTGTTAGTCCCTCAGTTTTGAATTCTGTTGCCCGCTAACGGTTTGGCGAAGGCCTCTCCATTCACGGGAATTGTCGGGGCCACCGCCTATCACGTTCTTTTTCAGGTGACCAGCGGGTCGCCCGTGAAGAAACGTGGGGTTCTCAGATCATGGCCATGCCGCCGTTCACGTGCAAGGTCTGGCCGGTGACATAGGCGCCCTGGTCGCTGGCCAGGTAAACGCAGGCGGCGGCGATATCGCTGCCTTCGCCCAGGCGACCGGCCGGAATGCTCGACAGGATGCCGGCCTTCTGGGTCTCGTTCAGGGCGTCGGTCATCGGGCTGGCGATGAAGCCGGGCGCAACGCAGTTGACGGTGACGTTGCGGCTGGCCAGTTCCTGGGCCAAGGCCTTGGAAAAGCCGATCATTCCGGCCTTTGAAGCCGCATAGTTGGTCTGGCCCGCATTGCCCGTGACGCCCACCACCGAGGTGATGCCGATGATACGGCCCGAACGGCGCTTCATCATGCCCTTGGCGGCGGCGCGGGCCAGGCGGAAATAGCCTTCAAGATTGACCTTGATGACGGTGTCCCAGTCCTCGTCCTTCATCCGTACGATCAGGCCGTCGCGGGTGATGCCGGCATTGGCGATCAGAATGTCGAGCGGCGCGCCGGCGGCTTCCTCGGCCCTGGCGACGAGACCATCGACCGCCTCGGCGTCGGACAGGTTGGCCGCCACGGTCGAGACGCGCTCGCCAAACTGGGTCGCCAGCTCGGCGAGCGCTGATTCGCGGGTGCCAGACAGCACGACATGCGCGCCCTGGGCGTGCAGCGCCTTGGCGATGGCGCCGCCGATGCCGCCCGTTGCGCCGGTAACGAGGGCGGTCTTGCCGGTGAGATCAAACATGATGGTTCTCCGTTCGGAGTCGTTAGAGCGGCTCTATTTCTAGAGAGACTTGGCGAAGGCTTCGAGGTCGGCCGGGCTGTTCAGCGGCGTCGCCTCCGCGTCCGGCGCGATGCGCTTGGCCATGCCCGACAGAACCTTGCCGGCTCCTGCCTCGGCGAAGCGGGTCACCCCGCCCGCGCCCGCCAGCCAGATCATGCTCTCGCGCCAGCGCACGCGGCCAGTGACCTGCTCAACCAGCAGACCGCGAATGATGTCGGGGTCGTGGACCGGAGCGGCCGTGATATTGGCGACCAGCGGCGCGCGTGGCGAGACGATGGTGGTGTTCGCCAGCGCTTCAGCCATCTCGTCAGCGGCGGGCTGCATCAGCGGACAGTGGAACGGCGCCGAGACATTCAGCGGAATGGCGCGCGCGCCCAGTTCCTTGGCCTTTTCGATGGCCTTGTCGACAGCGGCCTTGTCGCCCGAGATCACGACATTGCCGTTGTTGTTGTCATTGGCCACGACGCAGACGCCGACCTCCGAACCGGCGGCGGCGGCGGCTTCGGCCAGGGCCAGATCCGTCTTGGGACCGATCAGCGAGGCCATGGCGCCCTCGCCGACGGGCACGGCGCGCTGCATGGCCTGGCCACGCAGCTTCAGCAGGCGAGCGGTGTCGGCCAGGGTGATCGAGCCTGCGGCGGCCAGGGCGGAGTATTCGCCCAGCGAGTGACCGGCCACGAAGGCGGCCTTGTCGATGCCGACGCCGAATTCCTTTTCCAGCACGCGGCTGACGGCCAGGCTGACGGCCATCAGGGCCGGCTGGGCGTTCTCGGTCAGGGTCAGGTCGCTCTCGGGGCCTTCCTTCATCAGCGCGAAAAGCTTCTGGCCCAGGGCGTCGTCAACTTCCTGGAAGACCTCGCGGGCGGCGGCGAAGGCCTGGGCAAGGTCGGCGCCCATGCCGACAGACTGGCTGCCCTGACCGGGGAAAATGAAGGCGATGCTCATCGAAGCTCGCTCCGTTCTAGAGATTCAGTGTCGTATCTGGGGCCGGAGGGTTAGGGGAAAGCCCCCTGGCGGGCAAGAGCAACGCGCCTGGCTTGCTTTCCGCGAGGGTGCGTCCAAATTGCCGACTGACCCGTAGCTCGGGCGACGAAAACCGATGGAGTTTCCAATGAACCGCCTGACCGCCGGCCTCGCGGCCATCGCCGTGCTCGCCGCCTCACCCGCCTTCGCTGCGCTCAAGCCGGGCGCCAAGGCCCCCGACTTTACCGCCCCCGCCGCCCTGGCGGGCAAGGACTACAGCTTCACCCTGTCCAAGGCCCTGAAGAAGGGGCCGGTGGTGCTCTACTTCTTCCCGGCCGCCTACACCGCCGGCTGCACCGCCGAGGCGCACGAATTCGCCGAGGCGACGCCCGATTTTGAAAAGCTGGGCGCGACGGTGATCGGCGTGACCGCCGGCAATGTCGACAAGATCAAGGCCTTCTCCAAGGAGCACTGCCGCGACAAGTTCGCGGTGGCCGCTGCGCCTGATGGACTGGTCAAGGCCTATGACGTCGCCCTGCCGATGCCGGGCGGCTGGTCCAACCGCACCTCCTATGTGATCGCGCCCGACGGCAAGATCCTGATGGCCTATACCGACGGCAACTTTGTCGGTCATGTCAGCAAGACCATGGAAGCGGTGAAGGCCTACAGGGCCAAGAAGTAGCGAGCTCTTTCCGGTTTCGGCCAGCCTTGGGGCTTGAGCATCCCGAGGCTGGCGGGGATTGTCGGTCATGGCCGATCTATCGCAACTGGAAGCCGTCGTTCGGGGCGTCGCCATCGGCGGGTTTGCTGCGGCCGGCCTGGCCTTGGCCGCTACGCCGCGCCCCAACCCGACCCGCTGGCTGGGTGCGACATTCTTTGTCTGCGCCATCGCCCACGTCATCTGCGGCTGGCGACCCGAACTTGAGAGATTTGATCCGGTCTGGGCGGCCTCTGTCGTCGGGACAGGTCTCTTCTGGATGTTCGCCCTCGACCTTCTGGAAGACACGCCGCACCCGCCGGCCTGGCGCCTGGTCGCGCCGATCGGCGCGTTTCTGTTCTGGCTAGCCGCCCAGATCGCGCCACCCGCATGGTGTCCGCCGATCTGGGGCGTCTATCTTGGCCTCCAGATCCTGCTGGTTGGGCAT
>Ga0209066_10001291_pt1 | contig 33757 bp, 38 predicted proteins | sample All_14_2_FD_187198 | JGI IMG/M metagenome (GOLD analysis project Ga0209066, IMG submission 187198) | Freshwater microbial communities in response to fracking from Pennsylvania, USA - Allegheny Zone_MetaG_DW_15 (SPAdes) (version 2) ... | reverse complement strand
CGTGGCCGCGTGGCGCGGATCGGCCGCAGTGCTCGCCGCGGAGCCCGTGCAGGCGCTTGGGCTCGCGAGCACGCAGCACGCGGGCGGCTCTGACGACGTTGCTCTCGGGCGAACGGCGCGCATCGCTCTTCTCGTGGGTCTCGGCTTGCTCGGTCTGACCTTCGTCGCAGGCATGCTCACCCCCATCGCGGCGTTCCTCGGCATCATCGCCGGCACCGTGCTCGCGATCGGCGTGCTTGCCGGAGCGCGCGGTCTTGTGCCGCGCATCGTGCGAGTACTTGCCGCGGCATTGCCTCGCAGGGGCCCCGTGGCCCTCGCTCGGCGCACCCTCGCCGAGCATCCCGCGCGCACCGCCCGCGCAGCACTCGGTGTGCTCATCGGTGTTGCCGTCGTGTCGATGTTCGTCGTGGCGACCGCAAGCGCGAACCTCTCGCTCGCCATCGAATACCGCGACACCGCTCTCGCCGACCAAGCTGACGAGGTGCTGCTCTCGGTGCTGGGCGTCATCAGCGCCCTCATCGGCTTTGTCGTTCTCATCGCCGCAGTCGGCCTTGCCACCACAGTCGCGCTCAACACCCGACTGCGGTCACGCGAGATCGCAGTGACGCGCATTCTCGGACAGTCGCGACGAGACGCCGCGACGGCGATCGTGATCGAGGCGGCCGTCTTGAGTGTGGCGGCCGCGCTCTCTGGGCTCGCGCTCGGCGCGTTGCTCGGCTGGGTGGGAGCGCAGAGCGTGCTCGGAGTCGCTCTGTCGACCCGGATCGTCGTGCCCATGGTGCCGGCGCCGCTCATCGGTGTCGTGCTCGTCACGGCGCTCGCGCTCACCGTGATCTCGAGCATCGCGCCGACGCGGTTCGTGCTCGCCGACTCGCCGGTGCGAGCCTTCGCTCGCGCGTGACACGACACAGGCGCAACAAGGGGCAGTGCTCACGCTGACCTGAGAGTGCCCTGCAGACCCGCACCTCCCCCCGCTGGCGCGGCGATAGTGTGCGAAGGCGGCACGATCGCCGCCAGCGGGGCAAGGGGGCATCGATGAGCGCGACGCACCACCACACGGGTCGGCACGAGAAAGAGGCGGACGATGTCGCCCACGTCGTCGTCTTCGCCCCAGCGCCGTTGCTCACAGTGACGGTGGAACAGGAGGGCGACCACGAGAGCGTGCACTTGCACGCGGGTGGCCAAGGCGTATGGCAGGCGCGCATGCTCGCGGCGATGGGACGCACCGTGACCCTGTGTGCCGCTTTTGGCGGCGAGACAGGACGCGTCGCGCGATCGCTACTCGGAGACGACGGCTTCGATGTCGTCTCGATCGAGCGAGCATCGTGGAATCCCGCGTACGTGCATGACCGCCGTGGCGGCGCTCGACACGTCGTGGCCGAGACCGATGACGAGGCACTCAGTCGACACGAGCTCGACGAGCTCTACGCAGCGACGATTCGGGAGGGCAGCACGGCGAGCCTCGTCGTGCTTTCGGGACCTCACGCGGAGGCAGTTCCCTCCGACACTTACCGTCGACTCGCCTCCGACCTCCGAGGACTCGGCGTCATGGTGATGGCAGACCTCGCCGGAGAGCGATTGCGCTCCGTGGTGGCGGGTGGGGTCGATGTCGTGAAGGTGAGCCACGAAGAGCTTCGCGATGACGGCATTGTCGATGACCCGCACGACGAAGCGGAGCTCATTCGCGCCATGCGCGAGTTACACGATGCTGGAGCGTCGCAGGTGATCGTGAGCCGCGCCGAGCGCGGCGCGCTCGTGCTGCACGACGGGCGCGCGTTGCGCTTTGCCGCGCCCGATATGGAGGTCGTCGACACGAAAGGCGCGGGCGACTCGCTCACGGCTGCCGCGGCAGCCATGCTGGCAGCGGGGATGCCGTTCAGACTGGCGGTGGCGGTGGGTGTGGCCGCCGGCGCGCTCAACGTCACGCGTCACGGTCTCGGTTCAGGCGACCGGGGTGCCATTCTTGCGCTAGCGGAACATGTCACGTGCGAACCTGTCGAGGGCGCTGTGCCATGAACGGTGCCCGGGTTCTCGTCACCAACGACGACGGCATTGATTCGGCCGGCTTGCACGCTCTCGCTCGAGCAGCCATCTCCGAAGGCCATGATGTCGTCATCGCTGCCCCCGACTCGGAGATGAGCGGAGCGAGTGCGTCGATCACCGCGCATCACGCCGACGCAGTCACTGCGGCAGGAGGGCGTGGACGAGTGCGCGTCGAGCGCTCCTCGGTCGCGGGGCTCGACGTCGCGGCCCATCGCGTTCACGCAGCACCCGCGCTCATCGCCTTGCTCGCTGCCCACGGTGCTTTCGGCGCCCCACCAGATCTTGTGCTGTCGGGCATCAATCGCGGCGCGAACGTGGGCAGGGCAATTCTGCATTCCGGAACCGTCGGCGCCGCGCTCGCAGGGGCCCTCAACGGCGCCCGCGGTCTCGCCGTGTCTCTCGACGTTCGCGACCTCGACGACCCTCTTCACTGGGAGACTGCGGCCACCCTTGCTCGACTCGTGGTCTCTCGCGTTCTCGCGGCCCCGGTGGGCACGATCGTCAGCCTCAACGTTCCCAATGTCGACAGTGCCGTCGACGTCACCCTTCGCGAGGCGCCGCTGGCTCACTTTGGCATCGTGCACACCACGGTCACTGACCGTGACGATGATCAGCATCTTGTTCTCGAGATCACCGACCCCGACGACCCTCCCGGTGCTGACACCGATGCCGCGCTCCTCCTCGCGGGCTCGGCCACGCTGACAAGCCTGAAGTCGGTGGCCGAGAGTGGCGAGCCTTTCCTCACGACCCGACTGTCGACATGAGCGCAGGGCTTATGCCCGGGGGGCATATCAGCCGTTCTGCGCGAACCACACCCACAGCGCCCCGAGAGCGGCCATACCCCAACTCACGAGGCTGCCGATGAGAAACTCTTCGGCCTTTGATCCGGTGCCGCGGTCGGCAGAGATCTCGGGGAAGCGCACGATGCCCTTTGCAGCGAGCAATGCCGCGATGATCGCGTGAGCGCCTGCCACCGCGAGGGCGACGATGAGCAATCGTTCGATGGGGCCGATGAGCCTGCCGCCTCTCAAAGTGCTGGGTGACTCAGCGGGGTCGACGGGAGAAAGCTCCGCGCGCTCAATGCTGCCGACGGCAAACGAGCCGAGCCGCAACTGCCAGCGCCCAGCGCTCGGCACCGGCTGCGCTGCCGGCCGTACGCGCGCGAGGGTCGCACGAGCGATGATGTTGGCCGTCTCAGTGAGAATGAGCGCAACGCCCAGCACTGCCACGATGGCGGTGAGGGAAACATCCGCGAGAATTCCACTCGATACGGCTGCGAGAGCCTCCGCCGCGATACCGCCCTCCCCCGCAACAGGCACGAGCGCGAGACCCACCGTCGAGAGACCGAGCACCGCTACAGGCCAGATGCGCGGTCGCGCCCGGTCATCGGGCATGGTCACGATCCAGAGAACCGCGATGACCGCGATCACGCCGAGTGCCAGCCAATCGACCGCGAGAACGAGTCGTGCCGACACCGCGACAGCGAGCACGACTCCCACTCCGATGACGACCGACACCGCGCGCGATCGATGAGCCCGTGCCGCGTCAGCGGCACCGATCGCGATGAACAACAGCGAGGCGATCATGAGAGGTCTCCCGACACCAGTACGCGATGCGCCGCGACGAGTGCTGCGCCCCCTGAGCTCTTAAGATTCTGCGACACCGCCGATTGCGAGATGTGCTCGGCGCGACCCAGTTCGCTCTGCGGTATGCCGCGCAGCGAACCTGCAGTCAATCGCCGAGACCGAGCCGACATCGCGTCGATGAGGTGATCTCGGAGCAGTAGGTGCGAGTTGATAACGGTGGTGTCGACTGACGGGGCGATCGCAGAGTCGAGGCGAAACCAGGTGCGCGCGAACGGCGCCGCACGTTGTTCGATGCGATGTGTGTGCTCAATGGCTTCGCGGGCGCTCCACCACGCCGAACCGTCGTGAATCGGTCCATTCTGCCCTTCAGCGATCGTCTCTACCGCGCCGAGACCGACGCCGAAGCGGCAGTCGAGCTCCACCGGAAGCAACAGTCGTGTGAGGGCCGTGATGCGCAGGGCATCGGCGACTGTGCCCACAAGCACTTGAAACTCGTCGCCGACCGTCGCCCACGGAGCTTGCAGGGGGTCGATCCCCTCACAGGCATCCTTGAGCGCGGAGAGAACGGCGCGCTGGGCCGATGCACGGTCGCTCAGTTCACGCGACCGCACGATATCGACGATGATGGCGACAGCAGTGCTCACGTCAATAAGGTTAGCACTTATAGCTCGCGTGCAATAAGTACTTCTGCGCGAACAGGTCGTGGACCCGATGTCACACGCGAAGGCGCCTCGTCAGTCGGTGCCGAAATCGAACGCTGCACTCTCCCCCGCGGCGTCGAGGGCCCCTGCGAGAGCTTCGCGCTCAGCCGACATCGGCTCGGCGTGCTCAGTAACCTCGTCGGCTTCGCCCGCGGTAATGCGACCAACGAGCTGAGCCGTCGCCCCGCCGATGATGCCTTGCGCGGCATACTGCTCGAGTCGTGCGCGCGAGTCGGCGATATCGAGGTTGCGCATGGTGAGCTGACCGATGCGGTCAGTCGGACCGAAGGCGGCATCTCCGACGCGCTCCATCGAGAGCTTCTCAGGCGAGTACGAGAGCCCAGCACCCGTCGTGTCGAGAATCGTGTAGTCGTCGCCGCGACGTAGCCGCAGGGTCACCGCGCCCGTCACCGCCGACCCCACCCACTTCTGGATGCTCTCGCGCAACATGAGCGACTGCGGGTCGAGCCACCGGCCTTCGTACATGAGTCGGCCCAAGCGCCGACCTTCTGCGTGGTAGTTCGCAATCGTGTCTTCGTTGTGCACGCCGTTGAGCAGCCGCTCATACGCGATGTGCAGCAGGGCCATACCGGGAGCCTCATAGATGCCACGGCTCTTGGCCTCGATGATGCGGTTCTCGATCTGGTCGCTCATGCCCAGTCCGTGACGGCCGCCGATCGCGTTCGCTTCGAGCACGAGTTGCACGGCATCCTCGAATTCCACGCCGTTGAGCGCGGTCGGGCGACCTTCAACGAACGTCACCGTCACGTCTTCCGTCGCGATCGACACCGAGTCATCCCAGAACTTCACACCCATGATGGGTTCGACCGTCTCGAGCGACACGTCAAGGTGCTCGAGCGTCTTGGCCTCGTGCGTCGCGCCCCAGATGTTCGCATCAGTCGAGTAGGCCTTCTCTGCCGAGTCACGATACGGAAAACCGTGCGCGACGAGCCACTCGCTCATCTCTTTGCGGCCTCCGAGCTCGGTGACGAAGTCAGCATCGAGCCAGGGCTTGTAGATGCGCAAGCGGGGGTTGGCCAACAGTCCGTAGCGGTAGAACCGCTCAATGTCGTTGCCCTTGTAGGTGCTACCGTCGCCCCAAATTTCGACGCCGTCGTCTTTCATCGCCCGCACGAGCATCGTGCCCGTCACGGCGCGTCCCAGCGGAGTCGTGTTGAAGTACGTCTTGCCGCCAGAGCGAATGTGGAAAGCCCCGCAGGCCAGTGCGACGAGCCCTTCTTCAACCAGCGCGGCCTTCGCGTCGACGAGGCGGCTGATCTCGGCGCCGTATTCCTTCGCACGACCCGGGACCGCCTCGACATCGGGCTCGTCCGGCTGACCCAGGTCACCCGTGTAGGTGCACGGAATCGCACCCTTATCGCGCATCCACGCGACAGCGACGGAGGTGTCGAGACCCCCAGAGAAAGCGATGCCGACGCGTTCGCCGACGGGCAGGGAAGTCAAGACCTTAGACACGGGCATTGAGTCTACCGAGGGGCGGGATGCTCCCCCGTCGCCCGTGAGTCACCGACGCCGCGCGAGCACGACAACATCGAGCAACTCAGCGGGCGCGCCGTCAGGGCCGAGAACCTCGCGCGCACGCTCTTCGGCGAGATCGACGTTCCAGTGCGCGGAATCGAGTGCCATCTCGTCGAGCGTCTCGTCGACCCCCGGCAGCCTCGGTGCATGCTCGTGCTGGCGCGCGTCAGCCCAAGGAGGCGGAGCCGCGTGCCCTACGACGAGAAAGAGACCACCTCGAGCCACTGCCCCCGAGGCGGCTCTGAAGATCGCGCGACGGTTGAGAGGGCCGGGCGAGTGCAGGTAGCTCGAGACAACGAGCGCCCACTCACCACTGACATCGGGGTCGAGATCGAGATCGCGTCGTTCGAAGCGAGCGACATCGGCCACTCCATGTTCTGCCGCGGCGCGAGAGGCGCGCTCGATCGCCACACCTGAGACATCGATGCCCGTCGCCTTCCACCCGCGCTGCGCGAGCCAGATGACGTCGCCGCCTTCGCCACAACCGACGTCGAGCGCGGTCGCTGGCTCGAGAGGCTCAACGATTTCGCGCACGACCGCGTTGACGCGACCGCTCCACAATTGTGGCCTTTCGGCGTATCGCGCATCCCACAGCGCCTCGGCGGTTTCTCGGGTATCAGTCATGACACCACCGTGCCGCCCCTACACTCACATCTGCAAGTGAACGTGCGAAAACCGCAAGGAGCCCCCATGACCGATGATGCTCTCCGTCAGTTGGGTCCGCGATTGCGCGCCGCACGGCGCGAGCGCGGCCTCACCCTCGAGCAACTCGCGACGGCCGCGGGGCTGTCGGCGAGTACCCTGTCGCGACTCGAAAGCGGCAAGCGCAGCCCCGGTCTCGAGTTGCTCTTGCCTCTCGTGCGTGAGTTGCGCATCGAGCTCGACGAACTTCTGCCGAGCGCGGTTCCCGACCCACGAGTCTCGGGAAAGGTTCTCGAACGACATGGCGTGCGCATCCTCGATCTCTCGCCCACCGGGGCGCCGGTGCGTACCTGGCGGATGAGCTATCGCGCCGTCCTGACAATTCCGCAACCTCGCACGCACGAAGGCTATGAGTGGTGTTACGTCATCAGTGGCCGGCTCCGTCTGGTCCTCGGTGACCACGACGTGGTGCTCGACGCTGGCGAGGCCGCCGAGTTCGACACCCGCGTACCGCACGCTTTCGGCGCCGCCGATGCGGGCGGGGCCGAGGTACTGAGCATCTTCAGCGACGATGGGGCGCGCATCCACACAGCAGTGCAGACGACGCCTCGCACATAGCCGAGAGCGTGCACGGACCAACTCGGGCATGACGGGGTGGGTCCGCTCGAGCTGCTCGCACGAGGACGCACCGAGCTGACCCGATTCGGTGGCCACGTGACCGCAGCCCACGTCATCGACGTTCGCCCCGTGAACGACGGCTTCCGTGTCGAGCTCAGTGACGGCAGCCAGCGCACGGCGCGCCGGGTGCTCATCGCCACCGGCGTGCCCGCCAGCGTGGGCATGAGTGACCACGATCGCGAGCGCCTCAACGCTCGCGGCATCACAGTTCTCGCCGGAGAGCCTCGTCGCGTGCTTGTGACCGACGATCGACTTAGCGGGATCGAGTTCGTCGACGGGAGCGTCATCGAGCGCACCGTGCTCGTAGCCGGCTCATCGAGACCGATCTGTCAACGACTCGGTGAGGCTGCTTGTGCCCACTAACCTGGGCACCTGCAACACAGCGTGAGGGGTTGCAGACCCCGGAGGAGGTCACAGCGCGATGGGCCGATGGATATACGACGACTCGCAGAGCGAGCACTACACCATTGATGACCGCACGCTCATGCATCTCAAACTCGCGATCGGAACGAAATTTCGACGTCTCGAGTCGTTCCTCTTCACCCTCCACGGGCCTGAGTTGCCTTCGGGAAAAGGGCAGCGAGTGTTTTGGATGGACCCCGCGGTGCCGATCGAGTTCCAGTTCGACTCACCAGAGTCGACGCTTCGCTTGAATCTTCAGTGGGTCGATGCGCTGGTCACGGCCGCGTCGAGCGAAGGCGGCCTGCGCATCGTGCCGGAACCTGAACCATCCGCACGCAAAACCTGAACCGTCGCTGAGCGTGCCCCCCGTTTGGGGGGTAGACGAGTACGATCACCGTATGGGGACTCTCTACTACGGGGGATCGGCAGAACCGATCGAGATGAATGACCGCACGCTTGCGCACCTGAAGATCGTGATCTCGTCGAAGTTGCGCCGCAGCGAAAGCTTTACGGTGTCCTGGGACCACCCCTCGGGCAACGCGCTCGCACGTACCTCGCTCTGGATGCACCCCTCGATTCCGTTGCGCTTCTCGTTCGATGACGTGTCGAGTCTGCAGCTCGACCGTGAGTGGCTCGAGTCGCTCGCGACGGCTGCGCACTCCGCTTCAGGAGTGGTGCTTGATCCAGAGACGATCAGAGTGCCGACGAGCGAACTCGCCAGCCCGGTGAGTTAGAGCTCGGCAGGGGCGTCGCGCTCTCCCGGCTCCGGCACGATCTGGAGCCCCGTTGCGCTGTGCGCGCTCGCCATGAGGTCGTCGATCCAGGCCCGGTTGAGGCGCGGTTGTCTGCTGCCGTAGAAGTGGAACTGCACCGCGACAGCCGGGTGCAGCCAGAAGCTTCGACGACCGGAGCCCGACCCGGCGTCGAGTTCGAGAAAGAACGGCTCGCCGCGGCGCAGCTTCGTGGCGACGACAACTTTCAGGTGCGCGAGAGTGCGGTCGTCGACCTCCACCGAGGTGGGTGTGCGGCCGTAGATGAACTGTCCCATGAGCAAGAAAGGTACTGCCTCGACGGCGGCGCGAACGATCGTCCGCGCCGCCGACCAAGCGACTAGAGGTGCTTTCCGCCCGTGACGGGCAGCACTGCTCCCGAGACATACGACGCCGCCTCTGACGCCAAATAGACGTAGGCACCCGCGACTTCGGCCGGTTGTGCAGGGCGCCCCAAGGGTGTGTCTTGCCCGAAGCTCTCAGCCTTCTCTGGGTCCCAACCGGTCGCTGGAATGAGAGGTGTCCAGATCGGGCCGGGCGCCACCGCGTTCACTCGGATGCCGCGCGGCCCCCACTGCTCTGCCATCGCCCGCACGAAGGCGACTTGCGCAGCCTTCGTCATGGCGTAGTCGACGAGGTTAGGTGACGGGCTGAACGCCTGAATAGAGCTCGTGACGATGACACTCGAGCCAGGCTGCAGGTGAGGCGCAGCCGTGCGCGCGGTCGCGATGAGCGAGACGAGATTTGTCTCAAGCACCTTGAGCAGCTCTTCGCGCGAGACATCGTCGAGGGTCGGACGATCGCGCTGGTACGCCGCGTTGAGCACGAGCAAGTCGAGTCCGCCGAACGCGCCCACGGTCTCGTCGACGATGCGCTCTGCGAATCCCTCGTGCCGCAAGTCGCCCTCGAGCGGGAGGGCTGCACGACCCGCATCGCGCACGAGGGCGGCTGTCGACTCGGCGTCGTCAGATTCGGGCGGTAGGTAGCTGAAGGCGACGTCAGCGCCTTCCCGCGCGAACGCGATCGCGACCGCACGGCCAATACCGGAGTCTCCTCCGGTGATGAGAGCGCGGCGCCCCGCCAGCCGCCCGGAACCGACGTAGCTCTCTTCGCCGTGATCCGGTGTCGGGCTCATCGGGTCAGTGGTGCCGGGCTGCTGGGCCTGCTCCTGCGCGACCGGGTCGTCACGGTCACTCTCTCGCGGGTCGGTCAATCGTTCGTCGGTCATCATGCTCCTGTCGAAACGTCGTGCGTATCGCTCTCGCCGAGCGCCCCTCCACAGTCGCAGTGCGAGTACAGAGCGCCCAAGGGGTTGACGCGAGCGCACGAGCGTGTCAAGCCCTGTCGAGATCACCGCGACGACGCTTACCGTCGAGGCCTGAACAACGGAAGGAGCCACCATGCCTCGAGGACGCCAAGATTCTGTGAAAGATCGCGAACTCTACGAGAAGCTGCGCGACGAAGGAGCCTCAGAAGAGAAGGCGGCACGCATCGCCAACGCTGCGGCGCGCGACGGACGGTCGTCGGTGGGCCGCCGCGGTGGCAAAGGCGAAGACTATGACGACCGCACCGTCGCTGAACTTCGTGACCGTGCGCGAGAGCTCGGCCTCTCGGGCTACAGCTCGATGCGCAAACACGAACTCATCGACCTGCTGCGATCGCACTGACGTCGAACGCGCCGCCCGCAGCGCACTGACGCCTCATTCGCTGGCCCCTTCCGGGCAAGTCGTTATCGCAACCCGAGCTCGACGGCGAGCTCGTCTCGCACGCTCTCACGGAAGTCGACGAGTTCGGGGTATGAGCTGAAGAAGTCGAGCTTGCGCCCGATGACCGTGCCCGTCGACCACGACTCTTCCAGCACGAAGGTCATGAAGCTCTCGGCGAAGTCTTCACCGATGTTGGCCGCCGCGTAGTCGCTCACAAAGTCGTCCTCATGCTGCTGGTAGAACTCCCACGCGATGTCGGCGTCGGTGTTTTCGAGGTCGGGATGCTCGTCGTACGCCGCCCAGAACTGCTCGTAGAACGACCACAGGTACGACGACTCCCCCGCGCAGCCTTCGACGACCTCAAACGTTGCGCACTCGCTCTCTGGCGAGCCGAATTGCTCGGGTGCGTACGAGAACACGTGCCCGTACTCGTGGATGAGCGTCGCAATGAGCAGTTGGGGGTCGTTCGCGGTGTCGAGGTTGACGACGAGCGTCCAGTACTGGGGGTCATCGCCTTGGTAGACGTAGGCGAGCGTGTCGCTCTCCGGAGCATCGCCCGTCTTGTACTGCAGGATGCTGCTGCCGGCAACGTCTGCCCCCACGATGCGCGTGAACAACTGCCACACGTCTGCGGCAGCACCTTCGGCTGCGGGAACGAGCCGACCCCGCTCGTCAACGTCGTACACCTCGACAGTGCCGAAGTCGGGGTCGTCTTCGGTCGCGGGAAGGTCGCTGCCGTGACTCGACGAGCTCTCGGCGAAAAGGTCGCCGCCGAGCGACTCTCCGAGCCGCAGCACTGACAGAGCCGCCGTGATGAGAGCGGCGAGCACCAGCGCACCGGCGATGACAGAGAGAAGGATGACGTGAGTACGGCGCACGCGCTCACGCTAGCGCTCGAGAGCGACTCTTCACGTTTCGTGGTGTGCCGCGTCTGAGCAGTTCGACCAACGCCGCCTCTGCCGAGCGGTGCACATCGATCACTTGGCCTCGCCGCCATCGTTGCAGCACGCGCGGGTCAATGTAGCTCGACCGCGCGACGGCCACGGTGTTGCACAGCACCTCTGCGACCGCTGTGACGGCCTCGCGCTCGACGCGATCGGCTTCGCGCGCGGTGCGCGGTCGGTCAGCGCTCGCCAAGAACTGTGCGGCAACAACGGTGCCCTTGAGCGTGCGGAAGTCTTTCGCCGTGAACCCTTCAGAGCTGGTGGCTTCCGCGATGGCGCGAGAGACCTGTTGGGCGCTGAGCGGGCGTGGGGCACCATGAGCACTGGGCACGGCGAGTAAGCGAGCTCTCGGCGAGCCGGTCAACAGTCGCCGTATCGCGCGCGCGAGGGGAGCATCCACCACCGCGAGTGCAGCGCGCACGCCCGACTTCGCCGGGAACTGCAGTGCCACGCGGTCTTTCTCGACAGTGACGTCGCGCTCGAGCAGCGTGATGAGGCCACGGGAGCCGTGCAGAGCCCCGTAGCGCGGTGAGCCCAGGCGTAGAGCGGCGATGTCGAGCAGCCGCAATGCTGTGGCGAGCACGAACTGCTCGTCGGTCTGCCTCGACCTCAGCCGAACAGTCACCCACCGACGCACGGCGGGCATCGCTGCGGCGAGGTCGAGCGCGCGGTCGTACTTGCGACGGTCACGCCCCGTGCGCCAGTCGGGGTGATAGAGGTACTGCAGTCGACCGGCGTCGTCGACACCGACGGCTTGGATGCGCCCCTCGGCGCGCGCGCAAATCCACACTTGCTGCCAGGCGGGCGGAATCGCCAAGCCGCGCGCTCGGTCACGATCGTGCTCGCTCGCGGGCGCACCCGAGGCGTCAATGTAGCGAAAGCCTGCCCCCGCGCGCACGCGGCGCAAACCGGGATCGACATAGGGTCGCGATCGAACGAGCCGCACCATCGATTCAGGCCCTGTTCACCACGACGAGTCGACGAGCGAGAGGCGCCAGCAGACCGCCGCCGAGCACGCGCACGAGAGCGTCACGAGCCCGAGAACGGGAGCCCGTGCCCGCAGCCCCGACGTCCATGAACAGTCGCGCTCGGCGGTGAGCCCGCGATGCGGCACGTCGTGTCGTCCACGAGTACGACGCAAAGCGCGGGCGACCCGTTCGCACGGCACGCTCGAGGGCGGGCGCGAGACGTTGCGCTGCCGCCCAGCCCAGGCTGAGACCCTGCCCGCCGATCGGGCTCACTTCGTGCGCGGCGTCTCCAAGCAAAACGATGCGCCCTCGCGCGAGCGGCCACGCGAGATGTTGCCGCGCCGTGAATCCGCTCGCCGTGCCCTCGATGAGCGCCGGACTCTCGCCGATGCGCTCTCGTAGCCGCGCGGCAAGCATCGCTTCGGTCGGCGCGGCCACTGCCTCGTCGAGCCCGACGACCCAGCGACGACGCTGCTGAGGCAACGGGAACGACTCGACGACACCCTCGCGCGCCCCGTGCAGTCGCACCCATGGTGGGTCGCCCACCATCGTGGGGGCATCCGCCATCGCGTAGTGGGCCTCGCGCCCCCGCCTGCGCCACCGCACGCCGAGCTGCTCGCGCAGTGCGCTGCGGGTGCCGTCGCAGATCACGGCGAAGGGCGCGGTGACCGGATGCTCGCCTGAGGCGTCGCGCACCCGCAGCGTCACCCCGAGCGGACCTTGACCGACGTCGACCACGGTGACGCCGCGCTCGAGCGCTCCCGGCTGCAAGACGTGCAGCCGCTCTGCCAAGAGGTGCTCGACCCGCTGCTGTGCGAGCACAAGCGGCCTCGGGCGTCGCGCGTCGAAGCGCACGACCGCGAGCACCCGGCGCTCGCCCGATCGCTGTTCGCTGGAGAACTCGCCTCCGATGATCGTGAGGGCTTCGTTCCGCACGCGGTCGCCGACCCCGGCTGCGTCGAGTGCCGTGAGCGCCGCAGGGTGAATGCCGAAGGCGCGCGGCCTGGTCGCCGTTTCTCGTCGGCGTTCGAACACCTTCACCGTGATGCCTCTCTGGGCGAGCAGGCAGGCGAGCAAGAGACCGTTCGGGCCTCCGCCGACAATGACGACGCTCGGCGACGATTCAGTCTCGGTCACGACGACTCGCTGAGAACTCGAGGTGCTGCCGCCACGGCGACACGCGCCGTACTCGCCACCCAGGGGGAACGACCGCGGCAAGCTCGCGCGGCAGGAACGAGCGACGGATGCTCGCGAGGCCGTCTTGCCGGATGAACGAGCCGCGCAGCACCGTGGGCTGCAAGGGAAGCGTCACAGCGGCAAACGCCGCGTACGCGAGCGCGCTGCGCACGAGGTCGGCGTGAATCACGACACCTCCCGGTCTCACGAGGCGCTCGGAATCGGCGAGAAGCACGCCGAGCTGTGCGCCGTCGAGGTGATGCAGTACATGGTTGGAGATGACGAGGTCAAAGCGGTCGTCATCAGATGCCAGGTCGTCGACGAGCTCGCTGCTATGCGCTCGGCGCACCGTGAGCCCCGCCACGGGTGCCTGCCGCTCAGCCCAGTCAGTGGCACGCGGGTCGGGATCGATCGCCACCACGTCGAGCCGCACCTGGTCGCGTCGAGCGCGTCTGAGCAGGTCGCGTGCGACATCAGCCCCGCCGGCGCCGATGTCGAGCACTCGCACCAGACCGCCCGAGCGTTGCGCTCGAGGCAGAATCTCGCGTCGGTAGAGCCCTCGCGCGTCAGAAAGCAGAGCATTCACGAGCGTGAAACGCTCGTAGGTGCGGTGCAAGGCGTGCAGGTCGCAGTCTGGGGCGTCCATGAGCTCGCGCACCTCGGTGTCGCGCTCCCGAAAATCGAGGCGAAGGCCGGGCGTCACCCTCAGCCTTCCGCGACCTCGAGCAGAGCCGACTCGACCGTGAGCCCCGGGCCGAACGCCATCGCGATGACGCGCTCCCCTGGCACGCTCTCGCCGTGCAAGATGCGCTTCATGACGAACATGACCGTGGCGCTCGACATGTTGCCCACATCGTGCAGCACTCCGCGCGCGGGTTCGAGTTGCTTCTCGGTGAGCTCAAGGCGGTGCTGCACGCGGTCGAGAATGCTGCGCCCGCCGGGGTGAATGGCCCAGTGCTCGACAGCGCCGCTCATCGTGTCGGCCTCGAGGGCCGCTGCGAGCGGCTCGTGATCAGCGAGGAGGGGGCGCAGGGCATCCACCACATGCTGCTCGATGATCTGCGGAACGTACGTCGAGAGCACCATCTCGAAACCCTCGTCGCCGATCGTCCACGCCATGTCGCTCTCGCCGAGAGGAGTGATCACGGTCTCGAAGCGGTCGAGCTTCAGGCCGCGCTCCCCTGCCGCAAGATCGCGGTTCGATACAATGCCCGATGCGGCGCCGTCGCCGAAGAGCGAGCTGGCGACGATCGTGTCGGGGTTGTTCGAGGTGCGCAAGTGCAGAGTGCACAACTCGACACTCACGACGAGCACGACGGCTTCGGGGTCGGCCTCGCAGAACTGGGCCGCGGCGCGCAAGGCGGGCATCGCGGCGTAGCACCCCATGAACCCCAAGTGATAGCGCTGCACGCCCGGTCGCAGTTCGAGCTCGCGGGCGACGAGAAAGTCGGGACCAGGAGCGAAGAATCCGGTGCACGAGACCGTCACGACGTGGGTGATGTCGGCTGCCGTGATGCCCTCGGCGCCGTCAATCGCGCGCCGCGCCGCCTCAACGAACAGCGGGCCAGCCGCCTCGATGTAGAGCTCGTTGCGCGTCTTCGTGCCGGGCGAGAGCAAGAGGTTCTGCTCGCCGTCAAAGAACCGGGGGTTGTCTGACCTCGACTCGAGGCGCAACTCGTCGATGACCGTGTAGCGGGTAGCGATGCCCGAGACATCGAACGACGTGCCCACGATGCGTTGACCCAAGCGACCCAGGTCAGGCTGAGCCGCGAAGACGTCGCGCACCTCCTCTTGCACGAGCTGGGTATCGGGAACGATGGTCTGCAACGAACGAAGCGTCGGCGTCATGATGCAGACACTACGGCGGCATCAGTGCGATGTCACTGGGGTTGACGCGGCCCACGGCGTGCTCCTAGGCAACCGCACGACCCGGTTCGAGAACCACCTTGATGCAGCCGTCATGCTTCTTCTGGAAGAGCTCGTACAGCCGAGGGGCCTCATCGAGCGACGCGCGGTGCGTGACCAGATCTTCGGTACCCAAAGGGTCTGCCCGGTCTTCCACGAGTGGGAGAATGTCAGGCACCCAGCGCTGAACGTTGCACTGCCCCATGCGCAAGGTGAGCTGCTTGTCAAACATCGTCATGAGGGGCATCGGATCAGCGACGCCCGCGTAGACACCGCTCAGAGAGACAGTGCCTCCGCGGCGCACAGCGTCGATGGCGAGCATGAGACCGGCGAGTCGGTCGAGTCCGCCCGTGAGCATCATGGGCTTCGCGAGCTTTCCCGGTGCGTGCCCGACGACCTTCTGAGCGAGTTCGGCGGCCGGATTTCCGTGAGCTTCCATTCCCGCCGCGTCGACCACAGCATCGGGACCACGGCCCTCGGTTGCGTGACGCCACGCCTCGACAACCTCGTCGTGCTCCCCGTCGATAGTCTCTGCACCGTAGCGCTCAGCGAGCGCGCGACGTTCGGCAACGGGGTCAGTCGCGAGAACGCGGCACCCGGCCAGTCTCGCGACGCGCACGACGAACTGGCCGACGGGGCCCAAGCCCACCACCCCCAGCGTGTCGCCCTCGCCGAGGCCCGTGTAGACGAACCCCTGCCACGCCGTGGGCAGAATGTCACTCAAGAAGAGGTAGCGGTCGTCGGGGAGGCCCGCGCTCACCACAATGGCATTGGCGTCAGCACGGCGCACCCTGAGTAGTTCGGCCTGACCGCCCGGAACGGAACCGTACAGCTCGGTGTAGCCGTACAGTTGCGCGCCCGTGCCCGCCTCGCGGTTCTGTGTGGTCTCGCACTGCGTCGTGAGGCCTTCACGGCAGCGCTCGCAGAAGCCGCAGGCGATGACAAACGGCACAACCACACGGTCACCGACGGCGAGTCGCTGCACGCCTGAGCCCACCTGCTCGACGACCCCCATCGTCTCGTGCCCCAGTACGTCTCCCTTCGTGAGAAAAGGGCCGAGCACGCTGTACAGATGCAAGTCAGAGCCGCAAATCGCGGTAGACGTCACGCGAATGATCGCGTCGTCGGGCTCGACGATCGCCGGGTCGGGCACGTCTTCTACAGAAACCGTGCCGGCAGATTGCCACGTCAGTGCGCGCATGGTGTGCTCCTTCTCGTGTCGGTGCCAGCGACGGTAAACGCCGCACATCGACAAGCGCAGGGGGTTGACCTGAGGGAGCGCGGTGTGCAGTCTTGCGCGAGCTGAGAGCTGAGCTTCAGCCGAGCGAGGTGAGACTGAAGAGATCGTCGATCGGCAACTCGTCGACAACGGCAGAAACGGTGAGATCGTCGAGCGTCACGGGAGCACCTCGCACGCTGAGAAAGGCGGTGTCAGAGGCGTCTCGGCCCGCCGCGATGCGCACGAGCGTCGAGCGCGGTGCGAGCGCTGTCGCATCGACGACGTACCACCGGCCATCGATGGCAGCCTCGGCGACAGCGTGGAAGTCCATCGGCGCTAAGCCGGGCGCGTAGACCGAAGCGAGTCGCGCTGGCACATGCATCGCGCGCAACAGCGCGACAACGAGGTGCGCGAAGTCACGGCAAACCCCCGCGCCGGCAAGCATCGTGCGCACAGCTCCGTCGGTGGGCAAGCTCGAGCCCGGCACGTATCGCAGATGCTGGCCCACCCACGAACTCACTCCGAACAAGAGCTCAGAACCACTCAGGCCAGAGAACTCACGCATCGCCGTCGGCACGAGCGAGTCTGACTCGGCGTACCTGCTGGGCCGCACGAAGACGATCTCGTCGAGTGGGGTGACCTCGAGCGGTTCGGCTCGACCCTCGATTGTCGCGCGATAGCTCACGCGCACGTCGCCCTCGACCACATCGGCCACGTGCAAGCGGGTGCCGTGCGCGTCGACGACTTCGGTCACCGACACCGGGGCGCCGCCCTGGGTGACGTCGAGGTGCTCATCGACGTCGAGACCGTTCGTGGTGACGGCCACGGAGAGCACGAGGCGGGCATCCCCCGCCGCGCTCATCGTCATCTCGGCGGAAGTGTGTCGGCGCATGGGCTGATCATGACAGGCGCACATCGACGGATGCTCCACTCGTGTCACACGGCGACCGCGCCATGCGGCACGATGAGTCCATGACCCGTCGTGGTGTACTGCTCTTCGCCGCTCTCGGCGTCATCTGGGGCATTCCGTACCTGTTCATCAAGATCGCCGTCGTCGAACTGACCCCCGAGTTTCTCGTGCTCGCTCGGTGTGCTCTCGCGGCCGCGCTACTGTTGCCCATCGCTGTTCGACGCGGAGCGCTCGCGCCCGTAGTGCGGCGCTGGAAGCCGCTGCTCGCCTTCGCGATCGTCGAGATCGCCCTGCCCTGGTATGCCCTGGGGGCCGCCGAAGTGCGCTTGCCGAGCTCGACGACAGGGCTGCTGCTCGCGAGCATCCCGCTCGTGGCGATCGGTGTCGCCTTCGCCTTCGGAGGCAGAGACCGCATCGGCTCGCTCAACGCGCTCGGCATCATCATCGGCATGGCAGGCGTCGCGGCCATCGTCGGTCTCGACCTCGGCGGCTCCGACCTGGGCAGCGTCGCTCTGCTCGGCATCGCCGTCGTCGGCTATGCGGTCGGCCCCGCGATCTTGGCGCGGTGGATGCACGACCTACCTGGCATCGGTGTCATGGCCGCGGCGCTCACGATCTGCGCCGCACTGTACGTGCCTGTCGTCGCAGTCACGGGCGGCTGGCCCTCGTCGGTGCCTGCGATGCCAGTCATCGTGGCGGTGCTTGTGCTCGCCGTCGTGTGCAGCGCGCTCGCCTTCGTGCTCATGTTCGCGCTCGTCGCCGAGATCGGCCCGATTCGCATGACGGCGATCACCTACGTGAACCCCGCCGTCGCCGTCGTGGCGGGCGCGCTCGTGCTCGGCGAAGCGATCACGGGCTGGACGATCGTCGGGTTCGCCCTCATTCTCGTCGGTTGCTGGCTAGTCACGAAGCCCGCGAGCAACCGCATTGCGGTCAGCGAGGCTCCGCTCGCAGAGTCGGTGCTCGAGGCTCCTGTGCCGCCTGACGTGCGTTGAGTGCCGCCCGCACCTCGACGAAGCGCTGCAGAAATGTGCGCTCGTCGCGCCGCGTGCGTCGCAGCCAGCTTGTCACTTCACTGTTCGACTTGCTCGCGTTGCACGAGCCGCACGCTGGCACGACGTTGTCGATCGTGTAGCGGCCGCCGCGCGCGATCGGCTGCACACAGTCGCGCTGCAGAGCCCGGTCTGTGGCGCCGCAGTAGGCGCAGCCGCCCCAGAGACTCTGCACGAGCATCCACTGTTCTGCCGTGAGGTCGTGCTCGACAGCCGCCATTCGGCGCGTTCGACGACGCGCCGCTCGGGCCTTGCGCGAGTTCGGGTGCGGCACGGAGCCAGCGTAGAACGCGTCGTGGTGCTGCGCGCGCACGCCGACGTGCGATTCTCACAGCCGGCTGTCAGCCACACGGGAACCGATTCGCACTCGCGACTGTTGTGCTTCAGTGACGCCGCATCCAGCGAAGCCTCGTCGACCGGTGACTTCAAGGAGGAACCATGACCACCGAATACAGCGCCACGCCCGACGCCCTCGCCCGCCTCACTCCGCTGCAGTACAAGGTGACCCAGAAAGACGGCACCGAGCCGGCATTCCGCAACGAGTACCACGACAACAAGGCTGCGGGCATCTACGTCGACATCGTCTCCGGCCAGCCCCTGTTCTCGTCGACCGACAAGTACGACAGCGGCACCGGGTGGCCCAGCTTCACGAAGCCGATTTCGCCCAACGCCGTGACGACGAAGAGCGATCGCACGCTGTGGATGACGCGTACCGAAGTGCGGTCAACCGGCGCCGACAGCCACCTCGGTCATGTCTTCGACGATGGTCCACGTGAGGCAGGCGGCTTGCGCTACTGCATGAACTCCGCCGCTCTTCGCTTCGTGCCGGTCGATCAGCTTGAGGCTGAAGGCTACGGCGAGTACCGCCGCTTGTTCGACTGAGCCGTGTCGGGCGAATTCCCGCGCCAGAGTGTTAGCGTCGCGGCGTGACCACGACGTCGACAGCGAAGTCGCCGCGCATATTTCCCTTGCGCCCCGGCGACCCGCCCGCGATACGTTTCGCCACGCTCACACCGCTCGGCTTCGCCCTCGTCGCCGGCCTCGGTCTCGCAGTCTTCGTCGAGGCCGGGGCCCTCGCTCTCGCCGCGGGTATCGCATGCTTCGGTGTGGGCGCCGGCGTCGCCGCGTGGCGGCTGCACCGACGTCACCCGCACGCGCGCCTCGGCTATGCCAACGCCGTCACGCTGCTGCGGCTCGCGCTCGTGTCGACGCTCGTCGTGCCACTCGTCGGTGCCTCCCCCGCGCCCGTGCCCATCATGGTGATAGCGACGATCTCGCTGAGTCTCGACGGCGTCGACGGGTGGATCGCCCGTCGTCAAGGTCTCGCCTCTGATGTCGGAGGCAGCTTCGACATGGAAGTCGACTCGGTCTTCGCACTCGTACTCGCGGCACTCGCCGCTGTCGTTGGTGGAGCGCCTTGGATCGTGCTCCTGCTGGGGCTACCGCGGTATCTGTTCTGGGTTGCCGGCGCGATCTGGCCCTGGCTCTACGACCCGCTACCGCCCCGCTACAGCGGCAAGGTGGTGTGCGTCGTGCAACTCATCGTGCTCATCGTGCTGCAAGCGCCGTGGGTGCCTGATTCTCTCGCAGTCGTGCTCATCGTCGGCACGCTCGCCGCGCTCGGCTGGTCGTTCGGCCGCGACATCGTGTGGCTGTGGCGACGGCGAAGCTAGGCGGGGCGCGAGTACTACTTGGCGCAACTCGTGAACTCGACCGTGCCGGGAGGTGTCGTCGGCGACGCGGGTCGCGCAGTGCGCACTCGCGAGCACGCCGGTCTCACGATCGCGGCGCAAGCCGTCGTCGTCGAGCGCTTCGCCGGTCAGGTGGCTCTGCTCGCCACGATGATCATCGCGGTGACCGTCACCTGGCTCACACCGGGTGGGCTCGAGTGGCCAGCGTGGATGCTCGGCCTCGCCGGCACGATCACTCTCGCCGCGCTGGCACTCGTCGGGGTGCTACTCGCCGCCCGATGGCTGCCAGGACGAGTCGGGCGGCGCGTCGCTGAGCTCTCGCGCACTGCGGGCTTAGCTCTGCTCGGCCGCCGAGTCGTGTTGCCACAACTGCTGCTCAGTGCCGGCACGACGGCGTGCATCCTCTTCGCGTTCTTCAGCGCGGCGGCCGCCGTCGACCTGCGACTCTCGTTCGCTGCCGTCGTCACGCTCGTGCCGCTCATTCTGCTCACCATGCTCGTTCCCCTCACCATTAGCGGGTGGGGGCTGCGCGAAGGCGCTGCCGCGGCACTCTTGCCCCTCGCCGGGGCGACGACGAGCACAGGTCTCGCCGCGAGCGTCATCTTCGGTCTCGTCGCTCTCGTCGCGGTACTACCAGGGTTCGTCGTCGTATGGAGGGGGCGTCGTGGCGGCGACGTCATTGGGGCAGGTCAGTAGACCGCGAGCACGCGATCGGCCCGCAACACAGCTCAGGCCCCGCCGACGCACGATGCGCCGACGAGGCCTGAAGACTGAGAGGGTTGAGTGCTACGCGGCGGCGCGGGCACGGTGACGGCGCGCCGCACCCACGGCGAGCGCACCCACGATGAGCGCGACGAGCGCGATGCCGATCAACCCGGCCACGTCTGCCGCACCAGTGTCAGCAAGCTCTTCCTCGCCACCGACGCCGTCACCGATGGGGGTCGCGCCCTCAAGTTCCACCTCGTCGAGGAAGAAGACTGCCATGAAGATGTTGTCGTCGCCCGAGGCGTTGAGCGTCTGCACCTGAATCTCGGTGTCTCCCACCGACACGAACGGTGAGAGCGAGTAGAGCTCGTCGTCAGAGACCGTCGACCATGGGTCACCAACCGTCGGGTTCGCGAGGCTGTCACCGACGCCGCCGACGGTGATGAGCGCACCATCGCCGCACGTCCAGTTGCTACTGTTCTCGTCGCCCGCGACGAACTCGTCGCAGTCATCGAAGTGGCCGGCCTGGTCGCTGAGGGTCGTGCCGTTCACCGAGATCGTGCTCGTCTGACCGCTGCCATAGCTGTAGGCCGAGCCAATCGACATGCGTAGATCTTGAGTCTGCGGCTCGGTCAAAGCGTCAAACTGTAGCGTGAACTCGTCTCCCGAGGTCTGACTGGTGCCGAAGTAGAGCGCGATCGACGACACAGAAACGGCCGGGTCTTCAAACACGACCACGAGCGCTGAACCCTCGATGCTGCTCGCCGAGGCGCCTTCGTCCATCGAGATCGCGACAGTGCCAGCGCCGGCAGCGTCGATCGTCGGTGCGACGATGTCGGTCACATCTGCGAGGAAGTTGCGGAAGCCGTACGTGGTGTCAGTTGCATCGTCACCGAAGGTGGGCGTCGCGCCGTTGAGCACGACATCGCTGAGGCCGGCCGTCGCTACGTTGTCGAACGATGCGAGCACAAGAAACGCACGCAGCACGGTCGCGCCCGCGGGCTTCTCGACCTGCAAAGTTCCCGTCGAACCACTGTTCGAGCCGAGGCCGTCGACAGACCAGTTGAGGTTTCCCGTGAACGCGTGCATGAGTTGAAGCCCGCCATTCTCGACGCTCGCCGACGGCGCGAAATCTTCGGGAGCAGTCGTACCTGCAACGCGCTCCTCGACCTCCGGAGCGGGCTCAACGACATCGCCTGACGACACGGGATCAGTACTGCCGTAGGCAGGAGCAAGAGCAGAAAGAGCGAGAACCGAGCCTGCGACGATGGCAGCCCACGAAGAATGAACGGGTTTCATAGCGTCCCATCTTAGTGCGCGGGCTACCACCGCGAGCACCACCCCGAACGGGTGTCGCGCGCTCATGTTCGCAATAGCGACTATCACCCGACGGCGAGCGGGGGGCTATCGCGGCGCGGCCGTCACCCCATCAGTCGACGCTCGAGGGCGGCGCCGCCGTCGGCCGCTCACCGACCGCGGTACCCGGTGGGCGACCCGTGCCGGGCGCGTGCTTCTCGCGCTCCACCACAAGCCACTCGGGCATCTCGTCGAGCAGCGCGCGAATCTCAGCCGTCGTCATCGTGTCGCTCACACCGGCCCGGGCGAGCGCCGAGTTTGACACCCCGAGACGACGAGAAACTTCGCTGCGCGGGTGCGGGCCCTCGCGGCGCAGAGTGACGAGCCACTCTGGTGGAGCATCCATCATCGCCTGCAGCGACGTGCGCGAAATCGGGGCCGCCTGAAAGTCGGCGGGCGTCGCTGGCAGAAAGATGCCGAGCTTCTTCGCCGCCGTCGCGGGGCTCAACAGCTGCTCTTGTCGAGGCTTCGGCTGCTGGCGACGGTCTTCACGCGGGGCATCGGTCATGCACCGAGCGTACGGGAGGCAGGCCAGTCACGCCCCACGACTAGCCTGAAGCCATGGCCGCACCGCGCTACGACACCCTGCGCGTCGCGTTCGTGCCCGGCGTCACCCCCACCAAGTGGGAGCGCATCTGGCGCGAGCGCCGACCGCCGGGCCGCATCTCACTCGAACCGCACACGCAAGCCGCTGCGCTCACGGCCCTCGACGCGGGCGAGGTGCACATGGCGCTGCTGCGCGACATCGGGGCAGACGACGAGCGGCACGCCATACAGCTCTATCGCGAATCGCCGGTGGTCGTCGCGCCGCGCGGCTCACTCGTCGCCGGGCTCGACGACCTCAGCCTCGCCGAACTCACCGAACTCGACGACGTCACCGTGCAACCCGTCGACCTGCTCGACAGCGACGGCAGCGCCGCGATCGAACTCGTGGCCGCCAACGTGGGTGTCGCCGTCATGCCGCAATCAGTTGCCCGTGCGCTCTCGCGCAAAGACGTCGTTGCGCGCCCCCTGCGCGACGCCCCCGACACGGGCATCGCGCTCGTCTGGCCGGTCGCACACCCGCACCCGCTGTGTGACGAGTTCATCGGCATTGTGCGGGGGCGCACGGCCAACAGCTCGCGGTGAGCATCCACCGGCGTCACATGCCTGGCGTGGTCGCTACCCTCGACGCATGACCTCCCTGCCCGCCGACTGGGTCGAGCGCCGCCGCGACGACGGCGAACGGCTCGGGTGGATTCACCCCAGCGACTCGCCCAGTGCCTCGTCCACTGACTCACCCGGCGACGACCTCTACACGGCCGTCGACGTGCTCGGCCGCGTCGTGGTGTCGAACGTCGACTGGCTCGACGCTGAAGCCGCCCTCGACTCCCACGGAATCTCGTGGCTCGCCGAACCCTGGGCACTCGAGCTCGACAACGGCCGCGTGCAACGCGTGCGCATCAGCCACTTGAGCCCGGCGGGCCTCACCGTCGTCGATGACGACTGGGGTGCAGCCGCAGCCGTCGGCAGCGGGATGCTCGAGCGCAGCCTGCCGTGGCCCGCGCCCGCGGGGTTGCGGTTGTGGGGTGAGGCGGGGCAGTAGTCGCTCTAGGCCCGAGGAAACGTTGACGTGATCGCCCGGGTCACGTGGTCGACATCGACGACCTGCTCGACACTCTTCGCAATCCACGAGGCGAGCTTTCGGGGCCACACCACCCGCACGCCGTTCACGGTGAAGTAGTCGGCAAACATGCCCCAGTCGGCATCTACGAAGCAAAGCACCCCGAACACGGGCACCTCGCCGACCACGCGTTGCACGCTGTCGACTTGCTTCAGCACGCCGTCGACGAGAGCCGTCTTATCGCGCCCCCTCACCGTCAGCAGCTCAACCCGCGGCCGAATGATGCCGCCCTCCACGCGCTTCTGCGGTGCCGGGCCGACGTAACGCTTGGTGTCGATCACCCAGACCCCGCCGGGGGTGATGACGAGGTGGTCGATGTTGGCCTTCGACCGCGGAATGCGACGGTCATGCAGAACGCGGATGCTCTCCGAAGCCAGCCCGTCGAGCCGGGCACCCACGGCCGCTTCGCCGGCGGCACCACTGCTCCACGCTCTCGTGCTCTGCTTCTCGTCAGACAGCGCGACGGCGATGCCGCCGAGCTTGCCCCACTTGGCGCGCAGCCTAGCTTCGTCGTTGGCTTTGCGGCGCTCGTACTCGCGTTGGGCTGATGTACCGGGCGCATTGAAGGACTTGGGGGTCGATGACCCCTCATCCGCAGTCACCACGATCGCTCGAGACCCTGTCTGGCAACCCAGTCTCCGATGCGCCGGTTGCGGGCCCGGACAAAGTCGAGAGTCCGCTCTCGGTACGCGACGTAGTCGTCGAGAGTGCCGGGCAGCGCCGGGGTCGTGAAATCGTCGAAGTCGTAGAAGTAGCGGACGCCACCCGCCTCAGATACGAGATCACCGAGGTGGAAGAACTCCACGTACCCCGAGAAGTCCACGAACAGATCGAAGAACGAGCGGTATGCGGCAAGAGTTTCGCCAAGGGGACTCGACTCACCGGCGTAGAACCGTCTAATGCACTCGAGGGTCAAGTCGAAACGATCTTCAATCTGACGGTGCGTGCCCCGGCGCTGGTTGATCGTCTGCCTACCAGCAACTGGTACCCCTGGAAACACGATCATCCCGCCAATCGTGTAGCCCTGCCGGTGGAAGCGTTCGTTATCTTCCTCCGACAACTGCGAGTAGAAGTGCGCCAGCCGCTTCTTGTTGGAGGTGGCGATCGTGTCGCTCGACAGAACGAATCGACCAAGGCTTGAATCGTGCGCCAGATACACTGCTCGTTTCTCCGGAGTGAGTGTGAACACGTCGCCGTTCGGCAACGCCTTGCTCCACGGCATGCGGTGGTAGCGCCGGAGCCTTGGGCTATGGGTGTCCGGGTCTTTGCCTTCCGGCGTGTCCGACCGAAAGTCGAACTCGGAATCGAACAGATCGTCATCATTCATGTACGTGACAATAGCGACCAACACGGACATTCCCGAGCGTCGCCGATGAGCTCACGTACCTGAGCGGCGAGGGCCGCGTAGAGGTTCGCGGCCCGCTTGCACAACCCGAACCTATTGGCTCCAGGAAGAGATGACTGGCACTCGGCGTCTAGTTCTCTGGCCGTCACGCAGCTTGGCCCCCGCGGTACAGCAACCGCCCGATGATCGACACGAACTGGGCCAACTTCTGCTTGTCGTCAAAGAGTTCGTCGGCCATCTTGCCGTTGTTCTCACGGGCGGCGACGATCGCGGTGACTACCGCAGTGGCGAGATCAGGGCTAGCGAGGAACTGCTTCTGGGTGTTCGCCGTGCGCTGCGCCTGAATCTGCTCGCTCTCGGCGACCTTGCCCTTGACGTGGGTGGCGAGACCCACGAAGTCGGCGTCGGTGAAGTCAGCGCCGTCGAACAGATGGTTCAACGCCTCGACTGCTTCCTCGAGCAAGACAAGGTCTGGGTCGCGCGGGGGCTTCGAGCCCGTGTCACTGACCGGCTCGAGGCCGGCGTCGTCGTCATCGCCGAGCTTCAGGTCAGCATCCTGCAGCTTCTTGATGGAGTAGCTGACGAGCTCGACGCCGGTGAGATCGATCGGAACCCGCATGTTCTCTTCGCGGATGAGGCGAGCGAGGCCGCGGGCGTAGATGCTGAGCTTCTCGAGGTCGGTGTTCTCGAAGTCGATGATCTGCGAAAGGAAGTCGTAGGCGTTGATGAACGCGGTGAGGTCGGAGCGGAAGAGGTAGAGCTTCTCGGCCTCGGCCGCGTCATGTCCATCGAGGGCGGCCTGCAAACGGGTGACGAAACGGCTGCGACCCGGCTCGATCGCCGCGAAGTAGGCGTTGTTGCCCGTTCCCGTCTTCGCCGACGTGAGCTGGGCGAGCGTCGCCGCCTCGACCTCGTGCCACTCCCAGATGTCGAAGGCCTCGAGCTTGGCGCGCAGGTCGACGACCACGTTCGGGTCGCTCACCTCGGTGATTCGCGCGTCACGGTAGTAGGGCTCGAACGACTCGCGGATCACCTCCGGGTCGTTGACGAAGTCGAGCACGCACGTGAAGTCTTTGCCGGTCGCGACGCGGTTGAGTCGCGACAGCGTCTGCACAGCGGTGACGCCCGACAGCTTCTTGTCGACGTACATCGCCACGAGCAGCGGCTGATCGAAGCCGGTCTGGAACTTGTTGGCCACGAGCATCACCTGAAACTCGTCCGTCGTGAAGGCCTGCGGCAGCGAGCGGCCCTTCAGCCCCGGGTTCATGGTGATCTCGGTGAACGCGTCGGGCCCCGACTCGGGGTCGGAGACCTCGCCGCTGAAGGCGACGAGGGCGCGGACATCCAGGTAGCCCATCTCGCGCACGTAGGCATCGAAGGCGAGCTTGTAGCGCACCGCCTCCTTGCGCGATCCGGTGACGACCATCGCCTTCGCCTTGCCGTCGAGACGCCATGCGACGTTCGACCGGAAGTGCTCGACGATGATGCGCACCTTCTGGCTGATGTTGAACTCGTGCAGCTTCACCCAGTTCATGAGCTGCTTGACGGCGGCCGAGCGGTCGACGAGGGGCGCGTCGGCGTCGTACTCCTGACCCTGATGTGCGAGCTTGAACGCCACCTTGTAGGGCATGTAGTTCTTGAGCACGTCGAGGATGAAGCCCTCGTCGATGGCCTGCTGCATGGTGTACAGGTGGAACGGCCGCGGCAGGCCGTCGGCATCGGGCCGCCCGAACAGCTCGAGCGTCTTCGCCTTCGGCGTCGCGGTGTAGGCGAAGTACGAGATGTTCGTCGCGTTGGCGCGGGCCTGCATCTGCAGGGCGAGCAGGTCCTCCACCGAGACCACTCCCCCGTCATCGAGCGCGGCGGCATCCTCCGGGGACAGCACCTGCTTGACCTTGTTGGCCGTGGTGCCGGTCTGCGACGAGTGCGCCTCATCGGCGATGATCGCGAACGAGTGGTCGGGCAGCGCCCCGAGCTTCTCGGCGACGAACCCGAAGGTCTGAATGGTGACGACGATGATCGGCGCGCGGGCGGCGAGCGCCGCCGCCAGCCGCTCCGACTTCGACCCCGCACCGGCTGCATCGATCGCCACGACCACGCCGGTCTTCGCATCGATCTGCTTGATGGCGTCTTGCAGCTGCGAATCGAGCACGGTGCGGTCGGTCACGACGATCACGGAGTCGAACGCCTTCGAGCCGTCGGGCCGGTGCAGCGTCGACAACTGGTGCGCCGTCCACGCGATCGAGTTGGTCTTGCCCGAGCCGGCCGAGTGCTGGATGAGGTACTTGTGCCCCGGCCCCTCCGCACGCGCGGCCGCGATGAGCTGCGTCACCGACTCCCACTGGTGGTAGCGCGGAAAGAGCAGGGTCTCGCTCTTCGTCACCGCACCTGTCACCGGGTCGACCGACTTCGACACCTGCAGGTGCAGGAAGCGCCCGATGATGTCGAGCCACGCATCCCGCTGCAACACCCGCTGCCACAGGTACGCGGTCGACGACCCGTTCGGGTTGAGGGGGTTGCCGGCACGACCGTCATCGCCCTGGTTGAAGGGCAGAAAGCGAGTGGATGCTCCGCTCAACTTCGTCGCCATATACACCTCGCGGTTCGACACCGCGAAGTGCACCAGCGCACGCCGACCGAACCCGAGCAGCGGCTCGCCCTTCGGGTCGCGATCGTTCTTGTACTGCTCGATCGCGTGCTGCACGCTCTGGGTGAAGTCAGTCTTCAGCTCGATCGTTGCCACCGGCAGCCCGTTAACGAACAGCACGAGGTCGATCGACTTCTGGTTCTTCTCCGAGTAGTGAACCTGCCGCATCACCCGCAGGCGCATCGCAGCGTAGGCGGCGTTCGTGGTCGCGTTGAGCTCGTCGGCTGGCTTGAACTGCGCCATCGTGAACTTGTGGGGCACACTCTCGAACCCGCGCCGCAGCACGGCGAGCGTGCCGCCCTGCTGACCACCGGACGCCTCGAACGGCGCGTCGAGCGACTTCACCAGCCGGTCGAGCAGCGCCTCGCGGTCACGCTCGGCCGTCGCCGGCTTTACCGCCTTGGCGAGCGTCTCAAGCTGGGTGGACTCGAGCCAGGCGAACACGTCGGCCGGGTAGAGCGCACGCTTGCGGTCGTAGCCGTCGTCATCCGGCGAGTACAGCCACCCGTTCGCGGCGAGGTGCTCGCAGATCTCCCGCTCGAACGGGTTCTCGTTGTGAATCGCCACGCTGCTCCCTCAGTGTCGCCGCACCGGCCGCGGCCCTTCACCTCACCTTCGAGCGTAGCGAGAACGAGCGACACTCACGGGAGGGGGCCCCGGGTTGTCACGTGCGACGCCTCCTCGCCGGACCCCGCGGTTCAGTCCCAGATCTCGATCCGGCTGGGGTCACGAAGCTCGATCTCGGCGATTCCCTGCCAATACGTGATCATTCCGGTCGTGCAGAGGGTCTTGCCCGAAGGGATGGGGTCGAGCGCGCCGACATCCCACACCACGATGACGAACCGACCGGTGTCCGGGTAGTCCCGTCCGATGTTCAAGAAGACGTCGTCCTCGTCCGTGCGGAGGGTTGCCAGTGGCCCACACACGCGTTGTGTACTGCCGACGTAGTTGATCGCTTCGTTCCAAGGGATGCCCCCGCCCGTCTGACCGGAACTCTGAGACCCACCCCCGCTGGCCGACGAGCCGCCGCTCTCGCACAAGCCCTCAGCACGGAGGAGAGCGGTCGCGTCCTCCCCGACCCGCGACGGCCAGACCTCGCAGGGCTCGAATCCGAACGAGGCGATGCTGATCTTTGCCGACATGAATCCGGTCACCGCGTCGTACTGACGCGGGCAGTTGTCCATCAAGAACTGCATCTCACCGTTGATCGCACCAGCGGTGTCGCCGACCCGCTCGCGCTGCAGCACACTCTGCATCACTCCGTCGCAGCTCGCTGACTGATTCTGCGGCGAGCTCGCCGACGACCCTCCCGAATACGCGGACGAACTGCAAGCCGTGAGCGCGAGGGCACTCACGATCAGCAGCCCGAGGCTTGCAGTGCTGCGACTCGAGAGCCTCACCACCTCGTCAGCCCCGGTAGTCGCAAGCGATCGCGTAGTACATGCGCATCGCGGGGTCATCCGTCGCATGGAAATGCGAATCGCCCTTCGTGCGGATGGTCAACGACGACAGCTGGCTCGCGCTGAAGGGAGTGTCGCCACCGAGACTGACCACCTCGCCGCCACTGACCGTCGCCGAACCCAGGTACCGATTTCCCGCATCGTCAACGAGCACCTCGTACTGGTTCGATTCGTTGACGTACACGCCCTGGCATGCGTACGAGCCGTCCTTCAGTGCGGCAAACGACGACTGGCTGCTCCACCACCAGAACCCTCCGATGCCGACGACGGCGATCACCGCGTACGGCTTCCAGGTGCTCCACACCGATTGCTCCGGCATCGTTGCCGTCCTTCCTGCGAATGAGAGTCTCAACATCTCTGACTGCAGGTCAGCTTAGGGTCGCCGTACCTCCCTCGGAACAGGACATACGTCCTGAGGGTCACAGCGATCCGTCTCCTTGATCCATGAGTATTAGCACTTAGACTCATAAACACTAACAAGGAGGCCTGCCGTTATGACTTGGCCAGTAGTCGCATACGAACAGGTGCCGTGGGATGCGGAGCCTGAGCGGGCGAGCTCGCGCCGCCAGCAGCTTCGGGCGCGTGGGCCCTACAGCGCCGCCGTGCCACCGTTCATCGCCGAGCTAAGCCCGAGCATCCCGGGACCACTCGCCGCCGAAGCGGCAGACGCACAGGCAGCACTGACCGCGTTCGACGCGCGGGTAGGCGAGATTCCCGCTCCGTTCGCAGCGATCCTGCTGCGCACCGAGTCGGCCTCGAGCTCAGAGATCGAACGGCTCACGGCCGGAGCGAAGGCCATCGCGCAGGCCGAGCTGGGGCGCAAAACAGGCGCCAACGCCGAACTGATCGTCGCCAATGTTCGGGCCATGCAGTCGGCACTCGAGCTCGCCGATGACCTCAGTGTCGACACCGTCATCGCGATGCAAGACGCACTGCTGAGCGAGCATCACCCTGACCTGGTCGGGTTGCGAGCGGAAGCCGTGTGGATCGGCGGCGGGCTGTCAAACACCCCGCACACCGCCGAGTTCGTGCCCCCGCAGCACGAGCGCGTGCCAGCGCTCATGGCCGACGTCATGACCTTCGCCCGCCGCACCGATTTGCTCGTGCTGCCACACCTGGCGATCGCGCACGCCCAGTTCGAGACGATCCACCCCTTCGCCGACGGCAACGGGCGCACCGGGCGCGCGCTCGTGCAAGCCATGCTGCGGCACCACCGCGTCACCCGCAGCGTGACTGTTCCCGTCTCGGCAGGGCTGCTCACCCGCACGGGCGACTACTTTGACGCGCTCACCGCGTACCGGGCCGGCGACATCGAACCGATCGTCGAGCAGTTCATCGCCGCGACCTGGCGCAGCATCGACAACGCCGACCGGCTCGTCACCGGCCTGCTGCAGTTGCGCATGGAGTGGGAGACCCGAGTGGATGCTCGCCGCGGCAGCGGCGCCCGCCGCCTGCTCGACCTGCTCGCGTCACACCCCGTGATCGACGTGCCGCGCGCTGCCGAGTTGCTCGGCGTCGCCTACACGTCGGCTGCTGCGGCGATTGAGCGGCTCGACGCGGCCGGGGTGTTGAGCCCCATGAGCAGTGTCGCCCGCAATCGAGCTTGGGTGGCCAGCGACGTGATCAACATGCTCGACGCGTTTGCGGCGCGGGCGCGGCGCGGCTGAGCGGTCAAAGGTCAGGCGATGGTTCGCACAGCATCCGACAGCATGCGTCAGTCGGAGGTGCGACAGTAGGTGCATTCGATCGGGTTACGGCCGAGCACGATGCTCGACGGGCCCAACGGAGGGCGGAATGCGCGATCCTGAGTGAAGACGCGCCTACTCCAGCACCCCCTGCGTTCATGCGATGCTGTCGCGACGCCACCGTCGCACGAGCGGCGACGCTGACGACCCGGGCCGCGGTCGACCCCGCGAACACAGTTAGCCCAGCTGAGGTGTACACGCCGGTGGAGTTCACTCCTTCGGCGGAGATCGTCACCCGCTGGCCGTCGCCCGCATCTCTGCCGACGCCGGCACCTCCATGAACGAGAACCCCAGCGTCGACATAAGCACACGAATGGTCTGCAGGTACTCCTCGCAGTTCAGCGGCGACAGGCACTTGCGCCACAGCATAAGCACGGCCGCCTCGCGCGCTCACGCTGCTGGCAGTGGCGCCCGATCGCCTCGAAAGCCAGTCGCCGCTGGGCCCGTGAGCGCCAGCACTAGTTCCCGGACACGTCGCCGCAGGTCTTTGGACGAGCCATCGAGATCAAACCCGTGAACGTGCACCGTCACCCCGGCGCTGGCAATTGCGAATGACTGTGAGCGCCGTGGCGGCGAAACGTAGACCAGGTGAGCCTCCGGGACCCCGAGCGATAGCGCGTAGGCCACAGCCTGGTAAACGTCGCCATTACTCGGACTCGCCGCCGCGGAATCGAGCACCTTGTATTTGGTGTCAGCCACTGTGAGCGGTCGCCCGCCCACTGTGACCACGATGTCCGGTCGCAGCCGGATCTGACCTTCCGCGTCCAGTCGCCAGGTATGGTCCTGCATGTCGAGACCGATGCCAGACGCCTCTAGCTCTGTTCGAAGCCTGTGCCCCACGTATCGCTCAAACACGTGTGCCATGTCGATGAGGAACGTGCCCGCGCGGCGGTCGCCGTCTCTCTGGGTCCAGGCGACAGCCTCCAGAATGACGGTGCCGAGACGCAGCGCGCCAGCGTAGTGAGCGTTCAGTCGCATTGGCTTCACAGGAGGAAGAGGCAGGCCACGCGGGAGCCGATCTACGTCGACGAACGGCCTCACTAGCTCGTCTATCCGCTTCTCGAGTGGTCGCGGTAGCCCAGACAGCGCCCTCGCTCGCAGAAGAGCCGTGAACAGGATCCGATTCTCGGGAATATCGGCCGTGTATTCCTCGAACTCGATTTCAAGCGGAAGCGGGATGCCCGGGCGCCTCGCCAGTTGTGCCGGGATATCCCACCGACCCCTGACCACGGCCGACGACTCCCGCGTTTCTCGGTACCCCTTGAGAAGCCCCTGACGGGTGGCGGCATGTACCTCCCTCAGGAAGGCAGCGACAAGCGCGCTCGGCACGTCGCTTTCCGCGTCGTGCTCGATGTCGTCGGGACGGAGATCGATCTGGAGCTCACCAAGAGATGCCATCGCGATGAGGCTCCGCAAAGGAGCTTTCGGCCTGAACTCCACATGTGCGCCCGAGATGGCCACCACCCCGATGCGCTTCACATCGGCCACACGCCAGAGCCCCGTTTCACCTGTCGGTAGCACTCTACAGACATCAGTGGCCTGCAGTTCGACTGCTTGCTCATACGTCAGTGAAAGCAGAGTCTCGCCTCGTTCGTGCACGACAAGCCGGTCCATGGGGCCTCTTTCAGGACTCCGGCTCAACGGCAGCATCCACCTTGACCTCTGCGCCGCCTGACCGATCGTCGACTTTCACACGCCGCAGGAGCGCCGAAAGCGCGAACGTGCCAGGCACATCGACAGACGTCCCGAGGTGGCGCTCCTCCAGGAGCGGCAGGATGCTCTCTTCCCAGATTGCCTCGAGATCGATCTCGGTCAGGTTCTCGCGACGCAGCAAGTGGCTCGGACCGATGCGGTCGTCGCGATCCCGAATCTGGCCGTTCAGCACTGCGAAAAGCTCAGCGATGGGGAGATCCTGCGGGTGAGCCTTAGCCCACCTGTCCACGATGCCCGCCACCGGGGCCCGGTCAGGGTGGAGTTCAAAGAACGAGAAACGGCGCCGCATCGCTGAGTCGAGGAGCGCGATCGAGCGGTCCGCGGTGTTCATGGTGCCGAGGATGAGAACGTTGGGCGGCAAGGTGAAGGTGTTACCGCCGTCGTCCCCCGAGCCGGCGTACAACAAGTCGATGGGCTCGTCGCGGTACTCCAGTAGGTAATACAGCTCGCCGAACACCTTCGAAAGATTCGCGCGGTTGATCTCGTCGATCAGCAGCACATGCGCGACCTCGGGGTCACGCCTCGCGTCGTCCGCGATGCGGCGAAGCGGGCCCTTCACCAGTTCGAATGCCAGTTGGCCGTTCTTCTCGCGGGGGCGATAGCCGGCGAAGAAGTCTTCGTAGGTGTACGACGGGTGGAACTGAATGCGCCGAGCGGCTTCTGGGCTGCCAGTGATCGCCCGAGTGATCGCCTGAGCAACGAAGGTCTTACCCGTGCCGGGGGGCCCGTACAGGATGACCTGTCCGCGTCGATGCAGCGCGGCGATCACTCGCTCGACCCAGCCGACCTCGAACATCAGCTCGTCCGCCAGTGCCTGAGCATCCACAGCGCTGGGGTTAAACCCACGGGGGTCGGACAGCTCCGCCTCTTCCGCTTCCCGGGCCCCGTCGGGCTCACGGTTGTCGACCCAGAGTCCCGTCGACATCGACTTGGCTCCCTGCCACTGCTCGACGAGAGGCGACTTGTAGAAGTCGATCGGCTTTCCGGACTTGACCTGCAACGCGGTGACGATGTCCTTCAGATCCTGGTCTTCGTCGTCACCGGCAATGCCGCCGATCTCCCCGTGAGTCACCCCGGCATGTCCGGAGGCAGGATTCCTTGGAAGGATCTGTCTCATGGGACGTCCCAGTAAGTATCCGCGCGAGCTTCGTGAGCGCGCTGTCCGAATGGTCGCCGAGGTGCGGCCCGACT
>Ga0209066_10001290_pt1 | contig 33765 bp, 31 predicted proteins | sample All_14_2_FD_187198 | JGI IMG/M metagenome (GOLD analysis project Ga0209066, IMG submission 187198) | Freshwater microbial communities in response to fracking from Pennsylvania, USA - Allegheny Zone_MetaG_DW_15 (SPAdes) (version 2) ... | reverse complement strand
GCGCGATGCCGGTGAGCACCGGGCCGATCGCCACCGGCAGGCTGCGTGGGCGGATGGCGGTGGCCCAGCGGGCGGCGGTTGGGGGTGGAGAAGGCAGTGCGCTCATTCGCCCACTGTGCCGGAAGTCCGCGTTGTGATCGGCACTGGCGGTGCAAAAACAAACAAGGCCGGCAAAGCCGGCCTCGTCATCCATCAAGTGCGCCAGCTCACTGGGTTGTGCGACGCTTGCCCATGAAGCCCAGCACGCCCAGGCCGGCGCGCAGCATGGCGTAGGTTTGGGGTTCGGGGACTGGTGAAGTCGGCGTCAGCGCGACATCAACCACTACGGACGCATTGCTAAAGCCCAAGAAGTAGTACTCAAGGACATGTGGGTCGCCGTCAATTTGCCCGGAGAAGCTCCATGGCTTGTAGATGCCCATCGCCGAGGGGGTATTGTCCAATTTGACCGCTCCTCCTGCGTTTGGGGAGAGCAGATTGCCGCTCAACTCAAGCGAGAACGACGCATCGTACGTGGTGGAAGCGTTGCCGGCCGGATCGAATGTGAAGTCAAGGAACGCAAACTCCTTGTCTGACATTCCGGTCCCAGGTCAATCACCCAATCAGCCTCGGCAATCACATCCAGGTCATGCTCAATGACCACCACGCTGTGCCCGCCGTTCACCGCCGGGGCAGCACGCGGATCAGCTTCTCGACATCGGCCATGTGCAACCCCACGGTGGGTTCATCCAGCACGTACAGCGTGTGCGGTGCTTTCTGGCCGCGCCAGGTGACGGCCAGCGTCTCGGGGTTGAAGCGGGCGCCGTGGCACAGGTCGCAGGGCACCTTCACGTCGGGCACGAACGCCATCTCGATGGTGCGCAGGCCCTGGCCTTCGCACTCCGGGCGCGGTGATCGGGCACGGCATGATTGCGCCAAATGGCCCACGTTGAAATACAATTTGCCCAACCTTGACGAGGGTTCCAAGCATGAATGCTTCTATTGACCTTCACCTCAGCCGCAAGCTGGGGCAGATCTTTGGTCTGAAGTCCGGCGCTACAGAAGACTCCTTGGCGCTGGCGGATCGCCAACAACTCGGCGCGGCGTTGCTGCGCAATCTTGAAGACCAGGCGCTGCTGGCACCGGCCGATGTGCACAGCATCGTGCCGCGCCGAACTTGGTCGCGGCGCAAGACCGGTGCACCCCTGAGCCGCGATGAATTCGATGGCCTGTACCGCCTGGTGCGGGTGCAGGCGCTGGCCGAGTTGGTGTTTGGTGACGCCGAACGTGCGCGCGTCTGGTTGCACAGCCCCAAAGAGCGACTGGGCGGCGCCGCCCCCATGGCCTTTGCTGCAGACACCTTGGGCTTTGAAGCGGTGCAGGCCTGGCTGCATGAAATCGACCAGGGGTATTTCGCGTGAGTGTGGTGCCGTGATCCTCTGGCGGATCAGCAACTACGCCGATCTGTCCGGCGCGGGTGGCGTGCTGCATGGTGGGCGTTGGCACCATCGTGGCCGGCCCGTGGTCTACCTGGCCGAGAGCCCGGCCGGGGCTTTGGTCGAGGCGCTGGTGCATGTGCAGGCCTCGCATGCGGGCGAGTTGCCGACGAACTACCAGTTGCTGGAGGTGGCTGTGCCTGACGAGGTGGTGGCAGAGCCCGTGCAACTGCCGCAAGGGGTGGCTTGGAGCGACGATGTGGCGCTCACCCGGGGTTGCGGCGATGCCTGGTTGGCCTCGGGCCGTAGCCTGCTGCTTCGGGTGCCGTCGGCCGTGGTGGGCCGCAGCTTCAATTGCCTGTTCAACCCGCTGCATGGGCAAGCTGGGCAGTGCCGTGTGCTGTCAGTGGCGCGGTATCCGTTTGACGGCCGGTTGGTCCATGGGCGTTGACGGTGTGACGATCCCGCAGCCATGGGTCGGGCCTGAGGCTATGGCACTCAACGCTGCCGTCGATGGGCTTGCCGTCCTGATGTGGGTGGGTGCGTGGATTGGATTTGCACCCAAGTTCAGACGACGGATAAGATGTCAGAAATCAGGAAATCATCATGAGCACAGTCAGCCTTCGTGAACGCCGCCAAATCACCCTGCCGCCGGACATCGTGGCCGCTGCCGGGCTGGAGACGAACGACACCTTGGAGATCAGCTTGATCAACGGCGTGATTCAGCTGGTGCCCACCCATAAGGCCCGCGCCAAGGGGCGCATGATGAGCCGGTTCCTGGGGGCGGCGGGTGCGGTGTACGGCGCCACCGCAGGCGATGTCGATGCCTACGTGCGTGAACAACGCGACAGTTGGTAGCCGTGCTGGATGTGCCCGGCCTGCTCGCCCGTTGGCGCGGATGCAAGGTGTACCTGGACACCAACATCTTCATCTACGTGCTCAACAACACGCCTGTCTACGCCGAGCCGTGTCTGGCTTTGCTGCAGGCTTGCGCTGATCGGCAGCTGATGGGCCTGACGGGCGATGTCACACTGGCTGAACTGTTGGTGAAACCGTTGCAGGCCAACGATGCGGCGGCCGTAGCGGCTGTGCGCGACCTGTTGATGGAGGATGGCGCCATTGCGCTGCTCAACCATGACCGCACTACGTTTGAAGAAGCTGCCCGCCTTCGCGCCAAGCATGGCTTGAAGATGGTGGATGCCTTGCACTTGGCCACGGCACGCCAAGCCGGTGCGGTGTGCCTGATCTCGAATGATCGGCAGTTCCCGGTGCTGTCCGACATCGAGTGCTTGAGCCTCGTGGGGTGAGGGTCCCAAGCAAAAGGCCGGCATGGCCGGCCTTTTGGGGTAGCTGCGCAGCAGGTGTGATCAGCTGGCGCGGCGACGCTTGCCCATGAAGCCCAGCACGCCCAGGCCGGCGAGCAGCATGGCGTAGGTTTCGGGTTCGGGGACGGTGGCTACTGACGTGTAGGTTCTGAACGCGTGGTCGTATTCGGTTCGTGGAGCGAACAGGGGTAGTGCGGCCGGGTTGCCCGAGGAGCTAAACACGTTGCCACGGGTGTAGTGGGCAAAGCCGGTATACCCATCGACAAATCCCGATATGGCCAGTGTGGTGTTGCCTGTAAAGACCAAGTAGTACGTGGTGTCAGGGGTGATGGAGACCGGGGCCCAAAACACGTCGAACCAAGCTCCTGCAGTGCCTGTGCCGCTGGCCACAGCCAGTTGATTTGCACCGGTCTCATTCGGCAGCTTGTCCCACAGCGAAATGGTGACACTATCCGTGCTGCCCCAGTTGGGGGCCAAGAAGATGCCCGCGCCAGAAATGTTCGCCGCGGCCTGCTGAAATGACTGCGCGATATCGCCGTAGCTGAACAAGGACATATCGATTTCGGGCCATGGCGCGTTCTGGTCGATCACGTTGGCCGCGGATGCGGCGCCACAGCCAAGCGCAATGGCCGCTGCAAGAGTCATCTGTTGAAGACGGGACATGTAGGTTCCTCCCTGAAGGGCATCAATAGCGATGCCCTTCAGTTCTACCCCCCCCCAGCAACTTTCAATCCCGCAGCCACGGGGTTTGACCTGTGGCTGGGACTTCTCACCTCCCCAACACCGGCTTGAGCGCCACCCCCGTGTGCGTGCCCCTGTCCACCACCTGCTCCGGCGTCCCGGCCACCACCACCTTGCCGCCGCCCGAGCCGCCTTCCGGCCCCAGATCAATCACCCAATCAGCCTCGGCAATCACATCGAGGTCATGTTCGATGACCGCCACGCTGTGCCCGCCGTTGACCAGCCGGTGCAGCACGCGGATCAGTTTCTCGACATCGGCCATATGCAGGCCCACGGTGGGTTCATCCAGCACGTACAGCGTGTGCGGTGCCTTCTGGCCGCGGCGGGTGACGTCATCGCGTACTTTGCTCAGTTCCGTGACCAGCTTCATGCGTTGGGCTTCACCGCCGCTCGGCGTGAGGACGGCCGACCCTATCAACCCAACTCGATGACCCCCACCCTGCCCGCGTCAACGATCTCAGCGATCACTGCTTGCTGCTCCTGCAGCGCCGACAACACCTTGGCGTTGCTGCAATTGCCCAGCAACAGCCAAATGACGACCGGTGGCGGGCCGTAGTGAGCCGAGAGATCGAGGAAATCGTCGTCCTTGGTCACGATCACAAAACCGTGGTCGCGCGCGTAGCGCCACACGGTGTGGTCGTCCGCACCGGACAAGCCAAGGAAAGCGATCTGGCTGGAACCAGGGTAGGCCGCTTGCAGGCCCAGCACCAGCCGGTGCGAGAGGTTTTCGTCCAGCAGCAGCTTCACGCTGCGCGTACCCAGGCGGTGTGGCGTTCGCGGTCGGCCGCGTAGGCCAGCGCGGCTTGAATGTCTTCGACCGTCAGCTCAGGGAAGTCTTCGATGATCTCGGCCGGTGACATGCCGCTGGCCAGCCAATCGAGCACGTCGTACACCGTGATGCGCAGACCACGTATGCAGGGCTTGCCGCCCCGTTTGCCGGGCTCCAGCGTGATCAGGTCGCGGTATGAAGGCATGGTGTGAGTTCCTGAGCCGTATTCATCGCAACTTTAACGCGACCGGACGGGGCCGCGTGCGCGTGTTTTGGCCAATGCAAAAGGCCGGCAATGCCGGCCTTTTGGGGTAGCTGCGCAGCAGGTGTGATCAGCTGGCGCGGCGACGTTTGCCCATGAAGCCCACCACGCCCAGGCCGGCCAGCAGCATGGCGTAGGTTTCGGGTTCGGGGACAGCCGCCGTGACACCCTGAAAGGAGATTTCCCCGACAGAGTTCGACCCATCCCCGCCAAGCACCGCGGTAACCTTGGCGAAGCTGAATGCTGTAGGGGAGGGAGCGAGTGCCACGGGGAGAGTAACCTGACCAAAGTTCACTGGCGACCCAATGCCTGTGTAGGTGCCCAGGTCGACGTAACTGATGTCGTCAGTAGATACAGACACGGTGTAGTAGTCATTCCAGTCAGCCGTTAATGTCAGCGACGACAGGTAATACGCCTGATCGAACTTCAGCGTAAGAGTTTCGCCAAAGCCGGTCCAATAGGCCGAATCGGTCGTCCATTCGGTGAAGTCGGGCGGAATGATCCCGTCAGTTGCTGCCGCAACATTTGTAATGCCGGCGGTCCCGGTGGTGTCGACGATGTTGACGTTGGCTGCTTGCGCGGCGAAGCTGATGCTTGAAAGCGCTGCGGCCGCAGTAATCGCGCTGAGCCAGTTGCAGGAAGAGTTGATCATTGTGGGATCCCTGAAGAGCATCAATAGCAATGCCCTTCCTTTCTACCCCCTCCCAAGATGGAAAACCCCGCAGCTGCGGGGTTATGCGACGCAAGTTGAGAACCGTCAACGCCCCAACACCGATTTGAGTGCCACCCCCGTGTGCGAGCCCTTCGCCACCACCTGTTCCGGCGTCCCGACCACCACCACCTTGCCGCCGCCCGAGCCGCCCTCCGGCCCCAGGTCAATCACCCAATCCGCCTCGGCAATCACATCCAGGTCATGTTCGATGACCACCACGCTGTGCCCGCCGTTGACCAGCCGGTGCAGCACGCGGATCAGTTTCTCGACATCGGCCATGTGCAGCCCTACCGTGGGCTCATCCAGCACGTACAACGTGTGCGGTGCCTTCTGGCCGCGGCGGGTGACGTCATCGCGTACTTTGCTCAGTTCCGTGACCAGCTTGATGCGTTGGGCTTCGCCGCCGCTGAGCGTGGGTGACGGCTGGCCCAGCGTCAGATAACCGAGGCCCACGTCCTTCAGCAGTTGCAGCGGGTGCGCGATGTTGGGCATGCTGGCGAAGAAATCCACCGCTTCGTCGACTTCCATCTGCAGCACGTCGCCGATGCTCTTGCCGCGCCAGGTGACGGCCAGCGTTTCGGGGTTGAAGCGGGCGCCGTGGCACAGGTCGCAGGGCACTTTCACGTCGGGCAGGAAGGCCATTTCGATGGTGCGCAGGCCCTGGCCTTCGCAGCCGGGGCAGCGGCCTTCGCCGGTGTTGAAGCTGAAGCGGCCAGCGGCGTAGCCGCGGGCCTTGGCTTCCAGTGTTTCGGCGAAGAGCTTGCGGATGGTGTCCCAGAAGCCGATGTAGGTGGCGGGGCAGCTGCGCGGGGTTTTGCCGATGGGTGTTTGGTCGACTTCCAGCACGCGGTCGAGCTGGCTCCAGCCTTCGAGGCCGGTGCAGCCGTGCAGTGCGGGCGGGGCTTCGCCCTTGTTGGCGATGTGCCATTTGCGCGGTACGCAGGTGGCCACGTTGGCCAGCAGCACGTCGCGGGCGAGGGTGCTCTTGCCGGAGCCGGAGACGCCCGTCACCGCCACCAGCCGGCCCAGCGGCACCTCCACGTTGACATCGCGCAGGTTGTGCAGCGAGGCGCCTTTGAGGGTGAGCTTGGGCACGCTCTTGTCGATGGGGCGGCGTGGCTGCAGCGGGTGCTTCAGCGGGGCGTTGAGGAAGCGGCCGGTGATGGAGTCGGCGTTCAGGCACAGCTCGGCGGCGGTGCCTTCGGCCATCACGCGGCCACCGCGTTTGCCGGCGCCGGGGCCGATGTCGATGATGTGGTCGGCGCGGCGGATGGTGTCTTCGTCATGCTCCACCACCACCAGCGTGTTGCCGCTGGCGCCCAGCTTGTGCAGCGCGTTCAGCAGGATCTGGTTGTCGCGCGGGTGCAGGCCGATGGTGGGCTCGTCGAGCACGTAGCACACGCCCTGCAGGTTGCTGCCCAGTTGCGCGGCCAGGCGGATGCGCTGCGCCTCGCCGCCGCTCAGCGTGGGCGCGGCGCGATCCAGCGTCAGGTAGCCCAGGCCCACGTCTTCCAGGAAGCTGAGGCGGCTCTTGATCTCGCTCACCACGTCGCGGGCGATGGCGGCTTCGCGGCCATCGAGCTTTTGCTTGGCCACCCACTTGGCGGCGTCTTGCACCGACAGCGCAGCCAGCTCGGCGATCGAACGTTCGCGGAAGCGCACCGCCTGGGAGACCGGGTTCAGCCGCGCGCCGTGGCAGGTGCCGCAGGCAGCGTCCACCAGGTCGTCCACCTCGGGTTCGGCGAAGGTGCGTTCGCGGCCCTTGTTGTCGTCATCCTGTTGGGAGTCATCGAGCGCCTTGCGTTGCTCGCGGGTCAGCGTGAGGCCGGTGCCCACGCAATCAGGGCACCAGCCGTGTTTGCTGTTGTAGCTGAACATGCGCGGGTCCAGCTCGGGGTAGCTGGTGCCGCAGCTCGGGCAGGCGCGTTTGATCGAGAACACCTTGGCCTTGCCGATGCGGCCGCTGGTGCCGGCGGCCATGGCCGTTTTCAGCCCCTTCAGCGGGGTCAGCAGGTGCAGCACACCCTTGCCGTGTTCCAGCGCTTCGGCCAGTTTGGCTTTGAGCAACGCTTCCTGGTCGGGCTCGATGACCAGATCCACCACCGGCAACTCGATGGTGTGCTCCTTGTAGCGGTCGATCTTGGGCCACTTGTCGGTGGGCAGGAATTCGCCGTCCACACGCAGGTGGGTGTAGCCCTTGCCCTTGGCCCATTTGGCCAGGTCGGTGTAGACGCCCTTGCGGTTGATCACCAGCGGCGCCAGCAGGCCGATGTGCTGGCCGCGATAGTCCCGCATCATCTGCGCGGCAATCGACTCGGGCGTTTGCGGGCGCACGGCTACCCAATCATCCGGCGGCGCATGGAAGTCGCTGCACTTGGGGCAGTACTGCAGCCCCAGCTTCACGTACAGCAGCCGCAGGAAGTGCCACACCTCAGTGGTGGTGGCCACGGTGCTCTTGCGGCCGCCGCGGCTCAGGCGCTGTTCGATGGCGACCGTGGGTGGGATGCCGTACACCGCGTCCACCTCGGGCCGGCCGGCCGGCTGCACGATGCTGCGGGCGTAGGCGTTCAGGCTTTCCAGGTAGCGGCGCTGGCCTTCGTTGAACAGGATGTCGAACGCCAGCGTGCTCTTGCCTGAGCCTGAGACGCCGGTGACCACACTGAACTTGCCGCGTGGGATGTCCACGCTCAGGCCCTTCAGGTTGTGCTCGCGGGCATTGACGATCTGGATGGCGCTGTTGTGCGTGGCCACGCGGCGCTCGCGCACCACCGCCTGCAGTGGGCGGCCTTCTTCCACCGCCAGGCCACCGTGGCCCAGGCTGGTTTCGTACTCGCGCAATGACTTGCCGGTGTGGCTGGTGGGGTGCGCCTTCACATCGGCCGGCGTGCCTTGGGCGACGATCAGGCCGCCGGCTTCGCCGCCTTCGGGGCCGAGGTCGATGAGCCAGTCGCTTGCGCGGATCACATCGAGGTTGTGTTCGATGACGATCAGCGAATGGCCCGCTTCCAGCAGCTTGCGGAAGGCGCGCATCAGCTTGGCAATGTCGTCGAAGTGCAGGCCGGTGGTGGGTTCGTCAAACAGGAACAGCGTGCCCTTGCGAGCCAGCTTCTGCTTGGTCGCGCTGCTGCTCTTGGCCGCCTCGGCCAGGAAGCCGGCGAGCTTGAGGCGTTGGGCTTCGCCGCCGCTGAGTGTGGGCACGGGCTGGCCGAGCTTCACGTAGTCCAGCCCCACATCGGCCAGGGGCTGCAGGCTGCGCACCACGTCGCGGTCGTCGGCAAACAGGCGCACGGCATCGGCCACGGTGAGGTCCAGCGTGTCGGCAATGCTGAGTTCGCGGCCCAGGCGGGTGACCTTCACCTCGCGGATCTCGGGGCGGTAGCGGGTGCCGTCACAGTCGGGGCAGCGCAGGTACACGTCGCTCAGGAACTGCATCTCCACATGCTCGAAGCCGGTGCCGCCGCAGGTGGGGCAGCGGCCGTCGCCGGCGTTGAAGCTGAACATGCCGGCGGTGTAGGCCCGCTGGGCTGATAGCGGCGTGGCGGCAAAGATCTCGCGCAGGCTGTCGAACGCGCCCACATAGCTGGCCGGGTTGGAGCGCGCGGTTTTGCCGATGGGCGATTGGTCCACAAAGACGGCGTCGCTCAACCAATCGGCGCCCAGCAGCCGGTCGTGCGCGCCGGGGCTTTCGGTGGCCTGGCCAAAGTGGCGGGCCAGCGCGGGGTAGAGCACGTCCTGGATCAGCGAGCTCTTGCCCGAGCCCGACACGCCGGTGACCGTGACCAGCCGCTGCAGCGGAAACTCGGCCGTCACGTCCTGCAGGTTGTGCTCGCGCGCGCCTTCCAGGATCAGCCGCGGGGTGGAGTCGATCACCGGCCGGCTCATGCCGAGGTGGATGCTGCGGCGTGCGCCCAGGTAGGCGCCGGTCAGCGTGTCGGCTGATTTGATGTCTTCCGGCGTGCCGTCGAACACGATGCGCCCGCCCTGCGTACCGGGGCCGGGGCCCATGTCGATGATGCGGTCGGCGGCCAGCATCACGGCCGGGTCGTGCTCCACCACCACCAGCGTGTTGCCGGCATCGCGCAGGCGCAGCATGGCCTCGTTGATGCGGCCCATGTCGCGCGGGTGCAGGCCGATGCTGGGCTCGTCCAGCACAAACAGCGTGTTCACCAGCGAGGTGCCCAGCGCAGTGGTCAGGTTGATGCGCTGCACCTCGCCGCCGCTGAGTGTGCGGCTCTGCCGATCCAGCGTGAGGTAGCCCAGGCCCACGTCGCACAGGTACTTGAGTCGGGTGCGGATCTCGTCGAGCAGCAACTGCAGCGCGTCGTCGAGCATCGTGCTGGGCAGGCTGAGCTTTTCAAAGAAGACGCGCAGCCGGTCGATCGGCATCAGCATCAGGTCGTGCAGGCTCAGGCCGGGCAGGGCTTCCAACTGCTCGCGCGACCAGTCCACGCCCAAGGGCAGGAATCGTTTGGCCGGTGCCAGGCCCAGATCAGCATCCGGCTTGGTGCCCAACCGCCACAGCAGCGATTCGGTCTTCAGCCGCGCACCGCCGCAGGCCGTGCAGGGCGTGTAGCTGCGGTACTTGGACAAGAGCACGCGGATGTGCATCTTGTAGGCCTTGCTCTCCAGGTATTCGAAGAAGCGGCGGATGCCGTACCACTGCTGGTTCCACTTGCCGTTCCAGTTCGGTGAGCCGTCGATCACCCACTTCTGCTGCGGCTCGGTGAGCTGGCTCCACGGCGTGTCGCGCGGGATGCCAGCATCGGCGCCGTACTTCAGCAGGTCGTCCTGGCATTCCTTCCAGGCAGGGGTCTGCAGCGGCTTGATGGCGCCGCTGCGCAGCGTCTTGCGGTGGTCGGGGATCACCAGGCCGAAATCGACGCCGATCACCCGGCCGAAGCCGCGGCAGGTGTCGCAGGCGCCGTAAGCCGAGTTGAAGCTGAACATCGCCGGCTGCGGGTGGCTGTAGCGGCGGTCGCTGTCGGGGCTGTGCAGGCCTTGGCTGTAACGCCAGAGGTCGGGCTCGCCGTCTTCCTTCAAGGCGTAGACGTTGCAACGGCCACCGCGCTTGAGGCTCATCTCCAGCGCTTCCACCACGCGCACCTTCTCGGTGTTGCTGAAGCGGAAGCGGTCCGCAACGACATCAAGCAGCTTCCTCGGTCCCGCTGGCGTGGCGATCTCTCGCTCGGCCTGCACCCGCGTGTAGCCGCTGGCCGAGAGCCATTGTTCGATTTCTTCCGGCGTGGTGCCGGCGGGCAGCTCTACCGGGAAGGTGACCACCAGGCGCGGGTCACCGGCGGCGTCACTGCGCGCCTTCAAGTCGGCGTAGATGCTGTCCGGGTCATCCTCGCGCACCGGCCGGGCCGTCACCGCATCAAACAGCTGCGCCGCGCGGGCGTACAGCAGCTTCAGGTGGTCGTTCAGCTCGGTCATCGTGCCCACCGTCGAGCGGCTGGTGCGCACGGGGTTGGTCTGGTCGATGGCGATGGCGGGCGGCACGCCTTCCACCGAATCGACCGCGGGGCGGTCCATGCGGTCGAGGAACTGGCGGGCGTAGGCGCTGAAGGTTTCGACGTAGCGGCGCTGGCCTTCGGCGTACAGCGTGTCGAACACCAGGCTCGATTTGCCTGAGCCCGAGGGCCCCGTGACCACCGTCAGCTCGCCGGTGCGGATGTCCAGGTCGAGGTGCTTGAGGTTGTGCTGGCGCGCGCCACGGATCTTGATCAGGCCGGTCGACGGGTCGGCAGCAGGGGCGGTGGCGCGGGGTTTGACGGGGGAGCCGGAGGACATCGGACAAGGACCTTCAGAGCACGGCCGGGCAGACCGGGACCGGACATTCTAGGAAGGCTGCCCTCGCGGCCGGTGGCCATGGCCGAATGGCCTCAAGACCGTGCTTCAGCAGGGCCCCAGCAGGCGGCCGCTCCAGCGTGAATACACCTTGACCGGCATCTGGCTGGGCCCGCCGAAGGCGCTGGCATCCACCACCCCTTCAGACACCAGATCGGCCGAATAGTCGGAGTTGGAATACTGCCCGGTCACCTTGACCACGGGCTGGTTCACCGAGGGGCAGGCGATCACGCCGTTGATCTTGCCGTTGCCCACGGACAGTGAGCGTGACGTGCAGCCGGCAGTGGCGATCTGGCGTTTGACTTGGGAGACCCAGTCGTCGGCCTGCTGCTGGGTGAGGCAACCCTGGGTGCGGGTGCCGGGGCGCCAGTTCACCCCATCAGGCGAGAGCAGGGTGAGCTGCTCCCATTTGCCGGGGTTGACGAAGTCACCCGCGTGGGCGGTGGCGCCAGCGCAGAGGCTGGCAATCAGGAACAGGCGGGTGGGTGTCATGGGGTGCGGTGGTGGGGCCGGCAGGGGCCGGCCATGTCAGAGGCGCTGTCGGCGCTGCCGCGGCGCGGCTGGGGGTTCAACGGGCCTGGCCCACCAATGGATGACGTGGCGGGCTCATCGGCTGGTCATCAGTCCACAAGGCACCGACCACAACAGTTGGGCAGGCGCACTGTCGGGCAGGACCAGGCAGCTCAACGAGGCCTTCTTCAGCAAGAAAGCGCTGGCAGGGGTACCCACCAGGGCGGCCAGCAGGGCCGAGAGGTCGGGCTCGTGGCCTACCAGCCAGAGGTCGTCGGGCTGGGCGGCCTGCGCCGCGTGCAGGCCCTCCAGGGCTTGCGGTGTGGGGGTGTCGATGCGCAGCCATTCGGCCACCTGTACGGTGGCGCAGCCGGGCAGGTGGCGGGCCAGGCCATCGGCGGTCTGGCGGGCACGCAGCACGGGGCTGCTGAACAGCACCTTGGGCACCAGCTGATGCTGCTGGCAGAAGGCCACCACCTGGTTGACCTGGCGCCGGCCCTTGGGCACCAGGGCGCGGTCGGCGTCGGCGAGGGGCAGGGTGCGGTCTTGCGCGGTGGCGTGGCGCAGCAGGTAGAGCAGGCGATCGGTCATGACCACATCGTAAGAGGGATTGCCGCGCAGTGTTGCCGTTAGGTTCAGCGAAGTTGCGCGTAGTCGTTGTCGATCCATCGGCTGGCGCTGGCGCGGTCGAGCCGAAAGCCCGGTGGCACGCGCCGTTGGCCCAGCAACGCACCGTCGTCGTCGCGGGCGCTGAGCAGCGCCTGGGGATGGTCGTCATCGGGTTCGATGTCGAGCGTCACGGTGATGGCGCCAGCGTCGGTGTTGATCACCACCTGCTTGTGAAGTTGCGCCTGCACGTGCTGTTCATGGCGGCGGATCACTTCGCTGGCGGTCTTCACCAGCGTGTTGAAGGCGGCGGTGTCCAGCGGCTTGGGGTTCTTCTTGTCGCGGCCCATCGTCCACGGGCCCACCAGCGCGGGCTCGGGTTCGCCGGCCTTGAACATGGCCACGGCCCAGCCGTCATCGTCCTCGTTCTTGATGACTTGCGCAGTCCAGCCGTTGTCGCGCCACAGGCGGGGTTCGTAGATCGGTTCGTCGATGGTGTCGGTGTCGCTCATGCTGACAGTCTAGCCACCCCTCCCGCGGTGGCTCAGAGCGGTACTTCGGCGCCCACGGTCAGCAGGTCGCCGCCGGAGCCGCCGATGTTTTCGGCCTCTAGGCGCAGGCCCAGCTTGGGCAGCATCTGCCAGCGCAGGCCGGCGCCGTAGCCGAAGCGGATTTTGTTGACGTTGGTGTCCAGGCCCGGGCCGGAGGCTTCGCTGTGCAGGTGGTGCAGGCCCAGCTTGCCGTAGGCGGCCAGCGTGGGCGTGAGGGCCATCTCGGGCAGGGCCGAGGCGCCCACGGCCCAGGCGCTGCGCTTGTAGGTGTTGGCGAATTGCTGGTAACGCTCGCTGCCGAAGCTGGTGACCTGGGCTTCCCAGCGCCAAGTGCCTGGCAGCACGCTGAGCTTGAAGCCCTGGTTGAGCTGGGCCTTGAGGGCGGTGCCGTAGTCGCTGCTGCCGGCGGCGGCGCCCAGGCGCAGGCCGTCGGCCTGGGCGGTGGCTGCCATCACAAGCAGGATCAGGGGCAGGGCGATGCGGGGAAGGGGTCGGTTCACGAAGGCTCCAGGGTGACAGGGGCGCACAGACGAGCGCAATGGGCCGTGAGCCTACGGGCCGGCAGGCGCTGCAGGGGTGAGCACATGTGGCGCATTTGCGAGGGGCGGTGAGCCGTGTTGCAGAAGCCCGCGCAGTGGTGAGGGGCTTGTACGGTCTGTGAGCCGATGTGTTTTGCGCGCTCGGGGCCAAGGCAGTGCGCCGGGTGGGGGCTTTACCTTGTTGCGCGATGGTGAACGGCGGGTCGATTGAAGGGCTTGCCGCGCGCTGTGTTGGTAACAAGCAGACATGCCCCGCGGGCGCCGCCCGGTTGCAATGGCCCCGCACGGTCGCAGGGAGCACGCGGCTCGTGAACTCCGTTTGTTCACCTTCTGCATGTCATGCCTACAGACCTTCTCCCCGACGTGATCGAACGCGACCCGGACGCGAGCCCCGCTCACGCCCCCATCGCGCCCGGCCTCGCCGCCCTGGCCGCATTGAGCCTGGCCGCCTGCGGCGGTGGCCATGTGGATGCGCCGGGTGCGCAGGGCGCTGTCACGGTGCAGGCCGCCTCGCTGCCTGGCTCAGGCGGTGAGCCACCCGCCAGCCCGGCAGCGGCCGATCGGTCCACCGCGCAGGATGCGGCGCGCTTCCTGGCCCAGGCCACCTTTGGGGTGAAGTCGCCCGACGAGATCGAGGCGCTGCGCAACAAGGGCTTTGATCGCTGGCTGTGGGAGCAGTTCAACGCCCCCACGCTGCTGCACACCTCGTATCTGGACTGGCAGCGCCAACGCAACCAGAACCTCAAGGCCAGCGAAGACATGAGCTACGAGGCGATCTGGCAGCAGTGGCTGTTCGGCGACGACAGCCTGCGCGCCCGCATGGCGTTTGCGCTGAGTCAGATCGTGGTGATCTCGAACATCGCACCCGATCTGCGGCCGTATGCGATGTCGTCGTACATGGACCTGCTGAACCAGCAGGCCTTCGGCAACTACCGCACGCTGCTGCGCGCGGTGACGCTGCACCCGGCCATGGGCTACTTCCTCAACATGCTGGGCAGCGAGAAGGAAGACACCGCCCGCGGCATCCACCCCAACGAAAACTATGCCCGCGAGATCCTGCAGCTGTTCACCGTGGGCATGGTGCAGCTCGATGCCCAAGGCACGCCGCTGCGGGACGGTGCGGGGCAGACGGTGGCCACGTATGACGAAGCCACCGTGCAAGGCTTTGCCAAGGCCTTCACCGGCTGGACGTTTGCGCAATCCAAGAGCTTTCACAACGCCGACGAAAACCTCGACGGCAACTGGAACACGCCGATGGTGGCCCATGCCGACTACCACCAGAGCGGCCCCAAGCTGCTGCTCAATGGCGTGACGATCCCCGGTGGCAGCGCCGAAGCCGACCTGGATGCCGCGATCGACAGTGCCTTCAACCATCCCAATACGGGCCCTTTCGTCTGCCGGCAGCTCATCCAGCGGCTGGTCACCAGCAACCCCAGCCCGGCCTACATCGGCCGTGTGGCGGCCGTGTTCGCCAACAACGGCGCCGGCGTGCGCGGTGACCTGCGCGCGGTGGTGCGCGCCATCCTGCTCGATGCCGAAGCGCGCGACCCCAGCCTGGGCGCCGCGGGCCGCTTTGGCAAACAACGCGAGCCGGTGCTGCGCTTTGCCAACCTGCTGCGCGCGATGAACGTGAGCAATGCGGGCGGCCGCAATGCCGTGCATGAACTGGACGGCAGTGAGAGCTCGCTGGGCCAGAGCCCGTTGCTGGCGCCCTCGGTCTTCAATTTCTTCTCGCCCAACTACCGGCCGGCTGGCGCCATTGCCACCGCCGGCCTGGTGGCGCCGGAGTTCCAGATCACCACCGAAACCACGGTGGTGGGTGGGCTCAACTTCCTGGTGGGCGTGGTGCAGGGCGGCGGCCATGGCTGGGGCGATGGCCGGCTGGCGTTTGATTGGACGGCGTGGGAGGCAGCCGCGGCCACGCCGGCCACGCTGGTCGATCGCCTCGACGCCGTCTTCTTCCACCTGCAGATGAGCGCCACCACCCGCACGCGGCTGCTGACGCTCATCGGTGCCATCCCCGCCAGCCAGGCACAGCGCCGTGTCAAGTCAGCGCTGATCCTGAGCCTGCTGTCACCTGACCACGTGATCCAGACATGAGCACGCCGGGCCGCCCCAAGGGCGAATACCGGAGTGCGCAGCACAAAGGGACTCCATTGAGCCACCACCGCACCCAATGCGCCGATGCGCAGCCCGCCGACCTGCAGGACCCGCGCCGCCGCGGCCTGTTGAAGGCCTTGCTGGCCGGGGCCGCCGCGCCTTGGGTGGCGCCCCTGCAGGCCTTGGCGCAAAGCACCGGCGGCACCGACTACAAGGCGCTGGTCTGCGTGTTCCTTTACGGCGGCAACGATGCCAATAACCTGATCGTGCCGCTGGAGGCCACGCAGTTTGGCCTGTACCAGCGCGCCCGCAGCAACCTGGCGCTGCCGCAGGCCAGCCTGTTGCCGATCACGCCCACCAACACCGGCAGCGCGCGCTATGGCCTGCATCCGGCCATGACGGGCGTGCAAGGCTTGTTCGAGGCCGGGCAGGCCGCGGTGGTGGCCAATGTGGGCCCGCTGCGTGCGCCCACCACCAAGGCGCAGTACCAGGCGCGTTCGGTGCCGCTGCCCAGCGGGCTGTTCTCGCATTCAGACCAGCAGGCCGCCTGGCAGAGCAGCGTCTCCGACAGCCTGGGCCGCAGCGGCTGGGGCGGCCGGCTCACCGAGCGGCTGGTGGCCGCGGGCACCAACAACCGGGGGTATGCGGCGCTGTCGGTCACCGGCGGCAACCTGTGGCAAACCGGCGAGCAGGGCCTGGTGCCCTACAAGGTGGGCGCCTCCGGTGATTTTGGGTTTGACTTCTACGACCCGGCGAGCAGCGATGCGTTGTCTACCGCCATTGCTGCCACGCTGGCCGAGCCGCGCTCGCACCTGTTCCAGCAGGCCTGGCTCGATGCGATGAGCCGGTCGATTGAAGTGCAGCGCGTGCTGTCGTCGGCGTTGTCGGGCACCAGCCTCACCACCGTCTTTCCCAACACGGGCCTGGGTGACCAGTTGCAGATGATTGCCCGGCTGATCGCCGCACGCGGCAGCCTGGGGCTGAGCCGGCAGGTGTTCTTTGCCTCACTGGGCGGCTTCGATACCCATGGCGATGATCAACTGCAGCGCCAGCAGGCGTTGTTCACCGAGCTGAGTGCGGCCATCACCGCTTTCCACGCGGCGACGGTGGAGCTGGGCCTGGGCCAGCAGGTCACGCTGTTCACCGGGTCGGACTTCGGCCGCACGCTGGCGTCCAACGGCCAGGGCTCCGACCACGGCTGGGGCGGCCACCAACTGGTGGTGGGCGGTGGTGTGGCTGGGCGGCGCATCGCCGGCCGGTTCCCCGATCTGACGCTGGACGGCCCGGACGACGTGGGCAGTGGCCGCTGGATCCCCACCACCTCGGTAGAGCAGATGGCGGCTGACCTGGGCGCTTGGTTGGGCGCCAGCGAGGCGCAGTTGGCATCGGTGTTTCCCAACCTGAGTGCCTTCAATCGCACGCTGGGCCTGATGGGCCCCGCCTGACGCCGCCGCGGGGGTTTGCGCTGTTGCAAGTTCGGCCCCACGGGTCGCGTTGCACAATGAAGGCTATTCAGCCTTGCAATGGAGACAAGCCGTGCAATCGATGCAGCAGCCGGGCAACGAGAAATGCCCGTTCGAATTCAACTTTGACGCCACCACCTTCAAGGTGGGCGACATGGTCAGCTACCGGGTCGATTCCCTGGGCGACTTCCCCTTCGTCGGCATCCTGCTCGAAGTGGGTGACGACTACGTGGTGATCACGGCCAACGACCCCACCGACAAGGACCGCCGCATGCGCGGCAGCCGCGAAGACCGGCCGATGGTGCCGGCGTCGGAAGCGCTGGCGTAAGCGTCAGCTGCGCTGGGTGGCGTCGCCGTTGCGGCAGCCGCCTTGGTGCAGCTCTTCTCGGGTGCAGGGCTCGGCGCGGCCTGACAGGTGCAGCGACAGCCGCGTCACCCAGTCATGCGTCTGCGAGGGCGGGGCCCCATGCATCGCCAGCACGATGGCGGCGGGCATCCCCAACCACAGCCGTGCTGGCACGCGCAGCACCGGCAACCGCTGCCAGCTGGCCAGCGCCAGGGCACTGGCTGCACCGCCGCACAGGGCGCCGCCGATCACCTCGGACACCGAATGCGCGTCCACCTTGACGCGCGACACGGCCACCATCAACGCCAGGGCATAGCCCAGCGCCACCATGGCGCGCACACGCGCTGGGCCCTGGTCAACCACCAGCAGCCGCATCAGCACCGGCAGGATGGCCGCCGAGAACATGGCGTGGCCGGACAGCCCGGTGAAATCAAGCGCCGCATTGCCCACGCCGTAGCCGATGAAGGCCACCTTGGTGATCGTGGTCAGCACCGCCGCCAGCGCCACGCACATCAGCCAGCGGCTGGCGCAGGCGCGCGAGGCGGGGGCGCGCCAGATCGTCCAGCCGTAAACAGCCAGCGCGGCGGGCAGCAGGATCTGCGCTTCGCCCAGGCGGGTGAAGCCGAGCCAGAACAACCAGGTGCTTTCCAACATGGCCGCGATGCTAGCGGGCTCTTCGGGTTTTCTCGGGGGGAAAAGCGGCGATTCCCTCGGGGTTGTTGGCTTTGTTGGGGCACGGATCCAGTGTTACACTGATCCTGTGTTATTTCGAGCTGAGCCATGGCCAATCTCACCATTGCGATTGATGATCAACTGCTGCAGGCGGCGCGCCTGAAGGCGGTGCAGCAGGGCACCAGCGTCAACGAGGTTTGCCGGGAGGCGATTGCCCGGTTTGCGCAGGTGGACGAAGCCGTGGACCAGCGGCTGGCCAAGCTGCGGCGCCTGGCGGTGCATGTCGGGCAGCGCACCGCGCCGGAGCCGCTGTGGCCCGGCCGGGAGGCTTTCTATGACGAGGTGCTGAGAGCGCGCGGCCTGCTGGGCCCTCTGGATGCGCCGGCGGCATGAAGACCTTCTTCGATACCAACGTGATGGTCTACGCCGTTGATCCGACGGCGGGGCTCAAGCATGTGCAGGCCGATGCGCTGATGGCGCGCCACATGGTGGAGCGCACGCTGGTGCTGAGCACGCAGGTGCTGCAGGAGGGCTATTCGGTGCTCACCCGCAAGAAGCAGGTGCCCACCGATGTCGCGCTGGACGTGGTGAGCACCTGGGCAGAGGAGTCGGTGGTGCCGTCCAGTGTGGAGCTGGTGCTGGCCGGGCTGGCGTTGTCCCGCCGCTATCAGCTGTCGGTCTGGGATGGGCTCATCGTGCAGGCGGCACTGCAGGCGCGCTGCGACGTCTTGTTCAGCGAAGACCTGCAAGCCGGCATGCGCTTCGGCGATCTTGAGGTGGTCAACCCCTTTGTGCTCGGCGCCCACGAGGCCTTGCCGGTCCCGCGTGCCCGCGCCAAGCGCGGCCCGCGTTCAGCCGCGCGCCAGGGCTGACTGCAGGCTGGCCATGCCCTGATCCCAGGCGGTGGCTGCTTCGTCCAGCAACGGCGCGGCATCGAAGGCCCGCTTGCTGGCCACGGTGCGGGCGCCTTTCAGGATCAATGTCTTGGCGATCTCGGCCACGCGCCGGTAGGCGGCGGCAGGCTCAGCCAGTGAGCCATCCGTGGCCAGCCAGTCCAGGCACTGCGCCGCCAGCTCGCAGGCCGCACCCATCTGCCGCACCGTGCCGAAGGCCCACTTGTGATAGTGCGCCAAGCCGGCTGCCTGAAGGGCCGGCAGGTCTTGCGCAAAGCGTAGGCTGAAGCGGGCCACCGGGTTGTGCGTGGCGCGGCGCGCCAGGTGGGTGTGCAGCAGGTGGCGGGTCAGCGCGCGCAGCTCATCGGCCGGGCGGTGCACCACGCGGTCCAGCCGCACCAGCTCGGCAAACAGCGGCAAGTAGGTGGCGTCGTCTTCCTGGCCGAGCCGGAAGGTGCGCCGGAAGTCTTCGCCGCTCAGCTCGTAGTAGCCGGCGTTGTGAAAGTAACCCAGTCGCTCGGCCGCCTCATCGATCGCATTGATCACGATGGTGGTCTTGCTGTGGGCCTGGCGGTAGTCGGTGCCAGCGGTGTCGGGCAGCCAGTGGGCATCGACTTCGACGCTGATCCACTTGCCCGCGGCTGTGTGCTCGCGCGCATGCTGCAGCAGCGGCAGCCACACGGTGAGCTCGCTCACCTCAATGCCGTAGAGCTGGCGCAACTCATCGTGCGAGGGCTTGAAGAATGTCCACTGGTCGCCTTCGAAATCGACCGCCAGCACGAAGGGCAGCATTGCCTCGGGGGCGAGCTTTTGCGCGTGCAGCAACTCGATCCACAGGTCGGCGTAGCAGTTCTTTTCGGGCCAGATCACGCCTTCGCCGTGCAGGGCGTGGCGGCTGTAGGTAGCCTGGGTCAGGCCAGGGATGACGCTGTAGGAACTCATTCAGAACTCAGGGCCAAAGCTGGGCGCGCACCTCGGCAGGCCACGCCTGCGGGTTGAAGCCGTGGGTCTTGATCAGGGCCAGCGTCACGCGCTCCAGGCCGAAGCCGAGGCAGGCGGTATGGGCCGTCTGGTCACCGGCGCGGCGGATGCCGAACTTGCCGGTGAAATGCTCCTGATGCCAGTTGAACGAGCAGATGGCGGTGGGCTTGTCTTCGCTGATCACCGGCACCAGGATCTCGAACTTCAGCTTCTGTTCGCGCTGGCTGGTGGCCATCATCTTGCCCACGCGGCCGAAGAAGGGGTCGTTGGCCACGTCGGGTGCGGCGGGCAGGCCCAGGCGGGTGAGGATGCTCAGGCCGCGGTCGAGCCAGGTGTCGCGCCAGCTTTCCACCTGCTCGGGCGCGCCGATGCGGATGAACTCGCGCATGCGAAAGCTCTGCAGCCGGGTGGGCTCGTCCGACGGTTCATGCCGGTAGCACCAGTTCTTGGTGGTGACCAGGCGGCCTTCTTCGCTGATCAGACCGCTGAACTGTGGGTACACGGGGTAGCACGCCGCGGGGATCATCATCACCTCGGTGATGTCGAGCGCGTCTTCCCAGCGCTCACCGGCCTTGGCACGCTCAGCCATCTCGCGGCCCTGCAGCTCCTTGCCAAAGAAGCTGTGCACGCTGCCGATGAGCTGCGGGAAGTTGTCCAGGTAGCCCAGCTTCTCGATCATCGTGCGGGCGATGATGGGCGGGAAGGTCAGCTCGGTGGCCACTTCGCCAGCGGCCTCGGCGGTGCGCATCACCAGGGCATCAAAGCGGTTGAGGATGTCTTCAAACACCGGGCCGCGGCCGTAGCCGCCCTTCACCGGCGTGGGCAGGATCAGCCCATGCGCCACCAGGCCTTCGTAGAAAGCGACGGGGTCGTAGCGATCAGTCATCTTTGTGCACCAGCAGCAGCGCAGCGCTCTTGGCGGCGATGCGTTCGTTGGAAATCATCAGCGACGCCGAGAGGCTGTCGCGGTACGGGCGGCCCAGGCTGAGCGGGCTGTCGTTCTTGTAGGCCATGATGCCGATGATCTGCAGCGCGCCGTGCACGATGCGCGGCATCGCTTCAGACGCCGAGATCTTCAGCCGGTTGAACTTGAGCGCCCAGCCGATGCTCATCAGCGGCTCGACCGACGGCAGCGCATCAAACTCGTCGGCCACGCCCTGCCACTGCAGGCGCAGCGCCTGCAGCTGCACCGACAGCTCGGCCAGCGCCTGGGCGGTGGGCGGCACGGTGCCGGGGTTCTTGCGTGCCACCGAGCGCACATAGCCCGCGGCCTTGTTGTAGGCCTCACTGGCAATGCCGCTCCACAGCGCGGCCCACAGGATGTGCGAGTACGGCACCATGCTGTGGGCCGAGATGTCGCTGTAGGGCACCGGCAGCACATGGTCGAGCGGGCCGCTCGATTGCAAGCTGAAACCGGGGCTGCAGGTGCCGCGCATGCCCAGGGTGTCCCAGGTGGTGGTCTGCGTCAGCGTGGCGTCTTCCTTGCGCACCAGCACCAGCACCTGGTCGCTGGCGGGCACATTGGCATCGCGGCGGGCTGTCACCAGGATGGCATCGGCATGCGCGCAGTACGAGCCGGTGGTGGCTTCCTTGTGGAGGCGGAAGCGGGCGTGCTCGCCGCTGCCTTCGCGCTCGACGGCGCAGATCGACGAGCGCGTGTCACCGAAGGTGCCCACTTCAGACGTCATCGAGGCCAACAGCCACTGGTGCTTGACCAGGTCGCGCAGGTAGGCTTCCAGCCGCGGGTTGCCCGCGGTGTGCCGCACGATGCAGGCCACCTGGATGGTGTGCATGGCCAGCACCATGCCGCTGGAGCCGCAGGCGGCGGCCAGCGTGGCGCACAGGCTGCCGAGCTGGCGCATCGTCAGGCCCGCGCCGCCGTAGGCCACGGGCACGGCGGCCGACAGCACCTGCGCCTGTTTCAGGGCGTCGATGGTTTCTTGCGGGAAGCGCGCGTCGCGGTCAACGCTGCCGGCGTGGGCGGCGGCGACTTCGCGGGCGATCTGGCGGACGGCGCTGTCGAGCACCGGGAAGGGGGAAGTGGAGCAGTCCATGGCGGTCATGTTACGGGCAGTAACGACGGGCGGGTGTGACCGTCCACCGTGTCTGCAGGGCCATGGGCGCGCCAGGCCCCGTGCCTGGGGTGGTGTGGGGCCTTCGGCGCTCGCACAATGCAACCATGTCTGCCGACTCTGCGCCTTTGCGCTTCTCTGCCGCCGGCCGGTTGCGCACCGGGATTGACCTGGTGCACGTGCCGCGCATCGCCGCCTCCCTGGCTGAATTGGGTGAGCGCTTCCTGCAGCGCCTGTTCACGCCTGACGAGCGGGCCTACGCGTTGGCCGCGCCCGTCCACACGGCCGAGCGGCTGGCGGCGCGCTTTGCTGCCAAAGAGGCGGTGATCAAGGCGCTGAACCTCTCGCAGGTGGGGGTGCACTGGCGTGACATCGAAGTCTGCCGGGCCGCTGATGGCGCCTGTTCACTGGCGTTGCATGGGCGCGCGGCCGAGGCGGCACGGGCGCTGCGCATCACTGAGATGAGCCTGAGCCTCTCGCACGAAGGTGATCAAGCGGTAGCCGTGGTGGTGGCATTTTCAGATCCCGCAGTGGCCGACCACCCAAGCCCGTGACCGTGGACCAGGGGTGCGGCGGCGCGAGGAAGGGGGCGGCTGCCACTATCCTTATGGGATGAGCACAGACATCGAATCCCGCATCCGCGCCGTCCTGGCGCAACACGCCAAACTCCAAGCCGACGCCGCCACGCTGCCCGTCGACGCCGATCTCTATGCCGCTGGCATGAGCTCGCACGCCAGCGTCAACGTGATGCTCGGCCTCGAAGGCGACTTCGACGTCGAGTTCCCCGACCACATGCTCACGCGCAGCGTGTTTGCCAGCATCGCCGCCATTCAGGCCGCGGTGACTGAACTCACGGCGGCCTGAGCCCGCCCTCTTCATGCATCCGGACGGTTCACGTCGCGGCGAGCCCTCGGGCCTCGCCCGCATCGCCCTGGCTGGCGAGTGGGCCGTGGCCAGCGCCCCGCCCGGCGGTGTCATGCCCGAAGCGGGCGGCGACTGGTTGCCCATGGCCGCTGCGCAGACGGCCGCAGCCGCCTGGCGTGCCGCGGGCCGGTGGAGCGTGCAGCAGGCCTCACCGTCCTGGGATGCCCAGGATTGGTGGTTTCGTTGCCGCTTTGATCATCCGGCGTTGCCAGGGGAGGCCTGGCGGTTGGGGCTGGACGGGTTGGCCACGCTGGCCGATGTCTGGCTCAACGGCGACCACCTGCTGGGCAGCCGCAACATGTTCCGCGCCCATGTGCTGGACGTGGGGCCGCTGCTGCGGGCATCTGGCAACGAGCTGCTGATTCGATGCGGTGCACTGGATGCCGACCTGGCGCGGCGCCGGCCGCGGCCACGCTGGCGCGCGCCGATGATCGAACAGGCCCAGCTGCGCTGGCTGCGCACCACCTTGCTCGGCCGCACGCCGGGTTGGTCGCCGGCGGCCGCGCCGGTGGGGCCGTGGCGGCCGGTCTGGTTGGCGCCGGCTGACAAGCCGACGTTGCAAGACCTGCAGCTGCACACCGATTGGTTGGGTGACCGCGGGCGGCTGTGTCTGCAGGTGCAGGGGCCGGCCGGGATGTCGGAGGCCGACTTGCTGGTGGACGGGCCGGGGCAGTCGTGGTCCCTGCCGGTCACGTTGCAGCCCAACGGTGCATGGCAGCTCGACACCGAGTTGCCGGTGCAGCCCTGGTGGCCGCACACCCACGGTGAACCGGTGCTGTACACGGCGCGGTTGCGCGGCCGGCTGGCCGGTGAGTGGCACACCTGGGCGCTGGGGGCGATCGGATTTCGCCATCTCACGCTCGACACCACGGATGGCGGCTTTGCGCTGCGCATCAATGGCGAGCCCATTTTCTGCCGAGGTGCCTGCTGGACGCCGCTGGATCCCGTTGCCCTGCAAGCCTCGCCCGAGGCCCTGGCTCAGGCCGTGAGCCAGGTGCGTGCCGCCGGCATGAACATGCTGCGGCTGGCCGGGCCGATGGTCTATGAGCAGGACGCCTTTTACGACGCCTGCGACGCCCAGGGTGTGCTGGTGTGGCAGGAGTTCATGTTCGCCAACATGGACTACCCGGCCGACGACCCCGAGTTCCTGGCCGAGGTGGAGGCCGAGGTGCGGCAGCAGCTGCAGCGCTGGCAGGCACGCCCCAGCCTGGCCGTGTTGTGCGGCAACTCTGAACAGGAACAGCAGGCTGCCATGTGGGGCGCCCCGCGCGAGGCCTGGGCGTCACCGTTGTTCCACAGCCACCTGCCGCGCTGGTGTGCGCAGGCGGCGCCGGGCGTGCCGTACTGGCCCTCCAGCGCGCACGGCGGGGCCTTCCCTTTCCAGCCTAACGAAGGCACCACCTCGTACTACGGCGTGGGCGCCTACCTGCGTCCGCTCGACGACGCCATCACCTCGGGCCTGCGCTTTGCCACCGAATGCCTGGCCTTTGCGCAGGTGCCGCCACTGTCCACCCTGATGCGACTGCCCGATGGCCCGGTGCAGCGGGTGCATGCCCCCGCCTGGAAAGCCGGCGTGCCGCGTGACCTGGGCGCCGGCTGGGATTTTGACGACGTGCGCGACCACTACTTCGAGGTGCTCACCAGCGAGCGGCCCGAGCGGCTGCGGGCAGTGGACCCGCAGCGCTACCTGGCCCTCAGCCGCTGGGTCAGCGGCTACGTGATGCAGTCGGCCTTTGCGCAGTGGCGCGCCGCGGGCTCGGTGTGCCGGGGCGCACTGGTCTGGTTCCTGCGCGACCTGCGGCCAGGTGCCGGTTGGGGTTTGCTCGACGATGCCGGGGTGCCCAAGGCCGCCTGGCATCTGCTGGCCCGGCAACTTCAGCCGCTGATGCTGGGCTTCACCGATCACAGCCAACGCGGTCCGGTGCTGCACCTGATCAACGAGCGGCCGCAGGCGGTGTCGGCCACCTTGCGCTGGTCGGCCTGGCAGCAGGGCCGCACCCGCGTGGCCGGCCACGAACAGGCTGTCACCCTGCCGCCTCGCAGCGTGCAGGCCCGGCCGCTGCTGGCCGATCTGGACGGCTTCATGGACCTGGGCTGGCGCTACCGTTTTGGCCCGCCCGTCTGTGACCTGTGGACCGCCGAACTGGTGGACGGCGATGGCCAGGTGCTGGCCCGTGCCACCCATCTGCCGTTGGGCCTGAGCCTGCACCGGCATGCCGACATTGGCTTGCAGGCCAGCCTGCGGCGCGATGACCAGGGCCGGCCGTGGCTGGACCTGCGCTGCGCCGCTGCCGCCCTTGGCCTGCACATCGAAGCGCCCGGCTTCCTGCCGGCCGACGACTATCTGGACTTGCCGCCCGGCGGCCAGGCGAGCGTGCTGCTGCAGCCTGATCCCACGACGGCGCCGCCTCGCACGCTGCGCGCCAGCGTGACGGCGTTGAACACCGAGCAGGTGTGCAGCCTGGTCGACCTGGGGGCACGCGCATGACCGCAGCGCAGCGTATGGAGCCCACGCCTTTTTACTTTGGCACGCCCGGCTGTCTGGGCTGGTGGCATGCGGCGCCGGCGGATGGCGCCAGGGTGCCGGTGCTGATCTGCGGCCCAGTGGGGGCAGAAGACCTGTCGGCTCACCGCATGCTGCGCCTGGCCGCCGAGGCCCTGGCGGCGCGGGGTCATGCCTGCCTGCGGTTTGACTGGCCGGGTGTGGGCGATGCCGAGGGCCTGCCCGACGATGCCGATGCGGTGCCCGCTTGGTTGGGCGCAGTGGGCGCTGCCGTCGACACGCTGCGATCACGCACCGGGGCGCCTCAGGTTGCGGTGCTGGGCCTGCGCTTGGGCGCCACGCTGGCGGCGCTGGCCGTGCAGGCGCGCGACGACATTGCTGCGTTTGCGGCCTGGGTGCCGGTGTCCAGCGGTCGCGCCATGCTGCGCGAGTGGAAGATGCTGGGCGCCGCCGGCCTGCCCAGCCTGATCCATCCCGATGGCAGCCTGGAGACGGGTGGCATCCGCTACGCGGCGGCCACCTGCGCCGCATTGGGCCAGCTCAAGTTGACGGCGCAGACCGTGCCGGCCCGTCGCATGCTGGTGATCGATCGCGATGACCTGCCCACGGCCGCTGCCTGGTGTGAGGCGTTGCGGGCCGGCGGTGTGGCGCTGGAGGCTGAGAGTCTCCCCGGCTACGACGGCTTGATGGCGGTGCCGCATCTGGTGACGCTGCCCGACCAGATGCTGGCCCGTGCGGTGGATTGGCTGGCAGCGCTGCCGATCGACGCCCCCTGCGTGGCAGCCCGAGCCGGGTTGGTACAGACACCTCTTGGGCTCGACCTGCTGGTGGGCGGCGCGCCCGTGCGTGAGCAACCGGTGCAGCTGGCTGGCTCAGCGCATGAGCCTGCGCTGTGGGCGATCCTGGCCCGGCCGCAGGCGGCCGTTGGGGCACTCGCTGGCCAGGCCGTGCTGGTACTGAACACGGGGGCAGAGCGGCGTGTCGGCCCCCACGGTCAGTTCGTGGCGCCGGCGCGGCGTTGGGCAGCTGCGGGCGCCACGGTGCTGCGGCTCGACCTGGCCGGTTTGGGTGACAGCCCGGCGGCTTTGGGTGAGGATGAGCACCGTGTCTACCCGCCTGCCGCTTTGCAGGACGTCGCCCGAGCGTTGGCCTGGCTGCGCCGCCAGCCCGGGGTGCAGCGTGTCACCGTGCTGGGCCTGTGTTCTGGCGCTTTCCATGCCTTCGAGGCCGCTGCCGCGCGGCTTGATCTTGACCAGGCCGTGGTGATCAACCCGCTGGTGTTCTTCCGCCCCGAGCGGGTGGACTTCGATGCAGTGCCAGCACAAGACCATGCCGTGCAGCAACTCAGTGGCGAGACGTGGCGCAAGCTGCGTGACCCGGCCAGCTGGCGCAAGCTGTTGGCAGGCGGCGTCAATCACACGTTCATCCTGGCCACGTTGGGACGGCGGCTGGGCTTGGCCGGCCGGCGCGTCGGTCGCACGTTGCTGCGTGCGGTGGGTCGCCCGCAGGCTGATGACTTGGCTGCCAAATTGCGCCGCGCCGCAGGCGCTGCGGCCACGGCCGCCGTGCCGCGCCTGCACTTCGTGTTTGCCACTGGCGACCCGGGGCGTGCGCTGCTGGAGGCCGAAGCCGGCCGCACCTTCCGCTCGCTGATACGGCAAGGCCAGATCGTGCTGCACGAGGTGCGCGACGCCGACCACACCTTCAGCCGGGCGGACGCACGGCAGCGGCTGCAGGCCGAGCTGGATGGGGTGCTGGGCCTGGCCACGCCGGCCGCCAGGATGCCAACGCTGCTGGCATCCTCGGCGCCGGCGCCCGATCAGGCCGTGACCTGGGCCTCTTCCACCCGGCGCGCCAGGTGCGCCAGCGCTTCTTCCACCTGATCGACCAGGATCAGGCACAGGTCGCCAGGCTGCAGGCGATCGAGCGCGGTGTCGATGGCGAGGAACTCGCCGTTGATCTCCAGCGTCTGGCGCGTGCGTGAGGCATTGGCCAGGCCTTCGCGCAGCAGCGCGATCACCTCGCCATCGGCGCGGCCGCGTTGGCAGGCATCCTGGTACAGGATCACGTCATCGAAGGCATCGCCCAGGATGGCGGTCTGGCCGGAGATGTCTTCATCACGCCGGTCGCCGGCACCGCTGATCACCACCGAGCGTTTGTTGGCCGGCATGGCCTCGACGGCATGCACCAGCGCACGCATGGCGTCGGGGTTGTGGCCGTAGTCGGCGATCACGGTGGCGCCGCGGTAGTCCATGACATTGAAGCGGCCGGGGGCGTTGTCGCTGTCATTGACGAAGGTGGCCAGGCCGCGCCGCACGGTGGCCCAGTCGGCGCCCACGCCCCAGGCGGCGGCGATGGACGCCATCACGTTGTCCACCTGAAAGCCGATGGCGCCGCTGCGGGTGATGGGGATATCGCGCAGCTCGAAACGTTGTTTCTGGCCGTCGCCGGCCGCCACGATGGCATCACCATCGCGGTAGACCACGCGCTTGCCCTGGGCACGGTGCGTGGCCATCACCGGGTGGTGGCGGTCGCCCGCGAAGAAGATCACCTGGCCGGGGCAGTTCTCGGCCATGGCGGCCACGATCGGGTCGGCCGCGTTGAGCACCGCGTAGCCGCGCTCGGCCACGTTCTGCACGATCACGCGCTTGAGCACGGCCAGGTCTTCCACCGTGGTGATGTAGTTCAGGCCGAGGTGGTCGCCCGAGCCGATGTTGGTGACCACGGCCACGTCGCAGCGGTCGAAGGCCAGGCCTTCGCGCAGCACGCCGCCGCGGGCGGTTTCGAACACCGCTGCGTCCACATCGGGATGCATCAGCACGTTGCGGGCACTGCGCGGGCCGCTGCAGTCGCCGCTGTCGATCTGGCGGCCTTCCACGTAGACGCCGTCGGTGTTGGTCATGCCCACGCGCTGGCCGTTGGCCGTGAGCAGGTGGGCGATCAGGCGCACCGTGGTGGTCTTGCCGTTGGTGCCGGTGACGGCCACCACCGGGATGCGGCCGTCTTCACCCGCCGGGTACATGTGGTTGATGATGGCCTCACCCACCGCGCGGCCCTTGCCGAACGAGGGCGACAGGTGCATGCGCAGGCCGGGGGCGGCATTGACTTCAACGATGCCGCCCGATTGATCTTCCAGCGGGCGCAGCACGCTGTCGCACACCACGTCGACACCGCAGATGTGCAGACCCACCATCTGCGCGGCGGCCACGGCGCGGGCGGCCACTTCGGGGTGCACGTCGTCGGTCACATCGGTGGCGGTGCCGCCGGTGGAGAGGTTGGCGTTGTTGCGCAGAATCACGCGGCGGCCCTTCTCGGGCACGCTGTCGGGCGTGAGGCCTTGCATCTTCAGGCGCTCGATGGCGATGTCATCGAAGCGGATCTTGGTCAGCGAGGTGGCGTGGCCGTCGCCCCGCTTGGGATCGGCGTTGACCTGATCGACCAACTGGCGCACGGTGTGCTCGCCATCACCCACCACCAGCGGCGGGTCGCGGCGGGCGGCGGCCACCAGGGTCTTGCCCACCACCAGCATGCGGAAGTCGCTGCCGGGCAGGTATTTCTCCAGCATCACCGGGCCGATCTCCAGCGCGGTGTTGTAGGCCAGTGCCAGGTGTTCGCGGGTGGTGATGTTCACCGTCACGCCCTTGCCTTGGTTGCCGTCCTGCGGCTTCAGCACCACCGGCAGGCCCACTTCCAGGGCAGCGGCCCAGGCGTCGTCCACGTCGTTGACGGGGCGACCCATCGGCACGGGCACGCCGGCGGCATGCAGCAGGCGTTTGCTGAGGTCTTTGTCCTGCGCGATGGATTCGGCCACGGCGCTGGTGCCGTCCACTTCAGCGGCCTGGATGCGGCGCTGCTTGGCGCCCCAGCCGAACTGCACCAGGCTGCCCTGGGTCAGGCGGCGATACGGGATGCCGCGAGCCACGGCGGCATGCACGATCGAGCCGGTGCTGGGGCCGAGGCGGATGTCTTCGTCGGTTTCCTGCAGTTGGTGCAGGGCGCCGGCCAGGTCGAACGGCTGGCCTTCGCGGGCGGCCTGGATCAACTGCTCGGCCAGCTTGAGCGCTTGGCGGCCCACTTCTTCTTCGGTGTACTCCACCACCACTTGGTAGATGCCGGGTTCGAGCGTGGCGGTGGTGCGGCTGAAGGTGACGGGGCAGCCGGCCTGGGCCTGCAGGCTCAGCGTGGCGGCTTCCAGCACATGGGCCAGCGTGATCGAGCCGGCGTAGCCGCTCGGCCGCAGCGAGCCGATGCCCGGAAAGCGGCTGCGCAGGGCCTGTTCGAGGCCGGGCATGTCAGTGATCGAGCGTTCACCATCTTTGCATCGCACCACGGCTTCGACAGCCGTGTGGCGGCTCCACAGGTTGGGGCCGCGCAGCGCGCGCACGCGAGAGACTTCCATGCAGGTCTTCCAGGCAGTTCAGGTGAATGACACAACGGCTCAGCGCTGCGCCGCGACGACACGCGAGTGTGCGTGTGTGTGAGCGCTGGGCTCCAGCTCGAAGGTTTTGATGCCGGCCTTGATGAGATCGGGCGAGATGTCCAGCGCCCAGGCGGCGGCCACCGAAGCCAGCACGGAGGCCACCGAAGCAGCCCCTTCGGCACGGCGCAACAGCGGGAAGCATTCCAGCTGGGCCAGCACGGTTTCTTCCGGGCCGCGGGCCAGCACGATGTCATGCCCGCGCACAAAGACGGCCCGGCCGCATTGCGACAGGTGCTCGGCCAGCACTGGGTGGTTGGCATCGTGGCCGTAAAAGATCACTTCGCCATCGCACAGCGAGGCCATTTCGGCCACCACCGGCTCTTCGGCGTTGAGCACCGCCACGCCGTCGGGCAGCACCACGTCGACCTGGGTGCGCAACACCTTGTAGAGCTGCTCTGAATCATGGATGTAGTAGTCGGCCAGCGAGGCATCCAGGTGCGCGTCGGTGACCACGCCTACCTGGCAGCGGTCGTAGGCCAGGCCTTCGCGCAGGATGGCGCGCGGGCTGTTTTCGAACACGGCGGCCTGCACGGCGCGGTTCATCAGCAGGCGCTGGGCCGGCTGCCAGTGGGCGCAGTCGCCCTTTTCGACCTGACGGCGGTCGAGGAACAGGCCTTCGCTGCAGGCCAGGCCCACATGTTGGCCGCTCAGGTGCACCAGCCAGGCCACCAGGCGTGAGATCAGCGCCGTGCCATGGCTGCCGGCCACGCCGACGATGGGGATGCGGCCGTGGTCGTCCTGCGTGAACAGGTGGTCGACGATGGCGCGGCCCACCGGGCGGGGCGAGCCCACCGCGGGCTTCAGGTGCATCAGCAGGCCGGGGCCGGCGTTCACTTCGACGATGGCGCCGCGCTGGGCCACCAGCGGCTTGCTGATGTCTTCGCAGACCAGGTCGATGCCGGCGATGTCCAGGCCCACGATGCGTGCGGCCAGCGACACCAGGCGGGCGTTTTCGGGGTGGATGTCGTCGGTGCAGTCGATGGCGACGTTGCCGTTGCGCTGCACCAGCACCTGCTGGCCGGCGCGCGGGATCGACTCACCGTTCAGGCCCTGGCGCTCCAGCAGCAGGCGGATGGCGGGCTCGCGGTCCAGGCGGATCGGCTCCAGCGGGAACTCTTCGGCGTCGCCGCGGCGCGGGTCGGTGTTGAGCTGGCTGTCGATCAGCTGGGCCACGCTGCCCACGCCGTCGCCGGTGACCCACAGGCTTTCGCCGCGGGCGGCGGCCACCACGCGGCCACCCACCACCAGCACACGGTGCTCGTCGCCGCGCACATAGCGCTCAACGATCACGTCGCTGCCTTCGGCATCGGCGATGTGGAAGGCGGCTTCGATGTCGGCCTGGGCGCTCAGTTCGAGCGAGACGCCGCGGCCATGGTTGGCATCAGACGGCTTCACCACCACCGGCAAGCCGATGTCCTGCGCAGCTTCCCAGGCCTCGGCCGGGGAGGCGACCACCTGGCCTTCGGGCACGGGCACGCCGCAGGATTGCAGCAGCTGCTTGGTGAGGTCCTTGTCGCCGGCGATGCCTTCGGCGATGGCGCTGGTGCGGTCGGTCTCGGCCGTCCAGATGCGGCGCTGGGCGGCGCCGTAGCCGAGCTGCACCAGGTTGCCGTCGTTCAGGCGGATGTGCGGGATCTTGCGGCCGGTGGCAGCGTCGACGATGCAGGCGGTGGAGGGGCCCAGGTACAGGTCGTCCACCATCTCGCGCAGCTTGGCGATGGTGGCGGGCACGTCGAAGGCGGTGTTGTTCAGCGCGGCGCGGAAGAGGTCGCGGCCGGCGTCGAGGGCGGCGCGGGCCACCTGCTCGTCACGGGCGCGGAACACCATCTTGTAGACGCCCCGCTCGGGCGTACCGCGGGTCTGGCCGAAACCGGTCTGCATGCCCGACTGGTTTTGCAGCTCGATCACGATGTGTTCGAGGATGTGGCCGGCCCAGGTGCCCTCCTGCAGGCGCTGCAGGAAGCCGCCGTGCTCGCCCACGCCGCAGTGGTGCTCGATCAGGCTGGGCAGGAAGCCCGTGAGCCGGTCATTGAAGCCGGGCAGGGTGTTGGAAGGGCAGTCTTCCAGGGCGCCGATGTCGAGCCACACCTCCAGCACCGGACGGTACGTCCAGATGTTGGGGCCGCGCAGGTAGCTGATGCGCAGAAACTCGATGTCCTTCTTCTTCATGCTCTGACCTGGCTGTGACGCCTGCCGGTGTGAGACGCGCCGGTGGTGGGTCGGCGTGCCGGTGGGGCGTGCCAGGCGATCGACCGGTCCCTTCAGCTGGGGCGCGTCAACCAGACGGGCCTCGGGACGTTCAGCGAACGGCTGCCACGAAAAAGTCGTGATTTTCCCGCTTCTGCGGGCCGTTCGAAACTCAGCTGACATCATGCGTGCGTGCGGCGAGAGCCGTTCCGGTGGGTTAGCGTGTCTTCGTGGCGTGGCCGCCACAGTTGGTTGTCGATCGTGATCAAGGTCTCAACTGGGGCTTGCGAGAGAATGCGCAGCCCCTGAACGCGGCCCAGCCAATAGACCCGCTCCGGGCTGCTTTGCCCGTGCATCTCCTGACCGGAAGAAGGCTTCAACGCCCCCCATGACCACCGCATCCAACGCTCCTGTTTCCAGCATCGCGACCCTGCCCGAGCCCTGGCGGGCCGATCTGCAGACGCGACTGCGTGCCCATGAGAACGTGCAGGGAACGCTGGCGGTTGACCTGGACCACACGCTTCACTTCAACGAAGGCGTGCTGGTGCTCACCGACCAGCGGTTGCTGGCCAAAACTGATAAAAGTGAGGGCTGGCTCACCTGGGATCTATCGCCAAACCTGACGCTGCGCCACAGCGACCAGGGCGGGGTGGGGCAGCTGGACCTGCTGGGCCCCGACGGCCTGCTGGCGCGTTTCCGCTTCACGCTGAAACACAACGTTGCAGCTCTGCGTTTGGCCGAGCTGTTCCAGCGATGGCAGCACCCGCGCACGGGCGCCGAATCGGGCTTCGAGGACGAAAGCCTGTGCCCCACCTGCCACGCCGTGCTGCCACCCGATGCCGAGGAATGCCCGGCCTGCGCCCGCGAGCTGCACACACCGCCGTCCACCTGGGTGCTGCTGCGCCTGGGGCGGTTTGCCAAGCCGTACCAGGGACAGCTGATTCTGGGGTTCATGCTGACGCTGGCGGCCACCGGCGCCACGCTGGTGCCGCCGTATCTGAGCATGCCGTTGATGGACGAAATCCTGATTCCGTTCCAGAACGGCAAACCCATCAACCACCAGCATGTGATGCTCTACCTGGGCGGCCTGCTGGCGGCGGCGCTGGCGGCTTGGGGTCTGGGGTGGGCGCGCACTTACGTGCTGGCCCTGGTGTCTGAACGCATCGGCGCTGACCTTCGCACCACCACCTACGAGCACTTGCTGAAGCTGTCGCTCGAATACTTCGGCGGCAAGCGCACCGGTGACCTGATGGCGCGCATCGGCTCGGAAACTGACCGCATCAACGTCTTCCTGTCGCTGCATGCGCTCGATTTCGCCACCGACGTGCTGATGATCGTCATGACGTCAGCCATCTTGTTTTCCATCAATCCCTGGCTGGCGCTGGTGACGCTGGTGCCGCTACCGTTCATCGGCTGGCTGATCCATGTGGTGCGTGATCGGCTGCGCACCGGCTTCGAGAAGATTGACCGCGTCTGGTCCGAAGTGACCAATGTGCTGGCCGACACCATTCCCGGCATCCGGGTGGTGAAGGCCTTTGCGCAGGAAAAGCGCGAGGCCAACCGCTTCCGCGAGGCCAACCGCTACAACCTGCAGGTCAATGACAAGCTCAACCGCACCTGGAGCCTGTTTTCGCCCACGGTGTCGCTGATGACGGAGATCGGCCTGCTGGTGGTGTGGGGCTACGGTATCTGGCTGGTGGGGCACCAGAGCATCACGGTGGGCGTGCTCACGGCCTTTCTGGCCTACATCGGCCGCTTCTACGCCCGGCTCGATTCGATGAGCCGCATCGTCTCAGTCACGCAGAAGGCGGCGGCCGGCGCCAAGCGCATCTTCGACATCCTGGATCACGTCTCCAACGTGCCCGAACCC
>Ga0209066_10001289_pt1 | contig 33777 bp, 16 predicted proteins | sample All_14_2_FD_187198 | JGI IMG/M metagenome (GOLD analysis project Ga0209066, IMG submission 187198) | Freshwater microbial communities in response to fracking from Pennsylvania, USA - Allegheny Zone_MetaG_DW_15 (SPAdes) (version 2) ... | reverse complement strand
CCCGAGTAGCCCCGCCAACGCGCCGTCTGCGGCCGCGCCGAGCAGGAGCGATGAGGGGGTGTTGAGCATGTCGGTTGTTCCTCTGTCGGAGCAGCGGAGCGGCGGCCGCAGACGGCGCGTTGGCGGGGCTACTCGGGGAAACGGATGAAGGTGGAGGGCGGCCTGCCGTTCTGAGGGCGCGCTTCAGCCGGTGCCGCGTGGAGGGCGGCCACCTTTCTTTGCCCGGACGTCGGCTCGGCCACGAGGCCCCGGCCGGGCGCGATCGCGAACGGGAGGGGCGTGGACAGGTTGCGGAGTTCGCCGAGATATTTGGTGACGCGCAGCGTCCGGTGCTCGCCGTTGCTGTGGTCGAGGGTGACCGAGATGGGGCAGAGGTCTTCCAGCCGGCTTTTCAGCGTGAAGGCGGGGTTGGAGACCGGCTTCGGGATCGTCAGCAGCGCGGTCACGCCCAGGCGCTCCACGGCGTGTACGAAGGAGTAGACGTGCTCCGCGATGCGCGAAATCGGGTGGATGGCGACCCAGGGCAGCACGGTGTCGAACGCGACGCGCCGGACGGACTGCGACTCGATGGTGTCCTGCAGCTCCATGAAGGACTGCGGCGGCAGCATCACGTTGGCGCTGGCGTTGCAGGCCGGCAGGAACGTGGCGTAATCCAGGATGATGAGCTGGCCATCGGCAACGGCGCGGGCGAAGGGCATCCCCATGCTCTCGGCCACGCCGACCGCGTCGCGCGCCGCGCGGTTGGAGAGCAAAAGGGCCTTTTCGCCGTCCGTCAGGGCCTGGTTGACGAAGTGGCATGCCAGAATGGACTTGCCACTGGCGCGCCGCCCGCAGCAAAGCACATGTTTGCCGCGGAAGACGCCGCCGAACGTGTCGTCAAAAAGCGGGACACCGAGTTTTGTTTTGTCAACGATCACAGCGGGGCTCTGCTTGGCCTGTCAACTGGCCGGGGGTCATGTCTCGAAGACGGTTTTGAGGATATTCTTGATGAACGCGAGCTCGAACGGCTTGCTCAGGAAGGCGAGTACGCCGTGCTTCTTGGCGCAAGAGGTCAGTTCGGCGGAGGGCGCTCCCGAGATCAGCACGAGCGGGGTGCCGTTCGCTTTCTGGGCCAGGCTGCAGATCCAGGCCTCCGCGTCCGGAGCGTCGGGCAGGCAGATGTCGGCGATGATGAGCTGGTAGGCCTCCGCCTCCAGCTTGGCCAGCGCGTCTGTGGCGGTCAGGGTTTTTTCGACCTGGTGGCCGAACCTCGTGATCATCATCCCCAAATAGTTCCCGATGGCCGGCTCGTCGTCAACAATCAGAATGTTTCCCATGCCGGATGTCCTGTTCTGCCCCGACGGGCGTTTTCACGCGAAGTCGTCCCGCCCGAATCCCCCTGCACGAAACAACCGTTAAGCGTGCTTGATCATTTCTAAGCAGTATGGCAAAAAAACAGATAACCGTCAAAAAAATATGGGTACGGAAGGGGACGGCGAGGTTGAAGAGGGGGGGCGGAAAAGGTAAGATTGTGCGGTTTGGACCTGTGCTCTGCCGCAAGGGTGGGCATGGCTGTGAAAAACAAACGGGCGGAAACGCGTTAGGGACCTTCTATGACAAACTTCACGTGGTACGATGTGAGCGATGCCACGGTCGGTCTGCTTTTTGGACTGGCCGGCATGCTGGGCGGCTACGCCCTGCGCGGGCTCATCGGCCGCTGGCAGGCGGATGCGATCGAGAAGCAGGCGCAGCTGAAGCTCGCCGAAGCGGATGGCGAGGTCAAAAACCGGCTGAAAGAGGCCGACATTTTGGCGCGTGCCGAGGTGGTCAAGGCGCGCGAAGAGTTCGAAAAGGGCACGAAGGCGCGGCGCAAAGAGCTGCAGGACATCGAGGAGCGCCTGACGATCCGCGAAGAGAACATGGACAAGAAGGCCATCCTGCTGGAAAAGAAAGACCAGACGGTCGCCCAGAAGCAGGAAGACGTGCAGCGCAAGGCCGAAGAGCTCCAGCTGAAAGGAGCCGAGACGGACAAGCGGCTGGCAGAGGCCGAACAGCGGTTGCAGAAGCTGGCGGGAATGACCCACGAGGAGGCGCGGCGCGAGGTGTTCCAGAAGGCGGAGCAGGAAGTCCGCGGCGAGGCGGGCAATCTGATCCGGAGGGTTCAGGAAGAGGCGAAGGAGACGGCCGAGCGCGAGGCCGCGCGCATCGTCGCCACGGCGGTGCAGCGCTTCGCCCTGACGCACGCCAGCGAGATGATGACCAGCACGGTGCAGCTGCCGAGCGACGACATCAAGGGGCGCATCATCGGGCGCGAGGGCCGCAACATCCGCACGCTCGAGGCGGTGACGGGCGTGAACATGCTGATCGACGACACGCCGGAGGCGGTGGTGATTTCGGGGTTCGACCCGGTGCGGCGCGAGATCGCGCGTCAGGCGCTGGAGCAGCTGGTGTCCGACGGGCGCATCCACCCCGCGCGCATTGAAGAGGTGGTCAAGAGCGTTTCGGAGAGCATGGAGAAGACGATCTACGAGGCGGGCGAGTCGGCGGCTTACGAGGCGCAGGTGCAGGGCGTTTCCGCCGAGGTGCTGAAGATCATCGGGCGCCTCAAGTTCCGCACCAGCTTCACGCAGAACGTGCTGCGGCACTCCGTGGAGGTGGCGCACCTGATGGGGATGATGGCTTCCGAGCTGGGCCTGGATCCGGCCGTGGCGCGCCGCATCGGCTTCTTCCACGATATCGGCAAGGCGCTGGACCACGACACGCAGGGGGCGCACGCGCTGATCGGCGCGGAGTTCCTCAGGCAGCACGGCGAGGACCCGCTGGTGGTCAACGGCGTGGCCGCGCACCACGAGGACGTTCCCTCCGAGGGCCTCTACGGGGTGCTCTGCTCCGCGGCCGACGCGATCTCCAGCTCCCGCCCCGGCGCGCGCGCCGAGACCATGGGCGTGTACGTGCAGCGGCTCGAGAAGCTGGAAGCGATCGCCAACAGCTTCCCGGGCGTCAAAAAGACCTTTGCGGTGCAGGCCGGCCGCGAGGTGCGCGTGATCGTGGATCCCGGCCAGGTGAACGACAACGACGCGATGGTGATGGCGCGGGACATCAGCCAGCAGATCGCTTCGACCATGCAGTTCCCCGGTCAGATCAAAGTGGTGGTGGTGCGCGAGATGCGCTGCATCGAGTATGCGAAGTAGGGCCGGCCGAGGGTCGCCCGTGCGGGGCAAGGAAAAGGCATTTCAAGATGAAAATTCTGTTGGTGGGTGACATTGTCGGCGGGCCGGGCAGGCGCGTGTTCCGGGACGTGGTCAAACGGCTGCGCGACGAGAACGCGGTCCACGCGGTGGTCGCCAACGGCGAGAACGCGGCGGCCGGCAACGGCATCACGCTGGCGCTGGCGGAGGAGCTCTTCAAAGCCGGCGCGGACGCGATCACGCTGGGCGACCACGTGTGGGGACAGAAGGAGCTCGAGGCGACGATCTCGAGCGAGAAGCGGCTGCTGCGTCCGGTGAATGTCCCGCCGGGCACGCCGGGCCAGGGCCACGTGACGGTGCAGACCTCGCTCGGCCCGTTCATCGTGGTCAACCTGCTGGGGCGCGTGTTCATGAACCCGGCGGACTGTCCCTTCCGCGCCATGGACGCGCTGCTGAAGACGTTGCCGTGCAACGTGCCGGTCCTGGTCGACTTCCACGCGGAGGCCACCTCGGAGAAGATCGCCATGGGGCACTATCTGGACGGGCGCGTCGCGGCGGTGGTGGGCACGCACACGCACGTGCAGACCAGCGACGCGGCGATCCTGCCGAAAGGCACGGCGTACATGACGGACCTGGGCATGACCGGCCCGATGAACTCGGTGATCGGCCGCGAGATCGCGCCGGTGCTGAAGAAGTTCACGACCGGCATTCCCGCCAAGTTCGACGTCGCGGGAGGGCCCAGCGTGCTGGAGGGCGCCCTGCTGGAGATCGACCGGCAGAGCGGACGGGCGGTGTCGATCGAGGCTTTCCGTTACAGGGAGCCGGCTGCGGCCGGCTGAGGAGCGCGATGCCGTCACTCTCCGACAAGAAGGTGTATTCGATCTCGGAGCTCACGCGTCAGATCAAGCAGACGCTGGAGGACGAGGTCGGCCACGTGTGGGTCGAGGGGGAGATCTCGAACTACAAGGTCTACGGCTCCGGGCATGCGTATTTCAGCCTGAAGGACGAAGGGGCGCAGCTCAGCGCGGTGCTCTTCGCGGGAGCGCGGGCGGGCGTGGCGGCGGGCGCGAGGCTGGCGGACGGCCAGCGGATCCGCGCGTACGGCCAGGTCACCGTGTTCGAGAACCGCGGCCAGTATCAGCTGATCGTGCGCAAGGTCGAGGCGGCCGGCGCGGGCGCGCTGATGCAGCGCTTCGAAGAGCTGAAGCGCAAGCTCGAGGCCGAGGGCCTTTTCGATGCGGCGCGCAAGCGTCCGCTGCCGGCGCTGCCGCAGCGCATCGGCATCGTGACCTCGCCGACCGGCGCGGTGATCCACGACATGCTGAACGTGCTGGGCCGGCGCTTTCCCAACCTGCAGGTCCGCCTCGCGCCGGTCAAGGTGCAGGGCGCGGGCGCCGCGGAGGAGATCGCGGCGGCCGTGGCGCTCTTCAACCGCTCGTGCGGGCCGGGCAGCGACTGGCCCGCGGATGTGCTGATCGTGGGGCGCGGCGGCGGCAGCCTCGAGGACCTCTGGGCCTTCAACGAGGAGGCCGTGGCGCGGGCCGTGGCGGGCTCCGCGATCCCGGTGGTGTCTGCGGTGGGTCACGAGACGGATTTCTCGCTGTGCGATTTCGCGGCGGACTTGCGGGCGCCCACGCCCTCGGCGGCCGCCGAGCTGGTTGTGGCGTCCAAGGCGGAGCTGGAGATGCGGGTGGCGCGGCCGGCCCGCGCGCTGCGGCAGGCGCTCCAGCAGCGCGTGGCCGAGCTGCGCAGCCGGTTGGCCGAAGTGCGGAGCGCGCCGTTCCTGAAGGAGCCGTCGCGGCTGACCGAGCGTCTGGCGCAGCGGGTCGACACCCTTGAGATGCGGATGGGCCATGCGGCGCGGCAACGGATTCAGGAGGAGCGGCAGCGGGCCGAGCAGGCGGTCAGCCGGCTGTCGCTGCTGCGCGAACGCCAGGTCCGCCAGATCGAGTCGCGGGTCGCGCTGGATCAGCGCCGGCTGGAGCAGGCGTGCCGCCTCTGGGCCGAGCGCGCGCGGGTGCGGGTCGCGGCGCTGGAGCGGCAGATCGGCCTGCTCAGCCCGCTGGCGGTGCTGGAGCGCGGCTACAGCCTGACCCGCACGGCGCAGGGAAGGCTGGTCCGCTCGGTCAAGGATGTGGCGGCGGGGGACGGCTTGGTCACCCAGGTCAAGGACGGCACGGTGAAATCGGTGGTGGAATAGCGGGGGTTCCCGCCCAACAAGGAAGCACGTCATGGCGAAGAAGGAAGAGACCCCCACGGGGTTCGAGGCCGCGCTGAAGCGGCTGGAAGCGATTGTCGAAGAGATGGAGTCGGGCGAGACCGATCTCGACACGATGATCGCGTCGTTCGAGGAGGGGCAGAAGCTGGTGAAGTTCTGCACCGCGAAGCTGAACGAAGTCGAGAAGAAGATCGAGAAGATCGTCAAGGACGGCTCCGGCACTGTCAGCGTCGAGCCGTTCGCCTTGGCCGCGGAGACGCTCAAGGCTCCGTGAGCTGGATGCGCAGGCGGTAGAACTGTTCGGGCAGGAGCGCGGGGCCGCCCGCCGCGTCCGGCAGCACGAGGGTCGTCCCGTCCCAGTTCCAGGCCGGCGGGTCGGTCCAGCGCGAGTCGAACAGGACGCGCGACCACGCGCCCGTTGCCGACCGCGAGGCCTCCACGATGTAGGCGAGGTCGCTCTTGCCGGGGTCGAAGCGGAAGCTGTAGGTCGGCGTGCCGTTCACGAGCTGGAACTGCGGCAGCTTGCCGCAGGCGGGCTCGTCGCTGGCGACGTCGAAGGCGTAGCGCAGGAGGTTGACCGCGTCGCCGCTGCCGTAGGGCATGGCCAGGGGGCCGGTGAGCGCGGGGTCCGACTCGCTCTCGGGCACGGAGAAGGTGTTCAGCACCCATTCGCTGTAGCGGACCGGCGGACCCGCGACGCGGATCTCCAGCACGTGTCCGCGGCGCGGGCCGTCGCCGAAATCGGCGGTCTCAGGCATGGCGGCGACGGTGAGGGGCAGGGTGCCGGTGTAGGGCGCGTAGAGGCGCCCGGCGAAGCTCTGCGTGCCGCTTTCGCTGGGAACAAAGAAGCGCACCACGGCGTGCGCGAGGAAGCCCGCGAGGTCGTTGCCGCACTCGACGAAGAATCCGCCGCGGAGGCGGTCGCCCGCGGCCAGCGACGGGAGGTCGAGGTAGAGGTCGACGAGCGAGGCCGCGGCGCCGCGCTGGATGGAGAGCAGCCTCAGCACGGCGTTGCCGCTTTCGGTGGGGCTGGCGTAAGCCGGCGCCGTCGCGCCGAAGGAGAACGCGTAGTTGAGGCCGATGGCGGCCGAGGCGGTCAGGCGGACGCCGTCGAGCGCGACGGTGCCATCGCCTTGGAGCGGCCCGGTGACGCCGCAGCCGGTGAGGGTGCCTCCCGCTGCGATGCGGACCGGCGAGACGAGCCTGCCGCGCACGGTCAGCGTGCCGTTGCTGACGGTCACGGGGAGGTAGTAGCCGGTGCTGAAGGCGGGCAGGACCAGGTTGCCTCCGCCGGTCTTGGTGAAGCTGTAGGTGCCGGACAGCGGGCTCGTCAGCTCGAGCGTGTTGCGCGCGTCTTCGACATGGATCGCGGAGGGGCCGCGGAGTATGACGCGGTTGGTGATGAGCGCATAGCTGTCGTTCGACTCCGGGGCGTAGCGGAGGGCTCCCGAGATGCCGAGCCCTCCGGCGTCGGGCAGCGGCCCGCCCCGTCCGGCGCTGTCCAGGATGAGGTCCCCGCCGAAAGTGTAGATGCGGGGTTCGCCCGCGGTGCTGGCTGAGGTGAGGCGCAGCTGGCCGCCGGGATTGACGGTGACCGAGGCGCTCTGCAGCGGGGCGGCCGGCTGGGTGAACTGGAGCACGCCCTGGTTGATGACCGTGGGGCCGGTGTACGACTTGCTTTCGCCGGTCAGCGCGACAAGGCCGACGCCCTCTTTGACGAGGCCGCCCGGGCCGCGCCAGTTGGTCTTCAGGCGCAAGGCGCCGTAGCTCACGTTGCCGGTGGGGTTGTTGACCTCCAGCGTGAGGTTTGTGGCGAGGATCACGTCGGCGTCGACTTCGAACTCCACGTAGCCGCAGCCTGAGCCGTTGACGGTCACCCGGGCATTGGCGTTGGTGGTCTGGAAGGTCAGCGTGTTGGTGGAGCCGCTGTCGCTGATTTTCGTGCGGTAGGGCGAGTCGCCCTGGTTGAAGAGGAGGGTTCCGACCGTGACTGGCGCGCGGAGGTTCACGTCGCGGTTGGCGGAGGGCGGCGCGTTGATCTGCGCCGACGCGCCGACGCCGTTGGGGTAGGGCGCGGGCGCGGTGCTCCAGTTGGCGTTGACGGTCCAGTCCGCGCTGACGGCGGGCATGAAAAGCGGCCGCTGCAGCGGAATGCTGAAGGCGGCCTCCTGCAGCGGGCTCCACTCGCCGCCGCCGCTGAGGACGCGCGCCTTGAGGGTGGCCGTGGCGGGGAAACGGAGCGGTGCCGTGTAGGCCTCGCCCGCGACGGCGCCGCCCGGGGCGCGGGGGTCCACGCCGTTGGTGGTGAAGTAGAGGCTGCCGGTGCTGTTCAGGTTGGTGATGGAGACCCAGGTGTTGGTGTCGATGGTCCCGCCGTGCGGGGTGAACTCGGGCGCGAGAGTGGCGGGCCAGATGTTCTGCGCGACGAGCTGGTTGAAATAGTTGGTGCGGCGGTCGATCTTGTAGATCCAGTTGGTGTAGAACGTCGCGTTGACGGTGCCGTTTCCCGTCTCCTTCATGATCGGGTTGACCGTGTCGCACAAGGTGAAGAAGGTGCGGTCCAGGCTCTCCCGGGTCAGGCAGCCGCCGTGGAACAGGTGCTTCTGGGCCCGGTCGGCGAAGCGCAGCCGGAATTCGGGGGAGACCCGCAGCAGCGTGTAGATCGCGGGGATGTAGCGGCTGGTCGTGGTTTTAGCGTCGGGGATGATGAGGTCGGAGGTGAAGGTGTTGTAGTCGTTGGTGCGGCCGGTGCCGCCGAAGCAGCCTTCGGCATCCCACATGTAGAAGCGCCAGCGCCCGGCGTCGCTGCGCTCGTGAGCGGCCACCCAGTTGTTGTTGGGCCAGTCCCACATGCCGGCGTAGGAGTTGACCACGATGTAGTCGATGTAGTTGTCCACGTCGAGGTAGTCGGCGACGCCGAGATAGGCGTTCACCTCGGTGAGCGCGTTGGTCCGCAGGTAGGCGATGGTGCGGTTCCAGTGGATGGAGTCGCCGCTGGCGAACTCGTTGACCTGCTGCACGTCCCACGCGGCGGTGCTGTTGTGGTGCTGCTGCATGAACGCTTGGCGCAGGTGCTCGCAGAAGTTGTAATAGCCCTTCCAGATGCCGTTGATGTAGAGGGAGACGATGTTTCCGAGCGAGCCCTCTTGGCCTGTGCCGAGGTAGACCCGCCGCGCGAACTCGTCGCGGATGAAAGGGTTGGCGATGTCGTTTTTGCCGGCGCGCAGGCGCATGTCTTCGAACTTCGTGACCTTGCTGTCCGGGAAGAACGTGTAGTCCTGGGGGGATTCGCCCAGTTCGTTGCGGAAGAAAATGTTGAACGACGGTTTCTGGGTGAAGTCCGTGGGCGTGAACCTGAGCGCCGGCGCGGTCGTGAGCTTGTAGCGCGGGCGGGCATGGTTGCTGCCGGAGATGCGGAGCCCCAACTCGGTGCGCAGCGGGTTCCCGTTGGTGGGGTAGTACTCGAACGAGACGGGCTTCTCCGAGCTGCGGCCGCGCAGCATCGGGACGTTGAAGGCGGAAGTGTCGCCGAAGTTTTCCCACATCGCGTTCGTGTAGCCTCCGCCCTTGATGGCCATGATGCCTTGCCCGTTGGTGGGACTGGTGACCGCGTTGGGACCGTAGATCGTGAACACCGGGTCGCCGACGACCGAGATCGCGGGGATGCTGCGCCGGGCCGCGGACTGTGCGACCAGGTAGGTGTGGTTGACCGTGGGCGAAGGGACCTCGCCGGTTTTGAAGCAGCGCACGCGGAGCGTGGTGGGGGCGGAGATGGTGAGCGGCAGGCTGTAGGTGGCCCCGTTGGCCTCCGTGGGCTCGGTGCCGTCGGTCGTGTAGCGGATGGTCGCCGCGGCGTCGGGCGCGGTGAGCTGCAGCGGGAACGAGGCTGCATAGAAGCCGCCGAGGTGGCTGAAGGCGGGGGGCTGGGTCTGCGCGGAGAACGCGCTGCCGGCCGCGTTGGCTGCGCCCGGCGTGGCCTGGCTGCGGTACACGTAGGTGCCGAACAGGGTCCGCGCGTAGCTGTGGAAGGCGTTCTGGGCCGGATAGCCGGGGGCGATCTCGCTGACGACGTTGCCTGCCGCGTCCACGAGGCCGAGGTACTCGCCTTCCGAGCTCAGCTTGAAATTGGTGTGGGGGTAGGTGGCGCCGTCGCCGGGCCCCACGTCGAACCCGGTGGCCATGACGAGCAGATAGCCGCCGGCGGGGATGGCGCTGCCGGCGGGGAAGTACCACTTGCGGGGCTCGTCCTCGTCGTCGGTCAGCGACCAGCCGGTCAGGCTGACGGCTTCGTCGCCGGTGTTGTGGAGCTCGATCCAGTCCCCTTCGGAGTCCGGCGTGTCTTCCTCCGCGTCCGTATCCGTTTCGGCGTCTTCGATGTAGGGCTCGGAGGTGCCGACGAAGAACCGCCCCGCGTCTTCCGCGCGGGCGAGGGTGCGCGCGCTGGCGCCGGTGGTGCTGAGCGTGAAGCGCGCGATCAGGTCCGAACTGCCGAGGGCGTTGTTGTGGAGCTGGACGGCGATCACGTTGTAGCCGGGCGCAAGCAGGGTGCTCGCGGGGCCGAGCAGCACGGTTTCCGACACGTCTCCGACGGCGCCGCCGCCGTCGCCGCTGGCGCTGTGGCTGGCCGTGGCCAGCGTGTTGTAGGGGGTCACCGTGCTCGCCGTCCCGAGGTTGCGGCGCACGGCTTCGCGGCCGTTGACGTAGACGATCACGCCGTCGTCGTAATCGATGGAGAGCTGGAGCCTGTTGGTGCTGGAGGCTTCGGCGGCGGTGGCGCTGAAGAGCGTGCGCGAGTAGATGGAGGCGGCCCTGTTGATCACCTGGCTGAAGAGGTTGGTCCCCAGCACGTAGTCGGGCGGCACGGCGTTCTCGATGCCGAACGGCCCGTTGGACGTCTCCCACCAGGCGTCGTTGAAGCCGAGCGTGGCCCACGTCGCGGTCAGCGGCACGCCGCTGAGCAGGCCGTAGTCGATCACGCCGCCGGAGGGCTCCAAGCCGCCCGCGAAATAGCGCCAGACCGCCGTGTTGGTGACGAGCGAGACCGGCGCGGCTCCGCCGATGCGCAGGTCGGCGCGGCAGAGCAGGGTGTCCGAATAGGTCCCGGTGGTGGCCCGGTTGTGCGTCTGGATGCAGAGGAGGTTGGCGCCGGACACGAGCCGGTTGCTGGCGAGGCCCAGGCTGATCGTCTCGGCCGCCGAGCCGCTGTTGGTGCTGAACGCGGTTTGGTCCCGGTAGGCGTACATGGCCGAAGTGCCCATGTTGCGGCGCGCGATTTCGCTGCCGTTCAGGAACGCGATGAACCCGTCGTTATAGCGTATGGTGAACTGCAGCTCTTGGGGTGAGGTGGCCTGAGCGACGGAGGCCGTGAACGCTTTGCGCAGGTACAGCGCCGGCCGTTTGTTCTGCATGAGCGCAGAGGTGTTGACGCCGAAGGTGTTGCCGGCGAAAGAGCCGAAACCGAAAGGCCCGCTGCCTTGGCTCCAGAGCGAATCGTCGTAGTCGGCCTGGTACCACTGCGGCGTGAGGCCGAGACGGGGGTATCCCGTTGCCGTCCGTTGAAGCAGGCGGTCGGAGCCGGCCGCGACGAGCTCGTTGATGACGACGTCGCCGCGCGCCGCAGGCTGCAGCGCGGCAGCAGCCGTCAGGAGGAAAAATAACACCTTAGAGCCGACGCGGCAAGCCGTGTCAGACGCGTCAACGAGAGGATTTTTCCAAACTCGTCCTGTCATGTTTCTTTCTTTAATGCGGCAGCAGACCACCAACCCTTTTAAATGGTACCGTGAAGCTTGGAGGAAAGTCAAATCAACCTTTTGCAGAAACGAACCCCATGATGCCGTCCATGATCATCTGGGCGGCCAGCGCGGCCAGGATGATGCCGGTCAGTTTGCTGAGGATGTTCAGGCCGCGGTGCCCGATGCCGCGCTCGATGGCGGTCGCCAGGAGCAGCATGACGCCGAGGCAGACGACGGCGCAGAGCAGCGCCAGACAGCCGACGGCCTTTTCGGTGACGTCGCCGAGGCCGGCGCCCATGACGAGCAGGGTGCCGGTGGTGGCGGGGCCGACGATGACCGGCATGGCCAGCGGCACGACCGCGATGTCGGCCTCCTGGTTCAGGTCCGGGGGCGTTTTGCGCCCCTGAACCAGGCTGATCGCCGACAGGAAGAGCAGCACGCCGACGCCGATGCGGAAGGCGTCCAGGGTGATGCCGAAAATCGCGAAGAGCCGGTTGCCGAGAAAGAGCAGCCCGATGCACAGGATCGCCACGGCCATGCTGATCATGAGCGCCAGGCGCCGCCGCCGGGCTTCCGTGTAGTCGCCCGTCAGGCTCAGGAACATCGAGAGCGCGAAGAAGGGCGTGAACAGGAAGAAGAACTTCAGCCACACGTTGAGGAAGAGGTGAAGAGCATCTTGCATGCGGACACTGTATCCCGAAGCCGCGGCGGGTGTCAACGGCCGCGCGGTTCCGCGACGTCAGGATTTGACCGCGCCGTTGCGGGTTTGCTATCGTGAACGACATTCACGGTTGCGATTGATCTTAAAAAGACGGATGGGGGATACGGCGGATATGAAAAAATCGTTTGGGATGACCTTGCTGAGGATGTTGATCGGTTGGCACTTCCTGTATGAGGGCGTCTGGAAGCTGATCCAGCCCGGAGGGTGGTCGTCGGTCGGTTATCTGCGCATGAGCAAGTGGCTCGCGGCCCCGCTGTTCCACCAGATCGCGGACACGCCCTGGCTGCTCAAGACCGTCGACCAGATGAACATGTGGGGGCTGACCCTGATCGGCCTGGGCCTGCTCTTCGGCGTCCTGGTGCGGCCCGCAGCGGCGGCCGGCATCCTTCTGCTGGCCTTCTACTATGTGGCGCAGCCGCCTTTCCTCGCGCCGTCGGCCGAGGGGCACTTCCTCTGGATCGACCGGAACGCCGTCGAGGCGGCGGCGCTGCTGGCGGTGATGCTGCTCCCGTCCTACGGGCTGGGAACCTATCTGGCGGCCCTGCCCCGCAGGATGTTCAAACGCGACCTCAAGAAGCACAAGGGCGAGGAGTCGGCCAACCCGGTCGTCTCGCCGGGGCGGCGCGAGCTGCTGATGAGCCTGAGCTCGCTGCCGGTGATCGGCGCGTTCGGCTGCGCCTTCTTCCGCAAGCACGGTCCGGTGTGGGAGCGCGAGAATCTCAAGGCGCAGACGGACGCCGCGACCAGCGCCACGGTCAAGGCCTTCAGCTTTGCGGACATCAAGGAACTGAAAAAGCCCCTCGACAAATACGGCCAGATCGGCAACCTCAAGCTGAGCCGCATGTTTCTGGGAGGCAACCTGATCGGCGGCTGGGCCCATGCGCGCGACCTGCTCTATGTGGATAAGCTGGTCAAAGCGTATCACGACGACTGGCGCGTCTTCCGCACCTTCAAAATGGCCGAGCAGTGCGGCATGAACACCATCCTGACCAACCCGGCGCTGATGCGGGTGATCAACGACTATTGGAAGAAGGAGGGCGGCAAAATCCAGTTCATCTCGGACTGCGGCCACAAGGAGGGCGTCGTGCGCGGGGCGCAGCTCTCCGTGGAGAACGGCGCGGCGGCGATCTACTGCCACGGCTTCGGCTCCGACCAGTGGGCCGCCAAAGGCGATTATAAGTCGTTTCAGGACGCCCTCGCGGAGATGCGCAAGCTTGGCGTGCCGGTGGGCGTGGGCGCGCACAAGCTGGAGACGGTGAAGTTCTGCGTGGAGCACGACATCGTCCCCGACTTCTGGATGAAGACGCTGCACCACACGAACTACTGGTCGGCGCGCCCCTCGGAGGGCTTCGGCGCGAAGGACAACGTCTGGTGCACGAACCCCGAAGAGACGATCGCCTTCATGGAGACGCTGCCTCAGCCGTGGATCGCCTTCAAGACGCTGGGCGCGGGCGCGATCCATCCCAAGGAGGGATTCCCCTATGCGTTCAAGAACGGCGCGGACTTCATCTGCGTCGGCATGTACGATTTCCAGCTCGTGGACAACGTCAATCTCGTGACCTCGATCTTGGATCAGCCGATCGAGCGCAAACGTCCGTGGCGGGCCTAAAAATCGTGCTCCCCAGAGGCTGTGCGTTTCGTGTATCCTTGTCGCCCGAACACGGATTGTAAGGAGTCTATGAAGAAGAGCGTCGTGATGTTTTCAGTGTTGGGTCTGGTGGTCTGCTCGGGGTGCTTCAAGCATCGCGAGGCGCCGTACCGTCCGGTGACCGCGAACTCCGTGGCCGAGGCCGTTGCGCAGCAGGCGACGGTCGAGCGCGTCGTGTTGGCGGGGCAGTCGGTCGCGTCGCTTCCGCGCGAGCTGTCGGCGATGCCCAAGCTCTCCGTGCTGGAGCTGCGAGGCGCCCAAGGGCTCTCCTCGCTAGCCGGTCTGGCCGAGCTCAAGGCGCTCAAGGAGCTCGATCTCGCATCCACCAAGCTGGCGGCCGTGCCCGCCGACGTCTTCCAGCTGGCCGCGCTGGAGCGGCTGTATCTGGCGGACAACGCGATCGCCGCGCTGCCGGCCGGGATCGGAAACCTGACGGCGCTGGCCTATCTCAACCTCGATCAGAACCAGCTGGCCGCGCTGCCGGCCGAACTGGGCGCCCTGACCGGCCTGCGCTGGCTGCGTCTCAACGGCAACCGGCTGGCCGACCTGCCCGCCGAGCTGTCCAAACTGACGAAGCTGCAGCGCATCTATCTGCGCCAGAACCAGCTGAAAGCGGTGCCCGAGTGTCTCAAAGGGCTGCCGCTCTTGGAGGACCTCAGCCTGAGCGGCAACCCGATCGCCGAGGTTCCGGAGTGGGCCACGGCGCTGCCGAAGCTGCGGCAGGTGGACCTCGACGGGTGCCCGGTCGCCAAGCTCCCTGCGAATCTGGACGGCTGGAAGCGGCTGCAGGTGCTGTCGCTGGTGCGCTGCCCGATCGCCGACGAGGAGAAGGCCCGCATCCGCGCCGCGCTGACCAAAACGCATGTCGCGTTCTAACGGCATGAAGCGCGCCGGAAGCGGGGGTTGGCAAGACTGGCGCTGGCAGCTGCGGCACGCGCTCTCCGCCGCCTCGCCGGAGCTGCTCGGCTTCGGCGTGACGGCTGCCGCCGCGGCGCGCGTACACCGCCGATATCCGGTCAAGCTGACGCCGTACAATCTGGCCCAGCTCGCGCCCGGCGATCCTTCCGACCCGCTCAACCGGCAAGCCCTGCCCTCGCTCGACGAACTGCAGGCCGAGCCCGGGATGGTCGCCGATCCTTTCGCCGAGCAGACCCGCGCCGCCTGTTGCTACGGGCTCAAACAGCGTTTTCCCGACCGCGTGCTGGTGATGGCGCATGACCAGTGCGCCATGGCGTGCCGGCACTGCACGCGCAAAGGCCTGCTGGCCGGCGCCGAGGTGGTCCGCACGCCGGCCCAGCTGGCGGCGGCGGTCGCGTGGGTCAAGGCGCATCCCGCTGTCCGGGAGGTGCTGCTCTCGGGGGGCGACCCGCTGCTGCTTTCGGACGCGCGGCTGCTGCGCGTGGTGCGGGCCTTCGCGCGTCTGCCGCAGATCGATGCCGTGCGCATCGGCACGCGCGTGCCGGTGGCCCTGCCGATGCGCGTCACGCCGGCGCTTGCCCGGGCGCTGGGGGCCTTCAAGAAAATATGGGTCAACACGCAGTTCAACCACGTGCGCGAGATCACCGCCGAAGCGGCGGCCGCGTGCGCGCGCCTGGTGGAGGCGGGCATCCCCGTTTCCAACCAGACCGTGCTGCTCAAGGGCGTGAACGACTCGGTGGAGGCTTTGGCCGATCTCTGCGCCGGCCTGCAGCGCATCCGCGTCCGTCCCTATTACGTCTTCCTGTGCGACCCTGTCGCCGGCATCGCGCATTTCCGCGTGCCGAGAAATCGCGCGCGCCGCATCGAGCGCGCGCTGGCCGAGCGGATCGGCGGGCTCGCGCTTCCGCGCTTCGTGATGGACCTGCCCGGCTCGCGCCGCAAGACGCCCATCTGAACGCGCCAAGGCCCCGCTCGCGCCTTTGCGCAAAAATGATAAAGACAGTGCGCAAAATCGGATAGTTTCCGGTTGCCTAAGGAGCGTATAGTATCCCTCATGGTGAAGTGCGGGCATCCGCGCGGTTCATGGCCTGGCGCCGGAACCCGCGCCTATCGCGCCGCGCTCGAACAGATTCGGCATCTCGCGGTCGGCGAACGGTCTTCACAGGAGGTGGTATGAACACAGGGAGTGGGCGTCTGGTGTTGGCGGTTGCTTGTCTGGGGGGCTGGGCGGCGGCGGGGCTTCACGCGGCGGACGGGACGTGGACCGGGGCGGTGAACGGGGCGTGGAGCAACACCTCCAGTTGGCAGGGCGGAACCGTGGCCTCGGGCGCGGGTTCGGCCGCCACCTTCGCGAACCAGGCCGGTCCGGTCCTCATCTCCAACGACGTCGCTTCGCTGAAGCTGCAGGGCCTGGTTTTCCAAGGCGGCGCCTACACCGTGTATGGCCAGCCGCTCACGTTTGAAGGTGCGACGGCCGTTCCCCACGGCGTCTGCGTCTCGGGCGGCACGCATACGGTCGGCAGCGCGCTCAACGTCAACCGGAGCATCCAGTTCATGACCGAGCCGGGAGCGACGGTGACGACCACGGGCCGTCTCGACTACCTGGGCGGGTATACCGTCACCAAGCGGGGCGGCGGCGAGTGGGCCTTCGCAGGCACCTGCTTTGAAACAAACAGCGCGTACTATCTGGACGTGGTCGGCGGCACCTTCCGGCTGAAGCCCGGAGCCTACTTCAATAAAGTGGGCGGGACGCGCGAGAATTTTCGCGTGGGATACGGCGTCAACTTGCCCGGGACCGCGGTCGTCGATCATGCGACCATGATCATCGACGGCTTTGTGCTCGGCTACAACACGGGCTCGCCCGGACTTCTGGCCATCGACGGCGGGACCTTTGCCGCCAACACGATGGACGAGGGGAATCCGGTGCTGGTCGGCCGCGACGCGCTCGGCGTGTTTGCCGTCTCGAACGGCGCGACGGCGAGCATCGCCAACTGGTTTGACGTGGGCGTCTATTCGCGCGGCGAGGTCACCGTGGACGGGGCGAGCGCGCTCACCGTCGGCAAGCTCTCGCTGGGCTGGAAAGACGCGGTCGCCGCCCACAACGGACCCGGCATCGTGGAGGTAGCCTCCGGCCGCCTGACGGTGAACACCGAGATGGTCTGGGGCGCTTCGACGGTGGCTGCGCGCACGAACCGCATCACGGTCGGAAAAGGGCAGGCAGGAGCCGCCGTCCTGAGCCTGCCCGCCACCATGGAGGCTGTCGGGAACGCGGCGTGGTCGCGGTTGACCCTCGATGGCGGCACGCTGGAATTCAGCGGCGTCCGCAACACCAGCTTCGGCGAGAGCGCGACGAATTACCTCAAGGGCCTGGACCAGCTGTGGATCGGCCACGCCGGGGCCACGCTGAACACCGGCACGAACACGTTGGCCCTCCTGCAGCCGGTCTCGCGCGACCCGGCCATGCGCTCGGACGGCGGCCTCACGAAGATGGGGAGCGGGCGGCTGACGCTGGCCGGCGGCTGCGCCTACTCCGGACCGACGGTCGTCGCGCAGGGCACCTTGCGGCTGGGCGGCGCGATGCCGACCAACACGGTCATCGTCCAGGCAGGCGCGACGCTGAGCTTGGCCGACGGACAGTTCCGCGCGTTTGCGCCGTCGTCGCTTTCGCTGGGGCAGGGCGGCGCTTCGGGGCTCGAACTCGAGGCCGGAGCCGGGGGGCTTTCCGATGCGCTGACGCTGCCGTCAGGCGCCAGCGTCGGCGACGTGAGCGTGTCGCTCGTCGCCTCGAACGGCGTTTCCTCTTATTGGCTCCCCGGCGACTATGTCGTCGCGACCTATGCGGGGAGCGCGCCGGACCTGGGAAGCTGGTCGACGCTGGCGCCCACGGGCGTGTCGGCAACGTTTGAGCTGCAGCCGGCGCTGAAACGCGTGGTGCTGCACGTGTCCGGCGCGCCGACCGCGGCGTCCGTCTGGCTCAAGGCGGGCAGCGGCGCGTGGGCGGACGCGGCGAACTGGAATTCGGCGCCGCTGAGCGCGCCCGCCACGGCGGTGCTGTTCGGCAGCGCGCCCGGCGCGGCGGCGAGCGTGAGCGTCGGTTCCGCGGTCACCGTCGGCAGCATGACGTTCGACGCGGCGGACGCCTATGGGCTGAGCGGCGCGGGCATCACCTTCGGGGCCGCCGGCGCGGGCGGCACACTGAGCGTGGCGCGGGGCGCGCACACGATCGCTCAGAGCGTGACCCTGCCGGAAGACCTGGCGGTCGCGGTCCAGCCCGGCGCCGCGCTGCTGCTGGGCGGCGGTGCGACGGGTTCAGGCCGTCTGACCGCAAGCGGCGGCGGGACACTCGCGGTTTCGAACGGCGCGTCCCTGAACGTGCCGCTGACCGTGGACGGCGCCACGCTGGGCGCGCTGACGACCTCGACGCTCGGCGTGACGCTCACGGCCGGCGCGGGCGGCGCGACGCTGATTCCCGCAGCCGGCACGACGCTGACCCTCTCCGGCGCGTTGGACGGCGCCGGCGCGGTCACCAAGCGCGGCGCGAGCATCGCCGTCCTGAGCGGACCCAACAGCGCCACGGGCCTGCGGACGGTCAGGAACGGCACGCTGACGCTCTCTTCGCTGACCGACGGCGGCGACTTGGTGATCGGCGAAGGCACGCTCAAGTACGTCGGCCCGAACGTGACGACCCCCAAGGGCTTCACCATCCAGACCAGCGACGCCAAGCTGGGAGCCGCCTTCGAAAGCGATGCGGACGTCACCTTCAACGGCACGATCTCCACGGTGAACGGCGTGTTCCAGAAGTACGGCAAAGGCACGCTCACCTTCGCGGGCGTCGGCACCAACACGATCGGTGTCGGGCAGGGTTCTGACAACTACTCCGCCGCTTTGAACCGCGGCGCGTTCGGCGACAGCCCGACGCAGGGCCTGCGCATCTTCATGGTGCTGGACGGAAAAGTGGTCCTGGGCGCGCCCGGCCAGACGAACATCATAAACAATACGGTCGTTGTCGGCGGACGCACGACCGCGTCCGGGACGGAAACGGCCGGTCACCTCGAGATCAACGACGGCTTCCTCCAGTGCGGCATCATCACGCTGGGGCGCGGCAACGGCAGCGCGGTGACGGCGCCGACCGGGCTGGTCTCCACGGTACGCATCAATGGCGGCGTGGTGCAGAGCAGCGGCCTGTATGCGGGCCTTCAGCTGAGCGACATGGGGAGCTCGCCGTGCAACGCCCGCCCGGTGTTCGAAATGAACGGCGGCGTGCATATCGGCACGCAGCTCTGGCTGGGCAACGCGGCGGCCCCGGTGCAGCCCAAGCTCTATATCAACGGCGGGTTCACGGCGTTCACGGGCGCAGGCTCGGGTGATGTCCGGCTGGCCTACGACGGCGGCGTGACGAGCCTGACCGTGGTCGCGGGCGGCACGCTGGCGATCTCGAACGTCGCGATCCGCATCGCGGACAGCAGCGCGGCGGCCAAGGGCGTGTTGCGCCTGAACGGCGGACGCCTGATCACCCGCGGCTTCGAACGGCTGGGGAGCGGCGTCGGCGAGCTCTATCTCAATGGCGGCCTGATGACCCTCTGCCAGAGCTTTGCGCTCACCAATCTGACGACCGCCGTCGTCCAGGCCGGCGGGCTGGTCGCCGAGGTGCCGCAGGGCATGACGCTGACGCTCAACCAGACGCTCGCGCACGACGCGGCGCTGGGCGCGACGCCGGACGGCGGGCTCGTCAAGCTCGGCGCCGGCGCGCTGGTGATGAACCAGGATCAGAATTACACCGGACCGACGATCATCTCCGGCGGCGTGCTGCGCGTGCGGGGGTCTCTGGCCGTGACGAACCTGACGCTCTCCTGCGGCACGACGCTCTCGCTGACGAACGGGGCGTTCCAGGTGTTCGCCCCCGCAGCGTTTGTCGCAGGCGATGCGGGCGGGGCGGCCCGCGTGGAGATGGATGTGGCCGCGGACGGCAGCGCGTTCGATGTGCTGGCGCTGCCCGGCGGGGTGGCGGGCAAGCTGACGCTGTGCCTGTTCAAAAGCGGTTCGTCCGCGCGGTTCGTCTCGCCCGGGCGCTATCCGCTGGTGACCTTTAGCGGCGCTGCGCCGCTCGTCGACGACTGGTCGGTGGAGGGCATGGCCGGCACGGCGGCGTTCGAGACCGACGGAACCACGGTGTATGTCCGCATCGGGACCGCCTCGGGACCTTCGGCCGGATCGGTCTGGACGAACGCGCTCGGCGGGGCCTGGAGCGAGGCGGGCAACTGGTCGGTCGCGCCCGCCGCAGACGCTTCCGCGTCGGTGCTCTTTGGCGGCGCGATCTCCGCGCCCGCGACGGTCACGACCGGCAGCGGCGCGACGTTGGGCTACATGGCGGTCGACAGCGCGAACGCCTACACGTGGAGCGGCGGCGCGCTGACGCTGGGCTCCGCGGAGAGCAACGGCGCGGTGCGCGTCACCCAAGGGTCTCACACGGTCGACGCGGGGCTGGCGCTGCCGTCGTCGGCCTCGCTCCAGGTGGACGGAGGCGCGGCCCTGCAGGTGAACGGCGCGGTGACCGGGACCGGGAGCCTGCAGGTGACGGGCGGCGGCACGGTCGCGCTCACCAACGGGGCGTCCGTGGCCGTGCCGGTGACGGTCAGCGGGGCGACGCTCGCCATGCCGCAGTCGACGGCCTACGGCGCGGCCTTCACGCTGGGGGCGGGCGGCGCGACCTTCGCGCCCGCGGCCGGGCGCACGGTGACGCTCTCCTCCAGCGTCGACGGAAGCGGCGGGCTCACGAAGACCGGCTCGAGCATTCTGACGCTCGCGGGCGGCGCGGCTTTCGGCGGAGAGCTGGTCGTGCGCAACGGCACGGTCTCGCTGGCGTCGGAACCGAGCGGGACGCTGGTGATCGGGGAGGGCACCCTCAGCTACACGGGGCCGGACGCCGTCTTTGCGCGCGGCTACCGGCTGCGCACTTCGGCGTCCACGCAGGCCGCCACCCTGACGAGCGACGCGGACCTCACGTTCAACGGTCCCGTCACCGCCGAACTCGGCTGCTTCAACAAGCTCGGGGCGGGCACCCTCACGTACGCCTATGCGGGCGAAAACATCCTGAGCGCGGGCGACAACAGCGCCAACGGCGGCACGTACCTGAACGTTCAGCCCTACGGCGACACGCCCACGCAGGGCTACCGCAGCTACAACGTCTTCAACGGCAAGGTCGTGCTCGGCGCGGCGGGACAGACCAACCGCTTCTCGCAGGCGGTGCTCATCGGCGGACAAAGCACCACAAATGCCGGAGCGGAGACCGCCGCGCAGATGGAGATCAACGGCGGCGTCAACATCTTCCAGGACTACATCACGGTCGGCCGCGGCAACGGCACGGCTGTCACCGCTCCTGCCGGAATCGAGTCGACGCTGACGGTCAACAACGGCGAGTCGACCGCGACGGGTTTCTGGATGGCCGCGATGCTGAGCAACCAGACCACGCTGACGGCGCGTCCGCGCTTCGTCCTGAACGGCGGCACGCTCAGCACGCTGAATTTTTACTGCGGCAATGTCGGCGGCAGCGCCCGCCCGCGGATCGAGATCAACGGCGGCACGCTGACGGTCGGCCCCAATGACGTCATGAGGCTCGTGGGCGCACCCGGATGCCAGACGGAGATGGCGATCAACGGCGGCACGGTCGTGGTCTCCAATCAGACGCTGAACGTGGCGGACAACCACGCCGGCGGAAGAGGCGTGCTGGCCCTGAACGGCGGGCGGCTGGTCGCGAACAACCTCGTGCAGAACGGCACGAACGCCACGGCGGTCGTCACGTTCAACGGCGGCGTGTTCGAGCCGCGCGCCAGCGGCGCTCTGAGCGCTCCGCTGGCGCTCACGAACAGCGCGGGCGGCGCGATCTTCGACGTGCCCCAAGGCATCACGTACACCTTAGGAACGACGCTCAACCACGACGCGGCGCTGGGCGCGTCGCCGGACGGCGGGCTGGTGAAACTCGGCGCCGGCACGCTGGTCGTCACAAACGCGCAGGCCTATACCGGCCCGACCGCGCTCTCGAACGGCACGCTGTCGGTGGTGGCGCCTGCAGGTGCGGCGCTCGCGACCGGCGATCTCGTTTTGGGCCGCGCAGAAGGCCCGGAGGTCGGGCTGATGCTGACTGCGGACCGCGCCCGCTTGACGTCGGACGGCGGCTTGGCGGTCAACGGCAACCTGTTCCTCGGCCAGACGGCGGTCACGCTGATCGTTCGTGAGACCGGCATGGTGCCCTCCACGAACGGCGTCTATGTGGTGGCCACCTGCACCGGAGCCGTGTCCGGCTCTGCCGGCAACTTGCGTCTCGCCAATCCGATTTTCGGAAAGGTCTATACATTCGGCGTCGTGGGCAGCGAGTTGCGTCTGACGGTGAGCACGGAAGCGGTGAACGCGGCGGTCTGGACCGCGCCCGGCGGCGGCGAGTGGTCGGCCTCCGGCAACTGGATGACCGCGCCCGGCGCGGGCGCGCCCGGCGTGCAGGTCGGATTCCTGGACGCAATCACCGGCGCGGCGACCGTGACGCTCGACGCCGCCGCGACGGCGGGCGCGGTCCGCTTCAACAACGTCAACAGTTATACGCTCGCCGGAGCGGGCAGTCTGGTGCTGGATGAGACCAACGGCGTTCCGCAGCTGGTCGCCGAACAGGGCCTCCACACCGTGGCGGTGCCCGCGGCGTTGTCGGAGCCCGCGACGGTCGCCGTGTCCAACGCCGCCGAGCTGTGGCTGACCGGCCAGGTCTCGGGCGCCGCCAAGCTGACGAAGGTTGGCGAAGGCCGTCTGCTGCTGGCGGGGACGAACCTCTTTGACGGCGGCACCGAGGTGCTCCAGGGGTATCTGGATGTCGCCGGGACGGCGGCCGCCGGCACAGGGTCGCTCACGTTCAACGGCGGCCACCTGGCCTCGAAAGGCGCGGCCGGCGCGGCGGTCGCGAACAGCGCCACCGTGCAGCAGCCGATGCAGGTCGTAACCTACTCGCCGCTGACGCTCGCGGGCAGCTGGACGGCCACGGGCAACATTTATCTGGCGAAGATGTCCACGAACGAGCTCACGGTGTCGGGGACGCTCAAGCCGGCCGCCGGCAGCGCCAACCGCCTGGATCTGCGCGAAGGTTCGGTCCGTTTCGCTGCGGGCGCGGACGCCTTGTTCACGAGCACCGCGACGCGCGAGTGCATCGACTTCCGGGCTCCGGCGAGCACTTCGGTTCGCCGCGCGCTGACCGTGGAGCCGGGAGCGAACGTGACGGCCAAGATGCTGTATGTCGGCTACGGCGCGACCAATACGGTGACGGTCAACGGCGGCACGCTGTCGCTCACCGGGTTCCAGGGCACGTACCTCGACGCTTTCATCATGGGCGCGGCGGGCACCTCGCCGAAAGTCGTCGACCGCTTCTTCGTGAACGGCGGCAGCGTGGTCGGGGGCGACAACGCCTGGTTCCTCATGGGCGTGGACAAGGGCCGGACGCTGCTCGACATCGCCGGCGGCACGGTCTCGCTCGGCGCCGTCTCGATGGGCCACCGCACGGAGAACAACATCGACTCCGGCCTGACGGCGGGGTCCGACGTGGTCGTGGGCGGCGGCCTGCTCGAGGCGCGCCAGCGCTGGAACTGGATGGGCGATACCCAAGGCCCGCGCGTGAATGCGGTCTCTCTCAACGGCGGACGCCTGCGGCTGCCGGCGACCTTCGCGGGCGTCACCAACAAGATCAACCAGACGCGCCTGATCTTCAACGGCGGCACCTTGGAAACCCCCGGAGGCGGAACGGACGCGGAGGATCCGGGCGATTACCTCAAGGGGCTCAAGCAGGCCTACGTGGCTCAGGGAGGCGCCCGCATCGACACGCTCGGCCGTTCGGTGGGACTGTCCCAGCGGCTGATGACGCTGGACGGCGCCACGGACGGCGGCGTCGCCAAGCTGGGCTTGGGCACGCTGTCGCTGGCGAAGCCGCCGTGCGTGACCGGGCTGGTCGATGTCCAGTGCGGAACGCTGCGAATGCAAGCCGAGCCGGCAACGGCCTATCCCGACGACCCGATGCTGCGCCTCTCGTTCGAGAGCGCCATCCAGAAGGACGAGTCGCCTTACGGGCGCGCGGTCGGCGTGGTCGGCAGCGTCTCCAACCTCGTGCTGACGGCAGGCGTGAACGGCACGAACGCGCTGCGGATGGGCGGGCAGAACGTGCTGTATGCCGACTATTCCGGAGACATGGCCAACGCCGACGCCTTCACGGTGTCCGCGTGGGTCCGGCAGTCGGCTTATCAGTCGGTCACGCAGAACAAGACCTTCTTCGGGACCCTGCTGGGCGGCAACAAGCCGCATGAGTTCTTGCTGCGCATTGAGAACGGGACCTTCCGCATGCTGGGCACCGGCGCGGCCAACTACGCGTATGGGTCGTTCACGGCGGACGTCGCCAACGCCCTGCCGCTCAACACCTGGGCCATGCTCACCTTTGTGGTGGACGGGGCCAACGGCTTCTCCATGTACGTCAACGGCGAGCGGCGCGAGATGAAAGTGCTGGTGAACGGGACCAACGCCTTCACGACGGTCTACGGCGCAGGCAGCACCTGGCTGTTTCAGCCGCCGTTGCGCACCAGCGGAAGGGCCTTTGTGGTCGGCGCCGTGGCCGAGTACGACACCTCCGGGTTCATCGGCGATCTGGACGACGTGACGGTCTACCGCCGGGCGCTTTCGCCGGTCGAGATCGCGATGCTGGTTCAGGCGAAGAATCCCTGCAACAAGCGGCTGCGCGTGGCTACGGCCGCGATGGCCGACCTTGCGGGCGGGGACCACGCTTTCGCCGAGTTGTCCGGCGAAGGCACCGTCAACAACGGCTCGGCCGCCGTCTGGGGCGCGCTCAATCCGGGCGATTCGGCCGGGTCCGCGGCCGGCGCGCTGCTCTCCGTGGCGAATCTGACGCTGTCCTCGAACGTGACCTACCGGTGCGACTGGACGCCGGACCGCAACGATCTCGTGGACGTCTGGGGCACGCTGAAGGTGGAAGGGCCCGGGACGATCGATCTGGGCCTGACCGAGCCCAGCCAGATGCCGGGCTTCCCGAGGCGGAAGACCTTCCCGGTGATGTTCTACAGCGACCTGGTCGGCGGGTCGAACCTCAGCCAGTGGCAGGTGACGGGCGTTGGCCGCTTTGCTACGGCGACCGTCTCCGCCGCCGCCGGCGTGGTGACGGTGAGCCTGGATGTCCCGAGCGGCACGTTGATCCTGATGCGGTAGAGAAGATGCGGGAAGCGGCGCGCCCAGAGGTCGCGCCCTACCGTGAACCGTGGAGCAGTGAGCCGTAAACCGTAAGCCGTTGAACCGTTGAAACGTGGACCGAGGACGCTGAAAAGCGCACCGTGTGCACGGTTCAAACGGCGCGGTTATTCACCCGTCCTCAGTGCCCCCCGTGTTAACCGCTCTCTCCTCACGCCGCCACCCAGATCCGGCCGGGCACGTCGTCGGTGAACAACTCTGGTTCCAACATTGTCCCCGACGCCTCCAGCGCTTTATGAATGCATCGATCATTGGGCATTCGTATAGAAGATGTTCCGCGACGGGGAAAGCAGAGAAGGGTTTTGCGTAAAAGTCATAAAAATAGTGCGCAAAACCGCGTATTATCGGATCGTCCAATGGTGTATAGTGTCCTCATCGTACCGTTAAAAATGGGACAAGGGAGAGCAACCGTGAAAAAGACCATGATCGGCTGGATGGGGCTGGCGGCGGTGTTCGCGCAGGGCGCGGAGCCGAGCCAGGTGATGAGCGAGGCGTACTGGAAGCACTGGAATCCGGAGGTGCAGGCGCGCATCGACCGCGACATCGAGCAAAACCGCAAGGCGGACGGGGCCTTCAAGCTGGAGGGCGTTCCGGCGGGCGCAGAGGTGAAGGTCGAGCAGGTGTCCCACGCCTTCATCTTCGGCGCGCACATTTTCAATTTTGATCAGCTGGGCTCGGCCGAGCGCAACCGCAAGTACAAGGAGCTGTACGGCACGCTGTTCAACTCCGCGACCATCGCGTTCTACTGGAAGAAGTTCGAGATGGAGCCCGGCAAGCCGCGCTTCCAGCCGGCCGAGTGGGACAGCGAGGCCTATTGGAACAGCGCGAAGGACCCCAAGAACGAGCCGCACTGGCGCCGGCCGTCATCCGATCAGATCGTGGCCTTCTGCGAAGGCAAGGGCATCCGCCTGCACGGCCACACCATGGTCTGGGGCAACCGCAAATGGCAGCACCCCGAATGGATGTACGAGCAGTTCTGTCCGGCCGACGAGAAGGCGAAGATCGAAAAGCTCGGCAAGGACGGGCTCGAGAAGCTGACGCCGGCCGAGATCGCGGCGCTGGCGCCGGTGTACACCCGCGAGATGCAGCGGCTGTTCGAGAAGCGCGTGGTGGAGCTGGTCCGGCACTACGGGGGGCGGCTCCAGAGCTGGGACGTGGTCAACGAGAGCGCGGTCGACTTCAGCAAGGGCCGGATGATCCCCGGCGATGCGGTCTGCAAAAGCACCTACGGGCTCATGCCGGGAGATTACACGTTCCACGCCCTGAAAACGGCGGACCGCGAGTTTCCCAAGAGCGTGAAGCTGAACATCAACGACTATCTGAACAACCAGGCCTATACGGACCAGGTGAAAGACCTGCTCGCCCGCGGGTGCCGCATCGACATCATGGGCTCGCAGATGCACCTGTTCAACCCGCAGCAGTGCCTCGACATCGCGGCGGGCAAGGCGATCGAGACGCCTGAGCTCGTCTGGAAACGCATGGAGACGCTGGCGCAGGCGGGGCTCCCGATCCATCTCAGCGAGATCACGATCACCTCGCCGGGCAGCGACGACCGCGGCAAAGAGATCCAGGCCGTGGTCGCGCGCAACCTCTACCGGCTCTGGTTCAGCATCAAGCCGATGATGGGTATCACCTGGTGGAACGTGGTGGACGACTGCGGCGCGCCCGGCGAGCCCACGATCTCCGGCATCTTCACGCGCGACATGGAGCCCAAGCCCTCCTATTTCGCGCTCAACACGCTGATCAACGACGAGTGGAAGACGCGCACGGCCGTCAAGGCTGAGGCGGACGGGAGCGTGAAGTTCCGCGGCTTCAGGGGCAAGTACCTGCTGACGTGGAAAGACGCGGCCGGGAACGCGCAGAAGAAAGAGGTCACGCTGGACTAACGGGCGGCCCGCGGGGCAGGAAGGAGCCGTGTGAGGAACTTCCTGAAGGGGTAGGATTAAGAGTAAGAGGGGCGCACGCACGATGTCTTTGATGAGAGGACGAGCAGGCGCTCGTCCCTCCCCCTTGCGCGGCCGGATGTCGCCGTTGGGGGAGGGGCAAGCGTCGCTTGCCCGTGCGACTCCCGGCGTCTCAAATGAAACGTGCGAGCGCCCGAGTAAGAGTAAGATTAGGATTAGGATTAAGATTAGGATCGGAGTAAGAGGAAGAAGATTGGCGTTCCCTCTTCATCCTAATCTGCTTTGGGGGGAGTCATGAAACACAGGAAGATGCGGGCCGTGTCGGCCCTGTTGGTTGCGGTGCTTTTTTCCGTATCGGCAGGGGCCGCAGAGTCGCCGGTGGCGGCGGCGCTGCAGCCCTACGTCGCGTCGAACTGGCTGGCCGGCGCGGTGGCGGTGGTGGTGGGGCCTGAGGGCGTCCGGAGTCATGACGCCGTGGGCTACGCCGATGTGGCTGCCCGGACGCCCATGCAGCGCGACGCGCTCTTCTGGATCGCGTCGATGACCAAGCCCTTCACGGGCGTGGCGTTCATGATGCTGGTGGACGAGGGCAAGGTGTCGCTGGATGATCCGGTGTCGAAGTACATCCCGCAGATGGGCCAGCTGTGGGTGACGGCGTCGAAGACGGACGACGCCTGGGTGCTGCGCCGTCCCGTCCGGCCGATCACGATGCGGCACCTGCTGTCGCACACGTCGGGGCTGCCGTTCCTCACGCCGATCTTGAGCGCCGACCTCACGGGCCAGCCCCTCGAGCAGCAGGTGCTGAGCTTCACGATGAATCCGCTCGAATTCCAGCCGGGCGAGGGCTACCGCTACTCGAATCAGGGCATCGACACCGTCGGCCGCGTCATCGAAATCGTGAGCGGCATGCCCTACGACCGCTTCGTCCAGACGCGGATTCTGGAGCCGCTGGGCATGCGCGACACCACGTTCTTCCCGACCTCCGAACAGGTCAAGCGCTTGGCAAAAGCCTATGGCGCCGCGCCGGACAAGGCGACGCTGGTGGAGACCCGCCTGCCCTTCATGCGGCCGCCGTTCGACCGCCCCGGCCGCTATGCCGAGCCGGGCGGCGGACTTTTCTCGACGGGTGACGACCTCGCGCGCTTCTGCCGGATGCTGCTCGGAAAGGGCGTCTTCGACGGGAAACGGCTGCTTTCCGAAGGGGCCGTCGCGGAGCTCGCCAAGCTTCAGACGGGCCAGCCCGACAAGAAATACGGGCTCGGCTTCAGCGTGAACCCTGACGGAGACGGCTCGTTCGGACACGGCGGCGCGGCGGCGACGAACATGACCGTGTATCCGCAGCGCGGCCTGGCGCTGATCTGGCTCGTGCAGGTCTCGGGCGGATATCCGGGCAAGGGCGCCGACGCCCAGGGGGCATTCAACGCCGCCGCGTTCGGCCAGGGAGGTGCCCGATGAAGCGGTGTGCGGTCGCGGTGTGCTGTCTCCTGGCGGGGATGGCCGGGGCGCAGCAGAAGTCTGACGACTTGCCGCTGAATCAGCGCCAGGCGCGCGTGTCGCCAGCCTGGATCACGCAGGGCGTGATCTATCAGGTGTGGCTGCGCGGCTTCACGCCGGAAGGCACGCTCCGCGCGGCGACGGCGCGCCTGCCGAAGGTGGCCGAAATGGGCGCGACGGTCCTGTACTTGAGCCCGGTCTGCCTGCAGGACGACGACCCGCGCAAGGAGCATTGGAGCCCGCGGCAGAGAAAGACCGACAATCCTCGCAATCCGTACCGCATCAAGGACTACTTCGCGATCGACCCCGAGTACGGCACGGCGGAAGACCTGCGCGCCTTCGTGAAGGAGGCGCACCGTCTCGGCCTGCGCGTGCTGCTGGACATGGTCTTTCTTCACTGCGGCCCCACGGCGACGATCATCGCGGAACACCCCGAGTTCCTGAAGCGCGACAAGGACGGCCAGCTGAAGCTCGCGCAGTGGGGCTTTCCTGCGACCGATTTCGCCTGCCCGGGGCTCCGCGACTATTTCTGGGGCAATCTGGCGTTCTGGGTGCGCGAGTTCGACGTCGACGGCTTCCGGTGCGACGTGGCGGACGGCATCCCGCTGGAGTTCTGGGAGACTGCGCGCGAGCGGCTCGAGCAGATCCGCCCGGACGTGGGCGTGCTGGCCGAAGGGATGCGCAAGGAAGATCAGCTCAAGGCTTTTGATCTCGACTACGGCTGGGGCTATGACGGCAAATGGCGGGACGCCGCGGCCGTGCGCGCGCAGTGGGAGCGGATGGCGGGCGAGCGCCCGCGCGGCGGCGCGAAGTTCGCCCGCTTCATCGAGAACCACGACATCGTGCAGGACACCGGCACCAACCGTTTCGACAAGGCGTGGGGCACGGCGCACGTCGACGCGGTGCTGGTCGCCCTTTTCACGCTCGACGGCGTGCCGTTCCTCTACAACGGGCAGGAGATCGCGGACACCTCGCGCCAGAGCCTGTACGCGAAGTGGCCGGTCGACTGGTCCGGCGCCGAGACGCCGGCGGGGCAGGCGCGCTTCGCCCTCTGCCGGGCGCTGTGCGAGGCGCGTCGGGCGGAAGCGGCGCTCCACCGCGGCGGGCTCGTCTGGCTCGACAACGATCAGCCGAAGGCCGTGCTCTCTTTTGAACGGCAGGCCGAAGGCGGGCGGGTCTGGTCGGTCATCAACCTCTCCGCGCAGCCGGTGACCGTCCGCATCGGCGGCTGCGCCGCGCCGCGGCAGCGGCTCGTGGCCCGGGGCGTGACGGCGTGCGAGCCTCAGGGCGAGGCGCTGCTCCTGACCTTGCAGGCCGACGGCTATTGCGTCGCCAAGCCCTGAAGCGCGAGCGGCCTCAACCCATGTATCCAGTTCGGGGGCTCAGCGGACCGAAATCAGCGTGCCGCTGTAGATCAGCGTCACGCGTCCGTTGAGGTTGTCATAGCTGACCGCCCGCCGGTTTCCGAGGTTCGTGGCGGCGAACGGTCCGGAGAGACCGCCGGGGGTGCAGGTCGCGATCACGTAGGGAACGCCGGGCTTGAGGAGGCTCGGATCCTGGAGCTGCAGGGTCAGGTGCGAAAGGTCGAGGTCGCCCTGCACGTGCAGCCGGTCGCAGGAGCCGTCCAGCGCGGTGTCGATCAGCAGCGTCCCTCGCAGGGTTGTGGCGGCGGCCAGCGTCAGCGAGCCGACCGCGTTTGTGCCGCCTGGAGCGAGGACGCCGCAGACGCTGAGCGTGCCGTTGGTGACCAGGCCGCTGCCGCTGAGCCCCGACAAGGGCTGGTCGGTGCCGTTGAGGTCCAGCGCAGCCCCGGCCGCGACTTCCACGACCGTGTTGGTCGGCAGGGTGCCGGGAGCCGCAGCGCCGTGCCCGGACAAGCGCACGTCGTCGATGCAGGTCGTCGTGTCGCCGCCCGTCGAGGAGGTCCCCTTGAGCTTCAGCTCGTGTGTGCCGGCCGAGAGAACGAAGTTGGTCTCGTAGGTTTTGAAGGCGCCGCCGTTGGCGAACGCGGCTGCGCCCCAGGCGGCGACGCTCGCGTCGTCGATGAGCACCTCCACGTTGGCCGCGGCGTAGGTGGGCCGGTTGGCCGCGCTGAACGCGAGCTGGTAGGTGCCGGCGCGCTGCACGGTCACGGTCTGCAGACAGAACGACGTGCTTTGCAGGTAGCCGGCTTGGAGGCCCTGCGGCGCCGTGTTCACCCAGGGAGAGCCGTTGCGGGCGATGCCCGTGCCGTTGTGCTCGACGGGGTGCCCGCTCATGATCCAGCCGCCGGCCACGCTGTCGCCCGTCAGGTAGGCCCAGCCGCCAGAAGCGAAGAGGGGCAGCTCGAAACCGGCGTTCCGGATGGCCACGGGCAGCGGCGCGAGCTGCAGGGTTCCGCCCATGACGCGCACGCCGTTGGTCAGCGTGTTCGCGCCGGACAGGGTCAGCGTGCCGGTGCCGGTCTTCACCAGTGTGAGGGCGCCCTCAAGCTGTCCGGAGAAGTTCGTGGAAACGTTGTTGCCGCCGACGGTGAAGACCGCGCCCGTGGCCGAGGTGTTGATGACGCGGCCGCCGCCGTTCAGCTCCGCGACAGTCTGGCTCACGCCGCTCAGATCCAGCAGGGCGTCTGTCGCGACGGTCATCCGCGTGCCGGCCGGCAGCGGCGACACCGTCGGCGCGCTCAGCTTGAGGGTTCCGCCCAGCACCGCCGTGTCGCCGGCGTAGGTGCAGGTGGAGAAGCCGTTGCTGATCGCGAGCGTCAGCGTGTTCCGTCCGGTCTTGGTCAGGCCGCCGGTGGAGGCGCCGTCCTGCAGCAAGGGGCGCCGGAGGGTGACGCTGCCGTTTTCGGTGTCGATGACGGCGCCGCCGTTCCGCACGGAGAGGTTCAGCGATCCCGACGTGACGCCGACCCAGTCGAGGGGGCTGAGCGTCGGGGCGATGCTGCTCACGGCCAGCACGCCGCCGTCGAAGAGCACGGAGCCCGTGGCACCGGCCGAGCAGTAGAGCCGGTCGGTGTAGAGCTTGCCGCCGCTCTGCAGGTTGACGGAGACGGTTCCCGAAGAGAGGCGCGTGACGCGCCAGTTGGCCGAGTGGCTGCCGCTGATCGTCACCGACGTGTTGGTGCCGCCCCAGCCAAGCAGGGTGTCGGTGCCCACGTACGACGCGCCGCCGGAGAGGTTCAGGGTTTCGTTCCAGGCCAGCAGGTAGCCGCCGTAGGTCAGGTTGCCTCCCGTCTGGCTGAGGGTGCCGTTTGCGAAGGAGAGCCTCCACGCGTTGCCGGTCGCGGGGTTGACGGTGCCGCCGTCGAGCTGGAGCGAGGCGCCGTCGAAGGCGACGGGGCCGCTGCCGAGCGAGGCGCCGCCCGCCAGTTTGAGCGTGCCGGCTGTGGCCGCGGTCCCTCCGGGGCAGGTGTTGGTGCTGTACAGGGTCAGGGGGCCGGTGCCGGTCTTGAGCAGGGCTCCTGCGGCGGCCGTGTTGGTGACGTCCGCCCGCAGGGTGAGCTCGCGGGGGCTCCAGTTGCAGAGGACGAGCGGCGCGCGAGTGCCCGCGAGCGTGCCGTTGCCGCTGCCGGTCCCGACGTTCAGGCCGCCCGCGTCGGGCCGCAGGAAGAGCCCGCCCAGCGCGAGGGTCTGGCCCGCCGGATCGAGGCTGGCGACGTCTTCTGTGAAGCCTTGGGTCAGAGTGCCGATGACGGTCGTGGCCGCAGCGAGCGTGACCGCGCCGGGTGTGCCGGTGCCCTCGGTGAGCAGGACGTGGGCGGCGTCGTTGCTGGCGACCCCTTGGGGGCCGGAGTCGCGTCGGGTCACCTCGGTGTAGGCGGGTGGCGCGCCGAGGAGGTCGAACTCCTTGTAGCCGACCCCGCTGTTCTCTTGCGGCGGGAACGTGAAGCGGACCGCTTGGATGCCGGTGAGGTCGAGGTTCGTGACGTTGACGTGGGCCAGGCTGACCGCGCCCGTATACGTGACGGGGATCAGGTCGCCGAAGCTGCTGGACCCGGTCTTGAGGAAGCTGACCCAGAAGGTCTGGTTGTCGCGGCCGGAGTCGCTCCAGCCGGTGAAGGTGTCGAGGGCCGTGACCGCGTACCCCGCCGGGTGGTTCGTCGGGTCGAGGGTGTACGTCATCGTTCCGCCGGTGATGCCGCAGGTGCCCGTGGTTTTGTTGGCTGAGCCGAAGGAGCCGTCTGTGAGCGCCGCCGCAAACGCATTGGTCCAGTTGCTTTCGGAATAGTAGCCGAGCGCGTCGTGGGTCCCGGTGAGAGCGGTTTGGAGCAGGTCCGAACCCGATACCGGGAAGGCGGTGCCGCTGCTCCAGCCGGCGGCGGTGAAGGAGGGCAGGTGCGTCAGCCCGAACACGTCGATCTCTTTGTAGCCGACCCCGCCGTTTTCCTGCGCGGGAAAGGTGAACAGGATCGCTTCGACGCCCGCGATGTTCAGGTCGGTCAAGCGGACGCGCGCCTCTTTCAGGCCCACGCCTGTGTAGGCGACCGCGACGGCGTCGCCGAAGGTGGCTGCGCCGACTTTCCGGAAGCTGACCTCGTAGCTCTGGTCGTTCCGTCCGCCGTCCTGCCAGCCGCTGTAGGTGTCGATTCCGGTGATGACGTAGCCGGCCGGCTGGGACGCGGTGTCGAGGGTATAGACCACGGTGCCGCTCTTGATGAAGAGGGCGTTGTCTTTGTTGCCGGGGCCGGTGTTGCCGTCGGCCAGAGACTCAAGGAGACCGGAGGTGCCGCTCTCGAAGTAAAGCGACAGGCCGTTGGTGTCGACCGCGCTGACGTTGCGCTGCAGCAGGTCGGAGTCCGAGGCGATGTACGGCTGATCGCTGCTCGTCTTTGTGACCGTCCACGCTTCGGCGGACAGCGCCGCAAATCCGATGCCGGCCAAGCAGATGGCTGCCGGCCGAATGATGGCTGCTCCCTGAGTCTTCATGATGCGCCCCCGTGGGATCAAACGCGTGGCCTGCGGACAACGGTTCCCCGTCGTTGTCCGGCCTGGACCAAAAACAAGAAATCCCTCACGCGTGCCGCAACGGGCACGCCTCCGGTCACTCGGGCTGCTGACCGTTCGGCAGGCGTGGACCGGTTAAGCGCGGGCGGGCCGGAGCGGAATGGCCGGCTTGAGCGGCGAGTTCCCCGCGACGATTTTGGCGGTCTGCATGGCCGGTGCGGCTTTGACCTCGCTGGGAAAGCGCTTCTGGATTTCGACGAGCGCGTTGCCGGCGGCGGTGTAGACTTCGCCGACGCGGGTCGTGCGGCGCACCGTCTCGATCTGGCCGACGACCTTGAGGACGTTGGGTGTCGCGACCATGCTGAGCGCCTTGCAGGCGATTTCGACCCGGCGCCAGTTGACGGAGGAGAGCTCGCGCACGAGCGCCTGAATCGCCTCGTCGTTGCCGATTTTGCCGAGGCCGTAGTAGGCGTGGCGGCACTTGCCGAGCTTCGCGATGAGCGGGGGCACGCTCGCGCCGCCGCATTTGGCGAGGAGGTTGACGATGTGGTCGGCGCCGCGGTTGGTGTCGGGCTCTTCGAGCGAGTTTTCCTCGAAGCCGTCGACCAGCGTCGGCAGAATGGATTCGCCGAACATGATCAGGGCTCTTCCGGCCTGCATGTCGCCGTTGCGCAGCCGTTGGATCAGGTCGGGGACTTGGCCTTGGCTCGCGGGCGCGGCGGCCGGCGCAGTCGCCGGAGCCGGAGGTGGGGCCTGGAAGGCGGGGGTCGAG
>Ga0209066_10001288_pt1 | contig 33787 bp, 29 predicted proteins | sample All_14_2_FD_187198 | JGI IMG/M metagenome (GOLD analysis project Ga0209066, IMG submission 187198) | Freshwater microbial communities in response to fracking from Pennsylvania, USA - Allegheny Zone_MetaG_DW_15 (SPAdes) (version 2) ... | reverse complement strand
GAGCCGCCGCTGCGGGCGCGGCAGGCTTCGGTTCGGTCTTGGGAGCGGGCCGAACGGCAACATCCACTTGGGGCGCGATAGGTGGCGAGATGCCACGCAGTGCGCCTAGCACCTCTCGGATGTCTTCGATCTGCATTGGGCGGGGCAGCCGATACCGAGCATCGGCGCCGGTCCCGGAGGTGTGCACAACGACAATCCGATCAGTGCCCTGGGTTCGAAGCCAGTCCATCTGGCCATAGATCGAGTCGATATCGATGATCAACACGTCGGCGCCGGGATCTTTCACCAGCGCGAACGGACTGCCCAGTTCGGTGTTGACTTGATCGAACCACGCGCGAAGCTTCGACTCGTCGTCGCGATCAAAACCTGACAGCGCGACCGTTTGAACAGACCCCATGAATTCCCCCGGAAGGCGTCTGGCAACCGTTGGTGGCTGCCGAAGCCCAGCAATAATGTCCACGACTGCGCGTGGTTGGATTGTTCTGCAGTAGAGGATTGTTGCCGCTTGCTGTCAAAGGTGCAATGCGGTCGCTGAGTGGCGGGAGTCAGACTCTGCAGACAACGTCCCGCCGGTCGCGGGGCAGGTGACTTCGCAGGAACTCCATCTGGTCAGCAAGGATGTTGCGATTGGACAGGATCAGGTGCTCGACCCAACTTGGGCGATAGGGCACCGCCAGCAAGGGCATGTGCGCCTCCTGCGGGGTCCGGTTGCCCTTGCGGAGGTTGCAGGGTAGGCACGCGCTGACCACGTTCTGCCAGATGTCCCGACCGCCGCGCGAGGTGGGAATGACGTGGTCGCGAGTCAGTTCGTAGCGACTGAAGTGACCACCGCAGTAGAGGCAAAGATGGCGGTCGCGGGCGAACAGTGCGCCGTTGTTGAGTGCGGGAGCCGGATCAATCGAGTCCGGACGTGCGTGTCCGCGCGAAGCGATGATGGGGTGCAGTGCGATGACGCTTTGCTGGCCGCTGCCACGATTGAAACCGCCGTGCACGGTGAGGCAGGTTTCGCCCAGCGTCCAGGCGACCGCATCACGAACATAGAGGCAGACCGCATCCTGCCAACTGATCCAGTCCAGGATTCGCCCATGTGCGTCGAGTGACAGCACGCGGGTGCGATGCAACGGCCCCTGATGGGGTTCGACCAACAGCATGCCCTCCTCCCCGTCAACCGGTTGGATTGAAGCGATTTGCCGTCAACGTGGCATGCGTGATGTGTCATCCGCATGCCGCGTTCGAACTTCCCTGTTCAGGCCGCGGCATGCGCGACCCGATGATGCATTTTGCAGACGCAATACTACGCCCGCATGAAGACAGCGTCCGATTTCATAGTGGTTTGACCATGCGGATCAGCTCTTCGCCAAACCCATTGGACTGGTAGAGCTCGCGCGCACGCGCGTTGCCCGGAAACACGGCCAGGGTCAGGCGTTCACAGCGATGGTCGCGCGCAAACGACTCCGCATACTGCAAGAGTGCGCGCCCGACACCCTTGCCATCGGCCTGCTTGGTGATCGCCAGATCGCTGACGTGACAGTTCAGGTGGCCGGTGAAAAAGTCCGTGACCGTCTGTAAGTGAACGAATCCAAGACGCTGTCCATTGCTTTCGTCTTCTGCGACGAACATGAACGAGCCGGGTGGCTGGTCTTCCAGATGTTTGATCAGATCGCGACGGATGCCATCGATGACCACATTGCGCTTGCGCCACTTCGGCAGATCAAAATCAACGAAGCGTTCGCAGAGCCCCAGAATGAAGTCGTCGTCGTCAGCTTCGGCAGCGCGGATGAAGACTTCGGTATCACCAGCTTGGATGTGCATTGTCGCAACAGTGAGGGAGAGACAGGCGCTTTGTACCGCAAGCGCAGGCTTGCTGAAAAGCGGCAGCGCGGAAATGTCGATGTTTCCGCGCTGCGCAGGGCAAAGATACGATGAGAGACCGGCTTCAGCCGAAGGCGTCGGAAGGCAAGGACATCAGGCTGTCCGCACCGGCGCGGATGGCGCTGGCATGCGTCTGGCAGCGCGGCAGAATGCGCTTGAAATAGAACTGGGCGGTCGCGCGTTTGGCTTGGCTGAGCGATGGGTTGCGGCGGTCCGCGGCGGCCACGCTGCGCGCCCACCAATAGGCCAGACTGACGTAGCCCGAGAAGAACAGGTAGTCGACTGCTGCGGCACCCAGTTCCTCGGGGTTGCGCTGGATGCGTTGTGCGATGTCCAGAGTGAGTTGTTGCCAGTCCTGAGCCGCTTGCGCCAACGGGGCGACGAATTCGGCCAGTTCCGGGTGTTGGGCATGGCCAGCACAGAACTCGACGATCATGCCGAGAAATTGCTTGAAGCCAGCGCCCTGTTGCTGGATGACCTTGCGTCCAAGCAGGTCGAGTGCCTGAATCTGCGTGGTGCCTTCATAGATCGTGGTGATGCGCGCGTCGCGAGCCAGTTGTTCCATGCCCCATTCGCGCACGTACCCATGGCCGCCGAAGCATTGCAGCGCGTGGTAGGTGCACTCGCAGGCGGCCTCCGTCAACAAGCCCTTGACGATCGGGGTGAGGAAGGAGAGCAGGCTGTCGGCTTCGGTTCGGGTGGCGTCGTCACCGTGTTCGACCAGATCGACCAGACCGGCCGCATGCAGGGCCATCAACCGACCGCCCTCGACGAAGGCCTTGCAGGTGAGCAACATGCGCCGGATGTCGGGGTGGACGATCAAGGGGTCGGCAGCCTTCTCGGGAGCCTTGATGCCGCTCAGGGAACGCATCTGCAGCCGATCACGGCTGTATTGCAAGGCGCCCTGGTAGGCGCGCTCGATCAGTCCTAGACCCTGAATGCCGACCCCAAGACGCGCGGCGTTCATCATGGTGAACATCGCAGCAAGACCTTTGTGCGGGGCGCCGATCAGCCAGCCTTCCGCCGCATCGAAATTCATCACGCAGGTCGCCGAGGCGTGGATGCCCATCTTGTGTTCGATCGATCCCACGCGGACGGTATTGCGAGGGCCTACCACGCCATCCCGTCCCACCTTGAACTTCGGCACCACGAACATCGAGATGCCACGGGTTCCGGCGGGAGCGTCTGGCAAGCGCGCCAGCACCAGATGGACGATGTTTTCGGAAAGGTCGTGATCGCCGCCGGTAATGAAGATCTTGGTGCCCGAGATGGCATAGGCACCGTTCGGCTGCGGCTCGGCGCGCGTCTTCAGCAGGCCGAGATCGGAGCCGCAGTGGGGTTCGGTCAGGCACATCGTGCCGGTCCAGCGGCCTTCCACAATGGGACGCAGAAAGACCTGCTGCTGCCACGTTTCGCCGTGATGCTTGATCGCGTTGACCGCGCCGTGTGAGAGCAGGGGATAGTTGCCCCAGGACAGGTTGGCGGCGTCCACCAGTTCCTTGAAGACCGCGCCGAGGACCTCCGGCAAACCTTGTCCGCCATCTTCTTCGGCGGCGGTCAGGCCGCTCCAACCGTTTTCGGCAAACTGCGCGAAGGCCTGCTTGAATCCTTCCGGGGTCCGGACCTCGCCGCTTTCCGGATCAAAATGACAGCCTTCGGCATCACCACTCGCATTCAGTGGGGCGAGAATCTGTTCGGCAAAGCGGGCCGCCTCGTCCAGAATCGCGTCGCTGAGTTCCCGATTGCAGGCGTCGCCAATCGGCAGTCTGGCGCAATGTGCCTGCAGATCGAGCACGTCATGAAGGGCGAATCGCAAGTCTTGCAGCGGTGCGCGGTAGCTGGTCATGGCGGAAGTTCCGTTGTTGTCTTGGCGATGAGACGAAGCGAGGGCAACGCGTGAGGGTCAGCGCAACACGCCCGGCAGGCCGGGCATCGGCGTCAGTGAGCTGCTGAACTCGAATGCGTCGCGTCGCTCGCGCGGCTCCAGTGAAACGATCTCGCCGCTCAGCTGGTAGCTCACGCCCTTGCGCGATTGCAGGGCGGAGTCGATGCGTTGCTGCAGCGACGCATCCGGTGCCACGCGAAGTTCCAGAATCTCGGTCGAACCGGTAGCGACCATCAAGGGTTCAGATGCTGCGAGCATCACGGGCGGCAGTCCGTCGATGCTCAATTGCGCCGAACTCATCTGCAGTCGCATGCCGACGGTGCTGTAGTTCTGAAGCCGGAGCAGCAATACCCACTGGCCTGACGGTTCCACGCGCAGCTCCTGCAAGCTGGCGGATGGCGGAAAAATCCGGACTTTGGGACCCGATTGACAGGCGCTAAGTAAAACTCCGCACGCGGCGAGCAGAAGGCTCAGGAGAAATTGCGAAAAGCACTTTTGAATCAAGGTGTTTGGCATGACCATTCTCCTGCGTATGGAAAAGCATAACAGAGCGCTTGGTGGCTGCGCAGACTGGCCCTCGCGTCGACCGGTCAGGCGGACGCGGGAAGCAGGCTCAGACCGTCGTCGTGAATCGTCAGCGAGCTTTGCTGCGTGTACCAGTCGCCCAGCACGATGCGCTCCGCCAGGATGGCGTTGTCTAGGGTGATCCGATGATGTGCCGGACGATGGGTGTGGCCGTGAATCAATCGGGCGATGCCGAACTGTTGCAAGGTGCGTCGCACGGTATCCGTGTTGACGTCGGTGATATGACTGGCCAGCTGGCTTTGATGCGACTTGCTGGCCTCTCTGGCCTGCTGCGCAAAGGCGCGTCGTGCGGCAAGCGGCTGGGAAAGAAAATTGGCCTGCCAGACCGGATCGCGCGACTGGCGTCGAAAGGCTTGATACGCCAGGTCGTCCGTGCACAACAGGTCGCCGTGCATCAACAATGTGGGATGGGTCTGCAGCGTGATGACGCAGGGGTCGGGCAGCAGCTTCATGTGGCATCGCGCCGCATAGTCCGGCCCGAGCAGGAAATCCCGATTGCCGCGCATGAAAAAGATGCTGACGCCCGTGTCGGCCAGGTTTCGCAGCGACGCGGCGACCCACGCTGACAGCGCCGCATCGTCGTCGTCGCCGAGCCAGGCTTCGAACAGATCACCGAGGATGAACAGGCGTCGGGCGGCGATTGCCTGCTCATGCACGAAGGTCTCGAACCGAGCGCTGATATCGGGGCGATCCTCTGCCAGATGAAGATCGGCGATGAACAGGTCCATCACGCGCACCCGAGACTCTGCCGTGACCCGGCACGGCAGAGTGGTGAGGGCGCGATGACCAGCGGAGGCTTGCGAGCCCAGGCGACCATGGGCGCAGCGCGCGGCACGGATCAGCCGGCGGCTTGGGCGCTGGCGGCTGGGACGACTTCGGCCTTTTCAATCACGACCGGCTGCTTCGGCACGTCGCGCGGCAAGGGGCCTTGAGCGCCGGTCTCCAGCGCGCGGATCTTGTCGACGACATCCATGCCATCCACCACCTTGCCGAACACCGCGTAGCCCCACAGGCCGTTCTGCTCGGAGACAAAATCGAGGCGCGGATTGTCGACGACGTTGATGAAGAATTGCGCGGTCGCGGAATGCGGCTCGAATCTGCGCGCCATGGACACGGTGCCGCGCAGATTGGACAGGCCGTTGTTGGCTTCGTTCTCGATGGCGGGGCGCGTGGGCTTGAGCTGCAGATCGGCGGTGAAGCCGCCACCCTGAACCATGAAGTTGTCGATCACGCGATGGAAAATCGTCCCGGCGTAATGTCCGTCCTTCACGTAGGTCAGGAAGTTCTCGGTGGACTTGGGTGCCTTGACCGGATCGAGCTCGATCACGATCTGCCCCAGCGAGGTCGTCAACGCGACTCGGGGGTTGGCGGGAAGCGCGGCTTCCGTGGTGCTGGCGGCGGGTGCGGCAGGGGTTTCGCTCTGTGCAGAAACGGAACCGGCGAACGCGGCGAGCAGGCTCAGTCCAAGAGTAAATTGACGCAACATGGCGTTCTCCAAAGGAGGATGACGGGGAGCAGGATTGTAGGCATTCCCATGCGGACATGCGCTACTTGGGCGCGCTGTGACCGGTTGCGGAGGGTGAAGTTCATCGCGCGCCGAGTGCGCTAAGCGATTCGGTTTGCGGGCCCTGCGCTACAATCCGCGCCCCTTTCTGTTGCCGTGCCTGCCATGACCTGCCGTACCCGTTTTGCGCCGAGCCCCACCGGTTTCCTCCATATTGGCGGCGCGCGTACTGCGCTGTACTGCTGGCTTGAGGCCAAGCGTCGCGGTGGCGACTTTGTCCTGCGCATCGAAGATACGGATCGCGAGCGCAGCACGGACGAGGCCGTTCAGGCCATTCTGGATGCGATGGACTGGTTGGGTCTGAACTATCAGGAAGGGCCGATCTTCCAGACCCACCGCATGGATCGCTATCGTCAGGTTGCGCTGGGTCTGGTCGCGGCGGGCAAGGCGTATTACGCCTACGAGAGCAAGGAAGAAATCGAAGCCATGCGTGAGCAGGCGATGGCCGAAGGTCGCAAGCCGCGCTACAACGGCTACTACCGCGACCGCAACGAACCGGTGCGGGACGATCCCAACCGCGTGATTCGTTTCCGCAATCCGGCCGCAGGCAGCGTCATCTTCAACGACAAGGTGCGAGGTCCGATCGAGTGGAGCAACGAAGAGTTGGATGATCTGATCATCTGGCGTTCCGATGATCACCCGACCTACAACTTCGCCGTGGTGGTCGATGACATCGACATGCGCATCACCGACGTCATTCGTGGCGATGACCACATCAACAACACGCCGCGCCAGATCAACATCTACGAGGCACTCGGCGCCAGCATTCCGACCTTCGCCCACCTGCCGATGATCCATGGCGCGGACGGAGCGAAGCTTTCCAAGCGTCACGGTGCGGTCAATGTCATGCAGTACCGCGACGACGGCTATCTGCCTCACGCACTGCTGAACTACATCGTGCGGCTTGGCTGGTCGCATGGTGACCAGGAAATTTTCTCGCTCGACGAGATGATTCAGGCCTTTGATGTCGGCAATGTCAATCGGGCGGCATCGCGCTTCGATTACGACAAGCTGGCCTGGCTGAATCAGCATTACCTGAAGACTGATGATCCCGAAGCGGTGGCGGCGCATCTGCGCTGGCACATTCAGGCGCAGGGTCTGGATGAAAGCCAGGGGCCGCGTCTGGCGGATCTGGTGATCGCACTGCGTGATCGCGTCAAGACCCTGAAGGAAATGGCCGAACGTGCGGCCTTGTGGTTTGCGCCGGTCAAGGAATGGGACGCTGCGGCAGTGGAGAAAACACTTCGTCCGGGCAAGGCCGTGGTTGAGGCGGCGGCGGCACGTTTGAAGGCGTTGCAGGACTGGTCACCTGCCAGCGTCCATGACGCGCTGCAGGCCACCGCCGATGAACTGGGCCTCGGCATCGGCAAGATCGCTCAGCCGATGCGTGTCGCCGTGACGGGTGGCGGGGTATCGCCATCGATTGACCACACGATCTATCTCTGCGGCAAGGCCGGGGCGCTTCAGCGTATTGACGCGGCATTGCAGCAAGTCGGCTAGGAGGCTGCGCGGCAGAAACGATCGAGGCGAAAAGTCGGCTGCGCGAGGACAGGTTTTCGGCGATTCGCCGGTCCATAGCACGGCTATGGGCCAAGAATCGGCGGAAATAGTGGACCGCGCAGACGGCTTTGCAGACCGGTTGGCTTCTGCCGCGCAGGCTCCTAGGATCGGTCACGGGCAGTTCTGGAGTGGATTCGATGAAGATTGGTGGTCTTGTGATGGGCGGGCTGCTGGGATGGTTCGCGCTGGGTCTGGCGGTGGATTGTGATGGCGCCGAAGCGTCGCCCTCGACGACGTCGGTGATCGACGCGCCCAGCAAACCAGGTCGCAACTATCTGTTGAACCCGCAGTTTTCCGATGTCGATCCGGTTGGTGGCGAACCGGTCAACTGGTCGCTTTCGGCGCATGCGACCACCGGCTCGTATCAGATGTCGGCGCGCGATGGCGTGCTGAGTCTTCGGCGCGTCGGTCCGGAGGTCTGGGGCCTGGTCTCGCAGAACGTTCCGACCGCTGGGTTGGAGGGCAAAACGGTTGAGTTTTCCGTCGATGTGAAGGCGAACCTGACCAACGAATACGGTGATGAGCCGTTCGACAAAACCGACCTGCAGGTCGTCCTGCGCGGCGTTCGCGCGGGCTCGAATGCGCTGTTCGGGAAAGCGGATCTGGTCATTGAACAAGGCCCCGGCATGGACATCGGTGAGCGCGATTGGCACCGGCGCTCATTGCGTTTCCGGGTTCCCGCGGCAAACGAAGCGACCCATCTGGATTTGATGGTGTCGATGCAACTGACGCGCGGTGGCGAACTCTGGTTTCGTGATCCCAGTCTCAAGGTGGTGCGGGTCAAGCCGGATCCGCTTGCCGACTGAGCCTTGGCACGATCAAGGGCGCGCCGCCCGCGATGCTATGATCGAACGCATGAAGCCTGCTATCGCGCCGCAAGCCTGCAACCACCCTGAACATCACGTCCACGAGCCCGCCGAATACGTGCGGGAAGTGGGTCGGGTCTGCATTGAGCGCGGTCTGCGTTTGACGCCACTGCGCGAGCGTGTCCTGGGCCTCATCGCGTCGGCGGGCAAGCCTCTGAAGGCCTACGCGCTGCTCGACATGATGCGCGATGAACGGGGTGCTGTCGCACCGCCCACCGTTTATCGCGCTTTGGATTTTCTGCTCGACAACGGCTTCATTCACAAGCTGGAGTCGATCAATGCCTTCGTTGGTTGCCATCAGCCACGCAGCCATCACTCGGTGCCATTTCTGATCTGTGACCATTGCCATGTGGCCGTCGAACTGGAAGATGAAGGCGTGACCCGCTTGCTGATCGAGCAGGCGAGTGCCTTGGGTTTCAAGCCGCAGGCGCAGACGCTCGAAGTGCATGGTGTATGCGCGCAGTGCTCGATGAGTGGAGACACGGATGCGGACTGAGTGGTTGGGGTCCCGTCGGTGGGTCGCCTGTGTCGCCTTGCTGATGCTGTCTGGGCAGGTCGCGGCGCAGTCCGGCCCCTGGCCTGATCCCACGGCTCCCGAATCAAGTCACAGCGAAATGGTTCGGCGCGCCGAGGCGCGCGCGCGCGCGACGCAGCGGCAACAGGCTTACCGGGCGCGTGTTGCCAGTGCCGCGCTGGAAGGTCCGGCAGCGCCGGAAATCCTGGCGCTGGATGAGACTCAGCGTGACGCGGGACCGCCCTTGATCGACCCGCGCGGCGACTCCACCCGCAACGAATTCATCGGTCCACCGCTGGGTGAACCTTTCCGGATTCTCGGTGGAGAGGTGCGTCCAGGAACGCGGGGTCGATTGCAGTGGAATGCCAATCAGGCCTATGCCGGTGGCGAGCAGCTCAGTCCCGTGGTGGTCATTCACGGTGACAGACCCGGGCTGGTGTTGTGCCTGACTGCGGGTATTCACGGCGATGAGTTGAACGGAATCGAAATCGTTCGACGCATTTCCCGCGAGGTGTCACCGGAACGTCTGGCCGGAACCATCGTCAGTGTGCCGATCGTCAACCTGTTCGGATTCGGTCGCGGTTCGCGCTATCTGCCGGATCGCCGAGACCTGAATCGCTACTTTCCCGGTTCGCGCTTCGGCAGCATTGCCTCGCGAATCGCCGAGAGTTTTTTCGAAAACGTGATCCGGCACTGCGACGCCTTGGTCGACTTCCATACCGGAAGCTTCGAGCGGGTGAACCTGCCGCAGGTTCGAGCCGACCTGCGCGAGCCCGCCGTGCTGGAGTTTACCCGCGGGTTTGGCGCGGTGACCGTGCTGCACAGCGAAGGAAGCAAAGGCATGCTGCGCGTCGCGGCCGCCAAGGCGGGCATTCCTGCCGTGACCTTCGAGGTCGGTGGTCCTGGGCAACTGCAGGCGGCGGAAATCGGTACCGGGATACAGGCGATCCTGACCCTGATTCACAAGCTGGGCATGGTGCGGGATGCGCCACAATGGGTTGAACCACAACCGTTCTTTTACGAATCGCGCTGGGTTCGTGCCGATGCAGGTGGCATGCTGATCAGCGACGTCAAGCTCGGCGAAAGAGTGATCAAGGGGCAGCGCCTGGGGCGTGTGGTGGATCCACTGCAGGATCAGGAGTTCGAGCTCACCTCGGATGTCGCTGGTCAGGTCATCGGAATGGCGCAGAACCAGGTCGTGCTGCCCGGCTATGCGGTATTCCATATCGGTGAGACAACCTCCGAACGTGGCGCCGTCGATGCGGCGCAAAGCGGCACGGACGAAGTGCCCTACGAAGAAGACGCTCCCTCCGACCGCAGTCTCGGAAGAGAGACAACGGAAGGGCTGGAAGACGAGTTCGAGTAGCGGACGCCGCGCAGGCTCCCAGTGGGGCGCTGCGCGGCTGGCTGATCAGAAGAACACGCGGATACCGGTGCCGAGGATGCGTCCGGGCAAGGGCGCGACATCCTTCAGGAAGGAAGTATGCTGGCGCGCTTCTTCATCGAGCAGGTTCTGCGCGTCGACGAACCACTCGATGCCCAGTCCGCCCACACTGTCGTGATGCCAGGCCAGATTGGCATCCACCAGAACATAACCGTCCGACGGCGTTTCGTAGTCGGCCACATCGTTCTGCGCGCGGTAGTTGACGGCGCTCAACGATGCACGCCACGCGTTTCGGCGCCAATCCAGGTCGACACCCAGACGCATCGGTGCGATGCGTGGCAGATTGCCTTCCAGAGTCTGCACACCTTGGTGGTCGTGGGTGTGGTCCTCATGAAAGACCTCGACCGCCACATCGCGACTGCCTTCACCCTGCAGTGTGGCGTTGACGCGATCACCGAATACGCGCAAATCCCATTCGCCGCTGGCGTTGTCCGCCAGCATGAAACTGGCTTCCAGCTCGATGCCGATGAAGCGTGCATCCGTTTGACTCCAAAGCGCGATCGGCACTCCGTCATCGCTCAGTGCGGTCCCTGGCTCGTCGACGCTTTCGAGCTGACTCAGATAGATGTAGTTGTCCATCCAGGTGCTGAACAGATTGGCGCTTGCGCGCACGCGCTCACCGTGCCAGTGCAAGCCTAGTTCGATCTGGTTGGCAATTTCTTTCTTCAGCGTGTCGGTGCCGATTTCGAGCACGCCGGTGGCGACGTGAAGTCCGTTTGAATACAGCTCTTCTGCGGTCGGGGCGCGCTGCGCGGTGTCGAGGCCAAGTGTCCAGTGCAGCGAATTGGAGGCATCCCATTTGAACGCGGTGGATGCGCTATGGGTATCGAAGTCGCGGGAGATCAGGCGGGTCGGTGCGAGGTCTTGCGGGATCGTCTGAATGTCATTGTTGTCGGTGCGCAAACCCAAGTCCATTTTGAACGCTCCAAATGCCTGTTCCCCTGTCCAGAACAGGCCTCTGTCGCGCGTTTCGGTGCTGGGCACGAAGGCCTCTTCGCCGATGGCATCGAACTCACGGTCCGACCATTGCGCACCCAATGCACCGGCAAACCCGAGCACCTTTGCATGCACCGCTTCCAGACGGGCTTCACGGCTCTGGTTGTCGAAGCGCGTGCCAATTTCTTCGCCCTCCAGTTCGGCATGTTGGTAGCCGGTATCGGCGAACTTGAATCGCAGTGACTCGAACATGCCCAGTTCATCCAGACCGGCGCGCAGATCATGCCGATGTTGATCGAGGTCGATGGAGACGGCGGCGGGCTCTTCTTCTGATTCGCCCTCGTGCGAGTGCTGGTGGCCGGGCACGCCATAAAGGGTGTCGTAGCGGCTGACGCTGGCACCGAGGAATCCGCGCTCGCCGATCCAGCTCAGACCCAGCGCACCGGCCTGGGTTTCCAGCGCGCTGTTCGGCAACGTGCCGTAGGCCTCCTCTTCGTGCTCATGTTCACCCTCCTCGGTTTCCTCTGCCGCGCGCAGCGCAGCGGACTCGGCGAAACCGGGGATGTCGTAGTCATCCGTCTTGCGGCTCAGTGCGTCGACATGCAGGACGACGTTTCCGGTGCGGGCATCAAGGCGGCCCATCGCACTGCGCTCGTCGTTGCCGCTGGCGATCCGCGCTTCCGCGCGGCCGCTGATCGTTTGCTCCGGGAGGGATTCGGCGATCCGACCATCGACCACATTGACCGCACCGCCGATGGCGCCGCTGCCGTAAAGCAAGGTGGCGGGGCCGCGCAGGATTTCGATCTGGTCGGCGAGGAAGGGCTCGATGCTCAAGGCGTGATCAACACTGACCGCCGATACATCGCCGGTCGCCAGGCCTTCGCTGAGCACTTGAACGCGTGCGCCATCCTGCCCGCGAATGATGGGACGCCCTACGCCAGGGCCGAAGTAGCTGCTCTGCACGCCGACTTCATTGGCCAGCGTGCGACCCAAGGTGGCCTGTTTGCGCGCATCCAGTTTTTCGCCGCTCAGGATGCTCACCGGTTGCAGCATTTCTTCGACGTTCTGTCGCAGTGGCGAGGCGGTCACGACCAGTTGGTCCAACTGCTTCGCGCGTTCGCTGTCGTGATCCTGGGCGGCGACACCGTGTTGAATCAGTGCCAATCCCACGGCGAGAGTCAGTGCGCTTCGTTTCATGTATTCCTCGGCGTTGTTATAACGTTGTGTTCCCGTCGCAAGCCTCGGCGGCGAGGACAGGCTCGAACTGACGCGGTCGCGTCGGTGGCGATGACGGCGACGAGGTCCGAATCAGTGCGATGGCATATGTTACACTGTTGCAAATTCTGCGGGAGCTCCCGATGGCAATCCCCCTTCCCGACGCAGTGGCGACGCCCTCTGAATCCGCTGCCGACGTGTCCAGTCGAGTCGATCAGGTGGGGGCCGTCGCATCCATTGCCTGCGCTGTGCATTGCGCCAGTTGGCCGTTTCTGCTCGCACTGATGCCATCGCTGGGATTGACCTGGTTGGCCTCGGAGTCGTTGGAGCAGGGCTTTGTCGTGTTCGCCACACTGTGGGCGCTCGGCAGTTTGCTGGTCGGCTATCGTCGCCATCGTGCCTACCGCGCCCTGGGTGTGTTGGTCCCGGGCTTGCTCCTGGTGTGGTGGTCGACCTTCGGTCCGTGGCATCACGAGGTCGTCGCGCATGCCGCCGGGATGACGGCGGGCGGAACCCTGATCGCGTTCGCGCACCTGCTCAACCTGCGTCTGGCGCATGGGCATGTCCACGATGCCGCCTGCGGGCATTAGGCGGCTGGCTGACGGCGTTTTGCGCATTCGCAGCGACCTGATAACCTTGACGGCCGTTTCGAATCCGCTGATATCAGGAGAAAACCATGGGCAAGGGTGATAGCCGTACACGCAAGGGCAAGATCTACAAAGGCAGCTACGGCAATTCGCGTCGTCACAGTGTTGCGGTGGCGCCGAAAGTGGCGGTGACCGTCAAGGCACCGGTTGCCAAGAAGGCAGCGGCCAAAAAGAAAGCCTGAGTTGCCTCACCGGGCCGCTGACCGCCCGGTAGCATCTCCAGCGCCCCGCCAGAATGATCAACGGTGGGGCGTTTTTGTTTCCGCGTCCAAGGCGGCAAGCCGTTCCGGCGTTCCGACATCGTGCCAGCGGCCCGTGTGGCGGACCCCGTGTACCGCGCCCAGGCGCATGGCACGGCGTAACAGCGGCGCCAATTTGAAGCGCGGTGCGGCGGCGGACAGTGCCTCGTCAGCGGGAAATGCGTCCCGCCAGTCATCCCACAGCGCCGAGCGATAGCAGCCGATGCCGGAATAGGTCAGTCTGGGCTCGCCTTCCGCGCAAACTTGGCCCGACGCATCCAGGCGGAAATCACCGTTCGGGTGCTGCGCAGGATTGTCGACCAGCATCAGGCGGGCCAGCGCGGTCGCCGGCGAACGCCAATGCGCGAAGTCCACATCGCAGACGACGTCACCGTTCACCACCAGGAATTGTTCGCGTTGCAATGCCGGTAGCGCGTGCCAGATGCCACCGCCGGTTTCCAGCGGGATCGCACCTTCGTGGCTGTACTGGATATCCAAACCCCAACGCGAGCCATCGCCGAGCGCCGGTTCGAACTGCTCGGCAAGGTGACAGATATTGATGACCACGCGGGAGAATCCGGCGCGCGCGAGTGCCTCCAGATGCCATTCAATCAAGCGCTTGCCGCCGCAGTGAAGCAGCGGTTTTGGCGTGTGTGTAGTCAACGGACGCATACGTTCGCCAAGACCGGCGGCCAGAATGATGGCGCTATCCAGCAAGGCTTCGCTCATGGGGATCGCGCGGTACTGAGGTCGATGGCGCCGACGGTGCGTGAAAGCAGGCTACGGAAGTCGGCAAATTCGGGCCAGGTATTCATCACATCCAGCACGTAGCCGAACACCCGCGGAAGATCGGCGAGATAGCCCGACTTGCCATCGCGATAGTGCAGGCGACAGAAGATTCCCAATACCTTGAGATGCCGCTGCAGACCCATCCAGTCAAAGGCGCGATGAAACCGTTCCGCGTCGTCGGCGATGCGTCCAGAACCCACCCACTTCAGGCGGAACGATTCGGCCCAGCGACGAATATCGTGTTCCGGCCAGCGCACATAGCAGTCTCGCAGCAACGACACCAGGTCATAGGTGAAGGCACCGCGCAGTGCATCCTGAAAATCGATCAGGGCCAGCCCTGCGTCCACTGGAATCAGGTTGCGGGCGTGGAAGTCCCGATGCACGAAAACCTGCGGCTGCGCGAGTGCGTTGTCGATCAGAAGTCGAAAGCCGAGTTCGAGAATGTCCCAGTCTGTGCAGGCCAGTTCGACCCCGAGATGACGCTGCAGGAACCAGGTGGGCATCAGTTCGAGTTCCGTGCGCAGCCGGTCTTCGTCATAGGCAGGCACCGCATCCGGCGGAATGTCGGTTTGCATCCGGAACAAATCATCCATTGCCTGCTGATAGAGGGCGTCCACCCGCGGCATCGTTTGCTGTTGTTGCGCGGTGATCAGTTCGTCCAGCAACAGGCGTTCACCGAGGTGTTCGATGAGGGCGAAGCCGTTGGCCGGGTCTGCGGCACGCACTTTGGGCACTCGTAACCCATGTGCCTCCAGCAGCGCAGCGATTTGCAGCCAAGGTTGCAGGGGCACCTGCGCGGGCGGCGAGTCCATCAGCAGCAAGGCGGGATCGCTGCCGATCAGTGGAAGATATCGGCGTGCACTGGCGTCCGACGCGGCCACACTCGTCTGCAGCGTGGGCTGGCCGAGCACCTGCGTCGCCCAGCGCAAACCGGCTGAGGCGCGCGAATCCAGTGCGTTGTTCAATCCAGCATTCCCGCCAGCGCGGCGACGTGCGCAATACTGCATTCGCGCAGCGCGGCCAGGCTGTATCCGCCTTCGAGCACCGACACGATGCGGCCCTCGCAACACTCATCGGCGACCTTCATCAGTTGCTGGGTCAGCCAGATGAAGTCCTCCGTTTCCAGATTCAGTCCAGCAAGCGGGTCCAGGTGATGGGCATCGAAGCCCGCCGAAATGAACAGCAGTTGTGGCCTGAATTCACGCAGGCGGGGCAGGGCAACATTGCGATACAACTCCTGCACGCGATCACCCGCCGCCCCTTCGGCGATGGGAAGGTTCAGCAGGTTGTTGACCCCGGTTTCGTGCGCGTGTCCGGTGTGCGGATAAAGCGGTGCCTGATGGCTGGAGACGTACAACACGCGCGGGTCGTTCTGGAAGATGTCCTGCGTGCCATTGCCGTGATGAACATCGAAATCAACGATGGCGACACGATCAAGTCCATGTTTTTCCAAGGCATGTGCGGCGCCGACGGCGACCGAATTGAACAGGCAGAACCCCATCGCGGTATCGCGGGTGGCGTGATGGCCGGGAGGGCGAACGGCGCAGAAGGCTACGTTTGGTTGTTGCCCGAGTACGGCGTCAACCGCAGCGACCACCGCACCCGCGGCGTGGCGCGCTGCTTCGGGCGAGTCCGCATTCATCGCGGTGTCGGCATCGATGCGGTCCTGATGCTCGATGGCGGCATCGACAATGCGCGATACCAGCTCGGGCGTATGCACACGCAACAGCTGTTCGCGTTGCGCGCGGGGTGCTTCACGCCATTCCAGATCCAGATCGTCGAGTTCGTGCAAGGCCTGCAACACGGCGGCCAGGCGTTGCGGCGATTCAGGATGTCCCGGACCGGCGCTGTGGCGGATGCAGACGGGGTGGGTGAACAGAAGCATCAGGCATGCCTGCGGGTATGGTTCCAGAGCACTTCGCCGGCGCCATCCGCGCGAGCCAGTACGCGCGCCATCACGAACAGCAGGTCGGACAAACGATTGAGATAGCGGATCGCCTCCGCACGCACTGCATCGTGGTGGGAAAGCGTAACCAGTTCGCGCTCCGCACGCCGACAGACCGTCCGTGCCACATGGCAATGCGCGGCTGACGGACTGCCTCCGGGCAGAATGAAATCCTTCAGCGCGGGCAACGCGGCGTTCAATGCGTCCAGCGTGTTTTCAAGGCCCTCGATGTCGGCATCATGGATGGCGGCGTGTCCGGGGATGCACAACTCGCCACCGAGATCGAACAACTGATGTTGAATCCGGACCAATGCGGTCTGCACCGCATCGGGAAGCGAATGAGCAAGCACGACGCCAATCTGCGAGTTCAACTCGTCCACTGTGCCGTAGGCCGTGACCCGCGCGGAGTCCTTGGAGACCCGGCTGCCGTCGCCGAGGCCGGTGCTGCCGTCGTCCCCGGTGCGGGTGTAGATGCGCGTGAGTCGATTGCCCATGCGCTCGCCTCAGGCCGCTGTGGCGGTGCGCAGCGCGGGCACCTGGCGTTGCAACAGTTCGAAGCCGCCGAACAGCAGCAGTGACCACACCGCCGTGCCAAGCAATTGCGACTTCAGAAACGGCAGCGCTGCCACATAGCATTCGGTCAGGCCGATCTGGCAAGCAGGATGGCTGACCAGCGGGTCGGCGAACCACCATACGGCGAAGTTGGTGAGCACGAAAAACAGCAGCACGCTGCTCAGGCCCGCGATCGTCACACTGCCCACGCCAACCCGCCCGCGCAGCGCCATGCCGAGCAGCACAGACAGGGCGATGCAGGCATACACCACCGGCATCAGGTTGTAGAGGCCCAGCCACAGATCACTCAACAACAGCGCCCCCAGCGGAATCGCGAAGGCCGCCCAGCGCTGGGTGAAGTAGGCGCCGCCAAACAGTGCCATCGCTTCCACCGGTGTGAAGTTCCAGGCGTGGGGCAACAGCCGCGCCAGGGCGGCCACCATCACAAATCCAATCAGGACGGCGCGTTGGGGAGAAAAAAACCGAACCGGGGTATTCATCGCAAAGGCACTCACGTCTGCTCGCCATCCAGCGGCGATCTTCCCGGTAGCATAGCCGATCACTTCAGCAGAATTGGTATGCGGGATCGGACCGATGCAGGAACCGGAGTTGGCGCGATTCGATGTGGTCATTGTGGGTGGCGGGTTGGTGGGCTGCAGCCTGGCGATCGCGCTGAGCGGTTCCGGCTGGTCGGTTTGTCTGATCGAGCAGAATCCGCCGCGCCTCGCGCCGCCCGGCTTCGATGAGCGCAACCTCGCCTTGTCGCGCAGCAGTGTGATCGCCTTGCAGCGCCTGCAAGTCCTTGCTCATCTCGACACCGCCGCCGAGCCGATTCGTCGGATCGAGGTGAGCCGCGCAGGCGATTTCGGTCGCGTCAGCCTGCGCGCCGAAGACCATGCGGTCGATGCGTTCGGCGCGGTGGTGGTGGCGCGCGAATTGGGCCAGGCTTTGCATCGACGTCTGCACGCGTGTGATGACGTGAGCGTCTGGTCACCGGCGCAGGTGGTGTCGGCGCAAAGTGAGTCGACCTGTGTTCGACTGCAGGTGCGGCGCCCGTCGCAGGACTGCGTCATTGAGGCGCGTCTGCTGCTGGCGGCCGATGGCAGCGATTCGCCATTGCGTCAGGCGATGGGTATTGCCGAGACCACGCATGACTACCGGCAACATCTGTTCGTCAGCGTGTTGCAGGCGTCGCGACCACACCAGCACTGCGCCTGGGAGCGCTTCACCGCGCAGGGACCGGTGGCCCTGTTGCCGATGGCACAGGCGCGCTACGGCAGTGTGATGACGGTGCCCTCGGATGCCGTCGATGCGGTCGCGGGATTGTCGGATCGCGACTATCTCGACGGTTTCCAGCAACGTTTCGGCTGGCGTGCCGGGCGATTTCTGCGCGCCGGAGCGCGTTCGATCTATCCACTGCGACTGCGGCTTGCCGAGCGACTTGTTGCCTCGCGATTCGCGCTGTTGGGCAATGCCGCGCAGACGCTTCATCCGATCGGCGCACAAGGATTCAACCTCGGTTTGCGTGATGCCTTGTGGATGGCGCAACTGCTGGCCGCGCAGCGCGCAGGCAATGCCGAAGCGGATCCGGGCGACCTAGGCTTGTTACGGCGTTATGCCGCCTTGCGAGAGCCGGACCGGCAGCGCACCGTGGACTTCAGTGACGGCATGGCCAGACTGTTTGTCCGTGAGGCCTGGCCGGTGCGAGTGCTGCGCTCGGTCGGCATGAACATGCTGGCCCTGTCGCGAGGCGCGCAACGGCATTTGGCGGTGCAAGCCATGGGCATGGCGGAGCCACGACCGACGATACTTCAGGAGCCAGCGTGATGAGCCGACGGATGCGGACCGGCGTGACCGATGTGGTCGTGGTGGGTGGCGGCATCGTGGGGGCGGCCGCCGCGCTCGGCATGTCGCAGCAGGGTTTGTCGGTGCAACTGGTCGAGAAGCGCCGTCCCGAGACGTGGGATGCCGCGTCGACGCCGGACCTGCGGGTGTACGCGATTTCTCCGGCCTCGCAATCGTTGCTTGAGCGTGTTGGCGTCTGGTCGACGATCCAGTCGCGACGTGTGCAGGCCTATCGGCACATGGAGGTCTGGGACGCCGTGGCGGGCGGGCCGATGCGATTGTCCGCCGCGGACGCCGGGCGCACGGAGCTGGGGCATATCGTTGAAAGCCGACTGATTCTTGACGCACTTTGGATTGCACTGGAAGCCTCCACCGTACGCATTCGGCTGGGTGTCAGTGCGGATCACCTAGCGGATGATCGCGGTTCCGCGCATGCGCGCCTGACATTGAGTGATGGCGAGACCATCGACACCCGGCTGGTGGTTTCGGCTGAGGGAGCAAATTCGCCGCTGCGGCGCGCGCAGGGCGTTGCGACGCAAGGGCGCGACTACGCGCAACAGGGTGTGGTTTGCTTTGTCGAGACGGAACAGGATCACGCCGAGACGGCCTGGCAACGCTTTCTGCCGGATGGACCGCTCGCGTTTCTGCCTTTCGGCGCGCGTCGATGTTCGATTGTCTGGAGTTTGCCGACGCCACAGGCGACGCGCGTCTGTGCGCTGCCCGCCGAGGCATTCGAAGCCGAGCTGGAGCGTGCCTTCGATGCGCGGCTGGGGCGACTGCGGCTGTGTTCCGAGCGAATGGGATTCCCGCTGCGCATGCAACTGGCGGAGCGCATGGTCGAGCGCTCGCTGGTCCTGATGGGCGACGCCGCGCATGCGGTGCACCCGCTGGCGGGGCAGGGTGTCAACCTTGGACTTGCGGATGTCCGCGAGTGGCTGGACACGGTGGACCACGCACGCGCCGCTCAGCTCCCGGTGCCAGGTCCACGAGGTCTGGCGCGGTACGCGCGACGCCGACGCAGCGACAGTTGGTGGGCCGCGCAAACCTTTGATGCCATCGAGCGTGTGTATGGCACGCCGCGATTGCTTCCGGCCTTGCTGCGTGGGCAGGCGTTTTCGCTGGTTTCCGCCTCGCAATGGCTGCAGCGCCAACTGATTCGCCACGCCTCCGGTTGAGGTCGCACCTTTCCGGCCGAACTATCGGCTGAGAGCCAGCGCACGCGCGCGATGTGATGGCGGACAAAATCGGCGCAGGAATTGCAAGCGATTGCGTGTGCCCTGGGAGACGCCGCTGATGGCGTGTGCATCCCTGTATTGCGGAAGGCACATTCCGGGAGCCCCGCGCCCGCCAATCTCGTCCTTTGGGGGGACGCACTGTGCCTATCCGCCGTTTTTCCAATGCCTCGATTGCCAACAAACTGGCGTTCGTCGGCATTCTGTCGCTGCTTGCCGTGATCATTCCGTCCTGGTCCGTGATCGATGTGTTGCGTACCCAGGTCGCTGTGTCCGACCACGAGCTGGAAGGCATTCCGGCGCTGCGGTCTGTCGTCAGCCTGATCAAGTCGAGTCAAGCACTGCGTGGTCTGAGTGCGCGTATTGCCAACGGCGAATCGACACTCGGCGGGCGTCGCGCGGAAGTCGCGGAGCAGGTGAGCGCCACCATGGTGCAGTTGCTGGCGGACATGCATGCGGCAGGGTTCGATGACCTGTCCGACCAGATCGCGTCACTGCAGGCAGATATTCAGGCGCTGACGAGTTCGTCGCCTGCCGACCCGCGTCAGGTATTTGTCGCCTACAGCGAACTCATCGACCGGCAGATGTCGCTGCTCGATCAGCTTCGCGATGCCTCCGCGTATGTCTACACGCCCTATGTCGAAAGCTATCACCTGATGAATGCCACGCTGGTCGAAAGCGCGCAGATGTCGGAAGCCCTGGCCAAGGCGCGTGGGCTGGGATCGCTGCTGTTGGCTGGCCGACGTGCGGAGCCGCCGGTCGAGGACATCGGCCTGGCGCAGGATGTGGCGGCGCAGTTGCAACTCGCGGCGGCGTCGTGGGGCCGTATGCGGCGTGAGCTGGACAAGGCAGAGCGGCTGAACGACTCCACCTCGGCGCTGCTGGCCGCGCCACTGCAGGTCGCCAACGCCGAGGTTGAGGCCGTGCTGAAGCTGGGGAAGGCGAGTCTGAGCGAGACCAGCGCGCAGAGTGTTGACGATTGGTTCGCGCGTTTCAGCGCCGCGCTGGATGCTGAATCAGCGCTGGTCGATGCCGGTATTGAGCAACTGCGCGCCCTTTCCGAGCAGCAGCGCGACGCGGTTTCCAGTCGTCTTTGGACGACGGTTGTGATCGCCAGCGCGATGGTTCTTGTGATTGGTCTGCTGCTGTGGCGCCGCGGACGGCACATCGTCGGGACGATGCGTTTCTCGGTGCAGTTGGCATCGCGCATCGCCGACGGGCGGCTGGACAACACGATTCGCATTGACCGGCAAGACGAGAGTGGCCAGTTGCTGAGCGCCCTGCGGCGTATGCAGGAAAAATTGCGCGACACGCTGGCACACGAGCGCGAAGTGGCGGCCGAGAATGCGCGTGTCCGTTCGGCGCTGGATGCCGCATCGATCGGCGTGATGATTGCCGATGCGGACGCACGAATCGTCTACATGAACCCGTCGGTGGATCGCACACTGAGGCAGGCCGAATCGGAAATCAGACAGCGACTCAAGGACTTCTCGGCGGACCGTGTACTCGGTCAGCCCTTCGATATCTTCCATGCCGATCCGAGTCACAACCGTCGACTCGTATCTGGGTTACAACAGCCACATCGCGCTTCGATTCAACTCGGGCGCGCGCATTTTGCGCTGACTGCCAGCCCGATTTTCGACACCGAAGGTGCCCGAATCGGTACCGCGCTGGAGTGGGCCGACAAGACCACCGATGTCGAAATCCAGTTCCAACTGGGTCGCGTGGTGCAGGCCGCTGCCGCAGGCGATCTGGGTGTCCGCATGCCGGTCCCGGAGAATGATCCGCGCATGGCCGAGATCTCGCGCGGCATCAATTCCTTGTTGGGTACGGTAGCCACGGCGGTTGGTGAGGTTCAGGACGTCATGAGCGCGCTGGCAGAGGGCGACTTGTCAGCGCGTTCGCAAGCCAAGCTGGCCGGGGCATTCGCGCAGTTGCGTGACGACGTCAATCGCACCTCCGAGTACCTTTCGGTGGCGGTAGGCAACATCCAGCAGGCGGTGGAATCCATTGACAGTGCGGCAGCGGAAATTGCCAGCGGCAATGCGGATCTTTCGGACCGCACCGAGCAGCAGGCGGCCAATCTGGAGGAAGCCGCGGCCGCCATGGAGGAACTGACTTCGACGGTTCGCGTGACGTCCGATAACGCCAATCAGGCCAGCCGCCTGTCGACCGAGGCGGCGCAGCGCGCACGGGACGGTGGCGTCGCGGTCAAGGCGATGATCGGCACCATGAGTGAAATCGAGCAGTCCTCGCGCAAGGTTGCCGACATCATCAGCACGATCGATGGCATCGCCTTCCAGACCAACATCCTGGCGCTCAATGCGGCGGTGGAAGCGGCGCGTGCGGGCGATCAGGGTCGCGGTTTTGCGGTGGTTGCGGGCGAAGTGCGGGCACTCGCGCAACGCTCGGCGCAGGCAGCGAAGGAAATTTCCCAACTGATCCACGAATCCGTCGAAAAGGTCAGCGAGGGTAGTCGTCAGGTCAGCCATGTGGGTGGCGCCATCGACGCCATGGTGGAATCCTCGGTGCAGGTCGCGGCGATTGTGGGCGAAATCTCTGCTGCGACACACGAGCAGACCTCGGGAATTGAACAGGTCAATCACACCGTCACCGAAATGGATCAGGTGACCCAGCAGAATGCGGCCCTCGTCGAAGAGGTCTCTGCGGCGTCGCATTCGATGGAAGATCAGGCGCGCGCGCTGGCGAAGGTGGTGACGCAGTTCCGTCTGGCTTCCAGCGATGACGCGGCACGCGAAGCGGCACTAGGGGTCAACTTCGAAGCGATGGTCGCCGGACATCAAGCCTGGAAACAACGACTGTTCGATTTCATGGGCGGGCATGGCGAGAGCGTCGACGCCAAGGTCGCCTCACGCGACGATGCCTGTGCGCTGGGCAAGTGGATCTACAGCGAGGGCCAGAAGCGCTTGGGACACTTGCCGGAATTCGAAGCGCTTCGCAGTCATCACGCCGCGTTCCACACCTGCGCTGGCGAGGTCGCCGGTTGTGTCCATGCCCGCGACATGAAAAACGCGGAAAGTACGCTGGTGGGGCCGTTCGTCGAACACACGACGCGCACCGTGAGCGCGCTGCGGAGCCTGAAGCGCGCGGCCCTGCGCGAAGCGGATCGGCGATAGGAATTCGGTCTGGGATCCTGCGCGGCAGAAACGATCAAGGCGAAAAGACGGCTGCGCGAGGACAGATTTTCGACGGTTCGCCGGTCCATAGCACGGCTATGGGCCAAGATTCGGCGGAAATAATGGACCGCGCAGACGGCTTTGCAGGCCGGTCGGCTTCTGCCGCGCAGGCTCCTAGGCTCAGCCCTGGCGCGAACGCTTCAGTCCGTATGCGCTGGCGATCAGCAGCGGCAGCATGATCGCCAGCCAGGCGTTTTGCGATTGCGGATAGTTTTGTGCCTGGAGGATGACCCAACCGACCAAGGCGCTGAGCCACCACAACTGGACCGAATGCATCGCCAGGGCGGACGCGCCGGGGTGCTTGCCATGTCGCACGGCGAGCCACGCGCCGACCCCTGCGCACAGGGCCAAGACTGGATTGAACAGCAACAGATTGGCGTTCTGCCACGCAGCAACATGGTCCGTGACAAACCACAGCGCCAGCAGGCCACTGCCGATCAGCGCGGCCATGGTGCTCATGCCGGACAACGCCAGCAGGGCGGGCAGTCGACCGCCGCGCAAGGCCAGCAACATGGCGGTCGACAACACGATGCCAAGGGCCAAGGCAGTCCATTGTTGCGAGCGCGGTTCGCTCGCGGCGCGATTCGGTCCCGCGGGCAGTAACTCCTCCGCCTGAGCAATCAGCGGGCGTCCATCGCTGCCGCGTGATTCGGCCAGCACCTCGGACAGTCGTTGCGGGATGAAGCTCTGTTGCCAGAGGCTCAGCGGTTGGTCGGCCATCGGTCCGAGGCCGAGGTCCATACCCCACAGCAGCCAAGGCACGTCCTGGGCGTGTCGCAATGCCTCGAACCGATAGCTCAGACCTTGCGAGCGCGCGCGCCATTGCGACTGCAGTGAACCTTGCAGAGCGATATCCAGCGCGTCACGCACCTTGGTGGAGCAGTTGGCGGTGAAGTAGTCGTAGCGATATTCGGCGTTCTCCGGCAGCACATGTGTGCGCAAATGGCGGATCAGGCGATCCGCCTGATCCGCATCGAGGTTCAGCCACTGCACACGCACGCCACGTCGCTCGCTGGCATAGCCCGCCAGATCGCGCGACAGCGGCAGTGCGACAGCCAGATAGCGCATGTCGCCACGCAAAAAGCGGGCAAGAAAGCCCGGTTGCTCGAAGTCGAAATAGCCGAAGTTGTAGGACAAGGGCTCCGAGCCGTCCTGCAGATCGACCAGCAAGGCGTTGTGACCGAAGCGTGCCCAGTACTCGGCTCCGGGCTGCATCGTCATCACGCCGATACGCGGCGCGGCGGCGGCGTTCTGCACGCACAACAGGACGCAGAAAACCAATGCCGTCAGCAGCGGATGTCGTCGACGGGGCTCAGCCATCCTGCAGCCGCATTTCCAGCCGGTGCAGGCGACGACCGTCCGATTCCAGCACGGTGAACAGCAAGCGCCCGAGCGTGATTTGCTCATCGACCTCGGGAAGATGGCCCGCCTTGCCAGTCAACAAACCGCCGATGGTGTCGTAATCGTCGTCCGGCAGTTGGGTCTGGAAGCGCTGATTGAAGTCCTCGATCGGCATCAGCGCTTCAATCTGGTAAACGCCGTCCGCGGACAAGGCGATGGCCTTGTCCTGATTGGGCGCTTCATCGTGTTCGTCGTCGATTTCACCGACGATCTCTTCCAGCAGATCCTCGATCGTCACCAGGCCGGCGACGCCGCCGAACTCGTCGACCACCACCGCCATGTGATTGCGGCTGAGCCGGAACTCGCGCAGCAGTACGTTGAGGCGCTTCGACTCCGGCACCAGTACGGCCGGTCGCAGCAATGTTTGCAGGCGCGGTGGTTCACCCGCCGCGAAACAGCGCAAAAGATCCTTGGCGAGCAAGATGCCGAGGATCTCGTCGCGATCATCGCCATGCACGGGAAAACGAGAGTGTCCGCTGGAAACGACGATGGCGAGAATCTCAGCCATGTCGGCTTCGATGGGGATCGACACCATCTGCCCACGCGGCACCATGACATCGGAAACCTGCAGCTCCGCGACGGTCATCGCGCCTTCGATCATTTCCAGCGTGTCAGCTGCCAGCAAGCCACTGGCGTGGGCATGGCGGAGATCCTGCAGGAGGTCATCCCGGCTCTTGGGCTCGCCCGTCAGTGCCTGGCTCAATCGGCCAAACCAGGATCGCGGGGCGGAGCCGGTGGTACTCGAATCTTCTGACATTGCTTCGCGGATGACGCCCACGGGGCGGCATTCGAGTTTAGCCGAACTTCACGACGGAACTGCAAGCGCCCGCAAGGAAATTCGCTCAGGAACTGGCATCATTCGGCGCTTTGATGCCGCCGTGATCCGATTGGGTGGCGAGTCGATGCCTTGGGGGAAGCAAAATGAAAGCGACAATCATCGCTGGCGCCATCGCTTGCGCGCTGGTCGGCCAAGCGGCGCAGGCCAAATCCGAAGCACGCGAAGTTCTGCGAGTTCACACCACCGAACGCGCGGCCATCCAGCGGCTTGCCAGCCGCTACGGACACCTGATCGTCAGTCCGGAAAAGGGCATTGTGGTGTTGGACGCCCCGGCTTGGGAGCGTGATCGCTTGCGTGCCGAGGGCTTCGATCTCGATGTCGATGCGATGGCCACCGAGGCACTGCAGAACCAGCCGGTGCGCTTGCCGGGACAGAAGGCGGGGATTCCCGGCTACACCTGCTATCGCACCGTGACCGAAACCTATGCGCGACTGGACCAACTGGCAGCGCAGCATCCGGAACTGGCGACGATCATCGACATCGGCGACTCCTGGGAAAAGTCCGCACTGGGCGGCAGCAACGGTGCGGACATGCGGTTGCTGAAGTTGACCAATTCGGCGGTCAGTGGCCCGAAGCCGATTCTGTACGTGATGACCGCCATCCACGCACGCGAGTACACCACGGCGGAACTCAATCTGCGTTTTGCCGAATACCTGCTCGACCACTATGGCAGCGATGCCGATGCGACCTGGGTGCTCGATCATCACGAAGTGCACCTGTTGGTCCAGTCCAATCCGGATGGACGCCGCAAGGCGGAAACCGGCTTGTCGTGGCGCAAGAACACCAATCAGGGTTACTGCGGTGCTGGTTCAAACTCCCGCGGTGCCGACCTCAACCGCAACTGGCCCTTTAAATGGGGGCAGGTGGCGGGTGGTTCGAGCGGCAATGCCTGCGACGAAACCTATCGTGGCAACAGTGCGGCCTCCGAGCCCGAAACGACGGCGACGCTCGACTACGTCCGCAGCCTGTTTGCCGACCGCCGCGGGCCGGGCGACACCGATCCGGCACCGTTGGACACCAGCGGCATCTTTCTGGATATTCACAGCTACTCGCCCTCGGTGCTGTGGCCCTGGGGCTGGACCGAGAACGCGGCGCCGAATGCGACCGGACTGGAACATCTGGCCCGTCGCTTCGCCTGGTTCAACGGTTACGACGCCTACCAGTCGGTAGGGCTGTACGCCACCGATGGCACGACGGACGATACGGTTTACGGCGAACTCGGGGTGCCTGCGTACACCTTTGAAATGGGTACGGCGTTCTTCCAGAGTTGTGCGAGCTTCGAGAGCACCATCTACCCGGACAATCTGCAGGCCTTGCTGTACGCCGCGCGCGTGGTGCGTGCGCCCTATCAGTTGCCAATGGGACCGGAGGCTCGCCAGGTAGAAACCTCGCCCGACATGCCGGTGACGGGAGACAGCATCACCGTGACGGCGGTGGTCGACGACAGTCGCAGCAGTACGTATCAGGGCGGTGTCGGCTCACAGAACATCGTCGCGGCGAATGCCTACGTCGGAACGCCGCCTTGGCAGGCGGGCGCGACGCCGGTTGCCATGCAGGCGAGCGATGGCGGATTCAACAGCAACGCCGAGTCCGTGCAGGCCAGTCTCTCCTCTGCATCGATTCCACCCGGCAAGACTCTGGTTTTCGTGCAGGGACAGGATGCGTCAGGTGCGGTCGGCGCGATCAGCGCTGGTTTCGTGCAGGTTTTCGATCCCGCGACCTTGGCGACCGTGCAGGGCACGGTGCGCCACATCGGCAGCAATGACCCGATATCTGGGGCGACCATTTCGGTGGCTCAGCGCACGGCGCAATCGGCGGGCGATGGCAGTTTTTCGCGCCGCTTTGAAGCGGGAACAGTAACGGTGGATATCAGCGCGCCGGGTTACGAGCCGTGGCAGCAGACCGGCGTCGTTGCCGCCGGTGGTCAAACGGTCAGTCTGCAGCCGCGTCTCTACGCGCTGTGTCCGTTGACGGAGAACGACGCCGAATCCGGTGCCGGGGCCTGGACCACGGTGGGCAGCGGTTGGGCCATCGTGCAGCCGAATGCCGTCACGCCGACCCGCGCCTGGAATGAGAGTCCGTCGGGCAACTACGGCAACAATGCGAACCTGAGCCTAGTCTCTCCGAGCATTGATGCCACCGGCATGGAGTCGCCCGTTCTGAGCTTCCGTTCCTGGTGCGATACCGAAGCGACCTACGACTACGGTCATGTGGACATCTCGACCAACAACGGCAGTAGCTGGACGCAGGATCTGTTCACCTGCGATGGCGATCCACAGTGGCGTGATGTGCGCATCGATTTGCCGCAGTTGGCGGGTGCGTCGGACGTGAAGATCCGCTTCCGGTTCACCTCGGATTCGTCACAGGTTGATGACGGCTGGTACATCGACGACATCCGCTTGCTGGCGGGCGGGCAAGCCTGTCGAGATTCGCAGGACCCGCAGGCCGGACAGGCGATCTTTGCGAATGGATTCGAGTAGAACGGGCATTTGATCGAGTTCGAGTCGTCTCCCTAGCCTTTTGATTAGCATGCGCCGGGTTCCGTCTGCCGGGGATGCGGCGCATGCCTTCGACACCGTGGGTTTCACCTTGGTTTGACTGGGTGTTGACTGGATTGGCGCTGCTCGGTCTTGCACTGGCTGCGCGCTGGTTACCCTGGTTCAAGCTGCGTCGTGACAACGAAGCCCAGCATGTCTTTTTTGCCGGTATCGTCTGCCTGGTGGCCTTGCGCTTCGCTGTGTTCGACAAGATTCCCGGCTTGAGCCTGCATTTTTTCGGTGCGGCTATCGCGACCTTGATGTATGGCCCCGCGTTCGCACTCTGGGCCATGGCACTTTCGGTGTTGGTCGCCGCACTGGCCGGGGCGGGCCTGTGGTTGGGCATGGCAGCGGATTTCGTGACGGGCGGATTGTTGCCGGTCGCGTGGATGCAGTGCCAGCACTGGTTGATCCGTCGCCAGTTGCCCAACAACGTGTTCGTCTACGTGTTTGCCACCGCGTTTCTGGGCGGTGCGCTGAGTGTGTTGGTGGCGCAATTGGCGCGCGCCGCAACGGTGGCGTGGATGGTCGATGGTGCGTCGGCGCAGGCGGCGCACAACTTTCTCATTTCGGCGCCCTTGATGATGTTCGGTGAGGCATTTTTCACTGGTGGGGCGATGGCCCTGATGGTGGCTTACCGTCCGCAATGGGTGGCGAGTTTTGATGATGATGTCTACCTGAAGCCGCCGACCGACGACTGAGTCCGCAGGGCGTTTCACGCGATCTTCGTGCAGTGCGCGTTTGACTTTGGTCCAGCCTAGCGGGTAAACCTGCGCGGCTTGCCGGGCCATGCCCGCATGCGGAGGCGGACCACGGAGGGTGTCCGCCCGGATCAATCCTTTGGGGAGCACTGAATGACCAGTCAATCTACCGTTGCACCACCGCAGTTCCCGCAGTTGATGGGGCATCCCAGACCGTTGTGGATGCTGTTCATGGCCGAGTTCTGGGAGCGCTTTGCCTTTTACGGCATGCGCTGGGCACTGACCCTGTACATCGTTGCGCAGTTCTTCGGCGGTGACAGTTCGGGTCAGGCCTACGCCGGTCGTACCTACGGTTCGTTTCTGGCGCTGGTCTATGCAACGGCCATTTTTGGCGGTTATGTCGCCGACCGCATCATCGGCTATCAGCGCTCCATTTTGCTCGGTGCTGTCGTCTCGGCACTGGGTCTGTTTCTGATTACCGTGCCCAATCAGCAGGTTTTCCTGCTCGGGCTGGCGGTGCTGATTGTGGGCAACGGCCTGTTCAAGCCGAATATTTCTTCGCTTGTCGGGCAACTCTATGCGCAGGGTGACGAGCGTCGGGATCGCGGCTTCACGCTGTTCTACATGGGCATCAATGCGGGCGCGCTGGTCGCGCCGTTGCTGACCGGATGGTTGGCCAGCACGGTGTTCGGTACGCCGATGGAGCAGAACTACAAAGTGGTCTTCTATGCCACCGGCATCGGCATGCTGATCAGTCTGGTGTGGTTCTGGATCGGGCGTGCGCAGTTGCAGGGCATCGGTCTGCCACCGCCGGATCGCAATCCCTCCAAGAGTCTGGTTGGTGTGATCATCGGCGTGGTGCTGTCGATCCCGCTGGTCTATCTGTTGATGTCCAAAGTCGGTGCCGAAGGTCTGCAGTACATCCTGACCGCGCTGTTCATCGGACTGTGCACCATGTTGCTACTGGGGGCAGGCAAGACCGACAAGGTCGGCGTCCATCGCGTGATCGCCATGCTGCTGATGTTCACCTTCAATATCCTGTTCTGGATGTTCTTCGAGCAGGCCGGTTCGAGCTTCAATTTCCTGGCGGAAAAGCTGGTGGATCGCGATTTGTTCGGCGCGGGCGGTTTCGTGTTCCCGACCGGTTGGTTCCAATCGGTGAATCCGGCGGCCATCGTGCTGCTGGCGCCGGTCATCACGCTGATTTGGGCAGCCCTTGCCAAGGGCAAGCTGGAACCGTCGATTCCGCGCAAGTTCGGTCTGGGCCTGATTGGCAACGCGCTGGGCTTTGCCATCCTGATGTACGCGTTGACCAATCTGGTCGATCCGGGAACGGGAATGCTGCCGTTCTGGCCGTTGGTGGCCTGCTATGTGCTGCAGACCATGGGTGAGCTGTGTCTGTCACCGATCGGCTTGTCGATGGTGACCAAACTGGCGCCGGTGCGCATGGTCGGTTTCGCGATGGGCGGCTGGTTCCTGTCGACGGCAATCGGCAACAACCTGTCCGGCCTGCTGGCGGGTCATATTTCCGGTGAGTCCGGCATGACGGTCGAATCAGCGCTGGGTGGGTTCACCTTCAGCTTCCAGTTGCTCATCGGTGCGGGCATTCTGCTGTTCCTGATCGCACCCTTGATCAACAAGCTGATGCACGGCGTGAAGTGATCACGGCGAAGCGGTGCGTGCTGGGTCGACAGGCTTACCCGCGCGCACCGCTTCGATGTCACAGAATGACGATGGTCAGCGCCGACGCGATCAGTGCGCCGCTCAGGCCGATGCTGACCCGCAGGCCGTAGGGCTGCCCGCCTGCCACGAACGCCACGATGGAGCGCGACACTACGCTGGCGGCAAACACTCCCAGCAATGCCCACTGTGCGACCTCGGTGCTGAAGCTGCCGCTGGCGCCCATCTGCGCCACCGAGGCGCCTGCGGCATGCAATTCGATCAGCGCGGCGATGGCGGCGGTGATCAGTGCGCCACCATCGCCCAATACATCCTGCAACCAGGCCGACAACAGCAACACTCCGGCGATCAGGGCGGCGAAGATCAGCGCGTGACTCATGCGGAACATGCGTGACTCGGCGGTTGGCATGGCACTGTGACCATTGCCATCGGCGAACTTCAGGCCCAGCAGACCGCCCACGGCGAGGACCGCGCCAAAGGCCAGCAACTGCGGCAGTGCGACCTTCAGAAACAGCGGTGACACGGTGGCAATCACCGGCAACATCAACAGCAGCGATGCCAGCGCCGCGAACATCGCCGCGGCCACGCTGGGCGTGCGCAATTCCGGGGTTTCGCGCACGCGCTGACCGAAGCCCGCAATCGCGGCGGTGGACGACACGAACCCGGCAAAAAATCCCGCCAGCGGCAGGCCCCAGCGGCCACCGACCACACGCAAGGCCACATGGCCGACCGCGCTGATCGCCATCACCAGCACCACCAGTTGCCAGAGCTTGGCCAGCTTCAGAACGCCGTAGGGATCAATCGGCTCGCTGGGCAGCAAGGGCAGCACCAGCAACGCGGCACCCAGTAGCAGCAATCCATCCTGCACTTCGTGCTCGCTGATCAGTTCGCGACCCAGACGATGCAGGCGATCCTTGCCCTGCAGCAGGATGGCGATCAGTACGGCCAATGCCGTCGCCAGGCCCGGCGAATGGTGTGCCAGTCCACCCAGCAAGGTGGTCAGCAGCAGGGCGATCTCGCCGGTCAGGCCGGGTGAGTTGGGTTCACCCTTTTGATAGCCCGCATAAGCCAGCGCGGTGATCGCGGCCAAGGTGACGAGAAACACCGGCAGGCCGAGTTGCCAGCCGATCACTCCGCCCAGAGCGGCCAGGGTATGCGTGCGCATGCCGGCCGACAGTTTTCCGGGACCGCGCTGACGTTCGCGGACCACGCCGATCAGCAAGCCGATCCCCAGCGCACTGAGATAAGCGGAATAGGTTGGCGATAGATGGAAGTCCATGCCGCGTCGTCCTTGGGTGCCGTTGTGCCAGCATAACCGGCGAAGCAATGCACCCGGCATTGCAAGCCACTTGCCACGAGGTTCCCGATGACGCGTCGTCGCATTTCTTCCGGTTCGCGCTTCGAGGCCGACATCGCCTATTCGCGCGCCATCGTCGATGGCGATTGGGTGTTCGTGTCCGGCACGACGGGATTCGACTACACGACCATGCAATTGGCGGATGGCGTCGAAGCGCAGACGGAACAATGCCTGCGCAATATCGAGGCGGCCTTGCGCGAAGCGGATGCGTGCATCGCCGACATCGTGCGGGTGCGTTACATCCTGCCCGATGCCAGCGAGTTCCCGTTGTGCTGGCCGGTGCTGCGGCGCTGGTTGGGCGATGTCCGTCCTGCGGCGACCATGTGGAGCGCTGGCCTGATCGATCCAGCGATCCGCATCGAGATCGAGGTCACCGCACGGCGGCAGTCAGACCGCCGCGAGACGGATCAGTCCTCGAATCCATCGCCAAACGGCAACGAAGGCATCGCTTCGTAGGCGCCGACGTCATGCAAAGTGCCGCTGCTGGCACCGACATTGGGCAGATTCTGGCCTCGGGGCTGCAGAGAGGGATCGCTGTACCAGGTGTCCGGCTCACCCAGGAAGCTGGCGTCGCAGGTGTCGATCCCGGCGCTCACGGTGCCGGAGGTACTGAGCCGGTAGTCGTTTGTGGCGGCATTGACGAAAACCGCCGAGCCGGTGATGGGGCGGCTACCGAGTGTGCCGCGCGAATACAGATTGCAATCCATCGCTCCGGCCAGGTAGCCGCCGAAGAGGATGTTGGCGGAGGCGGCGTCCGGAATCAGGATGCTGTTGATGACGCTCAATTGCTCCGTGCCGTTAAAGCGGAAGTCGGCGGTCGGAGCGTTGGCGAGATGGTTCTGGACCTGGGTGACATGACGCAGTTCGATCGAATCACTGTTGACCGTTGAATAGACGGCGCACGGGCGCGAAGCGTTGGTGCCGACGTTGCAGTTGTTCTTTGCCACGACCACACCGTCGAGTACGAGACGGTTGGTGCGCGTGGCGTTGGCAATACTGCCAAAGTGAAAGGCCGAGCCGCCGTGGTTGCTGCTGTTGCCGATCACCTGTGCCTGCACGATGCGGCTGGTGCCGACCATGGTCATCACCGCGCCGCCGCCTTCCTGAGCGAAGTTGTCGCTGATGCGGGCGCAGGTTTCGCTGCAGTTGTTGACGAAGACGCCCGCGCTGCTCTCGCGTCGCGCCAGCGAGAAATCGCCAACGTTGTAGACCATCACGCCGCCGCCCGTGCCGTCGCTACCGTTGCGTTCGATGGCGGTTTCGTAGGTGCTCATGCTGGCGTTATTGGTCACGTAGACGCCGCCGCCCCCGCTCCGTGCGGTGTTGTCGCTGATTCGCGCGCCGCGAATCGGCGGGCTGGCATCCAGACTGTTGATCTCGATATTGCCCGGCCAGCTGCTGCCACCGGTCACGAATATGCCGCCGCCATGGCCGCCTTTGAAGCTCTGCGAATCACGCTCCGCAACGTTGTGGTGGATCGACAGATCCTGATACGACGCCCGCATCAGGGCTTCGCCGACGTAGATGCCGCCGCCCTCGTAGGCATAGTTGTGATGGATCTCGACCTGGTCGTAAATGACCAGCACGGAACTGTGTCCCACCACGGCGATGCCACCGCCAAGTTCTGCCATGCCTTGCGAGATTTCCATGTTGCGGAGAAACACCACCGCATTGGTGACCGCGATGCCGCCGCCATACAGAACCCGCGGCGGCAGGCTGGTCGCACCTTGTACGTGCAGCCCACTCAGACTGACTTCCGCGCTGAGTATGTCGAGCACCGGACTGATTCCATTGGTGCCGCTCAGCAGGCTGCGTCCCGCGGGGCTGGGCGCGCTGCAGCTCGCGTATCCACCGTGGATTTCGACCGGCGTTTCGATGGTTACGGCGACGCCACTAAAGTCGCCGCTCAGCAGGAGTTGATCCGATCCACTTCCATTGGCCTGCGCCGCCGCCACCGCGGCGGCGAGGGTGGCGTACTGGCAGGCACCATCCGCGCCGACGCGGAACAGGGCGGCCTGTGCCAGAGGACTCAGCAACAGAAACGGTGCCGCCAACCAAAGGCGCGAAGCGTGAATAACGGACATGGGATGGCACCGGCAGTGGGAACTGCTGGCGCTAACGTATTCCCGGCGTGAGACGTGTCACTGGTCGCGCTGGATGTTCTTGCGCGCATCAGCCACCGCTGCGCGCCCGATAGCGTTCGCGATGCGCGTTGATCAAGCGCACCAGGATGAGCATCACCGGCACCTCGATCAGCACGCCGACCACGGTGGCGAGCGCGGCGCCGGAGTCCAGTCCGTACAGCACGATGGCGACCGCGACGGCGAGTTCGAAGAAGTTGGAGGTGCCGATCAAGGTCGATGGCGCGGCGATGTCCTGGCGCACG